>Ga0209798_10000538_pt1 | contig 22990 bp, 15 predicted proteins | sample DOMMetBare3Fresh_FD_187475 | JGI IMG/M metagenome (GOLD analysis project Ga0209798, IMG submission 187475) | Wetland sediment microbial communities from St. Louis River estuary, USA, under dissolved organic matter induced mercury methylation -... | ecosystem: Environmental > Aquatic >... | reverse complement strand
TTTGTTTTCTGTTTCAGTCTTTTTTGTTATTTGTGCCATGAGTATATCAGCAATTAAAATGGTGATGAATAGGAATAATGTTTTTTTCATCTTGTAAAATTGTAATTAAAAGGTAGGATATTTTTCTGTTTCGGACAGGTTGTTGCCGCATCTCCCGGTAGCTATCGGGATCTATTGCTGTTTAAACTCTTTAGGGTAATACCCGGGGAAAAGGAATTACTCAAATCATTTTACCAAAGTAATTTTTAAATACCTTCATTGAAGCAGGTTATCCCTGACTGCAAATTGATATTGATTGAATATAGCTAAACTAAATGCCATGAATACAGGAAATAAAAATCTATATATCTGGGGAGCTGCCAGTGGCATAACAGGAACTGTCTGTTACATCTTTGCGATTGCCATCCCATTTCATCCTACCGTCCAGTATATAATTGCGATGGCCTGGCCGGTTCTTTCAATCATTTTCGCTTATTCAATCTATCGGTATATTGCAAATGATCGGCCATCAGCCTTCAACCAATTATCTTTTGTATTTGCATGCCTGGCATTCACACTTGTTGCTACCATGCTATCTGTTCAAACGGCAACAGGTATAGCAACAGAAGATTTTATTGTCGCTTCGCCCGATAAAAAAGAACAATTGCAATTAATTCATCGTACTATCAGATATGTTGACATGGGGATTGATGTAGCATGGGATGTTTTTATTGGCACCTCACTTATTTTTCTATCTTTTGCAATCAAGGGGCATCCTCAATTTCGTCTTTGGTGGAGTGTATTGGCGGCACTGCTTGGCATCATGTTGATTGTGCTGAACGTAATTACCTTTCCTTATCCACCTGATTCAAAAGGATTATTCGATATCGGCCCCGGTATTGGTCTTTATATCATTCTGCTCAGTAGCCGGTTGCTTTGGCTTGCGATACGAATGAAATAGAATAAGGATATCAAATGAAAGAATTTTCCTTTGTAACAAAATATCCGAGGAGCAATACGTTGCTTTTTATTTTCTTTCCAGACGAGACTCCTCCGAATAGCAAGGAAGTTCGTATTGTAGTCGACGAGTCCCTCCCTGATTTCTTTTAAGCAATACTTTTATACAGATCGGGAGAAGAATCGTCTGGGAAGAAATATTATTTCCCTGCCAAAATAGTTTTATAAGGGAACAGAATATGTTATTATCTTGTTCCTATTTAGTAAATATATTATTTATGAAAAAGAGTATGCTCTTATTAATTGTGATCTGTCCTTTACTACTAAAAGCGCAATTGATAAAAACACTTACGAAGAGCATTGAACTAAAAATGCCGGGTAAAGTATTAGTAAGTAGAATTAGCGGAGAAGATAGTATGCCTGGAAAAAAGGGAGCTGCAGTGATTTGGCACCCGTTGGAAAAAAAATATTATGCTGTTTTTGCGGGAAACCAAACTTTTCCTTCAGCAGTTTTTGATATTACCGGCAAACGTCTTTCCGGCGAAGACCAGACATGTATGATAGATATTAGAGGGCTTTGGTACAATCCGAAATTAAAAAAAATTTGTGGGAATGGTTATTCAGAAATCGGATGGTTTAGCTATACTCTTGACACAAAAGGTATTCCTTACGAAGTAGAAGTTTATGCTGCTGGTATGAATCAGCCTGACTTACAAAGTATCGGGGCTTATAATTCAAAAACAGATATGGTCTGTTTTCTATCCGGACAGAATATTTATATGTACACTGCTGATGGTATGCAGGAAGAAGATAGTACGATTCGTCTTTATCCCGGCATCAATAGAAAAGAGGATATTGATGAAGACGATGATGGCGAAGTTCTGAGTAAGTATTACAACTATAATGTTTTGATTTATACTGGTATTCCCAAGGCCGAATTTGGTTTATTGAATGTTTATGAAAATCAAGTGGAGTTATATAACCGAAAAACAGGATTATTAACACAGAAACTTAAGCTTCCTGCTGATATTGTAACATGGCCATCGTTCAATTTCAGTTATTCAAATGGGTTATACTGGATCTTTAACCAGGACACAAGAATATGGACGGGTTATAAATAATTTTTTTACTGTTGTTGTGGGGCTATCATGAAATCACCAAGCCAATGGTGTGAGGTTTTGTTTTGAGTTTTTCCTTATAACAAAGACTAAATAGGATAATAAAAGAAAACAATCTTTTGTAACAAAATATCCGATGAACAATACTTTGGGTTTTATGTTGTTGGTCGGGCTACCAACAATAAAGGATCTGCAAACAACTAAACGCAAGCAAAAATTTGTTGTGTTATCCTAAAGGCAACGCAATACTATAAACCTCCCAAATAAAAAACTTTTTAAGAAGTCAATATTATTTAGCTGGTGTGATAATAATATTACGATACTCTATAGGTCCATGATCTCCCTGTAACATTAATGGTCCGGGTTCAGCTTCTTTACTATTTAAAGCGCCGCCGGTAATTCCTGGAATTTCTCTGTTGCAAATTATCGTTTTGCCATTGGCAATAACCGTTATCATTCTTCCGGTTAAAGTAATATCATAAGATTGCCATTCACCTGGTTTTTTTGCCGCCATTTCACCTGGAGGTAAAAAACCATACACAGAGCCGAACTGATCTTTTTGAGGCGCAGCATACGTATCTGCTATTTGCACTTCATAACGACCCCGCAAATAAACACCGCTATTGCCATTTTCAGAATAACGAAATTCGATATGAAGTTTAAAGTCTGTAAATACAGCATCAGTAATTAAATTAGAACCGGACTTTGGATTTTTTAAAACACCGTTTTCAACTATCCATTGATTATCGGGTTCAGATGTGTGCCATCCATTTAAGCCTGTATTCTTAAGAAGGTGAATAGGTTTGTTCCATGCTGGTGATGACTTACGGATCAGTGATGGTGCACGAACTGCAGAACAATTATAGTTTTTTCCATCAGGAAAAGTAATTGACCCGATAAGGCTATCAGCATGTACCGAGGCTTCGAAACTTAGATTATTGTCACCCCGTTCCCATTGGGATGGAATGGAAAAACTGATTTTGCCATTACTGAAACTTATCTGGGATATGGGTCTTGCACTGCCGACTACTCCAACAAATTGTCCAACAAGTGAATTATTGCCGGAGCGTTCTATCTCAAGCCATGATGGATGAGTTTTTCCCGAAATATTGATAGTAATATCCCATCGTCCTATAATAAAAGATGTATCAGTTGAATAAGAATTATTTGCTTTAGTAATTGATGCCAGAAGGATACAGTAAAATGAACATAAAAAAACCTTTCTCATACAGTTCTATTTTTTGCTATAAAAATAAAAATCAAAGTTAATTAATATTCTTTCCAGACGATTCTACTCCTCAAGGCGAGACGTTACGTCATAGGAAAACCAAGAGGGACTCGTCGGCTACTATCGGCGACGAGTCCCTCCCTGATTTCTTTTAAGCTATACCTTTATATAGGTTGGGAGGAGACTCGTCTGGGAAGAAACATCTGAATATTTTAGAGCACGGCGAACAACTGAGACTTGTCTGGGAAGAATACTTCAAGTTTTATCTCTTCAGGTAAAAGAATATATTTACATATAGGTCGAGGGCTGAAAATTTCTGTAACCAATTCCTTGAACACTTATGAAACTAAAAATCCTGCTGGCAATAAGTACAGGTTTATCATGTATTTTATTTTCATGCTCTAAGAATGAAAATATTCCGCCTGATGATTCCAAGGAAATAACTTCTTTCACTTTTAAAAAAGCTGATGGCTCTGCTTTTGATGTTGCAGACATTACAGTTTCTATTCGCAATGATTCTATTCTTGTTTATTTGCCTCCGTTTACTGATTTCTCGAATTTAATTCCTGAGTTTAATATAAGGGGTAAATCAGTTTCACCTGCCAGTGGCATTAGCCAGAATTTTTATAACCCGGTTACTTTTACAGTCACTGCCGGGGATGGAAGTACAAAACAATATAAAGCTGTTGCTTCTGTGCCACAGCCATCGAATATCGTGTATATGGGAGGAGGTGGTAATGATAAAACGTTCTATGCACTGGATGCGAATACCGGGATTTTAAAGTGGTCTTATGTTGGCGGAGCCGGATTTATTTACTCAAGCCCTACTTATAAGAATGGAGTCGTTTATGTAGGCTGCATTGATAATTTTGTATATGCTTTTAATGCAATGAATGGGAAGGTACTTTGGAAAACCAGTTTATGCAGTACCGGTATTGAGTCGGATGCAGTCATTGTAGACAGTACCGTTTATGTCGGCACAAATGACGATGAGATGGTAGCATTAAATGCAAGAACTGGCGAAACTAAATGGCGATACCTCACACAAGCTAATGTCAGTTCAAGTCCTAAAGTTGCAAACGGTGTGGTTTATTTTGGCAGTTCTGATGGAGCCCTCTATGCTTTGAATGCCGCTAACGGGCAATTGATCTGGAAGTATCAAACCGGGGCAATGATCAATCAATCAGGTGCGTGCCTTGTTAATGGCATTTTATATGTTGGCAGTCGCGACAATTATTTATATGCTGTTAATGCGCAAAATGGTTCCCTAGTTTGGCGATACAATACAGGTGTGTCATTAGAACAGTCATCACCCACTGTTGCAAATGGTGTGGTCTATATTGGCGGATGGTATAATGTGCCGGCCTTTACAATTAAAGGAAGTGTGTATGCTATTAATGCGGCAACAGGTACACTGATATGGGAAAAACTTTTGAATACCGGATTTTCAACGAGTCCTTTTGTAAATAATAACCGCTTGTTCATTTGCGGCGATGACGGAAATATCAGTGTACTAAATGCTACTACCGGCGCTACGCTATGGCAAAAATCAATTTTGGCAAATAGTGCAAGTCCGGTAGAGGTCAATGGTATCGTTTATGTTGGCGGAGGCGGTACCCGGTATTTTTATGCATTAGACGCAAGCAACGGATCTGAAAAATGGAAATTTTCCATGCCCAACGCATTGATGATCTCAAGCCCGTTGGTCATTATCAATCAAGGGGAGCCCAATTACAGCGGTGATTCAGGCGCACTTGACTGATTAAATTGTTTTACAAATAATATATGACGATCTAATACCATAATGCATGTCTTCACGCATCAACTCCATGTTATTCGTTCCGATGATTTTGTTTGCTATCCATCATGTGTTTTTATGCCGTTGCTGGTGGTTGATATTCAGATTTGTTCTGAATTAGTTCACTGCACCAACAACACATACATAAGGAAGATCACACTTTACGGGTTGTTGGTGAAGAACCCTGTATATGAAGTTGCAATTAATTAGAACACCAACAACGGAATTTCAGCTAGGGGGCGGGATTTGAAAATCATTAAACAGTGCACTTATTCCGGCTCTTTAAAAATATATCGTTTATCATAATCAATCTCAAAAGCTTTCAGCATCTTCCTGTATTCATCCAAAAATGGTTCTTTCTTATGATGGGCTTCCTGATTTTGGATATAGCGGATAACATCAGGCACATGTGTTTTGGAATAGGAGAATGCGCCAAAACCTTCCTGCCAGGCAAATGAAGATTTACAGAATTTATTATCCTTAATCCACTTGCTGCTTTCTGTTTTTACATTTTGTACTAATGATGAAATGGATTGATGTGGCCGCATACCAATAAAAATATGAATATGGTCAGGCATGCTGTTTATTTGTAGCATCCTGTGTTCATTGTGTTGAAATATGGCGGTCATGTATTCATGCAACCGGGTTTGCCATGTTTTTTGAATTAATGCAGCCCGGTATTTGACAGCAAACACAAGTTGGATATGGAGTTGTGTGTAGGTGTTGGCCACGGTTTCGGTTTAATGTTAAATAAATATACGAAACGTTGTTTTGTGTCCCGTAGGGACACATGATGGGTAGAATGAAAAAGAAAATGTGATGTTGGCGTTCCGTAGGAACGCTTGGTGCTGATATTTCAAAATGGAGATTGCACCAAACGTTCCGATGGAACGTTTTTAACATTCATCATATTTGAGCTACCCATGAGATGTACCTACGGGAAATGAGAGATTGTACCAAACGTTCCGATGGAACGTTATGGACATTTATAATCATTGAGCTACCCACCAAATGTCCCTGCGGGACAAGGAGAGTGTTCAATGATTGCTAAATAGGATTACCGGACGTTCATGTGAGTGACACAACAGACGATGATAGTAGCAATTCAGCCGGCTAAAAAAACCTCACAATCATTTTTAATCTGCAAACAAATATCTTAGCAGCATGGATATGCAGCAAATCATCGAATGTGTTCCCAATTTCAGCGAGGGGCGGGATATGAATATCATTAAACAGATCACCGATGAAATAGATAGAGTAGAAGGAGTAAGGTTATTGAATGTCGATCCAGGAAAAGCGACTAACCGTACGGTAGTAACTTTTGTTGGTAATCCGCAGGCTGTAGTGGAAGCAGCTTTCAGAGCTATTAAAAAAGCAGGCGAGCTGATCGATATGAGCAAACATAAAGGTGAACATCCACGTATGGGCGCCACTGATGTATGCCCGCTGATACCTGTTGCTAATATCAGCATGGAAGAAACGGCGCAGTATGCACGGCAGCTTGCCAAACGAGTAGGCGAGGAGTTGAACCTGCCCGTATATTTATATGAAGCAGCCCAGGCGGATAAGAGCCGCAGCAATCTTTCTGTGATACGTGCCGGTGAGTATGAAGGATTTTTTAAAAAGATAAATGAATTCAAACCTGATTTTGGCCCGGCGATGTTTGATGCCAAACGCGGCGCCACTGTTATTGGTGCAAGAGATTTTCTGGTGGCATATAATGTCAATCTCAACACTACATCTGTGCGACGGGCAAATGCGATAGCGTTTGATGTACGAGAGGCTGGTCGCAAGATGACAGATGATAGTGGACAGATGATAACTGTGCCAGGTTCGTTGAAGTGTGTCAAGGCGATCGGTTGGTATATTGAAGAGTTTGGTATTGCACAGATAAGTATCAATCTTACCAATATAAATATAACGCCGGTTCATATTGCTTTTGATGAAGTATGTAAGAAAGCTGATGCAAGAGGAATACGGGTTACGGGATCAGAGTTGGTGGGGTTAATTCCCTTAAAGGCGATGCTAGATGCTGGTAAGTATTTTCTAAAAAAGCAAAAACGTTCGGTGGGTGTTTCTGAAAAAGAATTGCTGAAGATCGCTGTGAAGTCAATGGGGTTGAGTGAACTTTATCCTTTTAAACCGGAAGAAAAAATTATTGAATATATGTTACAAGATATAAACGACAGCCGCTTAGTTAATATGCCACTGAATGATTTTGCTGATGAAACAGCCAGTGAAAGTATTGCGCCGGGTGGTGGCTCTATTGCTGCTTATGTTGGTTCGCTGGGTATTTCGTTGGGAACAATGGTTGCCAACTTATCGTCTCATAAAAAAGGCTGGGATGACAGATGGGAAGAATTCAGTAATTGGGCTGAGAAAGGTCAGCAGTATAAAGATGAGTTGTTGCGATTAGTGGATGCAGATACAAAAGCATTTAATGGAATTATGAATGCAATGAGTTTGCCGAAGGGAACGGATGAAGAGAAGGCGGCTCGTAAGAAAGCAATTAATGAAGCAACAAAAGTTGCTATTGAAATTCCTTTTAAAGTGATGAAGCTTTCTTATGACAGCATGGAAGTGATAAAAGCAATGGTGGAGACCGGAAATCCAAATAGTGTTACGGATGCTGGTGTTGGCGCTTTGTGTGCCCGTAGTGCAGTGATAGGAGCTTTTATGAATGTGCGGATCAATGCAAGTGGGTATGATGATAAAGTTTATATTGAAGATGTGTTGAAGAAGGGCAGGGAGATTGAACAAAAAGCAATCTCATTAGAGTCCGAGATACTCAGAATTGTTAATGGTAAGATCGGCGTATAAGGCATCACGCAAAGACGCTATGCGAAAAACAAAAGACGCAAAGAAATTCCGGGACCAGTAAATTATTTGCGCCTTGCTCAAATCTTTGCGTGAAATATTTAAGATCTATTTGATCTTTTTAAATTCAACATGCCTTGCCCGGCCTACAGTAATTTTAAAATTAATGATCTTGTTCTTATCTCTCCCGAAATAAACAGTACCAGCAGGACTTTCAAATCCATCTTTATAGGTTGGTGAAAGTTGAAATTCTGTTTTTGGTTTTTGAAGCATAACTAATTTTCCGTTCCTGACCTGTAAATAAAATTTTGCTTCGGCTTCTTCTGAATAATATTCACCCGTATAATCATTCATTATTTTTTCATCCAGCTTTGCGGAATCAACTGCATCAAAGTAAATACTGTCCTTTGCGCCATTGATAAATAGAAATCCTTTTGAAATTAATTCAACCCTGTTATTACCTGTGATGAATGCATTCTCAGCGACAGGGGTTAATTGACCAACTTGTGTTCCATAAAGCTTTTCATTCTGCATGTACAGCTTTGCTGCACCGCCGGTTCTTCTATTCCGATACCAGCCCGTATACCTGGTTAGTTTTTCTTTTGAAACTGCAAATGATGGCTGTGTTTCTTTTTTAGGTTCTGGTACTTTAACGGGTACAAACAACTCACCTATTGCTTCGGGAATGCTGAGTGTATCGCCATCAAATTCTGAAGTATTGCTCAACCATGCGATGGCTAAACCTAACTCAGGGTATGCTTCCAGATTAGCCCGATAGCCGGCTGTTGCACCATCGTGAGAAACATAATTCCAACCCCGGTAAGTGTCAACAAACAAACCGGCAGCATATCTATGCATTACGCCATTATTAAATGCGCTTTTACTAAGTTGTTTCTCCAGCAGGGAAGGTGTTCCGAATTTTCCATTCAGGAAATAATCACACCATATCAACAGGTCTTCGGCCGTGGTTAACAATCCGCCATTTCCATAAACATATTCATTGGGCATATTGGTTAAATGACCGGATCCGGATCTTGAATAAGCAATAGCCCGGTTAAGAACGATCTTTTTATAATTATCACGCCATTGTGTGTGCTTCATACCTGCCGGTTCAAAAATGTATCTACGGGTATATTCTGCCAGGCTCATACCACTTGCCCGTTGCACTATAATGGCAAACAGGTTATAATTAGAGTTACTATAAATAAATTCATCACCGGGTTTATGGTTCAGTGTTTTTTGATTGCATATAATATATAATGCATCTTCATTATTGTATGTTTTTGTAGTCCTGGGCCAGCCTGCAATAGCTGCTATCGCTCCCCAATCTTTTAAACCACTTTTGTGCTGCATCATTTGCCGGAGTGTTATTTTATAACCGTAATCCGGCAACTCCGGTATATGTTTCCTTAGATCATCATCCAATGATAGCTTGCCTTGCTGCTCCAGTAATAAAATAGCAGCGGACGTAAATTGTTTTGATACAGAACCTGCTTCTGTTATAGATTCAGTTGTAAGGGGTACATTATGTTCCAGGTCAGCCATTCCCCAGGCTTTCGAAAAAATTACTTTGCCATTTCTGCTGATGGCGAGTTGCGCCCCGGGTTTGTCGGGTTTATATCTTGCAAAAAAATTCTCTATCTGCGAAACTGTGTCCTGCCAGCTTTGAGCTTTCCCCAATAAACAGGTATTAAAAAGTATGATGAATAAATAAATTTTTTTCATGACTGTCGCATTGTTGTAACTAAATGTAACAATATTTTTATTTATAGATATGTACGGTAATCGGTTTTATGCAGGTTTCTATTCACAAATTCAAAAACCCTGATTAGGATTAAGGTAAAATCAATAGCTTTAAGAGTCAAAACTGAAATATGGAAAAACAAAATATCAAAGAAGCATCTGAGCCGGTCAAGAAGCAAAACTCAATGCTTCATTTAAAAATTTATCATAAGCAGGATGTTTTGTCGCTGACAAAGATCAGGCGGTTTGAAACAAAGCTTGGTGAACGATTACAGGTGGTTCGGGATACAAGTGATATTGCAGGATCTTTGGCAGCCTCAACTGCAAAATTTGTTTTGTTTGGTGTGCCTGAAGATCTTGGGGCAAAAGGAAATCATGGTATCGGTGGCACAGATACTTTATGGATACCTTTTCTTCAATCATTCTTAAATATCCAGAGCAATGATTTTTTTGATGGTGCAGAAGTATTGTTACTCGGACATTTTGATTTTGGTGATATACAATACCTGATCGATACCACTGCAAAAAGTAATGATGAAAAAATAGAAGCTTATCGCCACGCAGTAAATACAATTGATGATGAAGTGGAGCAGATAGCAAAGATGATAACTGAGAATAAAAAAATTCCGATAGTAATTGGGGGCGGACATAATAATTCTTATCCATTAATAAAAGGCACCTCAAAGGGTTGGCATAAAGCCGGGGTAATTCCATTGGCACAGATAAATTGCATTAACCTCGATGCCCATGCTGATTACCGCCCGATGGAAGGAAGGCATAGCGGCAATTCATTCCGTTATGCAGAAGAAGATGGTTATTTACAGAAGTATTGTATTGTTGGTTTGCATGAAAATTATTTACCACAAAATGTGTGGATAGATATCGTGAACAATCCATTTATTGATATTCTTACTTATGAAGATATTTTTGTGCATGAGAAAAGAACATTCATGCAGGCTGTTGCGCATGCAACAGATTTTACTGAAGATGGTTTAACAGGAATTGATGTTGACATTGATTGCATCGAACATACACTCAGCAGTGCCATGACGCCGGTTGGAATTTTGCCGAATCATGCAAGACAATATATTTCATTTGTGGCGGCTGACAGCAAACCTGCTTATCTCCATATCTGCGAAGGCGCCACAAGATTAAGCGATGGAAGAACAGATGCTACCAGCGGTAAGCTGGTAAGTTATCTGGTGAGTGATTTTGTGAAGGGGATCGATCCTCAAAAATAATTGAAGCAAATAGAACACAGATAACACAGATTAAACGGAATTGCATGGATTTGATCTGTGAAGATCTGTCAAACCCGTGTCATCCGTGTGCTAATAAACTGAAGCTGTAATTTTTACATCTGCTTTTGCAAATGCAGCTTTATATCTTGCCATTGCTTTAGAAGCTTCCGTTGTTTTGTTTTGCAACACATAAGACCGATACAATCCATACAATGCCCAGCCGTTCTCATTATTATTCAACAGATCTTTTTTGAAAACCTTTTCTGCACTTGCACCATCTCCTTTAAGTAAATAAGCATTGCCCAAATAATGTTTGGGACTCAATAACCAATCTCTTGGTTCATTATAAACCATATTGGCTTCGATGGAATCAGCAATTTTATAGTGCCTGATCGCACCGTCATACAATTTTTTGTCTTCGTGAATGATACCGAGTAATAATTGCTCAGCCACATTTGCTCCAACTGAAGGCGCAGAAAACGGACTCATAGGAATACTGAGTGAACTGTCTTTCATGAATTCACGCATTGCGTCTAATTCTCTTGAAGAAGCATCACGATCATTCTTTCTTGAATATGCAATGCCTCTTGCAAAATAATAAAGAACATTGCTGTAAACATGTGCTTTCTCCGGTTTTGGTTCCTTGAGTATTTCATCCCATTTACCAAAACGAATTTGATTAAGTACCGGTGTCATATAAATGTATTGCACAACATTACCAACCGGCGCAGGAATAGAAAGATAATCAACCGGGATACTCTCTCTTGTTTCTTTGGCTGCCGCTTCAGCAATTTTATAATTACCTGTAAGCATTGCATTGTTTGCTTTCATGTGCAGGTTATGAATGATATAAAGAAAATCTGCACCGGTAACCGGAGAATACAATGGGATTAACTTTTTGTAACTATTCACTGCATTCACATTTACATCAACAGCTTTTTGATATAAACCTGTACGCAAATAAATATGTGATGGCATGTGAACAACATGAGACAATCCCGGGTTTGTTTTACCCAAACGTTCTGCACTTGGTAATGCTTTAGCTGCAAAAGGTGATGGCTCCATGACATGAATATAATAATGATTGGCTCCGGGGTGCATAGGAGTTTTCGTTAATAATTTTTCTAATACCTCTCTTATTCGTGGTGTCCATGGTTTTGGTGTGCCATCAGTTTTCCAAAGATCCCACGGATGCTGAAGCATCATTGCATCGGCATACAATGCCTGCACATCAGGGTGTGAAGGAAAATCTTCATACATTTTTTTCATGGCATCCACATAATCCTGGTTCAGTTTTTCTCTTGTTTGAGATGAATCTACCGAATAGCGAAGCGACATGGCATGTATCAAACCTTTTTCGACGGGATCATAAGGTGTACTTTCCATCATCTTGTTAGTTACCTCAAACACTTCCTGTGATGTGCGATATCCGTAGTCGTTGATATTTGGCCCATAAGCTAAAGCCTGTGCCCAATAAAGCATACCGCAATTGGGATCGAACTTTGCAGCTTTCTTAAATGAAGCCATTGCTTCAATGATATGAAAGCTGTAATACATATTGATGCCCTGGTTGAAATAGAATTGGGCGCTGTCACTCTTTGTTGAAATTTTCCATTTGTAAATTCCTGCGCCGGGAATAGGAGGGATGTCAAATTCTTCAAACCAATCTTTTAGCTCACTCCACTCTGGACTGCAGCGAATAATATTTTTCTTTTTGAATTCAGTAAGGTCAAAAGCTGAAAACTTCTTTTGAGTTTCTGAAAAACGAAAAGCAAATAGAATAAACGCTGAAAGCAATGCAGCTGAAAAGAATAACCGGGTTTTCATACAAAGCGATTTTGAAATTTAAGTTACAAAATTCAGTTCTGCTTTGCTTCCAGTTCCATGATTTTATTAAAAACCTGTTCGTATTGGGTGTTCAATTGTTCTAATTGAGCGGCTGCGGTATGATATGCCGCTTCAGCCTGGATGAATTTATTTTTGTCAGAATAAGTTGCGGGATCAGTCAGCGCTGCTTCCAGATCTGATTTTTGTTTAGTGAGTGTGGCAACCTTCTCTTCAAGTTGCTCGAATATTTTTTGTTGTTTTTGAATTTCCTTCTTATGTTCTTTATTTATTGGACTGGCTTTTGATTGCTCGTTTAAGGGTTTAAGGTTTAAAGGTGCTTCTTTAGTTTTTGACTTTTTTGCCTCCCGACTCTGAACTCTTGACTCTGAATTCTTAACTGACGACTGTTGACTGCGGGCTGCAGACTGCATTCTCTCTTTCCACTGTACATACTCCTCATATCCGCCTTTAAATTCTTTTATTTCATGATCAATAATTTCCCAGATCTTATTGGCTGTTTTAGAAACAAAATACCTGTCGTGACTTACCAGCACAAAAGTTCCTTCATATTTATTCAGTGATTCGATCAGCAGATCGCAACTGTGCATGTCAAGGTGATTGGTAGGCTCATCTAACAATAGAAAGTTGGCTTTACTGATAATTGTTTTTGCCAATGCCACTCTTGCCTTTTCACCACCGCTCAATACTTTTATTTTCTTTTCCACATCATCTCCGCTGAAAAGAAAACATCCAAGCAGTGTTCTGAGTTCAAGTTCAGTTTTCTGACTACCGCATTGCATCATTTCTTCGATCACTGTGTGATTAATGTTCAATGCTTCTAACTGGTGCTGAGCATAAAAGCTCTCTTCAATATTATGTCCCCATTTTCTGTTGCCTTCAAATTTTTCTATTCCTGCAATGATGCGCAACAAGGTTGATTTTCCTTTTCCGTTGGCGCCGATCAAAGCGATCTTGTCACCACGTTCAATTTCTGCAGAAGAATTTTTTACGATCAGGTTTTCACCAAAGGCTTTTGTAATATGATTTAATTCAACCAACACTTTTCCCGGTGTTTTATCAAGACGGAAATTGATCCTGATATTCGGTCTTTCTAATTCAGGTTCTTCAATACGATCAAGTTTATCTAATTTTTTAATAAGACTCTGGGCCATGGCGGCCTTACTGGCTTTAGCTCTGAATCTTTCTACCAATCTTTCATTTTGTCTTATATAGTCTTGTTGATTTTCATAAGCTTTTTGCATCATCTCCATCCTCGTTGCTTTTTCACTTTCATAATAATCGTAATTGCCGGAGTAAATATGAAGTTGTTGTTGATAAAGCTCAACGATCTTTGTTACCATCCTGTTCAGGAAATATTTATCATGGCTTACAATAACAACCGAGCCCGGATAACTCAGTAAATATTTTTCCAGCCATTCGATGGAAGGAAGGTCAAGGTGGTTGGTAGGCTCATCTAATAAAAGCAGGTCGGGTTGTTGTAAGATCATTTTTGCCAGCAACACTCTCATTCGCCACCCGCCACTGAATTCTTTATAAGGTCTTTTCAGATCTGCGTTGGCAAAACCAAGTCCCTGCAAAATTTCTTCGGTCTTGTGATGAATATTATAACCACCGAGTGTTTCTAATTCATGAAGTTTATCGGTATAATCATGCAATGTCTTTTCATCACCGGTCTTTTCTAACTCTTGTCCAAGCATCTCAATTTCTTTTTCTAATTGTTGCACTCTTTCAAAAGCGCTGAGAGCAACATCAAGAATAGAATCATTTGTATCAAAGCTCAACAGATCCTGGTGAAGGTAACCGATGGATGTGTTCTTGCTTTTTTCAACAGTGCCTGCAGAAGGCAGGTATTCGCCAACAAATAATTTAAGAATAGTTGATTTGCCAGTTCCGTTATAACCGATCAAGCCAATCCGCTCACCCGGCTGAATATGCCAGGTGGCGTCCTTCATCAGGGCACGGGATCCAAATTCAAAGGTCACATTAGTTAGTCCTGCCAGCATAGTTTGTTTATGAGGCGCAAATTTAGACATAAACGGTCATTAAAATTTTGTTGAAATGGACTAAATCATGGTAATCATATTATCCATGATTACCTTTGGCAAAAATTTTTCTCCTTATGAAGAAACTTCTTATAGCTATCCTGGTATTAATAATTGCGGCATTTGGTGCATGGAAGTTGGGCCTTTTTGGAAAAAAGGATGACAAACCCGGTACGCCAAAGGATCAGCCAATGACGGTAAGCAAGCATAGTGAAAGCTTTAACGAATCAATGATGAAGGCAATGGATGCTTACTATACTCTGACAGAGTCTTTTGTTAATTGGGATACTGCAAAAGTCAATACATCTTTATCAGAGTTTAAAACTGTAGTGGATAGTATTCGTATCCGGGAAATGGAAAAAGACACTCTTATATATCCCACAGTACAAAGTCAATGGGAATCAATTAAAGCAGAGATTATCGGTATGCAGGCTGATACATCACTCTATGAAAAAAGAGAGGCACTCAATAGTCTTTCTCTGCAAATGTTTGACCTGCTCCGCATAGTTAAATATGATGTAGCAAAGGTTTATTACCAGGAATGCCCGATGGCTTTGAATAATAATGAATCGCCTGCCTTTTGGCTGAGCGCTGAAAGAGAAAATAAAAAACGCCGCAATCCTTACCTCGGTCTTTACGATCCGAAGTTTGGAAGATCAATGCTAACATGCGGCACAACGAGAGATTCGATAAATTTTGCGACCAACTCAACCGGAAAGTAATTCGTTTGTTAATGGATCTATGTTCAAGACAACAGTAGTTATTTTATTAAACCTTATTTCCCTTCTTGTTTTTTCACAAAACAAGAACAATGCAGCATCCGGCAGAGTTACCCTCAATGGTTATGTTCGTGATAGTCTTTCCGGTGAATTGATCATCGGCGCTACTATAACTATTAACGGACAGGGAAAAGGAGTAACGAGTAATCAATACGGTTTTTATTCCATCACACTTGATTCAGGCTCTTACCGGGTCAGCATCACTCATGTTTCTTATCTGCAAAAAACTATGGAGTTTTTATTTGACGCTGATAAGTCTTTCAATTTCGACCTGCTTCCAAAAAGTTCATCGATGTCTGAGGTTACAGTTTATGCCAATCGTCGCCGTGATGCAAATGTGAAGAATGCGGAAATGGGAAGGATCGATCTTTCAACTTCACGAATAAAAAATATCCCGGCATTCATGGGTGAAGTAGATATTCTAAAAGCAATTCAACTTTTACCGGGAGTAAGAAATGCAGGCGAAGGCAATGCAGGGTTTTATGTTCGGGGCGGCGGGCCTGATCAGAATCTCATCATGCTTGATGATGCAGTTGTTTACAACACAGGACATCTGTTTGGCTTCTTTTCTATTTTTAATTCAGATGCAATTAAAAATACGTCATTAATAAAAGGAGGAATGCCTGCGCAGTATGGCGGCCGTCTTTCATCTGTGCTTGATGTGGCAATGAAGGATGGAAATATGAACAAGTTCCAGGTTGATGGTGGTATCGGGTTGATCGCTTCAAGACTTTCATTGCAGGGCCCCATAAAAAAAGACAGATCTTCATTCATGATCTCTGCAAGGAGAACTTATGTTGATGCGATTGCAAAACCATTTATAAAAAAGACAAGCGACTTTTATGGCTCGGGTTATTTTTTTTACGACCTGAATGCAAAAGTGAATTATAAATTTTCAGAAAAAGATCGTTTGTACCTCAGTGGCTATTTCGGAAGAGATGTTTTTGATTTTAATAATGTAAAACGTTCCTTTCGTTCCAATATTCCCTGGGGCAACAGTACGGCAACGCTGAGATGGAATCATGTTTTCAATAAACGATTATTTGCAAATACAACTGCAGTTTATAATAATTATAAATTCAAATTTGAAGCTGCGCAAAATAATTTTGAACTATCACTTGCTTCCGGCATTCGTGACATCAACCTGAAAACGGATTTTGATTATTATCCTTTGCCACAACATAAAATAAAGTTTGGCGGCTTATACACTTACCATAAATTCATTCCCAATATTCTTTCAGGCAAACAGGATTCAATAATTTTTAAACCCAATAATGAAAGTATAAAGTATGCAAGTGAGTTTGCGGTTTATATACAGGATGATTGGGAAATAAGTGATAAAATAAAAATTAATTACGGCATTCGCTGGAGTGCTTTCACACAGATTGGCCCTTATACAAAATATGTAAGAGATGTTGATGGCAATAAACTCGACAGCACAGTTTACAAAAGTTTTCAAACCGTAAAAACGTACGGAGGTTTTGAGCCCCGCATCACCATTCGTTATGCATTGAATGATGAAACATCTGTCAAGGCAGCGGTCAATCGCAATTATCAATACATTCATTTGGTAAGTAATGCCGGCAGCACATTGCCTACCGATGTATGGGTGCCGAGCACTTATCTGGTAAAACCTCAGATAAGCTGGCAATACACAGCAGGACTATTTAAAAATTTTGCAGAAAATAAATACGAGACCTCTGTTGAAGTGTATTATAAAAAAATGCAGAACCAGATAGAATATGCCGAAGGTTATACGCCGTCATTAAAAGACCCGGAAGAAGAATTTATTTTTGGTGATGGACGGAGTTATGGCGCTGAGTTTTTTGTAAATAAAACAAGAGGCAAACTAAATGGTTGGATCGGCTACACCATTTCATGGGCATACCGCAAGTTTTCTCAACTCAACAGCGGTGAAAGATTTCCGGCACGTTATGATCGCCGGCATGATATGAGTATTGTTGTTAACTATGAAGCCGGGAAAAAATGGAAGTTCGGAACTGTGTTTGTTTATGGCACCGGCGCTGCCACTACTTTGCCCGAAAGATTTTATATCGTTGAAGGAGTGTTGACGCAGGAGTACAGCAGTGTCAATCAATATCGTCTTGCAGCCTATCATCGTCTCGATCTTGCGGCCACTTATACACCCATTCCAAAGAAAAAAAGAAAAGTGCGGAGCAGTTGGGTATTCAGTATTTACAATGTTTACAGTCGTTACAATCCATATTTTATTTATTTCGATCAAACCGGCAGCCCTTATGATGGCACATTGAAAGTTGAAGCAAGACAAGTTTCTCTTTTCCCGATACTACCTGCAGTGACGTGGAATTTTAAATTTTAGTTAGTCGACTGTATTGCTACTATCATCACCTGTTGTGTCACTCACTTATACTGCAACAATTCTATTCAACAATTTTTGCAGTATCCTGTCCAGAGGAAACCGAAGGGTTTAGTAATTCTACTTGGCAGGTAATATATGTTACAGATAAAATTTTCTTTGAGGCAACCTTTTTACCTCATAGCTTCGTTCAATAGTATTGGCTGGCATTGCTATGCCTCTTCCGGTATTATTATATTGCAGCAGATTTAAAAGCTCAAGGTTCACGAATATCCAATCCTTTCAAACCACCCGCAGTTTACATCCATTGAGAAGCCTCTATTCTTCATCCATGTCTGTTCGATAAGCAGGCATTAAAAATTTAAAATATGAGAAAAAAAATCTACCAGACAAAGACCGTGAATTTTAGCGTTTTGTTTTTTCTATGTACTATTATAAGTTTAACATCAAGTGCCGGTCTTTATCCATTCAGCAGCACCTATTCCGGAGCCAATGAAGTGCCACCCAACGCCTCAACTGCAACAGGAACTATTGTTGGTGTTTACAATGATGTAACCAACACTATTTTTTATACAATTAATTTTAGCGGGACGAGTGCCAATGTAACTGCTGCGCATTTTCATGCCCCTGGTGCTGCGGGAGTATCGGCGCCTGTTATTATTGGCCATGCAGGATTTCCCACCGGCGTCACATCAGGCACTTATTCAAAATCAGATGTGTTGACTGACGCTCAGGAAACGCAATTATTTGGAGGATTGATCTATTCAAATATTCATACAAGTCTTTTACCTGGTGGTGAGATAAGAGCTCAAATAATCTTAGGGCCGGTATCTGCATTGGTATATTCATTCAGAAGAACTTATAGCGGCGCCAATGAAGTACCTCCTAATGCTTCTCCAGCTACCGGAACAATTACCGGAGCATACAACAGCGTTACAAACACTATTTTTTATACCATCAATTTTAGCGGACTTACTGCTAATACAGTGGCTGCACATTTTCATACTCCGGCTGCTCCAGGCATCAATGCACCAGTTGTTATTGGCCATGCAGGTTTTCCAACAGGAGTTACATCAGGCATTTATTCCAAATCAGATATTTTGACGGATGCACAGGAGACAAACCTGCTCGCCGGTCTGTTTTACTCCAACATACATACAACCGTGCTTCCGGGAGGAGAGATCCGCACACAAATATTTTTTGATGCACCTTTCGTAGCGCCAACTATTACCTGCCCTGCAAACATCAGTACTACAACAAATGTGGGACTGTGTTCAAGACTGTTTCCTTTTGCAGCAACTGTTACCGGAAGCCCGGCGCCAGTTGTTACTTACCGCATTGGTAATACAGTTATCACGTCACCTCATACTTTTCCATTAGGCACTACTACTGTTACTGCAACTGCACTTAATGGAGGCGGGTTTGTGAGCTGTTCATTCACTGTTACTGTTAATGATAATCAACCGCCTGTTATCAGTGGGCTTAGCGCTGATCCTAATGAGCTATGGCCACCAAATCATAAAATGAAAGATGTGACGGTGAATTATACCAGCAGCGATAATTGTCCTGGCTCTGTCAGTTGCCAGGTAACTGTTACCAGTGATGAAGCAGTAAGTGGAACAGGCAGTGGCGATACTTCTCCTGATTGGGTAGTAACAGACAATCATCATGTGAAACTGAGAGCCGAAAGGGCGGGCAATGGTGATGGAAGGGTTTATACTATCACAGTAAGATGCACAGATGCACATGGAAACATAAGTACAGAAACAACAACTGTAACTGTACCGCACGACATGGCATCTGCTGCCAATCGTGGCATTATTGTTTTGAATGAGTATGATCCCAATGGCAACACTATCGTCCAGGTACTTCCCAATCCAAGCCGCAATTATTTTACGGTGAATATTGAAACAGGAAATAATACGGATAAGATCTCAGTCAGATTAATTGATGCAGCAGGCAGGGTAGTAGAGGTTAAAAACAATTTGTCCGGAAGCCAGGCACTCAGGATCGGGGCTAATTTAAAAGCAGGGATCTATGTTGCAGAGATAAGACAAGGCAACAGTGCAAGACAGATCAAACTATTAAAACTTGAATGAGTTTTTAAAATAGATTTTTTGAAAGGCAGCGTTATGAAGCGCTGCCTTTTTGTTTGGTCAATGTTTAAAACCGCCTCAACAATAAAAATAAATATGTTGCCAACGGGATCATTACAATTAAGCTTTCGTTTTTCCCCATTTGCTGCTTCGCCACGCAAATTACTCACTTGTATGACAATAACCCGATCGCTATCGGGTCTATTCAGCAATTAAGTTTCACTTGTATAATTAATCATAACAAGGCATAAAAGATGACTTTAACGTTGATCAGATAGAAATAGGAGTTAATTTCACTTATGATCCAGAATTCTTCTGTGCCGGCAGTGTCAAAAAAAAGTGTAATAACATTAACTGTTACAATAATTGTCACCGTTTACTGGTATCTGGCTCAAATAATAAATGTGTATAAGGTCGCCTGGATCGGAGCTATCTATGAAATTCTCTGGATCGGTATGGTGATAGCATTGTTTGGATTACCGGTTTTTTCATTAATACATTGTATTAAAAATAAATTCAGTCCCAGGTCACTTTATCTCTATTCTTTTTTACTCTCTGTCATTACTGTTTTGGTATTAATTATCTGGTTTGATTAGGTGATAAACGATTTGCATAACGGATTTTGTTTTAATCGCCGATAACCGGCAACTTTGCGCAAAATAATTTCTGCAACAGATATGATAAAGATCGGATTAATAAAAGAAGGGAAAATACCTGCAGATAACCGGGTGGCATTAACACCGGCGCAATGTAAATGGATACATAAAAACAGTAATGAAGTAGAGATCATTGCTCAAAGTTCATCCGTACGATGTTTTACCGACCGCGAATACGAAAACGCAGGAGTACAGGTAAAAGATGATATTAGTGATTGCGATATCTTAATGGGTATAAAAGAAATTCCTGTTGAGCAATTGCTGCCCGGTAAAACCTACCTGTTTTTTTCTCACACAAAAAAGAAACAGCCGCAAAACCAAAAAATGTTGCAGGCCATTCTTGATAAAAAGATCACACTTATCGATTATGAATGTCTGGAACATGAAGATGGACAACGAATCATCGGCTTTGGATTTTTTGCCGGTGTTGTTGGCGCACATAATGGCATGATGGCTTATGGCAACAGAACAGGTTTGTATAAGCTTGACCGTGTTTATAAGCAACGAAGTTTTCGTGAGCTGATACATAATTATTTTGGGGTGAGATTGCCCAATGTAAAAATTGCGGTCACAGGATCTGGCAGGGTAGCACACGGTATTCTTGAGATCATGAACCTGATGGGCATACATGAAGTGGAACCTGATGATTATTTAGTAAGAAGATTTGCTTATCCTGTCTATACACAATTAAGAGGAGCTGATTTGTATGAAAGAAAAGATGGTGGTAAATACAAACGGCTTGAATTTCATGAGCATCCTGAATTATACCGTTGCCAGTTTTTACCTTATGCAGAGCAAACGGATATTTTATTAAATGGTGTGTACTGGGATAAAAATGTGCCAAGGCTTTTTGAAAAAGAAAATGTGCAAAAAGAAACATTCATCATCAGAACGATTGCAGATATTACAGATGATAAAGGCGGTTCAGTGCCTATCAATCTTGGTGACCAGACAATCGAGAACCCCGTTTATGGCATTGACATAAATACATTAGAAAAAACTGAACCTTATCTGCCAAATTCAATTGATATAATGGCCGTGGGTAATTTGCCGAACGAATTACCACGGGATGCTTCAAGATATTTTGGTGAACAATTGATAAAACATGTGCTGGAAGACCTGGTGGGTAATAGCTCTGCAATCATTGAAAAAGCAACGATGGTAAAGGACGGAAAACTGACCCCCCATTACGAATACCTGGATGATTACGTAAAAGGGATATCATGATCACAAACTTGCATCATAAATAAAAAAAAGCAGGAATCGATTTGTTCCTGCTTTTTTATCAGAATTTAATTATTTAGGAAGATCAATAACACCGACATCGGTATTCTGACGTGCCACTACCAGTACTTTATAAACTTCAAATGTCAAATAATCAGGGTCATTTTCCATAAGGTAGGTGATCAGCAAATTATAGCCATCAGGCGGAAGATTATTAATAACAAATGCTCCGTTCTCATTTACAAAAGCTTCTTCAGATTGGAAATGGTCGTTATATGCAATGACCGAAGCTTTAAGTGGAACCGGGTTTAGTACACCACTGATCGTACCAACCATGTTTGGGTTAACCCTTGCAGAATTATCAGTAGTAATTTTTGTGAGAGCAGTGGCTTCTTGTTTACTTATAGCTGGACTTTCTTTCGAACAGCTAATGAGAATTACTGAAATCAATAGCAGCACTGAAGATGAAAGGCAAATAATTCTTTTCATAAAAATTAGTTTTAGGTTTAAAAAATAATTGTCCTTTTTCTCATGCAGATGGATCAACTTCCCCTAAAACAGTTTGTCAACAACTGGTAATCGTTTGTAACCTTAATTACCGGAATTTTATTTCTGATTAAATTTACATTACAAACTTCCCTGGATAGGATGATTTGCGTAATAGCGGGGAATGATATTAGTCAAATTATAAGAAGAGGTAGTAGTCTTTTAATAAATGAACGAATGCAGCAGTGTATTGCTGTTGATCATCCCAGATTGAAATTTCCTCAAGTTCAGTTTCATTTTCGGCGTTGGGTTTCAAATTCCCTTTTAAAAATATGCGGAAATAATCATGCTTAACTGATTGGCTGACGAATAGTATGCCGGATATATTCAATTGATGATCTCTGAAAAGAGTTTTTATTTCTTCATTCCTTTTGTATGGTAATAACAAAAAGAAATCGCCATCCGGGTCAAGATTTTTTTTTATAACAGTAACCAGTTCTTCAAGAGAGAGATTTTGGCCATGATGGGCAATATTTTTTCCTTCATTTTCTGATCTCAATTCATTTTCATAAAATGGGGGATTGCTGATGATGAGGCCATATTTTTTTTCAGAAGAAAAACTTCTTGCATCAGTATTTAT
>Ga0209798_10000537_pt1 | contig 23019 bp, 21 predicted proteins | sample DOMMetBare3Fresh_FD_187475 | JGI IMG/M metagenome (GOLD analysis project Ga0209798, IMG submission 187475) | Wetland sediment microbial communities from St. Louis River estuary, USA, under dissolved organic matter induced mercury methylation -... | ecosystem: Environmental > Aquatic >... | reverse complement strand
GGGAAGAGCCCGGTCAGGAAGGCCCACCAGCTGCCGTTCTTCCCCGCGTAGGCCGCCTTCTCGGTGATGCCGGTCCCGGTCCCCGGCTGGAGCAGGACTCCCAGACCGATGCCGATGGCGACGGCGATCAGCGCGGTGATGGCGAACCACAGCAGCGTGTTCCAGGCCAGCCTCGCGGCGTTGGACACCTGACGCAGGTTGGCGATGGAGCTGACCACGGCGGTGAAGATGAGGGGCACGACGGCGGTCTGGAGCAGTGACACGTAGCTCGAGCCGATGGTCTCCAGGGTGCTGCCGAGGCCGTTGGGGCTGGTCTCGGTGCTGCCCGTGTACTTGGCAAGGAGCCCGAGGCCGAGGCCGATGACGAGGGAGGCGATGATCTGGTTACCGAAGGAGCTCGCCCATCGGGGGAGCCCGGTCCGGTGGCTCTGCGGCGCTGAGTCGTCCGGTCGAGGGTTCCTGGGGGTGGCGTTGCGGGGGAGGGTTTCTGTAGGCACGCGTCAAGTATAAGGACTTGTAATTATATAAATAACACAGGGTTATGCAGCACCTCGGTTGCTGCCCCGGGCGTCTTCTTAACCCGCCTGAAACACTGTTAGGGCAGGATCGGCGTATGGATCGTCAGCAGGAGTTCGTCCTACGCACCATCGAGGAACGCGACATCCGTTTCGTGCGGCTCTGGTTCACCGACGTCCTCGGCCAGCTGAAGTCGGTGGCCGTGGCTCCGGCCGAGCTCGAGGGCGCCTTCGCCGAGGGGATCGGCTTCGACGGCAGCGCGATCGAGGGTTTCGCCCGGGTCTATGAGGCCGACATGCTGGTCAAGCCTGATCCGGGGACATTTCAGGTGCTGCCGTGGCGTGGCGAGAACCCCGGAACGGCAAGGATGTTCGGCGACATCATGCTGCCCGACGGCTCACCGAGCTTTGCCGACTCACGGTTCGTCCTGAAGCGGGCGCTGGCCAAGGCAGGCGACCTCGGGTTCACGTTCTACACGCACCCAGAGGTCGAGTTCTTCCTGTTCGAGCAGCCGATCAGGGCTGGCGTCCCGCCGACCCCGGTGGATCAGGCGGGCTACTTCGACCACGTGCCGCACGGGACGGGGCATGACTTCCGCCGGGCTGCCATCGCGATGCTGGAGAGCATGGGAATCTCGGTGGAGTTCAGCCACCACGAGATGGCTCCCGGCCAGAACGAGATCGACCTGCGCTACGCCGACGCCCTTTCGACGGCCGACAACATCATGACCTTCCGCACGGTGATCAAGGAGGTGGCGCTGGAGCAGGGCGTCTTCGCCTCCTTCATGCCCAAGCCGTTCAGCGATCACCCCGGGTCGGGCATGCATACCCACCTGTCGCTGTTCGAGGGCGACCGCAATGCCTTTCATGAGGCAGGGGCGCCCTACCAGCTCAGCCAGGTGGGCCGGCAGTTCATCGCCGGGCTGCTGCATCACGGTGCCGAGATCAGCGCCGTCACCAACCAGTGGGTCAACTCCTACAAGCGGCTGTGGGGCGGGGGAGAGGCGCCCGCTCACGTCTGCTGGGGCCACAACAACCGCAGCGCGATGGTCCGGGTGCCGATGTACAAGCCGAGCAAGGGCCAGAGCACCCGTGTGGAGGTGCGATCGCTGGACTCGGCCTGCAACCCCTATCTCGCCTTCGCGGTGATGCTGGCGGCAGGGCTGAAGGGCATCGAGGAGGGCTACGAGCTGCCCGACGAGGCAGAGGACGACGTGTGGAGCCTGACGGACGGAGAGCGCCGGGCGATGGGCATCCAGCCGCTTCCGGCGTCGTTGATCGACGCGGTCGGCATCATGGAAGGCTCCGACCTCGTCGCCGAGACCCTCGGTGAGCACGTCTTCGACTTCTTCCTTCGCAACAAGCGGGCAGAGTGGGCTGACTACAAGGGCCAGGTCACCCCGTTCGAGCTTGAGCGCTATCTGCCTCGTTTGTAGCGACCTGAGGGGCGCCGGTGGTGCTGCGCTCGCTAAGTTATGCAGGTGAGCGCACTCGCAAGATCCGCAAGCCGCGCCGGGCGGCTCGCCCGGCTGGGGTTTGCCGACCCTGCTCGCGCCGACTCCTTGCTGGACGACCCGGCGCTGGCCGGCGTTACCGATCCGCTGGACGAGGTCTTTCGTGACGGGCTGCCCGACGCGTTGAGCCAGGTGGCAGACCCCGATCTCGCCCTCCTCGGCCTCGTGCGCCTGATGGAGTCGTTGGGCAAGGCCGGCCCCGACGGTGAGAACAACAGCGGCAGCAACCGCGACCGCGACAACAACAGCGCCGAGCTGATAGCCGCGCTGCGGCACGCCAGCGCGGGACGCGACCGGCTCCTGGCCGTGCTCGGGGCGTCATCCGCACTGGGCGACCATCTGGTGACGCACCCGGGTCACTGGCGCGCCGTCCTCGGGGCAGCTCGCCAGAGTGCCGAGCAACGTCGCGATGAGGTGGTCGGTGCCGTGACCGCCACCGTGGCGAGGGTGGGCGCTGCCGGCGCCTACGACACCTTGCGGGTCGCCTACCGTAGCCAGCTGCTCGGGATCGCCGCCCTCGACCTGACCGCCCGCAGGGCAGTAGACGAGCTCCCGCCCACCGCAGCGGCGCTGGCTGACCTGGCTGCCGCAGCGCTGGAGGCCGCCCTGGTGATCGCCCGCGCCGAGGTCGGCCGGCGGGCGGACGCCTGCCGGTTCGCGGTCATCGGGATGGGCAAGTGCGGGGGAGGCGAGCTCAACTACGTCTCCGATGTCGACGTCATCTTCGTGGCCGAGCCGGCCAGCGGCGACGTCGCCGACGAGAATGCCGCCCTCGCCATCGCCACCCAGCTCGCGACGACCCTGATTCGGGTCTGCTCGGCGTCCACAGCCGAGGGCACCCTCTGGCCGGTGGACGTCGGCCTTCGCCCCGAGGGCAGGCAGGGACCGCTGGTCCGGACGGTCGCCAGCCACCTGCAGTACTACCAGCGGTGGGCCAAGACATGGGAGTTCCAGGCGCTGCTCAAGGCGAGGGCTGTCGCGGGCGACGCAGGTCTGGGGCGCGAGTACCTCGCCGCTGTCAGCCCGCTCGTCTGGCAGGCGGCCAGCCGAGACAACTTCGTCGAAGATGTCCAGGCGATGCGTCGGCGGGTCGAGGAACACGTCCCGGCAGCCGAGTCCGCCCGTCAGCTCAAGCTCGGCCCCGGAGGCCTGCGCGACGTCGAGTTCAGTGTCCAGCTGCTTCAGCTCGTCCACGGTCGAACGGACCCGACCCTGCGGTCAGGCACGACCCTGGAGGCACTGGAGGCCCTGTCCCGGGGCGGGTACGTCGCGCGCGAGGACGCGGCAGTCCTGGACGAGTCATACCGGCTCCTGCGCACCCTGGAGCACAGGATTCAGCTGTTCCGGTTGCGGCGGACCCATCTGATGCCCACCGCGGAGGCCGACCTGCGCCGGCTCGGCCGGGCTGTCGGCCATCGCCAGGAGCCTGCCTCGGAGGTGGTTACGCAATGGCAGCGTCAGGCCCGTGAGGTGAGGCGAATCCATGAGCGGCTCTTCTACCGCCCGCTGCTGATAGCGGCTGCCAGGCTCAGCAGCACCGAAGCGGGCCTGACCCCCGAGGCTGCCCGAGAACGACTGGCAGCGTTGGGCTTTCGTGACCCGGCGGGGGCGATGCGCCATCTTGAGGCCCTCACCAGCGGGCTCAGCAGGCGTGCCGCGATCCAGCGGACGCTGCTGCCCGTGATGCTTGGCTGGTTCGCCGACGAGGCCGACCCGGATGCCGGGCTGCTGGCCTTCCGACGGATCAGTGACTCCCTGGGAGCATCTCACTGGTATCTGAAGATGCTTCGCGACGAGGGGAGCGCCGCAGAACGGCTCGCTCACGTCCTGGCCCGAAGTCGGTACGCCGCGGACCTGCTCGTGCGGGCCCCCGAGTCCGTCGCCATGCTCGGTGTCGGCGAGGGCACGCGCCCCCGCAGCCGTGAACAGCTGCTGGCCACGATGCGGGCCGCCAGCCGTCGCAAGAGCGAGGCGGACGATGCGATGACGGCGGCGCGCGTCCAGCGCCGCCTCGAGCTCTTCCGGATCGCGGTCGCCGACCTCACCGGCCAGCTCGACCTCGCCGGAGTCGGTACGGCCCTGACCGACCTGAACTGCGCAACCTTGCAGTCTGCGCTCGAGATCGCCACCAGGGGTGTCGAGGACGAGACGGGTGGACCGTTGGGCACCCGGCTGCTTGTCGTGGGGATGGGCAGCTTCGGCGGCGGTGAGATGGGTTACGGGTCAGATGCCGATGTCATGTTCGTCCACCGTCCTGATGATGGTGTGGACGAGACCGATGCCCAGGCGTCGGCCACGCTGGTCGTCCAGGAGATCAGGCGTCTGCTCGGGGTGGCCGGGCCGGATCCGCAGCTGGTCATCGACCCCGACCTGAGGCCGGAAGGCAAAGCAGGCCCGATGGTGCGCTCACTCGCGGGCTTCGCCGCCTACTACGATCGCTGGTCCCTCACCTGGGAGGCCCAGGCCCTGCTGCGCGCGGCCCCGGTGGCCGGCGACGCCGACCTGGGGCGGGCGTTCTGCGACCTGATCAACCCGATCAGGTGGCCGCCGGGCGGAGTGTCAGCACACGCCATCCGGGAGATCCGCATGCTCAAGGCGCGGATGGAGTCCGAGCGCCTGCCACGGGGCGCAGATCCGAAGACCCACTTCAAGCTGGGGCTCGGCGGGCTCTCCGACATCGAGTGGACGGCTCAGCTCATGCAGCTTCGCCACGCCTACGAGATCGAGGGGCTACGCACCACCGGGACGCTGGCGGCCCTGGCTGCCGCAGGCAAGGCGGGCCTGATTCCCCGGGCCGATGTCGACACGATGGCGCAGGCCTGGAGGTTCGCCTCCTCGCTGCGCAACGCCTCGGTCCTGTGGCGCGGACGACCGGTCGACGCGCTTCCCAGCGACCAGCGGGATGCCGATGGCATCGGACGGATCGTGGGCCGCCGGGCAGGATCGGGCGACGAGCTGGCCGAGGCGTACCGGCGTCTGGCCCGGCGGGCGCGGGCCGCCGTCAACACCAGCTTCTACGCTTCCTGACCCTGCCGGTTCGCGACCTGCGCGACTCGCATTGCGGGTACCGTCGGAGGATGGAGTGGAAGGGGGACCCGGGTGGCTGAGGGTGTCATGCCGAGGTACTCCGAGGTCTTCGGGACCCGCGGCTACCTGGCGATCTTTCTGGCGGCAGCCCTGTCGACGTGGGGCGACTACCTGGCCAGGGTGGTGGTCGCCGCCTTCGTGCTGGACGAGACCGGTTCGCCGTTCGCGGCGGCCGCGACTTTTGCCGTCAGCCTGCTGCCGAGCATCTTCGGACGTAGTCTGCTGGCACCGATTGCCGACCGTGTCCCCTACAAGTACGTCCTGATCGTCGCCCACCTCCTGCGGGCGGTGCTGGTCGGGGTCCTGATCTTCGTGGTGAGCACCCACCAGGCGGTTCCGGACCCGGTTGTCGATGCCCGGAGCGTGAACCCGCAGACCCTGCTCACGTTGTTCGCCCTGCTCTTCCTGATCGAGCTGGTGGGTGGGCCGGCCATCTCATCCAGCCAGATCCTGATGACCGACCTCTTCAGTGACCGCCGGCTCTACGCTCGTGCCCTGGGTCTGGGCACCATCAGCGAACAGGTCAACCAGGCCATCGGGCTGACCCTCGGCGGATTCCTGGTGACCTGGGTGGGAGCCGTCAACGGGCTGTGGTTCGACCTGGCGACCTTCTTGCTCTCGGCGCTGGTCATCACCCTGGTCGTCAGGGCTCTGCCCGTCCGCGGCACCCCCTCGGCCGGTGTCGTCGGCTTCTTCCACGACATCCGCGAGGGTGCGGCCTTTCTCTTCGGGCACCGGGTCCTGGTGTCGCTGCTCGCGCTGAGCCTCTGCTCGGTGTGGGCGATGGCGGCACCGGAGGCGGTGGCCATCGCCTATGCACAGCACGAGACGGGGTCAACCCGTCTCGGCGGTCTGCTGATGGCAGCCCCCATCCTGGGTGCCGTGGCCGGCCTGCTCATGGTCGGACGCTGGCAGCCCGAACGCCAGAACGCCCGGATCATCGTGATGGCGGCGGCGATGCCGGTGCCCCTGCTGGCAACCGTCTTCGCCCCACCGCTGCCGGTCACCTGGCTCCTGTGGTTCGGGTGCGGGGTGCTGCAGGCCTTCATGCTGCCTCTGCAGTCCACGTTCTCGCTGGTCGTGCCACCACAGATGCGTGGCAGGGTGTTCGGCCTCGGTGGCGCACTCTCGGTGGCCGCCAGCGGCGCCGCGTTCCTGGCCGCCGGCTATCTTGCCGAACAGACGAACCCGGCCTCGGCGGTCGCCACCTGCGCGGCCGCAAGCCTCGTGGCCATCTTCGTGCTTGCCTCCCGATGGCCCCGCGCGGCTCTGCGCAGTGCAGTCAGGACGGCATACGACTCCTGACCGCACCGCGTTGCCGGGCCCGGCCTGTCCGACGTGCCCGGCCCGACGGGCTATGTCGGGCTACAGCGGGCGGACGTAGGCGTCTGTCCCCGTCACGGCCTCGATGTCCGACTCGGCGCGTGCCAGCAGCGAGTCTGACAGGTGCCGAAGAGCCCGGGCCACGGCCACCTCGTCGCCGATGGAACCTATCGGCTGGTCTTTGGGGCTGCGGTGGCTGGCACCCTGGGCACGGAACTCACCGGGCTGGTCCGAGATGAGCATCGCTGTGGCCCGGGTGTTGTCCCCGGCCTCGACCACGGACACCTGCACGCGCCAGGTCTTGGTGACCGGGGCGCTCTCCTCGGAGCGCTCGGGCCCGCCTGCCGCGCTCTCCACCCGCATGACCGCGCCCGGACCGGGATAGACCAGGCCGGTGTGCCCGTCGCTCCATCTGACCGTGTACGGCGCTCCGCCGTCAGGGCCCTTGACCTCCAATACCTCGCCGTCGCGCACGGGGTCGTCAACCCTCGTGCCCGCCAGGATGATGCGGTCCCCAACCTGTGCTTTCATGACGTCCTCCGATGCTGGTGGCGGCTTCTCGGCTGTCTCTCAGCATGCCCCTGCGGGGGCGGCAGGGGAAGGGCTCAAAGGGGATTGGTGACACAAGGCACGAGTACCGCAACGTCCGCCGATCGTCAGGACGCGGCCACCCGGGTTCTCGGAGTGTGCTGCCCACCGCCGGAGTCGGGCAGCGCCGGCCAGGGCAGCGAGCCAGGCAGGTGGCCGGGTCAGCGAGCCGCGGCTGGCCGGGTCGGCGTGCAGGGGTGTCAGGTCACCGTGGCCGAGGTGCCGTTGGGCCGAATGGCCGCATCCTCGCCGCCGAGGCCGGTCGCCCCGGCCAGGTGAGGCGGCGGCACGGTGGCCCGCACGTCCTCAGCGGCGTGGCTGGACCTTGACCCGTGGTCAGCGGTCCCGAAGACCAGCCAGGCCGCGACCCAGCTGACCAGCAGGGCCCCGATGAAGCGGACCAGCGCGGTCTGCACCGAGAGGTTCCCGTGCAGGGCCATCCACAGGGACGGGAGGAACAGCGCCAGGGCGAGGAAGACGACAGGGCGAAGCGGGGTTGGCCGGGACGGGACCCCCGGGGTGGAGCCGGCCGGCGTGCCACCCGGAACGGTCCCGGCCTTCCTCTTCTTCATCGACGTGTTCCATCCTCGGTCAGCATGGCCATCCAGCGGGTCACCGTTGCGCGCTGGCCGTCGAGCAGGCCGATGGGCAGCGGTCCGGCAAGGGCGGTGGCCGGGTCTCCGGTTGCAGGCACGTTCACCAGTGCCAGGGCGTCGACCTCGCCGATCGCGCCCGCCCAGGAGACCACGTCGTCGACCTTCGTCGAGGCCTGGGCGACTGCCCAGGTGAACGTCGGGGCCAGGGCCGACACGACCGCGGCGAGCCAGCCGCGGGCGGCCGGTGGCAGAGCCGCCTCGACGACGATGATGGTGCTGCCGGCACCGTGCTGCCAGCGTTGACGGCGCATCGCCATGTCGGAGATGTCCGAGAGCAGCTGACCGGCCGGAACGTCGTAACCCGACGAGGAGGCGGATACGGCGAGGTGGGTGGTGGCCGGGTCCACCCCGAGGTGTCGGGCCAGAGATCTGGCGACGCCCATCGAGGCCCTGATCTCGCCCACGACGGCGATGACCTGACCAGGGGTCGAGGCGAGCATCGGCGCGACCGGCCGAGACTCCACCCACGCCAGCAGGCGGCGGTAGACGTCGGCAGGGTCCTCGACTCCGGCCAGGACGTGCCTGGGCACGCCCATCCGGGTGGCGCGCGCGGCCATCAGTGCTCCGGTGGCCAGTGCTCCGGTGGCCGGCTGGCCGCGGTCGCTGCCTCGCCTGTGTGTCTGTGGTGTCGCCGACGCCGTCGGGCGGGCCGAGGGTGTTTCGAGGGCCGAGGCTGTCGGCCGCGAGGTGGCCTCGCGCCCGATCGGATCCGGCCTCCGCGAGGAACCGTCCCCCAGCCCACCCGGGTCGATGGTCCGCTGGAGCCGCGACATGACGTCGGTGAACGCGGCCGACTGGGTCGACACCGACCTGGCGGATGCCGGCGGTGGGCTGTCGAAGGGAGCGGGTGCCGGCGTCGGAGCCGCCGAAGCGGAGGCGGGCGCCGACGGTGCCGACCCGTGTGGCGCGGGGATGACGTCCTGGTTCAGCCCCTCCTCCTCATGGTTGAGCCGGTCGACGAGATCCATCACGGATGTCATCGCGCCATGCCCTGGCTTGGGCGGGTGGGCCGCCTGCAGCTCGGAGACCTCGACCTGGATGTTGAAGCGCTCGCGGGCGAAGAAACCGCCCACACCACCGCGCCGGACCTTCTCGGCCTGCACGATGCGCGCGGTGGAGCCGTATTCAGTGCGGACCTGTTCCAGCAAGGTCGGCAGGTCCGGGCCTTCAAGCAGCAGGCGCATGGGCGACATTCACGGCTCCGACGGGGTTGATGCTCAGCTGGGAGCCGAGCTCTGAGTAGGACAGGACGGGGAGACTGGGAGCGGCTGCCTGGACCAGGCGGTGCAACGGCAGGCGCAGGGGCTGAGCGCACACCAGCACGGGATGGTCCCCGGTCTGCTCCGCCTGCTGAGCGAGGCGAGCGGCCTCGAGGGCGAGCTGCTCGGCATACGAGGGGTCGAGCATGAGGAAGGCGCCCGAGTCCCCCGTGCGCAGCGACTCCAGCAGAGTCTGTTCCAGCAGGGGGTCGAACGTGATCACCGGAAGCCGGCCGTCGACGGCGTGGGCGGCCGAGATCGCCGGGCCCAGGGCGCTCCGCGCGGCCTCGAGCAGGCCATCGGGGTCAGGGCTCGAGCGGGCGCGGGCGGACATCGCCTCGAAGATGCGGACGAGGTCGCGGATGCACACCCTCTCGGCGAGCAGCGACTGGAGGCAGCGCTGCACCTCGCCGAGGCTGAGCGGGGTCGGGGTGAGCTCGTCGACGACGACGGGATGGGTGGTCTTGGTGATGTCGATCAGCGTCTTGACATCCTCCCTGCCCAGGAGGTGGTGTGCGTGGCAGCGCACGATCTCGGCGAGGTGGGTGGTGACGACCGACGAGCGGTCGACAAGGGTCGCACCGGACAGCCCGACGTGCCGGCGCAGCTCGACCGGGACCCACTTCGCGTCGAGACCGAAGACCGGCTCCCGGGTCAACGTCCCTGGCAGCGACGTGAGGTCGTCCCCGATGGCCAGCAGCATGCCGGCGGGCGCCTCGCCGCGAGCGACCTCGACCCCGTGGAGCCGGATCGCGTAGGTCTTGGGGGGCAGGTCGAGGTTGTCCCGGGTGCGTACCAGCGGGATGACGATGCCCAGCTCGAGGGCCAGCTTGCGACGCAGCGCCCGGACCCTGTCCAGCAGGTCGCCGCCGGTGGAGGAGTCGACCAGGTCGATCAGGTCGTAGGCCAGCTGAAGCTCCAGCGGCTCGACCCGCATCTCCCGGGCGATCGACTCCGGCGTGTCCGGAGAGGGCTCCGCACCCGCTGCCAGCGCGGCCGCGGCCGCCTCCGTCGTCGAGGCGTCATCCTGGTCCTGCCGGGGGAGTCGCTGGGCGATCACCAGCATGGCGCCGCCGACCAGCAGGAAGGGGAACTTGGGCAGACCCGGGATTATGGCCAGTAGCAGGACGGCGGCGCCCGCGATCTGCACCGCGCGGCGCTGCTGGCCGAACTGGTGCATCAGGTCGCTGGCCATGTCCCGCTCGGTCGTCGCGCGCGTCACGATCAGGCCGGTGGAGATGGAGATCAGGAGCGCGGGAACCTGCGAGACGAGCCCGTCCCCGACCGAGAGCAGGCTGTATGTCGTGATGGCGTCACCCATGGACTGATGCCGCTGCACGACGCCGATGAAGAACCCGCCGAACAGGTTCACCACGGTGATGACGATGGCGGCGATGGCGTCACCCTTGACGAACTTGGATGCACCGTCCATCGCACCGTAGAAGTCCGCCTCGGCGGAGACCTCATGCCTTCGACGGCGCGCCTCGTCCTCGTTGATGAGTCCGGAGTTGAGGTCGGCGTCGATGGCCATCTGCTTGCCGGGCATGGCGTCGAGGGTGAAGCGGGCAGCCACCTCGGCAACGCGACCGGCGCCGTTGGTGATCACGACGAACTGGATCACGACCAGGATCAGGAAGATCACCAGTCCCACGACCAGCGAGCCGCCCACCACGAAGTGGCCGAAAGACTCGATCACCTTGCCGGCGTACCCGTCGAGCAGCACGAGCCGGGTGGCGCTGACGTTCAGCGCCAGCCGGAACATCGTCGCGATGAGCAGGAGCGAGGGGAAGACGGCGAAGTCGAGGGGACGGGTCACCGAGAGGCTGACGAGCAGGATCAGGACGGCGCCGGTGATGTTCACGACGATGAGCAAGTCCAGGAGCATGGTGGGCAGCGGAACGATCATCATCACCACGATCGAGATGATCGCGGCGGGGATGCCGATCTGGCCGATCCGGTTGGATCTCACGGGACCTCTGGTGCTCGAGCGAGCCATCCTTGGAATGCGGGGTTGCCGTCCTGGCGTAGGTCCTATCGGCAGCCTGGATCGCCACTTGAGGAGTCAGCCGGCAGAACCTCGTGCTGACGACGGTGACCGCCGACACGGGCGAGGTCGCGGCCGGGTCGGCGGACGCCCGGTAGCCGGGTGCCCTACCGGGAGGGCGCAAGCGGGCGCACGGTGTGGATTCCCGTTGCCGGTCCCCGGGCACGCAGCGCCATGATGAAGGCCAGGATCCGCGCCACCGCGTCGTACAGGTCGACCGGGATCTCCTGGCCGACCTCGCAGGCCGCATACAGCGCACGGGCCAGCGGGATGTCGGCCACCATGGGCCGGTGGTGCCTTTCGGCCTCCTCGCGGATCTTGGTCGCGATCACGCCCGCGCCCTTGGCCACCACCGTGGGCGCGCCACCGCCCGGCTCGTACTTCAGGGCCACGGCGACGTGGGTCGGGTTGACCAGGACGACGTCGGCGGTGGCGACGTTTGTCATCATCCGGTTGCGGCTCAGCTCGCGCTGGCGTCCGCGCAGCGCTCCCTTCTGGTACGGGTCGCCCTCGGACTGACGGAGCTCACGCTTGATCTCGTCGGGGCTCATCATCATGCCCTTGTTCACCCGCCGGCGTTCGACCAGGAAGTCCAGCGCCGCGATGCCCAGCCCGACGAAGGCCGAGATCCGGATCAGCTTGACTGCGCCCTCGACGGCTGCGGCCACCGAGGATGACAGTGACCAGCCTCCGCCGCCCATGATCCGCTGTGTCGCCGCGCTCAGGACAATCCAGGCGACGACGCCGAACACGGCGAACTTGAGCAGCGTCTTGGTCAGTCCCCACGCAGCCTCCACGCTGAACCAGCGTTTGACTCCCTTGCCGATGTTGAGGTGCTCGAACTTCGGCTTGAAACGCTTGGAGGAGATCTTGAGCCCTCCCTGGGCCACGCCTCCGACGATGGCCATGGCCATCGCAGTCAGGAGCATGGGGGCGATCGCGCCCGCCGCGCCCAGCGCGGCGACCTTCAGGACCTCCACCGCACGTTCTGGCTCGGGCCTGGCTATGACCTCAGGAACCCGTCCCATCAGGACCTGGAACGACTCCCGAAGGCGGTTCACCGTCATCGGGCCCAGGAAGCTGAACGACAGAACGGTCAGCCACGCGGTGATGTCGGCCGAGCGCGGGACCTGACCGTCCCTGCGTGCCTGCTTGCGCCGCTGGGGGGTCGGTTTCTCGGTCTTCTGGGACTTGTCGGTCACCCTCGGGCCCCCAGGGCGCGGCCTGCTGGGCCGAGCGCCGCCATGATGTTGTCCAGGACCGCGCTGACAGCCCCCGGCATGAACGCCATGGCGATGCTGGCCAGGCTGAGCGTGATCAGGATCTTGATGGGGAAGCTCATCACGAAGACGTTCAGTGATGGCACCGCGCGGCTGACGATCCCGAGCGCGAGATCGGCGAGGAAGAGCACGACCATGACCGGGGCGGCGATCTGCAGGGCTGAGAGGAAGAAGACCCCGACGTTCGCGGTCACGGTCCTGCTCAGAGCTTCGATGCTCACCGGGTGCATCGGGAAGACGCGGTAGGAGGCGCTGAAACCGCGCAGCAGGAAGAGGTGACCGTTCATCGCGAAGAGCAGGGTGACGGCCACCAGCTGGTTCACCCGCCCGAACATGCTGCTGCTGACGTTGGACAGCGGGTCGTAGAGCGAGGCGAGCGTGAAGCCGCTCGCGATGTCGACAAGCTCACCGGCTGCCTGGATCGCCGAGAACAGCATCTGCGCCAGGAAGCCCAGGGACAGCCCGACGACGACCTGTAGGAGCACGGAGGTGAGGATGGGGAAGAGCTCGGGCGGAGGGGCCTGCGACGCCATCCCCGGACCGATGGCCATGGCCAGTGACAGGGCGACGGCGACCTTGACCACCCCGGGGATAGCACGGGTGTTGAACGGCGGTGCGACAGCGAGCCAGGCCGAGACCCGGATGGTGGCCAGCAGGATCGCGATCACCTGCTCGACCGGCACCTGCACGTTCATGGTGAGGTCACCGCCTTAGCCGGCGAGCAGCTGAGGCAGGGCGGCGAACAGCTGGTGGGTGAAGTCGATGGTCTGATCGAGCATCCAGTGCCCGCTGACCAGCAGGACGATGCCGACGCCGACCAGCTTGGGCACGAAGGACAGGGTGACCTCCTGGATCTGCGTGACGGACTGCAGGACGGACACGGCGAAGCCGATGACCAGGCTTGCCAGCAGGATCGGCGCGGCGAGCTTGGTTGCCAGGATCATCGTCAGGACGGCGATGTGCATGACGGAGGCGTCGTTCACCCGGGCTCCCCTATGTTCATGAGTGGTAGCTCTTCACGAGTGGTAGCTGTTCATCAGTGGTAGCTCGTGACGAGGGCCTTGGCGATCAGGTCCCAGCCGTCGACCATGACGAACAGGAGCAGCTTGAACGGCAGCGAGATCATCACCGGGGGCAGCATCATCATGCCCATCGACATCAGCGAGGAGCTGACGACCAGGTCGATCACCAGAAACGGGATGAAGACGACGAAGCCGATGATGAATGCGGACTTCAGCTCCGACAGGACGAAGGCCGGGATCAGCGTGGTCAGCGGGACGTCCGCGGGCTTGGCCGGCCGGGCGCCCTTGCTCAGCGAGATCATCGTGGTGAGCTCGGCCTTGCGGGTCTCCTTGAGCATGAACGTGCGCAGGGGTGCGACGCCCCTGTCGAAGGCCTGGGACTGGTTGATCGTGCCCTTGAGGTAGGGCTGGAGCGCCCGGTCGTTCATCTGCGACAGCACCGGCGCCATGATGAAGAGGCTGAGGAACAACGCCAGTCCGGCGAGTACCTGGTTCGGGGGGATGGAGGGCGTGCCCAGGGCGTTCCGGGTCAGTGACAGGACGACGATGATCTTGGTGAACGCGGTGCAGAGCATGAGCAGGGCGGGGGCGATCGAGAGCACGGTGAGCAGCAGGATGATGCTGATGGTCTGGCTCGGCTTGCCCAGGCCGGGGTCGAGGTTGACCGATACGTTCCCGGGGCTCTTCGTGCTGGTGGGCCCGGGATCCGGCGCCGGCGCGGCCGGGACCCTGATGGCGGCGGCGTTGGTCTGGACGACGGCGCCGGCCACGGGGGCTTGCGCCCGCACGGCGTCAGCGGGGGTGGCGCCGACCACGCCGGACACACCCAGCAGGGCTGACAGGGCCAGCAGCAACAGCAGGAGGATCGGGGGTCGTACCGGTCTTGGCGCGCCGGTGCGGGTCGGGCCCCGGCGGTTCATCGGGGCGACCCCGGCACGGGGCGCAGAAGGGGCGTAGTGGAGGTCAGCCACGCCGGACCGTCATCTGACGGAGGTTCTCCACCACCGACCCGACCCCCAGGCGGATGTCGGAGGCGCCGACCGGGGCCGCGGAGGCGACCGGGGTCGCGGAGGCGACCGGGGCTGCGGGGGCGAGCGCCGGCTCTTCCTCGTCATTCAGCTCGCCCAGCAGGGACACCGTGGTCTCGGTGACGCCCAGCAGCAGGAGCTGACCCGAGACGCGTACGACGGCGACGCTCGACCCGCGCGAGAGTCCCTGCCGGGTCAGGACCTGCAGCGGCAGGGTGGCCTGGCGACGTTTGGCTGCCACCGTGCCCAGGCCTGTCCCGTTCTGGCGGTGGCGCAGGTAGCGCGCGAGCAGGACCATCAGCGTCAGTACCGTGGCCAGTGACAGGACGAGGCGCACCAGGGTGCCGGCCAGCGATCCCTCGTTCATCTGGGCGACCTGCTCATGTCAGGAACCTCATAGCCCGCGTCGTTCGGATGCCCCGCGTCGTTCGGATGCCCCGCGTCGTTCGTTGAGCTCTGCGGTGACGATCTCGGAGACTCGGATGGCGAACTCGTCGTCGACGACGACAACCTCGCCCCTGGCCATGAGAGTGCCGTTCACCAGCAGGTCGACCGGGGCGCCGGCAGCCTTGTTCAGCTCGACGATCGCGCCTGGTGCCAGGGTGAGCAGCTCGCGTACCGTCATCCGGGTGCGTCCCAGCTCAACACTCACGCCCATCTCGACATCGTGCAGGAGGGCCATTCGGCGTGCCTGGACCGCCTCGAGGTCACCGCCGGCCAGGGGGTGGAAGACCTGTGGGGCCGGCGCGGGCTGAGCTGCCTGCTCGGCCACGAAACCGATCGCGGCCATGAGCTGGCCGTCCAGGAAGAAGCCGATCGAGGTGGCCTCCGGGTCGAGGGCAGGCCCGTTCCCGGCGTCTGGCGCCAGGACCTGGACGTTCTGGGGCTGGAGGTCGCCCGCGCCGGTCGAGAGGGCGACGACTATCTCTGCCATCAGCGGTTCCCACCGCTCGAGCACGTCGCCCTTTCCCACCACGGTGGCGGCCGCGTCGGCGCCGGCGACGAGGCCGACCAGACCGGGGGCTGCGCCACCGGTACGCAGGCTGAGCGCAACACTTCCGTCGAGCTGACCGGATCCCTCCTGTGGACCCAGGGCCCTGGTCTCGACCTCGCCGAGCGAGCTGAACCGGGGGGCGAGCACACGGGCAGCGGCCAGGAGAGCGTCGAGGTCGATGGGTGAAGCCTGGGGAGTCATGCAGCTGGTCCTTCGCTGGGGGTGCGCAATGGGGGCTAGATGGAGACGATCTGGCAGGCCAGGTTGCGGCCGTGGCTACCGGGTACGGCGGCCGCGACCCGGACGCCGTCGGCCAGGACGGTCAGCGGCTGGGTGATCGGGTGGCGCAGTGGCAGCACGTCGCCGACCGACAGGGAGAGAAGCTCGAGCGAGGTGACGGTCACCCCCTGGAAGGCGACCGTGACCTCCAACGGCACGGCGTGGAGCTGGCGCTCCACCGCCTGGGCGGCGCTGTCATCCTTCTCCGCCTCCTCTTCCAGATGACTGTCCGCCAGGGCGTTGAGGGCTGGCTGCAGGGTGGCGAACGGGATGCACAGAGTGCCGGTAGCCTGCTGGTCGCCAATGCGGATGGCGAACTCGGAGACGATGACCGGCTCCGAGGCCGCAGCGACTTTCAGGAACTGGGGGTCGGACTCGAGGTCGAGGACGCTGGCGATCACGGCTGTCAGGGACTCGAACGCAAAGGTCAGCTCGCTCATGATCCGGCCGAGGAGCTGGCGGACCAGCCCGATCTCGATCTCGCTGAGCCCGCGATCGGGCTGGTTGGGCCCACCCGGGCCCCCCAGCAGCCGGTCGACCATGGACATCACGATGTCCATCGGAAGCTGGAACACGCCGGTCCCGGCCAGCGGCTCGAAGTGCAGCAGGGCAAGAAGCGAGGGGTTGGGCACCGTGCGCATGTACTCGTCGCAGGTGTACTGACGCACTGAGGTGACCGAGACGTGGCAGGTCGCATGCTGGGTCGTCGACAGGATCATCGCGAACTGCCGGGCGAAGGTGTCGTTGACCATCTGCAGCGCTCGGACGTCCTCGCGGCTGAAGCGATTGGGACGACGGAAGTCGTACAGGGCTGGCTCGGCGGTCACAATAATGCATATCGGTCGAAAAGGGCACGACCTGAGGGTTAGCTCGACTACTGCATCAGGAACTCCGTGAAATACACCCCCAGGACCTCTCCGGGGTACAGCTTGCGCACCCGGGCCGAGAGCGACCTCTGGGCGCGGGCCTGGCCACCGGGGGCTAGCAGCTCACGGTAGGTGTGCTGCCCCAACACGCTGATCGCCGCGTCCAGCGCTCTGGCCCCGTTCAGCTCCGGCACGGCCCCGGCGGCCTCGTCGACGCTGCCCGGCGGCGGCGATGCCGCCTCGCTCAGCTGCAGGGCCAGGGTGAGCTTGAGGTAGCGACCATCGGCCAGGTTGAGCGTGATCGGGGCGAGGGTGTCCACGTGACCGGCCACTGTCTTCGGGTCCGGCTCGGGCTCGGACGGCTTGGCCAGCATCCCCTTTCCGACGAAACCACCGGCGCCGAGCACGACCAGCAGGACCGCCACGATGATGAACAGCTTTTTGCGCGACTTCTTGGGCTGCTCGCTGCCCGGCTGGTCGGTGCCGGGAGCATCCGGTATCACCGTTGTGGTCACAGACATGTCAGACTCCTGACTCTGGTGCCGGGGCTACCGGTGAGGCTGGGGCGCCGGCCTGCGATGAGGGGGCGTTCGGCGACAGGATCACGATCGCGACCCTGCGGTTGCGGGCCAGGTCGGTCGGGCTCGTGCCCGCCAGCAGGGGACGCTGGTCGGCATACCCGACGGCGGCAACCTTCGAGGCGTTGACCCCTCGGTCGAGCAGATGGCGCAGCACGGTGGTGGCGCGCTGGGTGGACAGCTCCCAGTTCGAGGCGAACTGGGAGTCCCTGATCGGCTGGCTGTCGGTGTGGCCCTCGATGACCAGGTCGTTCGGCAGGCTCCGCAGGACGGGCGACATGGCATCAAGGACCTTGACGCCCTGGGGGCGCAGGGTGGCCCGGGCCACGTCGAAGAGAACCCGGTCGGTGACGATGTTGACCTCGAGCCCGTGCCGGTCGACCTTCGTGAACTGCACAGCGCCGGCCAGCCCCTTCTTCGACAGGGCGGCCGTGATGTTGGCCTGCAGCCTGGACATCGCATCGGCCTCCTGCCTGGTGGCCTCGGCCTGCTTCTTGGCAGCGGCGTCGGCGGCCTTGGCCGAGGCGAGCATCGCCATCCTCTGACGCTGCAGCGCCTGCGTGCCCGCCCGGTTGTCGTCGGGCGCGGGTGCCTGCACTGCGCTCCCGTCGAGCAGCCCGGCACCCCCGCTGAGGATCGTGGTCTCGCCGAATCCCTGGGCAAGGCCCTCGTGGAGCTTCTCGAACTTCTTCGCGTCGGTCGCTCCGATGGCGAAGAGCACGATGAAGAGCACCATCAGCAGCGTGATCATGTCGGCGTAGGTCAGCAGCCAGCGCTCGGCGTTCTCGTGCTCCTCCTCGACATGCTTGCGCTTGCCCTTGCCGCGGGCCATCAGGCGGCTTCCTTGGTCGCGCCCTTGGCGGGGGCGGCGGGCAGGATCGAGCGCAGCTTCTGCTCGATCAGACGTGGGTTGGTACCTGACTGCACCGCAAGGACGCCCTCGACGATCATCTCCATCTGGGAGATCTCCACCTCGCTCATCCGCTTGAGCTTGCTGGACATCGGCAGCCAGATCGCGTTTCCGCTGAGGACTCCCCACAGGGTCGCGACGAAGGCACCCGCGATCAGATGGCCGAGCTTCTCGGGGCTGCTCAGGTTGCCCAGCACGTGGATCAGGCCGATCACCGTGCCGATGATCCCCAGGGTCGGCGCGTAGCCGCCCATGTCACCGAAGAACTTGATACCCACCTTGTCGTCGGCGCGCTTGGCGGTGATCCGGGCCTCCAGGATCTCCTCTATCTCCTCGGGGTCGGTGCCGTCGACGGTCAGCTCGATTCCCTGGCGAAGCATCGGGTCCTCGACGTCACGGGCCATCTCCTCCAGGGCCAGCAGGCCCTGCCGTCGGGCCAGGTCGGCCATCGCCACGATGGAGTCGACCACTCCGTTGGCGTCGCCCACCTTGCCGACGAACGCCTTCTTGAGGTGCCTGAACACCGTCGGCAGGTCCTGGACCAGGCTGCCGGCCAAGGCCGCGCCGAACGTGCCGCCGAAGACGAGGAAGAGTGCCGGCAGCAACAGGATCGACGCCGGGCTGCTGCCCTCGAGGATCATCGACACGATGACGGCGACGAAGATGCCGAGGATGCCGGCAATGGTCGCGAACTCCATATCAGCCGTCCCGGTCCGAGATGGAGTGCAGGTGTGGTGGGCGTGGGTACTCGACAAGGGGCACGGCGGCGATCTTGAGCACCTCTGCGCGGTGGGCGGTGACGGCCGCGATGATCTCTTCGATGGCCTCGACAACGACGTACTTGGTCCCGCCCACCAGGGAGATGACCGTGTCGGGGTTGGCCTCTACCCGCTCGATGAGGTCAGGGTTGAGCGCGAAGACGCTCCCGTTGTGCCGGGTGACCATGATCATGGCTGATGTCCATCCGTGGCTGTCTCAGACGCGGAGTCAATCCGTGACTCCGTATTTCCTTATCGGCTGCCCTCCCGCGGTCCTGAGCCCGCGCGGCGGCTGACTTCCGACCTCTCAGCCGCCCGACAGCCGCCGGTGCCGTCCAAGGCCCCCGGTCAGCCGGCTGGTGACCAGGGCCTTGGACGGTCAGCGCTTGAGGTTGACCAGGTCCGACAGGATCTCGTCGGAGACCGAGATGATCTTGGAGTTCGCCTGAAATCCGCGCTGGGCGATGATCAGGTTGGTGAACTCCTGAGCCAGGTCGACGTTGCTCATCTCCAGCGTTCCGCTGGCCAAGACGCCTCGCCCGCCGTTGCCGGCCACGCCGATGGAGGCGACCCCGGAGTTGGTCGTACTGCGGTAGAGCGAGCCGCCGACCTTCTCCAGCCCGGGCGGGTTGTCGAAGCTGGCGATGGCAACCTGGCCCAGCGTCTCCCTGATGCCATTGGAGAAGATGCCGACGAGCTTGCCGTCGGGAGCCAGCGAGAAGGACTCCAGCACGCCCATGTCGGCGCCGTCCTGGGAGACGTTCCCAGCCGTATCGGCCGAGGCGTACTGCGTCAGGGGGCGGGATGTGGTGCCGAGGGTGACAGTGACGTTGCTGGCGAAGTTGTAGCCCGCAGCGGCGAACTGGGCCTGGCTGAGCACCGGGACGGCTGGTACTGCGGTGAACGTCTTGGCGAGCTGGTTCCACGTCAGGGCCGCCGATCCGACCGTCACGTCGGGGCCGCCGCCGGTGTCGGGCACGGTCACGCTCAAGGTCCAGGCGTCGGCCGCGGTCTTGGTGTAGGTCATCGTGGCCTGGACGGACTGGCCCTGGGTGTCGAAGACGTCGATCGAGCTGACCGAGGTGGCGCCGATGGCGGCGCTGCCGGACAGGTTGCCGCCGACCGTGATCTGTGTCGTCTGGCGCGGCGGCACCGTTCGTCCCAGTGGCAGCTTGAGGGCTGTCACGGTGACATTGGTGTTCACGACGCCCGCGGTGGCGCCCCAGCCCTGAACGAGAGCACCGTCGGGGTTGACCAGGTTGCCGCCGGCGTCGAAGTCGAAGGCACCAGAGCGGCTGTAGAAGGGCTGGCCTCCCTGCTTGAGTATGAAGAACCCGTCACCTTGCAGGGCCACGTCCGTGGTCCGCCCGGTGACCTGGCTCGCGCCCTGGCGGAAGTTCGTGGAGATCCCGCCGAGGGTGACGCCGAGACCGACCTGCGCCGGGTTGGTGCCGCCGCGCAGATCCTGCGGGCCGCCGCTGTTGCGCATGACCTGGCTCAGGGTGTCCTCGAAGACGGTCTGGCTGGTCTTGTAGCCGGCCGTGTTGACGTTGGCGATGTTGTTGCCGACGACGTCCATCATCGTCTGGTGCACCCGCAGTCCTGCGACGGCGGTGAATAGTGAGCGGAGCATGTCAGGGTTCTCCTGGGATTGAGTGGGACCGGCGTGAGCCGGTGGAGCTGGGACTGGGTGGGACTGGCATCAGGGGGTGGACCTGATCTCGGTAACGGCGGAGATGGGCACGTCCTTCTGGCCGACGGCGAGCACGGGGCCCGCCGCGGTGAGCCGGACGGATCCGACGACGCCTGTCAGGGTCTGGTCGCCCTGGGTGTAGGTGATGGTTCGCCCGACCAGTGCGACCGCGGCACTGGCGCGCTGCTCGCTGAGCAGCTGGGTGTTCTGGTCGGTGAGCAGCTGCAGCTTCTCGACCATCTGGAACTGGGCCGTCTGGCCCAGCAGGGCCGTGCCGTCCGCGGGCTTGCTCGGGTCCTGGTACTTCAGCTGGGCCACGAGCAGCTTCAGGAACGTGTCGCTGCCCATGGCATCAGTGGGGGGCTTGGCGGCGGCCCCGGAACCAGTCATCGCCTTGATGTCGGCGACAGCCTGGACCGGTGAGCCGGCTCCGATCGAGCTGGTCATTTCCTGCTCCTTACATTCGAAGGTCGAGAACGGAGCTGGGCGCCGCGGCTGCGGTCGTCACCGGCTGGTCGGACAGGGTGGGGTCGCCCCTGGGCACTTCGACGTGCTGCGACCTTGACCAGGACGTCTCACGCTGTTGGGCGTTGGCGCCGCCCGAGCCGACCTCCATCGATCCCGCACGCAGGCCCTGGTCCTCCAGCTGCTGGCGCAGGTCGGACAACCCGCTGCGCAGGGCGTCGCGGGCGGCCTCGTTCGTCGCGTGCAGCCGGATCGAGATCTCGCCGTGGCGCACGTCCACGTTCACCTGCACCGCGCCGAGGTCCTCCGGGTGCAGCCGGAGCTGGACGCCGTAGCTGCCGTCAGCGCCACGCAGCAGTGGCGAGACGGCGGTGAGCACCTGCTCGTGCACGGCCGGCGGCGTCGGCTGGCCCGCGGCCGGCGTCGCGGAGACGGTCGGGCCGGGCGTGATCTGGACCGGGGCGGGGAGCACCGGAACGACCAGGCCGGATCCCGTGGGCGTCCCGGCCGCCGGGGCGGCGTCCGCCCCCGAAGGTGCCGGGGTGGCCTGGGCAGCGCCGTTCGGCTGTGCTGGCGAGGCGGTGTCGGGCCCGGTCGGCGCGGCGGCCGCCCCGGTGGCGTCCGGGCCCGGAGGCGTCGGGGTGGCCGGGGTGCCGGCGGCGGCCCGATCGGCATGCGAGGGCGGGCCGGCTCCTGCGCCAACGGGACCGATCGTGCCGGCTGCGCTCCCGGCGCCAACGGCGGCCACGCCGTCAGCGGGCACGGTAGCCCCCACGGCAGGTGTGCCGGCTGTGGCCGTGGCCGGGAGCACCGGAACGACCAGGTCGGATCCGGGCTGCGTCCCGCCCGACGATGTCGTGGTCGGGTCTGCGGTGGTCGTTCCTGCGGCGGTCGTGTCCGCAGTGATCGGGGGAGCGGGGTCGGCAACCGGGGACTCTGTCTGCCGGCCGAGCGCAGGCGGGGCGGCGTCGTGGGCGCCGGGCGCGCTGTCCCTGGCGCGCTTCGGGGCCGGGACGCCCTTGGCTGCGTGGTTGGAGGCCCGAGTCGTGCTGCGCCTGTCATGGTCGGGCTGGGTCGCCGCATCAGGTCTGGACGGGGCCCGCGGCGAACGCCCTGGAGCGGCGTGGCTCGCCAGCGCCGTGTCGAACCCCGTGTTGGGGCCCGAGGGGCCGTCGGTGTTGCGTCGGGCGCCGTCACGCGTCCTGGCCGAGGATGTCGATGGTGATGACGGCACACTCACCGTCGGTGCGAGGTTCACGCCGACCTCCCGGCCGCGGCGAGGACCTTCGCCACGTAGGAACGCGTCTCGGCGTACGGCGGCACCCCGTGGTAGCGGCTCACCGCGCCAGGTCCCGCGTTGTAGGCAGCGAGCGCCAGCGATGTCGAGCCGAAGGTGTGCAGGTGCTGTGAGAGCAGCCGCGCCGCGCCGTCGACCGCTGCGGTGGGGTCGGCGGGGTTGACGCCGAGGCCGCGCGCGGTTGAGGGCATGAGCTGCATCAGGCCGCGCGCCCCGGCACCGGAGACCGCACGCGGGTTGAAGCCGCTCTCCGTCTGGGCCACGGCCGCAAGCAGGTCGGGCGACACGCCGTGGCGCCGGCCGGCCTGCTCGAACAGTGTCCGGTATGCCGCGGGCGCAGCCGCCATCGCCCTGGACGAGGCGGCGGACGACGTGGGGGAAGACGACGTTGAGCTCGCGGGAGTCGCGGATGTCAGCGCCTGCGAGAGGTGGGCAGAGGACTCTGGCAGGATCCGACGGATGGTGCTCGGCGTCCGGTAGACGTCCTGCACCTTGACAACGTCGCCCGCCTTGGGCGCGACGATCATCTTGTGGCCTCCGATGTAGATGCCGATGTGGTCGGCGCCCGTGCCGAAGACGAGCAGGTCACCGGGCTTGGCCTGGGCGAGGCTGGGCACCTTCGTGCCGGCGCGTGCCTGGTCCTGGCTGACCCGTGGCAGATCGATCCCGAGGTCCTTGTACACACGCTGGACAAGGCCCGAGCAGTCCAGACCCTTGGCCGGGTCCGTGCCGCCCCACACGTAGGGCACGCCAAGGTACCTGCGGGCGTCGGTCACGACCTGGTCCCCGGTCACGGCAGCAGATCCGGGCCTGGCCACGCCATCGGCGGGCTTTGCGGTGAGCTTGGCCAGGGTCGCCGCGAA
>Ga0209798_10000536_pt1 | contig 23022 bp, 23 predicted proteins | sample DOMMetBare3Fresh_FD_187475 | JGI IMG/M metagenome (GOLD analysis project Ga0209798, IMG submission 187475) | Wetland sediment microbial communities from St. Louis River estuary, USA, under dissolved organic matter induced mercury methylation -... | ecosystem: Environmental > Aquatic >... | reverse complement strand
GGTCACGAGCGCGTCGCCCTCGATGAGATCGTCGGCCCGCAGCGCGTAGTCGAGCCGGCACGGCCCGGGGTCGCCGAGGCCGCGCACGTTGGCGCGCGCCCGGGAGCGCTCCACGCGCACGGCGATGGAGCTGTTCCGATCCGAGAGCAGGAGCACGTCGGAGGTCCCGCCCAGGGCGGCATGGACCCGCCCGACGACCCCCTGGGCGGTCACCACCGGCATCATCTTTCGCACGCCGTCGTCGGAGCCGCGGTCCAGCGTGACGAGCTGCAGCCCCTTCGGGTCCATGCGGACGCCGACGACGCGGGCCCCGAGGAAGGTGCGTTCGGGGCCGGCCCGGGTGAGCTCGAGGAGGGCGACGAGGCGCTCGTTCTCGGCGCGGGTCTGGAGCAGCTCCTGCCGTTCCATCTCGAGGCGGCCCACCTCGCGGGAGAGCGCGGCGGCCCGCGCGTGGGCGCCCCGGAGCGCGACGTAGGTGCTCCAGGCGCGAAGGGTCCCGGTCACCGCCCAGCCGACCGCCTTCTCGATGGGGCGCGTCACCGTGAGCACGACGCGGTCGAGCCCGTTCTGGTCGGCCGGCCGCTTCGCCTGGGCGAAGAAGACGCCGAGCGGGAGCACGAGAAGGACCGCCACGAGGAGCAGTTCCCGGTACCGCTTCAGCAGTGCGAGCAAGTGTTCTCCGGTGTCAAAATCCCTTGCATTTTAGCCCCTCTTGGCTAGGGTGTTCAACCTTTGCGGCGGCGGTCGCCGCCGATGAACGAAAGCGGAGCCCCGTTCCATGCTCGACACCCTGAGGGCGAACTCTCGCAGCGTCCTCACCTACGTCCTCTTCGGCATCATCATCGTCGTCTTCGTGGTCAGCTTCGGCCCGGGGTCGCGCGGCTGCACCGACACCGGCGTCCTCGAGGCCGCCTATGCGGCCAAGGTGAACGGCGTCACCATCACCGCCGCCGACTTCCAGCAGCACTACGGCCAGGTCTTCCGGAGCTACCAGCAGCGGGCGGGTCAGGCCTTCACGCGCGAGCTGGCCGACCAGCTCGGCCTCCGCTCGGTAGCCATGAACCAGCTCGTCGAGCGCGAGCTCGTCATCGAGGAGGCGCGGCGCCGCGGGGTCCGCGTCGGCGACGACGACCTGAACCGGGCAGTGAAGGAGATCCCCGCCTTCCAGACCGACGGACGCTTCGACTACGAGCTCTACACGCGCGCCGTGGCGGGCGCCTACGGGTCGCCGGGCAACTTCGAGGAGCGGCTGCGAAGCGACCTCGCCTACCAGAAGATGCTGGCCCTCCTGCGAGAGACGGTGAACGTCGCGCCCGACGAGGTGAGGGAGGCCTGGCTCGCCGAGAGCGACCGGGCGAGCCTCGTCGCGGTGCGCTTCCCGCTCGCCGCCGCCCGCTCCGAGGTCAAGGTGACCGACGCGGAAGTGAAGGCCTTCCTCGCGGCGAACGGCCCGCGCGTGGACCAGTTCTACAAGGACAACCCGGCCCGCTTCGAGAAGAAGAAGCGGGTCCGCGCCCGCCACATCCTCGTCCGGGTTTCGGAGAAGGCCGCAGCCGCCGAGGACGCCGCCGCGAGGGGCAGGATCGAGGCGCTCGCCGAGCGCGCCCGCAAGGGCGAGGACTTCGCCAAGCTGGCCGCCGAGGCCTCGGAGGACCCGGGCTCGAAGGACCGCGGCGGCGAGCTCGGCTTCTTCGGAGAGGGCACGATGGCGAAGCCGTTCGAGGACGCCGCCTTCGCGCTCCAGCCCGGCCAGATCTCCGGCCCGGTCCGCACCCGCTTCGGCTGGCACCTCGTCCAGGTGGAGGAGGTCCAGCCGCCGCAGAGCACGCCCCTCGAGGCGGCGCGTCCGGAGATCGCGCGGGAGCTCGCCGAGACCGACGCGGCGAAGGCGCTGCTCCGGAAGAAGGCCGAGGCCGCCCTGGCCGCGGCGCGCGCCGGGAAGCCGCTCGCCAGCCTCTACCCGCCGGCCGACGCCGGCAAGGACAAGAAGGCCCCGAAGGCGGCGCCGGTGAAGATCGGCGGCCAGGTCGTGGCAGCCGAGGAAACCGGTCCGTTCTCGCGGAGCGGCGACTACGTCCCCCGTCTGGGCGCGGTGCCCGGTCTCGCGGCCGACGCCTTCCTCGCCGGGACCGGGCAGGTGCTCGGGCGCGTCTACGAGACGCCCACCGGGCCGGTGGTGGCCGTCGTGAAGGAGCGCCAGAAGCCCGACCCGGCCCGCTTCGCCGAGAGGTCGGAGGAGATCTCGAGCCGCCTGCGGAACCGGCGCGAGGCCCAGGTCGAGGCCGCCTGGCTGAAGGAGCTGCGCGAGAAGGCCGACGTGAAGGTCAACGAGGCCTTCATCCGCGGCGAGGTTCCCATCCGCCCCATGGATCTCGAGTAGGGCGAGGGCTCGTCCGCCGCCGCCGGAGACGTTGGCCCGGGGCTCGTCCCCCGCCGCCCCCTTCACCCCGACGCCTGAGCGATGCCGTCCCGCGTCGTCTCCTTCACGCGGTACATGGCCGAATCGGCGAGCCGCAGCAGGTCTTCCGGCGTCGTGCCGTCGTCGGGAAACGTGGCGATCCCGAAGCTGGCGGTGATGCGGACCCCAAGGCCGCGGGCGGCGAGGAAAGGGGTCTCGTTGACCGAGCGGCGGAGCCGCTCCGCCACCGCGAAGGCCTGGCCGCGGTCGGCCTCCGGGAGCAGCACCACGAACTCGTCGCCGCCGTAGCGGACGGGCACGTCCATGGCGCGCAGCGCCGTCCGCAGCACCTCACCCACCTCCTTGAGCACGGCGCTGCCGGCCTGGTGACCGTGCCGGTCGTTCACCATCTTGAAGCGGTCGAGGTCGAGGAAGATGAGCGAGAAGGTGCGGCCGAAGCGGCGCGAGCGCGCCACCTCGGACTCGAGCGAGCGGTAGAGGTGCCGGGCGTTGTAGAGGCCGGTGTGGTCGTCGATGAGCGTGAGCTCCCGGATGCGCTCGAAGTTGCGCGCGTTCTCGATGGCGATGGCCGCGTAGTCGGAAAGCGCCGAGAGCGTGCGCAGGTCCTCCGGGTCGAAGGCCCGATGCCCCTCGGGGTTGAGCAGCTCCATCACGCCGAGCACCCGGCCCTTGGAGCGGAGCGGCACCGCCAGCACGCTGCCGGTGCGCCGGCCGGCCACCTCGTCGAAGCGCGGCGAGAAGCGCGGGTCGGCGCGCGCCTGCTCGAGCAGCACGGGCTGGCCCTCCCGCACCACCCATCCCGCGATGCCCTCGCCGAGCGGCAGGCGCAGCGGCTTCAGCCTGTCCGACCCCTCCCCCACCGCGACCTCGAAGTGCAGCTCCCGGCCGGGCTCGTCGAGCAGGAGCAGCGACCAGTTGCCGGGACGCAGCACCTCGCTCACCTTCTGCATGATGAGCTCCAGCACCTCCTTCACGTCCAGGGTGCTGGTCAGGCTCCGCCCGATGTCGTTGAAGGCCTGCAGCTCGTCGACGGTGCGCTTGAGCTCCCGGAGGAGTTCCTGGGCTTGCATGCCTGCGTTCGTGGTAGCAATAGCCGTCGGTCGAGTCAAATGCGCCTCGTGCTCGCCTCCCAGAGCCCTCGCCGCCGGGAGCTCCTCGAGTCCCTGGGCCTCGCCGTCGAGGTCCGGCCCGCCGCCGCGGACGAGTCGGTCCACCCCGGCGAGGGGCCGGAGACCTACGTTCGAAGGGTGGCCGCCGACAAGGCGCGCGCGGTCGCCGCGGGACCGGGGGAGATCGTGCTCGCCGCCGACACCGCGGTGGTGCTGTCCGGCGAGCTTCTGGGCAAGCCCCGCGACGACGGCCACGCCCGGCGCATGCTCCGGGCCCTCTCCGGCGCCGACCATGCCGTGCTCACCGGCGTGTGCGCGCGCCGCGGCGCGCCCGGGCCCGCCGAGGAGGCGGTGGTGGTCTCGACCAGGGTCCGGTTCGCGCCGATCGGCGAGGCCCAGATCGCCTGGTACGTCGCCACCGGCGAGCCCCGCGACAAGGCCGGCGGCTACGCCATCCAGGGCAAGGGCGGCGCCTTCGTCCGCGCCGTCGAGGGCAGCGTCTCGAACGTCGTCGGCCTGCCCCTCGAGGAGACGCTGGCGCTCCTCTCCCGGCTCGGCCTGCCGTTGCCATGGGAGGCGCCATGACCCTCGCCGAGCGGCTCTCCCGGGTCCAGGCCGGGATCCCGCCGGGCGTGACGCTCGTGGCGGTGTCGAAGGCGCATCCCGCCGTGGCGGTCCGCGAGGCCTACGCCGCCGGACAGCGCCACTTCGGCGAGAACTACGTCCAGGAGTGGCGGGCCAAGGCGGAGGCGCTCGCCGACCTCCCGGAGATCGTCTGGCACTTCGTGGGAGGCTTGCAGACGAACAAGGTGAAGTACCTCGTCGGGAAGGTGGGGCTCGTCCACGCCGTGGACCGCGAGGAGCTGGCGCGCGAGATCGCGAGGCGGTCCGCGCAGCGCGGCATCGCCACGCGCGTGCTCGTCGAGGTGAACGTCGCCGGCGAGGCGTCCAAGTCGGGCTGCGCGCCCGCCGAGGTGCCGGGCCTCGTCGCGGTCGTCCGGGCACTGCCCGGCCTCGAGCTGCGAGGCCTCATGTGCATCCCGCCCGCCGAGGGCGACCCTCGCCCCCACTTCGCCGCCGTGCGGAGGATGCGGGACGCGCTCGGGCTCACCGAGCTGTCCATGGGAATGAGCGGGGACTACCCGGTCGCGATCGAGGAAGGCGCGACGATCGTGCGGGTGGGGACGGCCATCTTCGGCGATCGGCGACCTAGTTCTCCCTGAGCTTCAGCCGCCCCTCGTCGGTCACCTTCACCCGGTACTCCTGGCCGCAGTAGTAACAGAGGATCTCGTCGCCGTCCCCGATGCCGTCGTCGTAGGGGTTGTTGGCGTTGCAGGCGGGACAGTCGAAGTCCTGGAACCGCCGCGCCGAGCCGTCGCCCGTGCCCTGGGCGTCGACCTCGTCGTCGTCGAAGGCTTGCGGGTCCCGCGGCATGGGCCGAGGGTACGACATTCCGACGCCCGGCGGCGATACATCTGACACGGATGTCGCGGCCCGCTCGGGGCGTCGCGATCGGATCTCGCGATTCCTTGAAATAACTACCTTTTCCGTGCATCCCCATGGCACCCGACTTGCTCTCCCAACGGAAAGCTGCAAGCCTGGTGAGCGCGCCATGACCCAGCGAGCGAAGACCGCGACGTACCTCGCCCTCCTGGCCTGGTCGGCTCCCGCCGCGGCGCTGGAGGCAAGCTTCTCGCCGGGCGAGCAGATCGACTTCTCGGTCGAGTACCTCTCCATCCGCACCGCCGAGGCTCGCATCAGCGTGGGTCGCCCCGAGGGGCCGGTATGGCCGGTGATCTGTCAGGCGAGGACCGACGGGATCGCCAGGTTCCTCGACATCCGCGAGCACTTCGTCGCCTACTGGGACGCCGACGCACGCCTGACGCGCGGCACGGACCTCTCCGCCGTCGAGGTAGGCGACCGGCACGTCGACACCGCTCGCTACGACCGCGAGACGGGGAAGGCGACCGTCAAGGTCCAGCGCAAGGGGCGCACCAGCGTCGACACGTACGAGATCCCGAGCGACGTCCACGACATCGCCGGAGCCGTGCTCTGGTTGCGCCTGCAGCCCCTCGAGGAGGCGGGCCGGTACGAGATCCCCGTCTTCTCCACCCGGCGCATCTTCACGCTCCGCGCCGACGTGGTGGGCCGCGAGCGGATCGAGACGCCGGCCGGTACCTTCGAGACCGTGAAGGTCCAGGTCCAGACGGGCTTCGAGGGCAACTTCTCCACCAAGCGCGACACCTTCGTCTGGTTCTCCGACGATTCCCGCCACGTCCCGGTGCGCATGAGCGCCGAGTTCGCGGTTGGCAGCCTCGTCGCGACCGTCACCGCCTACCGGCCGGGCGACGAGCTGGCCCGGCGGTAGCGCGCCCACCCGTCTTCCCGCCACCGGCTCGCTGCCCGGCGCGTATGCTGGCCCTGCCCATGGGCCCCTTCCTCGCGCCGCTCGCCGCACTGGCGCTCGCCGCCGGGCCGGAGTGCGGGCTCCCCGTGCCGCGCCCGGGAGGACCGCCGTGGGGGCCAGGCGAGAGCCTCGCCTACGACGTGGACGTGATGGGCGTGGTGAAGGCCGGCGCGCTCTCCCTCGACGTGCAGGACGCCATCTTCGGCGGCGCGCAGATCCCGATCCGCGCCCGCTTCCGCAACACCTCGGTCTTCGCCAAGGTCCGCAAGGTCACGGCGACCGCCTTCACCTGGATGGACGCGAAGACGCTGCTTCCCGGACGCTACCGCGAGGAGGCAGTGGTGAACGGCGTCCGCAAGATCACCGACGTGCGGTTCCCCGCTCCGCCGGCGGAGCTGACGATCGAGATCCAGTCAGGCGAGGACAAGAAGAGCGAGCGCCGGGTCCCGAAGGGCGAGGCGCTGGACCTCCTCGCCGCCATCTACTACCTGCGCGCTGCCGCGCTTCGCCCCGGCGAGGAGGTGTGCTTCGACCTCGTCGCCAACTGGCGGTACTGGCGCCTCACGGGAAAGGTCGCGGCGAAGCCCGAGCGCGTGGAGTCGGCGGCGGGCATCTTCGACACCCTCCGCATCGACGCGACGGTCGCGCGGCTGGACCCGGGCGCGCCGTCGCGCCCCATTCATCTCTGGATCTCCACCGACTCGCGGCGCTTGCTGGTGGCAGCCGTGAGCGAGGTGGACCTCGGCCCGGTGCGCGCCATGCTGACGCGCGCCAGCCGGCCGTAGGGCGGGGGCTCGTCCCTCGCCGCGGCTGCCCGCGGCCGGCTACAGCCGCGCCGACACCTGCACCAGCCGGCGCCGCAGGGTCTGCAGAACGCCGGCGAGGTACTCGACCTGCTCGAGCGGTCCTCGCCCCAGCGCCAGCGCCAGGATCTCGTTCCTCCCGGCTTCGGTGCCGCCGACGGCCGCCTCCACGTCGCCGACGTAGGAGGCGACGGTGGCGAGCGCCTCGCGGGCCTCGCGCAGGTCGTCCTCGAGGAAGTCGAGGACCACCGCGTCCTTGTCCGTCTCGGGCGGCATGCGGCGGCGGAGCCCCTCGAGGATGGCGGGTCTCCCGGCCGGCTCCGGCGGCGCGGCCTCGATCACGGCGAGTGCCGTCCTTGGCTTCATGACGCGGCTCCTTTCCGGGCCTCGGCCTCGCGCCGGCGCTCGAGCGCGCGGACGCACGCCTCGACCTGACGGACGCTGTGGCCTTCGCCGAGCAGCTCCTCGATCTCGGCGGCGGCCGCCGCCAGCGCCTGGGGCGTCGGCGCCGCGCCGCGCGCCAGGGCGAGGCCGCGCGCGAGGCCGGCCAGGGCCGCGCCGCTGCGCCGCGGCACGAGCGCCGTCACCGGCGCCGGGACGGGCGGCGCCCCGGCGGAGGCGGGGCGGCCGAGCAGCACGTCGTCGCCCACCGCCTCGCCGAAGGCCTCCCGGGGCAGGTAGACGCGCCACAGCGTTCCGCGGTTGTCGCGGTGCAGCGGGCGGACGAACCGCTTCTCCACCAGCGCCGAGAGGACGCGGTTCAGCCTGCGCTCCGAGAGCGCGAGGCGAGCCATGAGGTCGCGCTTCGCGGCGCGGCAGAAGTTCCGCCCCTCGCCGAAGGCGAGCCGCAGGAGCTGGAGGTAGGCGGCCTGCTCCACCGCGGAAAGGACGCCGCCGGCGCGGTCGAAGGCCTCGAGCGGGAGGGCGGCGAAGCGGGAGCGGATGCGGGCGGCGCCGATGAGCTCGTTCCCGAGGGCGACGCGCCGCATCTCCCCGGGCGCGAGCCCCTCGGCACGGGCCACGGCGGGCTCGGAGGCGAGGCGTGCGGTGAGGAGCGCCGCGCTCCCCCGGATTCCCCGGTAGTACTGCCGCCCGCCCGCCACCCGTCCTCCCGCGCCCGTTCCGAGAGGTCCAGGGTAATCGGGCGATATCGCCAGTCAAGAAAGCGGCCGGCCCGGGAACGCGAAGGCCGCGGCGCGAGCCGCGGCCTCGAGGCCGCCGGGAAAGGGACGGGGGCTAGATGAGGCCACGCGAGCGGCGGAGGAGGTCCACCGTCTTCTGATACTCGACCTCCCAGGCGCTCGTCCCTTCCTGCAGGTGCTTCAGGCGGGCGCGGGCCTCGCGGTCGATCTCCTCGTCCACGTCCAGGTGCTTCTTGAAGATGCCGAAGACCTTCTTCCGGATGACGTGGTCCTCGGCGTAGACCTCCTCGACGTTGCGAGACACGAGCAGGAACTCGATCATCTGGCCGATGACGTACTCGATCCCCTCGTCGCCCATCTTGAAGCCGCGGACGTCGGCCATCTCGCGCTTCACCTGGTTGAAGCGGGACTGATCGTAGCCCCGGCGCTCGAGTGCCTCGCGCGTGGCGGCGTTCACGCGCTCCTCGGCGGAGAGGTACTCCTTCATGATCGCCGCCATGTCCATCTCGGCGTCGGCGATCCGCATGGTCTCGATCTCCGCGTCACCATCCTGCATCAAGGTCTGGACGACCTCGCGCGAGATGGTGGGGATGACCTTCGGATAGAGGCGCATGGACTTTCTCGGGCCAGACGGGTGAGCGGCCTATGCCGCACCCTGGCCGCGTGCAGGACCGCAATTCAAGAAGTAGAAGCGTATAGACCCCGCCCGCCTGGGGTGGCAAGGAAAAAAGGGGACGGCCGCCCGCGTCGGGAAGCCGTCCCGGGGTCCGGCGGCGCGGCGGAGCGCTACGTCTCGTAGATCTTCATCACCGCGTCGAGCAGCTTCAGCGCCTCGGCCTTCGGACGCTGGAAGGCGTTGCGCCCCACGATGGAGCCGAAGGCGCCGCCCTCCTTGATGCCGCGGATCTCGGCGAGCACCTCCTCGGTGCCCTTCGCCTCGCCGCCCGAGAAGATGACGATGCGCCTGCCGCCGAAGGCGCTCTGCACCACGTGGCGCACGCGCTCGGGCAGCGTCTTGATGGGGATCTGGTACTTCTCGTAGACCTTCTTCGCCTCGGGGTGCTCCACCAGCTCCTTCGGCGGCTTCACCTTGATGACGTGCGCGCCCATCTGCGCGGCGATCTGGGCCGCGTAGGCGCAGATGTCCACCGCGGTCTCTCCCTCCTTCGACACGCCGCTGCCGCGCGGGTAGCTCCACACCACGACGGCGAGGCCGTTCGCCTTCGCCTCCTCGGTGAGCTCGCGCAGGTTCTCGAGCTGCGAGTTTCGCGCGTCCGAGCCCGGGTAGATGGTGTAGCCGATGGCCGCGCAGCCGAGCCGGATGGCGTCCTTCACCGAGCCGGTCACGGCGGAGCAGGGCGCGCCGGCCAGCTTCGACAGCGAGTCGGAGTTGTTGAGCTTGAGGATGAGCGGGACCTGGCCGGCGAACTTGCCGGCCCCCGCCTCGAGGAAGCCGAGCGGCGCCGCGTAGGCGTTGCACCCGGCGTCGATGGCGAGCTGGAAGTGGTAGTCGGGATCGTACCCGGCGGGGTTCGGCGCGAAGGAGCGCGCCGGGCCGTGCTCGAAGCCCTGGTCGACGGGAAGGATGACGAGCTTGCCCGTCCCGGCCAGCCTCCCGTGCGTGAGGAGGCGGGCGATGTTGGTGAGGGTGCCCGGGTTGTCCGACGGGTACCAGGACAAGATCTCCTTCACGCGCGGGGTCATGTGTTCGTGCATGGGCCCTCCAGGGGATGGGTGGACGGGAGCGCCCCGTACCGGGACGCCTTATAGCACGCGGGCGGGCTGCGGGCTCGCGCCCGCATGGGCCAGGGCGTGCACCCCGTGGCACCGCGCCACGTAGCCGCACCCCTCGGATCGGCAGAGCGCCTCGTCGCGGGCGAGATCGGCGGGAGGCTCCTCCCCTTCCCCGAGGAAGGCGCCGAGGGCGAGGCGAGGGGCGAGGGCGGCGAAGCGCTCCAGCTCCCCGGGCGCGGGCGTGAGGTCCACCGCGGCGCAGCTCCCGCGCAGGAACTGGAGGCCCGCACGCACGCTCCGCCCCGGGAAGGCGCGCGACGCCGCGACGGCGTAGGCGAGGAGCTGGAAGCGGTAGCGGGCGGCGGATCCGGGGCGCGCCATAGCGTACTTGAAGTCCACCACCGACACGCCCTCCGGCTCCACGGCGAGCGCGTCGATGGCGCCGGTGAGGTAGCAGGCGGGCGTCGCGCCGTCGCCCTCCAGCCGGAGGAGGAAGGGCACCTCCCGCCGGAGCGCGCCCGACCGGGCCAGCGCCGCCAAGCGATCGCCTGCCGGCGACTCGAGGAACCGGTGGACGTCGCCGAGGATGCGGCGCACCGCCGGGCCGTGCGGGTCGTAGCCGCGCCGCGAGGCGCTGGCCGCGAGCTGGGCCCGCCGCTCGAGCGGGGGCGCGCCGAGATCCAGCTCGGACAGCATGGCGTGCGCGAGCGTGCCGCGGGCGGTGGCGCGCGCGGGGTCGTCCCCTGCCGAGCCCGCCGCCGGAGCGGGCTCCGGCAGGCCCAGGTGCCGCGAGAAGAAGTGGCGGCGCGGGCAGCGGGCGTACTCGGCGAGGTCCGTCACCGCGACGCGCACGGCGGGGAAGGGGGCCGGGGGGGCGAGGCGCGGCGGATGGACGGGGGCCTCGGGCGCGTCCGGCAGCGGGGCGGCGGGCGGCGCGGGGCTCGCCACCGCGAGGTCCGCCGCCTCGACGATGGGCACGCGCCGGACGAGGTCCTCGCCCGCCGCGGCCACCAGGCCCGACCAGGATCCCTCCGCGTCCCGCTCCCCGCCGCCCGAGAGGACGAGGTAGTCGCGGGCGCGGGTGAGAGCCACGTAGAGGAGCCGCCGCGACTCCGCCTCCGCCGCCCGCCGCGCCTCGTCGCGCGCCCGCAGCGCGCTTCGCGTCGGGTGGAACTCCTCCGTGGCGAGGTCGAAGAGCGACGCGCAGACGCGGCCCTGGCCGTCGAGGAAGGCGCGGCGGCCGTCGTTCCGGGGCCGCCCGCCGAGGTCCGGGACGAAGACCACCGGCCACTCCAGCCCCTTCGCCTGATGGATCGAGAGCAGCGCCACCGCGTCCCCCGCCGGCAGGTCGGCCTCGGGCTCCCGGGGCGGCCGCTCCGCGAGCGCCCGGAGGCGCGCCGCGAGATCGAGGGCGCTCCCGCCGGAGCGGGCTTGCCGCCGCGAGAGCTCGATCGCCTTGCGGACGTTGCCGGCGCGGCGCTCGCCTTCCGGGCCGGCGAGGAGCGCCGCCTCGACGTCCAGACGCTCGACGGCGCGCAGGAGCAGGTCCGGCGGGGAGAGCCGGTCGCGCAGGGCGCGGAGCGCGCGCCACTCCTCGAGGAAGCGGGAGACCCGGGAGATCTCGGCGTCCAGCGCTTCCGCCTCGGCGATGGCGAGGGGCGGGCTCGAGGGATCGGACCACGCGGAACGCAGGGCGGAGGCGACCTCGCCGGGCTCGCGGCGCCACAGCGTGCCCAGGCCGAGGCGGGACGCGAGCAGGAGCGTGCCGTCGGAGGCGCAGCAGAAGGGCGAGCGCAGGAGCGCGGCGATGGCGACGGGGTCGCCCGGCTCGAAGAGGCTCGCGAGCAGCTCCCCGAGGTCGCGCACCTCGGGCGCCTGGTAGAAGCCTCCGCCGCGGGCGAGCCGGTAGGGGACGCCGGCGTCGCGCAGCGCGCGCTCGTACTCGGCGACCTGGGTGAGCCGGCGGAAGAGGAGCGCCACCTCGCCGTGCCGCGGCGGGCGAAGCGCGCCCTGCTCCCGATCCGGGACGGTCACGCCCGCCGCGCCGGAGACGAGCGCCCGGATCCGCGCCGCCACGGCCCGGGCCTCCCGGGCCCGCCGCTCGGCGGAGAGGCCGCCGTCCGCGTCCACGAGGAGCTCGCAGGCGGGAGCGATGCCGCCCTCGCGGACCGGGACGAGCCGGTCGGCCCCGCCGAAACGGGCCTGGTACGGCCGCGCCGAGCCGGCGGCGGAGGCGGCCCGCTCGAAGACCGCGTTCACCAGCGCGAGGACGGCGGGCGTGGAGCGATGGTTCTCGGCGAGGTGGAGCACGCGCCCCGAAGGCGAGCCGCCGAGGCGCTCGACGAGGCCGTTGAACACGGCGACGTCCGCGCCACGGAACCGGTAGATGGACTGCCTGGCGTCCCCGACCGCCACGAGGAGAGCGCCCCGCGGCGCCGGGTCGGTCCCGGCGAGCAGATCGAAGATCTCCTGCTGCAGCCCGTTCACGTCCTGGTACTCGTCCACCAGCAGCGCCCGCACCCGCGCCCGCAGCTCCCGGCGCAGCTCGCCGCCGCCGAGGAGCAGGTCGCGCGCCCCGGCGAGGAGGTCGTCGAAGTCGAGGGCGCGCGCCTCCCGCTTCGCCGCCGCGTACCGCTCCCCGGCCCCGGCGACGAGCGCGCACAGCTCCGCCGCCTGGGGCGCGGAGAGAGACTCGGCCGTGGCCGGCACCATCTCCTCGCCGGCGGCGAGGAGCGCCTCTCGCGCGGCCCGCAGCGTCGCGCCGTCCACCTTGCCCGGCCGCCACGGGCGGACGAGGGCGGCGAGATCGGCGAGCCGGGCGGCGGACGCGAGCGACGGCTCGCCCTTCGCATCGGCCTCGGCGAGGGAGGCGAGCCCGTCGGCGAGCGCCGCGAGGGCCTTCTGGCCCGAGGGAGTGGTGGCCTCGCCGCGCCGGGCGGCGAGGTCGCGCGCCGCGGAGAGCAGGGATTCGCGAGCGGCGGCCGCCGCGCCGGGATCGGACGGCGCCGGAAGCGCCGGGCCGGTGAGCCCGAGCGTGGCCCGCTCCCGGACGAGGTCCGCGACCGCCTCGGCGAGCCCGCCGCGACGCCCGCTCGCGCCGTGCCCGGCGCAGAGAGCGCGCGCCTCGGCCCGCCCCGCCTCCGCCGCCGCCAGCACCTCCGCCCGCGCGGCCTCGAGGCGGAGGTCCTGGGACCGCTCCTCGTCGAGCACCTCGAACTCGGGGTCCACGCCGGCCTCGACGGCGTGTTCCCTCAGGAGAGCGCCGCACCAGCCGTGGATGGTGCCCACGGCCATGCGGTCGAGCGCGTGGAGCCGCTCCCGCCAGGCGCGGGCCTCGGGCCCCGCCGCCTCGCGTACGCGCGCCGCCACCGCGCCGCGCAGCCGCGCCGAGAGCTCCTCCCCGGCCCTCTCGGTGAAGGTGATGGCGACGATGGCGCCCGGCTCGAGTGGCGCGCCGGTCGCCTCGCCCGAGAGCAGGCGCAGGCACAGCTCCACGAGCGCGGTGGTCTTCCCGGAGCCGGCGCCCGCCGAGACGGCCGTGGGCCGGTCGAGCCGGAAGAGCGCCTCGGCCGCAGCGCTCCAGCGCAGCGTGCGCGCGGTCACTGCTTCCCCTCCGCCGTTCCGGGGAACCGGCACACCGCGCCGTAGCCGCAGCCGGCGCACTCTCGCGAGGCGATGGGGAACTCGCCTGCGCGGATGCGCCGCACCGCCGCCACGACGGCGTCGGCGAAGGTCCGTCCGCCCGCGGCGCGCACCTCGGCGCGGCGGGCCTCGTCCACTGCCAGGAACCCGTCGCCGGCCCGGGCCTCGAACGGCCTGGCGCGCTCGGCCGAGCGCAGGAGCGCGAAGGTGGCGGCGAGGCGCTCGCGCCCCGGGAGGTCGCGGGCCGCCGCCATCAAGTAAGCCGGCACCTGGAAGCTCGTGACGCCGAGCGCCTCCTGCGAGAGCGGCGCGGCCCGGTCGCGCCCGGCGCGGGCGTTCTTGTAGTCGATGACGAGGAGCCGCTCCGCGCCGGCGTCCACCCGGTCGATGCGCCCCTTCAGGCGCACCACCTCGCCCTCGTCCTGGAAGACGAGCGGGGGCCGGCCCGAGGACCCGCCGAAGCGGTGCTCCAGCAGCTCCGGCCGCAGCCCGTCGTGGAGCCTCGCCTCGGCCAGGACGGCGCGGTCGAGCCGGGCGAGCAGCGCGTCGCGCCGGGAGGGCCAGACGGCCGGATCGCCCAGCCGCCCCTCCGCCTCGAACCGGTCGAACAGGGCGCCGGCCACCTCCCGCGCCTCGGCCCGATCCGCCGCACCACCTTCCGGCGGCCAGGCCCCGCGGGCGCGCCGCGCGGCGAGGAAGCGCTCGAGCACCGCGTGGAGCAGGGCGCCCTCGTCGCGCGGGTCGAGGTCCAGACCGGCTCCCTCGCGGTCCGGCAGGCCCGCCACCTCGGCGAGGAAGAGCTGGTACGGGCAGTTGGCGTCCTTCTCGAGCTGCGTCGGGCTCCACTCCTCCGGCAGCGACCGGGCGAGCTCCGTGGAGAGCCGGCGGGGCACGAGGCCGGCGTGCGGCGTCGCGCGGCGTGCCCGCACCGCCTCCAGCCGCTCGCTCTCGATGGCGCCGCGCGTCGCCGCGCTCGACGCCCGGACGGCGAGCCCGCCGCCCGCCGCCTCGAGGGCGGCCTCGGCCTCGCCGGAACGGCCCGCCCGCGCCAGCCGCGCCGCCGCCCGCAGGGCCTCGGCGGTGGATCGCGCCGCGCCGAGCGCCGGGTCGCCTCGGGGCTCGCCCTCGGCCACCCCCGCGGCCGCGAGGGCCTCGGCCGCGAGCGGCGCGAGCGCGTCGCCGGCCCGGGCCGGACCGCCGCCCGGCCAGGTGAAGGCCAGGACCTCGCGGGCGGCGGCCATCGCCGAGAAGCCGAGGTAGAGCGACCCGGCGCGCCGCGCCGCCGCCGTGGGCAGGGCCGCGCGCCGCAGAAACCCGTTCAGCGCGGTCCGCTCCGGCTCGCGGAGCAGCGGATCCGGACGGGACGGCGCCGGCCAGGCTCCGCGGCCGCAGCCGACCAGGATGGCCGCGCGCGCCGCGAGGCCGGGCGCCTCGTCGAGGGGCCACAGCTCCGCCGCTCCGGCGGCCGGCTCCGGCGGCGCGGGACACGACGCCGCCGCGAGCGCCAGGTCGAGGAGCGGCAGCCAGTCGGAAAGGGCGAGCCGATCCTCCGCGCGGCCGAGGAGCGCGAGGGCGCCGGCGAGGCCGTCGGCCACCTCCTCCAGGCGCGCCAGTGCGGCGAGGTCGCGCCGCGCCACCTCCGGCTCCGAGCGCGCGGCGCGGCGGCGCACCCCGGCTCGGGCCTCGAAGGCCGACAGCCGCGCCGCGTGCTCGCGGCCCGTCCCGGGCGCGGCGAGCGGCCGGAGCGCCGCCTTCACGTCCCGCAGGGCGCCGGCCGCGCGCAGCGTCCTCGCCCGCTCGGCGGCCGCGGCGGGCGCCGTGAGCCGGGCCGCCCGCGCCCGGAGCGCCTCCTCGGGATCGCCGCGCCCGTCGAGGGCGCCCGCCCGGTCGAGCCAAAGCCCGAAGCGGTCGGGCGGGCGGGCCAGGCCGAGATAGGTGGAGCGGGCGAGCGCCTCGGCCTCGGCGCGGCCCGGGCGGCCCGCGGCGCCGAGCGCGGCGCGGATCGCCGCCACCGGCGGGGCCTCGGCGAGCGGGAGGCCGCGCCCCCCGGCGAAGGGCACGCCCACGGCGGCGCAGGCCCTCGCCAGCAGCGGCGCGATCCGGCCCGGCCCCGGGGCGAGGAAGATCAGCTCCGCGGGAGCGAACCCGTCCTCGACGAGGCCGGCGGCGACCCGGGCCGCGGCCTCCGCCTCGCCCTCCTCGGTCGCGGCGGGACGGGAGAGGATCCGGCCGCCTCGCGGAGCGGCGCCGGCCGCGGGTCCGCCCGCCACCGCGCCGAGCAGGTGGGCGAGGAGCGGCGCCCGCTCGCCCCCCGCGTCGATGCGCGCGAAGGCCACCTCGATCTCGGCCCGCGCCGAGGCCTCGTGCAGGGCCTCGAGGCGCCGCAGCATGCCCTCGGCGGCGGCGCAGGCGTCGGCGCGCTCGGGGAAGTACGGCATCCGGACGAGCGTGCGCCGGGCGCGCCCCATGAGGGCGGCGAGGAGGTCGAAGACCGCGGGAGAGGGCGCGTGGAAGCCCTCGACGACGAGCAGGTCGAGGTGCCGCGCCTCCTGCGGGACGGCGCCGCGCCGCACGGCCTCGGCCGCCGCGCGCGCGCCCGCGGCGGCGTCGAGGGCGCCGAGGCCGGCGAGCCGGCGCTCGTAGGCGCGCAGCGCGTCCGCGAGCGCGGCCAGCCGCTCGCCCGGACGGCCGTCGAGGCTCCGCGCCGCGCCCTCCGCCGCCTCGGCGGTCACCTCGCCGCGGCGCAGCTCGGCGATGGCGCCGGCGAGTGCCCGGGCGACCCCGCCCGAGGGGTCGAGGCCGGCGAACGGGCCGCCGGCCTCGCGGCCCGCCTCGAGCGCCAGCAGCCGCTCGGCGAGCGGCGGGAGGAGCGCGCGCCGGTCCCCCGCCGCCGCGAGCACCGCGGCGACGAGCGACTCCGGCGTCGCCACGACCGGCCCGAAGAGCAGGCCGCCCTCGGCGTCGCAGAGGCGTCGCGCCGCGCGGCTCGCCCGCAAGGGCGTGGGAACGAGGCACAGGGTCGCCACGCGGGCGACCATACGGGAGGAATCTGACGCGGGCCGGAGGATCCCGGCCCGGGGCCGAGGCTACTCCTCGCGGTAGACCGCGAGCGACCCCTCGTTCTCCCAGACCTCCACCTTCGAGACGCGCACGCGGCCGTCCTCCGTCCCGTCGAGCCGCCGGTTGGCCTCGACGTAGAAGAAGCGGGCCAGGTTCTCGGCCGTGGTGTTCACCTCGTCGAACGGCGCCACCTCGTTCACGTTGCGGTGATCGAAGCGCGCGCACAGGTCGGCGACGATGCGCTGGAGGTCGGCGAAGTCCACCACCATCCCCAGGCGGTTCAGATCGGTGGAGCGGGCGTGGACCCGCACGCGCCAGTTGTGGCCGTGCAGCCGCTCGCACTTGCCGGGATGGAGCCGGATCTGGTGAGCGGCGCTGAAGACGAAGTCCTTCGCCACCTCGTAGACGGGTGCGCCCATGGCCGGGGCAATATAGGGTGAGCGCCGGGCGCCCCGCAATTCGCGTCGCGCCCCGTCCGGGCCGGCGTTACCATCCCGGCGTGGAAACCCTGCGACAGGCGATGCTGGTGGCGATCGCGGGGGCCGCGGCGGGACTCGCCGGAAACGCCCTCTCGCCCCGCCCCGCCCCGCTCGGCCGGCCCGTCCACGCGGCCGCGGAGGCCGCGGCCGGCTCCTGCCAGGCCGACCCCGCCGCACTGCCCGTGCCCCACGTCGGCGTCGAGGAGGCGAAGGCGCTGTGCGCCGCGTGCGCCGCCGCCTTCGTGGACGCCCGGGGGGCGAACGACTTCGCCGCCGGCCACGTCGCCGGCGCCATCCACCTGCCTCCCGTCGGCCACGCCGAGGAGGCGGCCGCGCTCCAGGGCCTGCTCGCCCATCCCACGGTGGTGGTCTACGACGGGGACGCGAGCTGCCGCCTCGCCGAGGGCGTGGCGCGCCGGATCCAGGGGCGCGGCCACGGGGACGTCCGCGTCCTCGGCGGCTCCTGGTCGGCGTGGCTCGCGGCCGGCGGGCCGGGGACGTCCGGGGCCTGCGCGGCCTGCGCCCACGGGCCGGAAGCGCGCCGATGAGGGACCGCCTGCTCGCCGCCGTCCGGATCGCCCTCGGCGCGGTCTTCGTCTACGCCGCCGCCACGAAGCTGGCCGACATGGCGGCATTCGCCGAGGACGTCGCCAACTACCGGCTGGTGCCGGCTCGGGCCGTACCGGCGCTGGGGAGCGCGGTGGTGGGCATCGAGCTCGCGGCGGGCCTGGCCCTCGCGTCCGGCGTCGCCGCGCGCGGGGCGGCGCTCCTGCTCTCGGGGCTCCTGGCGGTCTTCGCCGGCGCGCTGTCGCAGGCCCTGCTCCGCGGCATCGACCTGCGCTGCGGCTGCTTCGGCGGAGGCGGTCCGGCGACGTGGGTCACGGTGGCCCGCGACGGCGTCATGCTCGCCGCCGCGCTCGCCCTGGTCTTCCTCGGGCCGGGCCGGCTGCTGCCGCGCCGCGCGTCCGCTGCCTAGCCTGGCGCCGCCGCGGCGGCGCCGCCCGCCGCCCCGGCTCGGCGGGGGCCGGCCGGAGCTCGAGGAAGTACTGGTAGGGCAGGAACGCGCGCTCGGCGGCCAGCTCGAGCCCGGCCTCGCGGGCCGCGGCGATGAAGTCCTCGCGGGAGATCTTGTGCTCGAGCGGCGGCCCGACGGGCATCTCGCGCTTGTGGAAGTCCACGTTCACGATCCGGCCGCCCGGCGCCAGCCGGCGGGCGAGCGCCCGGAGCGCGGTGGGGCCGTCCGAGAAGTGATGGAAGGTGTTCACGATGAGGATGACGGCGCAGCGCCGCGGCGGCACCGCAGGCTTCCGGCCACGGGCGAGGATGGGCCGGACGTTCCCGAGTCCCGCTGCGCGCAGCCGCTCGCGCAGCACCGCGATCATCCGCGGCTCGACGTCGATGGCGTAGACGCGCCCCCGGGGTCCCACCGTACGTGCCAGGCGGAGCGCGAAGTAGCCGGGACCGACGCCGATGTCGCAGGCGCTGTCGCCGGGCCGGAGCCCGAGCGCCCGGACCACCTCGTCCGGCTTCTGCCAGGCGATCCGGTCCTCGCCCTCGAGCCGCGCCAGGTACGAGTCCAGGTCCACCGGGTTCCGGTGTTTCCCGTAGTCGTGAACGTGCTCGTGGCCGTTGCCGTGACCGTGGCCGTGATCGTGCCGGATCGTCTCTCTTCTCTCCGCCATCGTCGCCACCTCGGGTGGTGAGAGCCACGGAATCGGCGAAAGGCTTCCGCGGGGCTCACTCCTCGTCCGGGCCCGCGAGCAGGAAGCCGCGCCGGAGGAGGAGCCGCCTCCCGCTCATGCCGATGAAGCCGCGCCGGACGAGCTCCGAGAGGACGCGCGAGACGGTCTCGCGGCTCGTCCCGATGGTGGCGGCGATCTCCTGCTGCGTCGGGCGCTGGCGGATGACGATTCCCTCCTCCGTCTCCTCGCCGTCGCTCTCCGCCATCTCGCGCAGCTTGCGGGCCACGCGGCCGTAGACGTCCAGCAGGGCCAGGTTGCCGATCACCTCGTCGGCGCGCCGCAGCCGCCGCGACAGCTCGCCGAGTACGTTCATGGCGGTCCGGGGCTGTGCCGCGAGGTGGGCCTGGAAGTCGCGCCGCGAGAGGACGAGCAGCGTCGAGGGCTCGTCGGCGATGAGCGTCGCCGACCGCGGCTGGTTGTCGAGCAGGCTCATCTCGCCGAAGAAGTCGCCGGGCGACTTGAAGATGGAGAGGATGATCTCCCGTCCGCTCCCGCCGTAGAGCACCGCCTTCACCTTGCCGCGCGCGAGGACGAAGAGGGCATTGCCCGGCTCCTCCTGCCCCACCACGACGGCGCCGGCGGCGAAGGTCCGAGGCTCGGCGTAGCGCGCCAGCGCGTCGAGGGCGGTGTCGTCGAGGTGGGCGAAGATGGCCACGCTCCGGAGGAGCCTGCGGGCCTCGCTGGGGCCGAACGCGGCCGGGCCGGCCATGGGGGAGCGACTCTAGGCCCCGCCGGAGCGGCCGGTCAAGGCTGCGCCGCGGCGAGGAGCGCGCGTACGGCCACCGCCGGATCCGGCGCCGCCGTCCAGGCCCGGATGGCCGCGACGCCGTGGGCGCCGGCGGCGATCACCTCGCCGGCGTTGCCGGCGTCCACGCCGCCGAGCCCGTAGAGGGGCAGGCCGAGCCTCGCCGCCTCGGCGAGGCGCGCCAGGCCGACCGGCGGCCCGTACTCCCGCTTCGAGGGCGTCTCGAAGACCGGGCCGAAGGTGGCGAAGTCGGCGCCGCCCGCCTTGGCCCGCGCCACGTCCTCGACGGAATGGCACGAGACGCCGACCAGGGCCCGGGGGCCGAGGAAGCGCCGGGCGTCCGCGGGCGGAACGCCCGCCGAGGGCAGGTGCGCGCCGGCCGCGCCGGCGGCGACGGCCACGTCGAGGCGGTCGTTCACCACGAGCGGCTGGCCCGCCGCGGCGCAGATCGCCTCGAGCGCCCGGGCGAGCCGGAGGAGCTCGCGCCCGGCGAGGTCCTTCTCGCGAAGCTGGACGGCGACGCTCCCCGGCGGCAGGCGATGGACGGCGCGGCGCACCCCATCCGAGAGGTCCTGGCCGGCGTCCGGTCCGGTCACGAGGTAGACACGGGGCAGGGTCACTTGCTAATCGTCTTGCGGGTCCGGCGGGGACCCTTCCGCGGGAGACTTCCTTGGCGAGCGACCTTCAGGCCGTCCTCCAGTTCATCGAAGAGCAGAAGGCGAAGCAGGCCTCCCACTTTCCTGCGGTCCAGTTCGAGAAGGTACTCTCCTTCCTGGGGACGACCAGCCAGCCCGGCACCCACGCCGCCCTGGCCGTGGTCCCGATCGCGAAGCTCGAGCCGGGCGGCGCGCCGTCGGAGCTCGAGGTCCGCCTTCGCGGCCCGCTGCCGCGGCCGCTCGCCGCCGGCGAGTGCATCACCGTCCACATCACCAAGGTGGAGCAGTACCAGGGGTACCAGATCAAGTCCAAGGCGCTCGCGGGCCCCGGAGCGGAGGCCGCGCTGTGCGAGCAGGGGGGACCCGACGACCTCCTCGTCCACGGCCACCAGATCTTCACGGTGCACCACAGCCCGTACACCATGAAGTTCTTCGAGCAGATCCCGTACGAGGAGGTCCAGCAGACCATCGGCGGCGTGAAGGTCGCGCTCGTGGGCGTGGGCGAGCAGGCCAACATCTCCCCGCGCTTCATCTTCCACCACGAGACGAAGCTGGACCGGGTCGTCCAGTACCACGGGGACGGGCTCGCCCTGAAGACGTACATGAACCTCAAGGCGAACCGGCAGGTGACGCGCCTGGTCCTCGACCTCGACACCTGGGAGGGCTACGCGCTGCGCGGCACGATCGAGGAGTTCGCGCCGCACCAGAACCCCGAGGCCTACGACAAGATCTGCCAGGGCTTCGCCGCCGGCAACTGGGGGAGGCCCTCCCGCGTCTTCCGGTTCGTCGCCGACCAGTGGACGCCGATCGCCCCGCACCGGCCCGGCACCGCCGGATAGCGGCGCCGGGGTCCGGCCCGGCTCTAGCCGCCGATGAGCCCGGTCATCGGGCTCGACGCCGCGGCGTGCAGCTTCATGGGGATGCGCCCGGCGAGAAAGGCCTTGCGGCCGGCGCTGACGGCGTCGCGCATCGCCTCGGCCATGAGCACCGGCTCCTTCGCCCCGGCGATGGCGGTGTTCATGAGGACCGCCACCGCGCCCAGCTCCATGGCCAGGGCGGCGTCGCTGGCCGTGCCGACCCCCGCGTCCACCAGCACCGGGACCTTCACGGTCTCCATGATGATCCGGATGTTGTAGGGGTTGCGGATGCCGAGGCCCGAGCCGATGGGCGCGCCGAGCGGCATCACCGCCGCGCAGCCCGCGTCCTCGAGCTTCCTCGCCGTCACCGGGTCGTCGTTGGTGTAGGGAAGGACGGTGAAGCCCTCCTTCACGAGGACCTTCGACGCCTGCACCAGCCCCTCGACGTCGGGGAACAGCGTGCGCTTGTCGCCGATGACCTCCAGCTTCACGAGCTCGCCCATCTCCAGCTCCCGCCCGAGGCGGGCGGTGCGGATGGCCTCCTCGGCCGTGAAGCACGCCGCGGTGTTGGGCAGGAGCTTCATCCCCTTGGGGATCCACTCGAGGAGCGACTCGGCCCCCTTCTTCGTGAGATCGAGCCGCCGCACCGCCACCGTCACCACCTCGGCGCCGGAGGCGGCGAGCGCCTTCTGCATGGTCGGGAAGTCCGGGTACTTGCCGGTGCCCACGAGCAGGCGGCTCGTGAAGACGTGCCCGCCGATGCTCCACGTATCCGGTGTCTGTGCCATGCCCTATCCTCCTCCGACGAAGGCGACGATCTCGACGGAGTCGCCCGGCCCGAGCGCGTGCTTCTCGTAGCGGTCCTTCGTGACCACCGACTCGTTCACCTCGACCGCCACGCGCTGCGCTTTCACGCCGAGGTGCGCGAGCAGCCCCGCGACCGTGACCCCGTCGGGGACCTCCCGGACCTCGCCGTTGAGCCTGACCTGCATCGAAGGCCGATCTAGCAACGCTCCCCCCGCCCCCGCAAGCCCGATTCCCTCGACCCCGACCGCTCCAGCGCCCTAAGCTCTGTCCGCCGCATGCCCTCCCCGCGCGATCTCACCATCCGCCCGCTCGCCATCGGCGAGGTCATCGACCGGGCGGTGATCCTGACCCGCCGCCACTTCAAGGTGCTCTTCCTGGCGATGCTGGTCGTCCAGCTGCCGGCGCTGGCCTTCTACCGGAGCTACGCCGCGGCCCTCCAGCAGGCCTTCGGCGAGGCGCTGGCCCGGCCGGCCCGCTCCCCTGCGGCCTTCGCCGGCCTCGCCAGCGCCTCCGCCGGCCTGGCGGCGCTCCTCGCCTTCCTCCAGCTCGCCGCCACCGCGGCGACGGCCGTCGTGGTCGCGCCCTCCCTCCAGGGCCGCCCGTCCGAGACGAGCCTCCCGGCCGCGGGCCGCGCAGTCCTCGCCCGCGCCTGGCCCATCGCCAGCTCGGCGGCGCTGCAGATGCTGCTTCTCGTCGCCGCGCCCGTTCTGGGCGCGATCCCGGGCCTCGCCCTCGCCTGGCGCGGAGGGGGCGCGGCGACACGCCTCCTGGGACTCGGCGCGGCGCTCCTCGGCGGGGTGGTGCTCCTGCTCGGCGTCCTCCTGCGCCTCGTGCTCGCGCCGGCCGCCGCCGGCGTGGAAGGCCTCCCCGCCTTCCGCGCCCTCGCGCGCAGCGCGCGGCTCATGGCCCCGGGCCGGGGCCTCTCGCTGAAGGAGCGCCCCGGACTGCGCGCCTCCATCCTGCTGCTCGCCACCTTCCTCATCGCTCTGGCGGCGAACGGCCTGGCCGGGCTTCCACGCGCCGCGGCCGTGATCGCCACCGGCCGCTCCACCATGGGCGCCGCGCTCCCCCTCGCCGTCGACGTCGGCCTCGCCGTCTTCGAGGCCCTCGCGAACGCCGCGGTCCAGCCGTTCAGCCTGGTGGCCCTGGCGGTCTTCTACTTCGATCGGCGGGCGCGCCGCGAGGGGCTGGACCTCGAGCTCTGGGCCGACGGCCTCACCGGCCCGGGGAGCAGGGCGCGGTGACCGCGCTCCTCGCGCTCGCGCTCGCGGCCGCGCCGGGCTGCCCGGAGGCTCTCGCCGCCGCGGAGCGCGCCGGCGGGCCGGAAGAGCTGGCCGTGTCGGCGGCCGGCATCGTCGGGCGGCTCGACCGCGGCGGCGGAACCACCCTCGCGCTCGCCGCCGAGGCCGGTGCCCTCGCC
>Ga0209798_10000534_pt1 | contig 23042 bp, 20 predicted proteins | sample DOMMetBare3Fresh_FD_187475 | JGI IMG/M metagenome (GOLD analysis project Ga0209798, IMG submission 187475) | Wetland sediment microbial communities from St. Louis River estuary, USA, under dissolved organic matter induced mercury methylation -... | ecosystem: Environmental > Aquatic >... | reverse complement strand
CCAGGCGCGGCCCGCCGCGCCGCCAAGGCAGGCCCACCCGTCCTGGCCGGCGCACAGCGCCGCGATGGCCTCGAACCGCCCCGGCGCGGTGGCGAGGACCGTGGGGGAGGTGGCGAGGGCCTCGGACCGTCCGACCGTGCCGGGCGCGCGGCTGTCCACCACCTCGATCCAGGCCGAGGTCGTGATCCACCCGTCCACATCGGTGGCGAAGGTGCCCGCGGCGATGGCGGCGGCGGTCTCCGCCGCCGCCTGGGCGCGGACGACGACGCCATCGCCCAGCGCGTTGCAGGCGTCGAGGAGGTCGGCGGCACACACCAGCACGGCACGACCGCGAGGGACTCCCGTGCCCCCACGGCCGCCGCCGTCATCGAGAGCCTGTCGGAGGACGACCGCCGCTCCCACCATGGCCACCGCTCCGAGAACCGCCAGCACCCGCCGCACCGCGCTAGAGGCTATCGGTGGCGGGCCGGACGACCGTGAGCGGACCTTGGCCGGGCGCGGGGATGTCGTCGGCCAGCAGGATCGTGAGCTGCTCGTCGGTGGGGGTGTCCACCGGAGCCAGACGCGTGGCCTGGGTGGACACCGCGTACTCGAACAGGTTGCGGGCCGTACGGCCGTTCCCGAACCCCTTGTCCCGGGTGATGGCGTCGAGCCAGATCCGCGCTCGGGCGCGGGCCCCCGGGTCGAGGCGGTAGCCGCCCTTGTCTCCGAGCGTGTCGATGATCCGCAGCAGCTCGTCGGTTGTGTAGTCCGGGAAGTGGATCACCTTCGGGAACCGCGAGCGCAGCCCCGGGTTGGAGGCGATGAGCTCCTCCATCTCGTCCGGGTAGCCCGCCATCACCACGACGATGCGGTCGCGGCGGTCCTCGATGAGCTTCACGATGGTGTCGATCGCCTCCCGGCCGAAGTCGCGCTCGCCACCGCGCACGAGCGCGTACGCCTCGTCGATGAGCAGCACTCCCTGGTCCGCCTCTTCGAACCGGGCCAGCACGAGGGGTGCCGTCTGGCCCACGTAGCCCGCCACCAACCCGGCGCGGTCCGTCTCGACGAGGTGACCCCGTTCGACCACCCCGAGCGTGCGGTAGATCTGGGCCAGCAGCCGGGCGACGGTGGTCTTCCCGGTGCCGGGGTTGCCCGTGAAGATGAGGTGCCGGCTCTGGTCGAGCACGGGCAGCCCTCGGGTTGCGCGGATCTTCTGCACGCGCAGCAGGTTGGTGACGAGCTTCACCTCGTGCTTCACACCGTCGAGGCCCACAAGGGCGTCGAGCTCGTCGAGCAGCTCGTCGATGGGGCGGGCCGGAGGGTCCGCGGTGACCGGCGCGGGTGGTGGTGGGGGGCCGCTGGCCGTCCCCGGCGCCGTGGTGGCGGGGCGGCCAGCCTCCATCCGCTCGATGGCGCCGAGGAGCATGCCTCGGAACTGCTCGATGGCGGCCAGCTCGCTCTCGGAGGTGTGCAGGTCGATGGCCGCCACCGCGAACGCGATCTCGACGGCGGACGCGTAGTAGGCGCGGGCGTGAGCCGAGGACCCCCGGGCGTCGGCCGCGAGGAGCACCTCCAGAAGGGGGGAGGGCTTGTCGGCGAACGACCGCTGCGCCTCCACGAGGCCGGACTCGCGCAGGGCGTCGGGGGTGGCACCCGCCAAGCGGGTCTCGAGTCGCGGTCCGAAGGCCCCGAGGATGGCCCACAGCTCGTCGTCGGTCACGAGCCCGTCGATCGACACCAGCCCGCACACGAGGTTGAAGGCTTCGAGCGCGGCGTCCTGGCCGAGCTTGTCGGTGCGCAGGCCGGCGACCCCCGTGCTCACCTCTCGCAGGGCCGCCGTGACGTCGTCGATGAAGCGGCGACTGGGCTCGAGGAGGGAGTCGCTCATCGTTCGGTCGACGGCGGCTGGGGGTCACGCCACATCGGCCACACGGTGGGGCCGGTTGGGAACGAGACCTCGCCCACCACCTCGAAGCCGTGGCGGCGGTAGAAGGGGATGTTGGCCTCCTTCGAGCTCTCCAGGTAGGCCCCCACGCCGTCGATGTCGCACCGGGTGAGCACGGGGCCGAGAAGCGCCGAACCGATGCCCTCGCCCTGCCGGCCGGGATGGGTGCCCAGCACCGCGAGGTAGTAGTGGTCGGGGTGCTCGGCATGCGCCTGCTCGATGCGGGCGAGCCCCTGGAGCGCTTTGATCGTGCGAGGACCGATCCCCCTCAGGATCATCGGCGCGAGCCGCAGCACCGCGAGGGCCGAGGTCTTCCAGTGCCCGGGCGGATCCCAGTAGGCGGCGCCAGGGTGCCCGTCGGCGGTGTACACGGTCTGGTGGCGCAGGTGTCGTCGGCCCTCACTCGCGAAGAACGGCTTCGAGTAGCGCATAGGGCGGGGCGGATCATCGCCGAAGAGCCACCGCATCACCGGGTCGTCCGAGAACGCGAGCGAAAGCGCACCGGCCATGCCGTCGATGTCTCCCGAGGTGGCCTGGCGGACCGGTGGGCTCGTGGGCATGAGGGAGAGCCTGCCACCTCAGCGCGGGTGGGGTCCGCGAGCGACGGCCCGTAGACTCCCGCCGTGCCTCTTGACCCGATCGTCGACCTCGGGGCCCGTGCCAAGGCGGCCAGCCGGGTGCTGGCCACCGCTTCTTCCGAGGTCAAGGACGCCGCCCTGCTCGCGGCGGCCGACATCCTTGTCGACCGTCACACCGAGATCCTCGACGCCAACGCCGGTGACGTGGCGGCTGCCGAAGCCGACGGCCGCCCGCCCACGGTGGTCGACCGCCTGCGGTTGTCCGACGGCCGATTGCTCGCCATGGCCAACGGCCTGCGCGCCGTCGCGGGACTGCCCGATCCCGTCGGCGAGGTCACCGACGGCTGGACCCGACCGAACGGCCTGCGGGTGCACCGGGTCCGGGTGCCCATGGGCGTGGTCGCCATCATCTACGAGAACCGCCCCAACGTAACAAGCGACGCCTTCGGGCTGTGCCTCAAGTCGGGCAACGCCGCCTTCCTGCGGGGGTCGTCGGGGGCGATCCGCTCGAACATCGCCATCGCGGCGGCGCTGCGCGAGGGGCTGGCCAAGGCGGGCTTGCCGCAGGACTCGCTCGTGCTGGTCGAGGACACCCGCCACGAGGCCGCGGTCGACTTCATGCGCCTGCGCGAATCGATCGACGTCCTCATCCCCCGCGGGGGCCCGTCGCTCATCCGCTCGGTGCTCGACAACGCCACCGTGCCCTACGTGATCGACGGCGACGGCAATTGTCACGTGTACGTGGATGCCACCGCCGACCTCGACATGGCGGCGGCCATCGTGGAGAACGCCAAGACCCAGCGGCCATCGGTCTGCAATGCTGCCGAGACCCTTCTCGTCCACCGGAACGTGGCGGCCACGTTCCTCACCTCCCTGGCCCCTCGGCTCGAGGGGGTGGAGCTCGTCGGCGATGATGCCACCCGCGCGATCCTCGGCGACCGCGTCGCGGCGCTGGCCACCGACGAGGACTACGCCACCGAGTTCCTCGATCTCAAGCTGGCGGTCCGGGTGGTCGACACGCTCGACGCCGCCATCGCCCACATCACCCGCTACAGCACGGGCCACAGCGAGGCCATCGTCACCAACGACCTGCGTGCGGCCGAGCGCTTCGTCCGGGAGGTCGACGCCGCCGCGGTCCTGGTCAACGCCTCCACCCGGTTCGTGGACGGGGAGGAGCTCGGCTTCGGTGCCGAGATCGGCATCTCCACCCAGAAGCTCCACGCCCGCGGTCCCATGGGCCTGCGCGAGCTCACCACCCTCAAGTTCGTCATCCACGGCGAGGGCCAGATCCGCGCCTGAGCCGGGCCGAAGATGTCGATTGACCGGCCGGTCAAGTCGGGACGTAGGCTGCCCCGATGGCCGATCAGCCCTACCGCTTCGAGTCCGTCGCCGAGGTGCGAGAGGCGCTCCGGCGCGTCGACTACCTCTCTGACGAGGGTATCGCCGGCATCGTCTACCTGGCCGATCGCCTCGGCAAGCCGATCCTCGTCGAGGGCCCGGCCGGCACCGGGAAGACGCAGCTGGCCAAGTCGGTGGCCGAGATGTCCGGCGCCCGCCTGATCCGCCTCCAGTGCTACGAGGGGCTCGACGAGAGCAAGGCGCTCTTCGAGTGGAACTACAAGAAGCAGCTGCTCCGCATCCAGGCCGAGCGGGGCGACGACAACACCTGGGAGTCGATCGAGGACGACATCTTCTCCGACGAGTTCCTCCTCACCCGTCCCCTGCTCGAGGCCATCACGGCCGACGAGCCGGTGGTGCTCCTCATCGACGAGGTCGACCGCGTCGAGGTCGAGACCGAGGCCCTGCTCCTCGAGATCCTGTCCGACTACCAGGTGTCGATCCCCGAGCTCGGCACCATCGAGGCCAAGCAGATCCCCCTGGTGTTCCTCACCTCCAACAACACCCGGGAGCTCTCTGAGGCTCTCAAGCGGCGCTGCCTGTTCCTGCACATCGACTACCCGGAGCTGGAGCGCGAGAAGGAGATCGTGCTCACCAAGGTGCCGGACATCACCGAGTCGCTGGCCGACCAGGTGGCCCGCATCGTGCGGTCGATCCGTCAGCTGGAGCTGAAGAAGTCGCCCTCCGTGTCCGAGACGATCGACTGGGCCCGCACCCTCCTCCTGCTCGGCATCGAGCACGTCGACGCCGAGACCGCCAAGGCCACCATCAACATCCTGCTCAAGTACCAGAGCGACATCGCCAAGGCGGTGCGCGAGCTCGACCAGGAGCACGGCACCATCCAGAAGGCCGCGGCCGGCAAGTAGAGCCCGTGACCGACGTCCGCCCCGAGGTCGCCGCTGGCGAGGCCATCACCGAGCTGCTGGCCGGCTTCATCCAGGAGCTCCGCCTCGCCGGGCTGCCGGTGAGCCTCACCGAGAACCTCGACGCCATGCAGGCGGTGAAGCACATCCCGCTGGAGGACCGTGAGGCGTTCAAGTACGCGCTTGCCGCCACGCTGGTGAAGAACAACACCCACTGGCGGGCCTTCGAGACTGTGTTCGAGGTGTACTTCTCGCTGCGCGGCTCGCAGTACCGCATCGGCGACGGCGACGAGGACGCCCTCGCCCAGCTGCTGGAGGAGCTCGAGCAGCAGGAGCAGATGCAGGGCGACGGCCCTCGGTCGGGCAGCGGTGGGGGCGAGGCGATGACGCCCGAGGAGATCGCGGAGATGCTCTACAAGGCGCTGCAGCGCGGCGACGACGCCCTCATGCGGGCGGTGGCCCGACAGGCAGTCCGGCGCTTCGCCGGCATGGAGCCGGGCCGGCCGGTCGGCGGCACGTACTACCTGTACCGCACGCTGCGGAACCTGGACCTCGACGGCGTGCTCGACAAGCTCATGCAGCAGGCTCGCCACGACTCGCCAGAGCCGCTCACCCCCCTCGAGGAGCGACTCGAGCAGGACGAGTACCAGACCCGCATCGACCAGCTCAAGAAGGAGATCGAGGGCGAGATCCGCCGCGCCCTCGTGGCCGACCGGGGCATCGAAGCCATGGCCCGGACCCTGCGCAAGCCGCTGCCCGAGGACGTCGACTTCATGCACGCCTCGCGGGAGGAGATGGCCTCGCTGCGCAAGGCCATCTACCCCCTCACGCGCAAGCTGGCCGTGCGCCTGGCCCGCAAGCGCCGCCACGGCCGCAAGGGCCCGCTCGACTTCCGCAGCACCGTCCGCCACTCGCTGTCCTACGGCGGCGTACCCGCCGAGCCCAAGTTCAAGTACCCGCGCCCCTCCAAGCCCGAGATCTTCGTGATCGCCGACATCTCCGGGTCGGTCGCCGCCTTCGCCCGCTTCACGCTCCACCTCGTGTACGCCATCTCCGGACAGTTCTCCAAGGTGCGAGCCTTCGTCTTCATCGACGGGATCGACGAGGTCACGCGCCTGTTCGAAGGGGTCGAAGACATCGGTGAAGCCGTGCATCGCGTCAACACCGAGGCCGACGTCGTCTGGGTCGACGGCCATTCCGACTACGGCCACGCCTTCGAGGTGTTCTGGCAGCGCTACGGCAAGGAGATAAGCACGAAGACGACGGTGCTCATCCTCGGCGACGCGAGGAACAACTACCACGCCTCGCAATCCTGGGTCCTCAAGGAGATCGAGAAGCGGGCCCGCCACCTGTACTGGCTCAACCCCGAGCCCAAGAGCTACTGGGACACCGGCGACTCGATCGTGGGGGAGTACGCCAACCACTGCGACGGCACCTTCGAGTGTCGCAACCTCCGCCAGCTCGAGAAGTTCGTCGACTACCTCGCCTGATTCGGAACCGGAGGTCCCGAACCCGCTACGCCAGGATGGCTTGGTTCACCGCTGTTCGCAGCTGGCGTCGTATCGGGTAGGTGTCGCTGGGCAGCAGCTGGGTCATGAAGACGACGCAGATCTGCTCGACCGGGTCGACCCAGAAGGCGGTGCTGGCGGCCCCACCCCAGCTGAACTCGCCCTCGCTGGCCAGGTTCTGCATGGCGGCCGCGTCCTCGACGGTGGAGAACCCGAGCCCGAACCCCGACCCGTCCATGGCCGTCTCGGAGAAGGTCGACTGGCCCAGCTCGTTGAGCAGCCGCCCGCCCGGCAGGTGGTTGCGGCTCATGTAGGCCACGGTGCGGGGGCCGAGGAGCCGCGCCCCGTCGAGCTCGCCTCCGTTCAGGAGGAAGTGGCAGAAGCGCAGGTAGTCAGGCGCCGTGCCCACCAGCCCGCCCCCACCTGACAGGAAGGGCTTGGGTCGCACCATCGAGCGGGCCGGGGCGAAGGTCTGCAGCGTGCCGTCGCTGCCCCGGATGTACAGCGGGCAGCACCGGTCGAGGTCGGCCTCGGGGGCCGTGAACGCGGTGTCGTGCATCCCGAGGGGCTCGAGCACCTGCTCGCGGAGGAACTGGTCGAGGGGCTGGCCGCTCATCACCTCGATGAGCCGGCCGCACACGTCGGTCGACATCGAGTAGTTCCAGCGGGTGCCCGGGTCGAACAGGAGGGGGAGCGAGGCCAGCCGGCGGATCCCCTCGGCGAGGTCGTAGGTGGGCTCGGTGAAGTTGCCGAGGTCGGCGGCGCGGTAGAGCTGGTCCACGGGGTGCTGGAAGTGGAACCCGTAGGTGAGGCCGGAGAGGTGGGTGAGCACGTCATGCACGGTGACGGCGCGGGTGGCGGGACGGGTCTGGGGGGCCTCGGCGGTGCCGCCGTCCCACACCTGCGACTCGGCGAACTCCGGCAGGAACCGGTGGATCGGGTTCTCGAGCAGGAACCGTCCCTGCTCGTGGAGCATCATCAGCGCCACGCTCGTGATCGGCTTGGTCATCGAGTAGATCCGGTAGATCGTGTCGGCATCGACCCCCCGCCCCGTCTCGACGTCGGTTGCGCCGTAGCAGTCGTGGTGCACGAGCTGGCCGCGGCGGCTCACCATCGTCTGGACGCCGGGCAGCTTGCCGGCGTCGACGTAGGCGTGGGTGGCGTCGTCGATGCGGGTGAGCCGCTCGGTCGACAGCCCCAGGTCCTCGGGTCGGGTGGTCATGGCAGGGCATGGTGGCACGCCGCCACGACCCACCGCCCGATCAGTCGTGCAATCCGCACTCCGTCTTGCCCAGGCCCGCCCACCGACCGGAGCGAGGATCGCCGGCGTCGGTGGGAAGGGAGGTGCAGGGCATGCAGCCGATCGAGAGGTAGCCCTGGTCCCGGAGGGGGTTCACCGGCACGTCATGGTCGGCGATGTAGCCCTGGACGTCGGCGTCGGTCCAGGTGGCGATGGGGTTGACCTTCACCAGCCCGCGCAGGTCGCGGGCGACGATGGGTGCCTGGCCCCGCGTCGCGGCCTCGTCGCGGCGCAGGCCGCTCATCCAGGCCGCCTTGCCCTCCAGCGCCCGGTCGAGCTGCCCGACCTTCACCGCGGAGCAGCAGTTCTCGGGGTCGACCTTCCACAGCTCCTCGGCGTGGTGGGACACCGTCATCATGCGCAGGTTGAGCCCATAGCGTCGGCGCACGGCCTCGACCGTCTGCAGGGTCTCCGGGAAGTGGTACCCGGTGTCGATGAAGACGACCTCGATGCCGGGGTGCACCTTGGTCGCCAGATCGATGAGGACGGCGTCGTTCATCGAGGTGCTCACGCTGAGGTGCGGGGCGAAGCTGTCGACGGCCCACTGGATGATCTTCGACGCCGGTTGGTGCTCGAACTCGCGGTCCAGGGCCGCCAGCTCCTCGTCGGTGTAGTCGGCGACCTCGACGATGGTCACGTGGCACACTCCGACGCGCCGGTCTCGGCCGCGTACGGGCCCGTCTCGCCGTAGTCGACGTAGTACTCCGGGCCGTCGTCCGGAGTCGGGAACTCGTCGAGGTCGCGGAGGCCCTCGGCGATCACCGCAACGCCCCCGGACCGGTCGATCCATGTTCGGAAGACCTCACCGGGCTGGCGCTCGTCGTTGAACCTCTGCACAACCCGAACCACGGCCTCAGGCGCGTTCTTGGCCGGGAGGCGCAGCGCCTTCTCGCCGAAGTGGATCTTCTCCTGGCCGACGTACCCGCCGAGCAGCAGCTGGTAGCCGGGCGCGGACTGACCGTGGGCCCGGCGCTCGGCCCCGAAGAACCCGATGTCGGCGATGTGGTGCTGGCCACAGCTGTTGGTGCACCCCGAGATGTTGGTGCGGACTCCTCCCACCTCGGCCAGCCCGGCGTCAGCGAGGGCGGCGCCGATGGCGTCGGCCAGGCCCCTGCTCTGGGTGACCGCGAGGTTGCAGGTGTCGGCGCCGGGGCAGGCCACGACGTCGCGGGCCAGCTCGGCGCCGGGCTCTGCCATCCCGATGGCGCTGAGGCGCTGGTGAAGCACCGGGAGCTGGCCGTCGGAGAGGCCGCGGAACACCAGGTTCTGCCGGTTCGTGATGCGGATCTCCGCCCCGAGCTCCCGCTGGATCGAAGCCAGTGCCCGCAGCTGGTCCGTGGTGATGTCGCCGAGGCGGGCGTAGGCCAGCGCCGACACGGTGCCCTTGGCGGCGCCCCGCACCACGTTGGCGTCGTCCCAGGCCAGGAAGGGATCGGACCGACGCAGGGTGACTGGGGTGCCCTGGCCCACCGGGGTGGGGCTCACGCCCAGCCCGAGCCCGGCGGGGGCATCGCCGCGCTTCAGCACCTCGTCCGGCAACCCACCCGGCCAGGTGGAGGATGCCACGAGCAGCTTGCGCTCCTTCAGGATGCGGGCCTGCAGGTCGTCCCAGCCCATCGTGTCGACGAGCCACTTCATCCGTGCTCGGAGCTTGTTGTCACGGTTGCCGTGGTTGGAGAACACTCGCAGCACGGCCTCGAGGGTGGCCATGAGCTCCTCGCGGGGGGTGAACTCCTCCAAGGCCAGGGCCGGGTGGGGGTTGGCGCCGAGACCGCCGGCCACGAACACGCGGAAGCCGGCCTCCCGGGTGCCATCCGGCAGGGTGCGCGAGGTGGCGATCACCCCGACGTCGTTGAACATCGCCTGCCCGCAGTCGGTCTCGCAGCCCGAGAAGTTGATCTTGAACTTGCGGGGCAGGCGCTGCGAGAGCGGGTTGTGCAGGAAGTGCTGGAAGGCGGCCTCCGCCCAGGGGCTGATGTCGAGCGCCTCGTAGGGGCAGGCCCCGGCCAGGTGGCAGCCCATCACGTTGCGAACGGTGTCGCCGCAGGCCTCGCGAGACGTGAGCCCCACCGACGCCATGTCCCGCAGGACGGCCGGCACCGCCTCGAGATCGACGAAGTGGAACTGCAGGTTCTGACGGGTGGTGAGGTGTCCCCAGCCGCGGCTGTAGGTCTCGGCGATGTGGGCCAACATGTCGAGCTGCTCGGGGGTGATGGAGCCGTAGGGCACCTTCACCCGCACCATCTGGTGGTGCCCGCCCTGCCGCTGCCCGTAGATCCCGTTGTTCAGGCGGAAGACCCGGAAGGCGTCCTCGTCGAGGTCGCCCGCCAGGTACCGGGCGAGCTGCTCCTCGAACTTCTCGATGTCGGCACGGATCTCGGGATCGATCTCTCGTTGCAGCACGCTGGCCTCAGCATCGTCGGGTGAAACCTGACCGGATGACTCAACAATGCTGTCAAACCCGACTGGCCAGGTCAACATTCCCGCTGAGGGGCGCGCCTAGTGCTGCAGGAGCTCCGCCACCCGGAAGGCGAGGTCGAGGGACTGGCGGCCGTTGAGGCGAGGGTCGCACATTGTCTCGTAGCGGTCGTCCAGATCGGTGTCGAGGATCTCCTCGGCTCCGCCGAGGCACTCCGTGACGTCGTCGCTCGTGAGCTCCACGTGCACGCCGCCCGGCCAGGTCCCCTCGGCTCGATGGGCGGCGAAGAAGCCGGCGATCTCCCGCAGCACCGCATCGAAGTGGCGCGTCTTGCGCCCCCCCTCGGAGGTGAAGGTGTTGCCGTGCATCGGATCACAGGCCCACACCACCGGGTGGCCCGCGTCGCGCACGGCCGCCAGGAGCGGGGGCAGGGTGTCCTCGACTGCTTCAGCCCCCATCCGGGTGATGAGCGTGAGGCGTCCGGGATCGCGCCGTGGGTTGAGCACCTGGCACAGCTCGAGGACCTCGTCCGCCGTGGCGGTGGGACCGAGCTTGCAGCCGACCGGGTTGCCGACGCCGCGGAGGAACTCGACGTGGGCGCCGTCGATCTGCCGGGTCCGGTCGCCGATCCAGAGCATGTGGGCCGAGCAGTCGTACCAGTCGCCGGTGAGCGAGTCCTGCCGCGTGAGGGCTTCCTCGTAACCGAGGATGAGGGCCTCGTGGCTCGTGAAGAAGTCCACCTCATGGAGGCTGGGCTGCGTCTCGGAGGCGATCCCACAGGCGCGCATGAAGCGCAGGGCGCGGTCGATCTCGTCGGCCAGGTGCTCGTAGCGCTGGCCCTCCCGGCTCGAGCTCACGAACTGCTGGTTCCACTGGTGCACCCGTGACAGGTCGGCGAAGCCGCCCTTCACGAAGGCTCGCAGGAGGTTCAGCGTCGACGCCGACTGGTGGTAGGCCTGCAGCAGCCGCTCCGGGCTCGGCACCCGGGCGGCGGCCGTGGGCACGATGTCGTTGACGATGTGGCCCCGGAACGAGGGCAGCTCGACGCCGTCGATCACCTCGGTGTCGGACGAGCGCGGCTTGGCGAACTGGCCGGCGATGCGGCCGACCTTCACGATCGGCACGCCGGCCGAGTAGCTGAGCACGATCGCCATCTGCAGGATCACCTGCAGCTTGTCCCGGATCCCGTCGGCCGAAAAGGCGTCGAAGGACTCGGCACAGTCGCCGGCCTGAAGCAGGAAGGCGCGGCCGCCGGCCACGTGCCCGAGGGCGCTGGTGAGGTGGCGGGCCTCCCCGGCGAACACGAGTGGCGGGAGGCTCGCGAGCTGCTTGAGGGCGGCCTCGAGGGCGGCCTCATCGGGCCAAGCGGGCTGCTGGGCCGCCGGCCGCTCACGCCACGACGAGGGCGTCCACGCGTCGTTCACAGCCACAAGCGTGGCCGGTGCGGTGCAGCAAGGCAAAGCGAGTTGGGGGGGCGGGAACGCGATCGGCCGCCCCAGGCGGGCGGGGCGGCCGATCGAACAGGAAGCCGGGCGCGCGGGCCGTGCCACGGCCTCTCACGCAGGGGCGGTGATCCCGCCCGCTGCGATGCGCCCATCATGGACCGACGCAGCGCGCGCCGCCACCCAAAAAATGGTTCTGTTTAGGCGGCGTCGCTGCGGGCGAGAGCTTCCTCACGCACAGCGGTCACCGCTCGCTTTACGAGCCGTCGCGCCGCCTCGGCCGTGACGCCGAGGGTCTCGCCCACCTCGCGATAGCTGCGCTTGCGACCGTCGGCGAGGCCAAACCGCTGCTCCACGGCGGAGCGGGCCCGGTCGTCGAGCACCCCGAGGAGGTCGCCCACGAGGGCCTGCTCCTCGTCGTGCACCAGCAGGGCCTCGGGGCCCGGCTTGTCGTCGGCGATGAGGTCGATGAGCTCGCTGCCGTCGTCGTCGCCGATCGTGCGGTCGAGGCTGGTGGGGGTGGTGAGCCGGTAGAGGCGGGCGTTCTCGTCGTCCAGCTCGTCGCCGTCGCCGGCGACCTGCCGCAGGGCGGCACGCAGGCTGGCGGACCGATCGCCGGGGAGCCGCACGAGGGATGCCTTCTGGTCGAGGGCGCGGCCGATGGCCTGCCGGATCCAGAAGGTGGCGTAGGTGGAGAACTTGAAGCCCTTGCGCCAGTCGAACTTGTCGACGGCGTGCTCGAGGCCGAGGTTGCCCTCCTGGATCAGGTCGAGGAGCTCCATGGCCGGCGGCAGGGGGTACCGCCGGGCCACGGAGACGACCAGGCGCAGGTTGGCCCGGATGAACCGGTCCTTGGCGTCGGCACCCTTGCGGGCGAGCCGTCGCTGCTCGGGCGTGTCCTCCCCGCCCTCGATGGCGGCGCGAGCCTTCACTCCGGCTTCGACAGCCTGGGAGAGCTCACGCTCCTCGGCGGCGGTGAGCAACGGCACGAGGCCGATCTCGTTGAGGTACTGACCAACTGAATCTGTCATGGCAATCTCCTCAACGATTGCTACGCCCGGCATCTTCCCGAGACAAGCCGATTTCCACCACCGTCATAGGGCAAATCTGGAAACCGACCAGCACCCGGCGGGATTCCCGGGATCTGGGTGACTGAAGTCACGAGCACGTAGGTTTCCGGCATGGAGCGCGGTCGGCAGGGGAGCGCAGAGCGACTCGGGGTCTTCGGGGGCACCTTCGACCCACCTCACGTCGGCCACCTGGTCTCGGCGGTCAACGTGCGCCATGCGCTGCACCTCGATCGGGTGCTCCTCGTCGTCGCCAACGAGCCCTGGCAGAAAGCGGGCGCGCGAGCGGTCTCACCGCCCGAGGAGCGGTTCGGGATGGTCGAAGCGGCGGTGGGTGGCGTTGAGGGCCTGGAGGCCAGCCGGCTCGAGATCGATGCCGGCGGGCCCTCTTACACGGCTGACACCCTGGCCTCTCTCCACGCCGAGGACCCGCCGCCGGAGCTGTTCCTGATCCTGGGCTCTGACGCGGCCGCCGGCCTGCTCACCTGGGAGCGCAGCGAGGAGGTGCGGGCGCTGGCCACCGTTGTGGTCGTCGAGCGTCCCGGCGCCTCGCCGGCGGTGCCCCCGGCGGGCTGGCGGTGGACCTGGGTCGAGGTGCCGAGCATCGAGGTGTCGAGCACAGACCTGCGGGCAAGAGCGGTCGACGGGCGTCCCCTCGACTACCTCGTGACCCCGGAGGTGGCGGCGTGGATCCACGCCCACGGGCTCTACCGGTCCGACGGCGCCGACCGGTAGGCTCGGTCATCCTGCCTGCGCCGACCCCCGACGACGAGACCCAAGCGTGGGCCATCACGGCCGCCCGAGCCGCCGACAGCAAGCAGGCGACCGACGTCGTCGTGCTGGACGTGGGGGAGGTGCTGGCCCTCTGCGGGTGGTTCGTGATCGCCAGCGCAGGGAACGAGCGGCAGGTCAAGGCCATCTGCGACGAGGTGGAGCGGCAGATCCGCGAGGCGGGCGGCCCCAAGCCCAAGCGGATCGAGGGGCTGCAGGACCGCCAGTGGGTGCTCATGGACTACGGCGACGTCGTTGTGCACGTCTTCCAGCAGGAGCAGCGCGACTTCTACGACCTCGAGCGCCTCTGGGCCGATGTCCCCCGCCTCGACTGGTCGGCGTCCGCCGCCTGATCTGCGGACACCGCCGGTCTAGATCGGATGGAACTCGATCCGGATGATGCCGAAGATCCACAGGCCGAGCATCACGAGCTGGAGGAACGCAACCAAGGCCAGGAACTCTGCGGCACGGCGGATCTTCACTGCCTCGTTGCCCAGCGCGGCGAGCAGACCTTCCGTCGTGACGGTCTGGGTGGCCCCTGCTTCGATCTCGCCCGCGGGCTCCGGCGGCGGATCGACCCGAAGGTGTCGCGGGGGATACCACTGGCCGTTGCTCCCCTGCCACCAGCCAGCACCTTGACTCAACTCGCTCATGTCCGCCCTCCCAGCCCGCCACAGACGGTGGGTCTAGATGCTCTGACCTGCACTGTCGCGGGTGGAGCTAAGGAGAATCGAACTCCTGACCTCTTCCATGCCATGGAAGCGCTCTACCAACTGAGCTATAGCCCCGCGGGCCGCCCAACCTAGAGCACCGGCTGCGCGGGTCGCCACCTACCCCACGACGAAGTTGACGAGCTTGTCGGGCACGACGATCACCTTGCGGACCGTCGCTCCGTGGAGCAGCTCGGCGACCGTCACATCCGCCCGGACCGCGGCCTCCAGCTCGTCGGCCGTCAGGCCCATTGCCACCGTCACGCGGGTTCTCACCTTCCCGTTGACCTGGACGGGGATCTCCGCCGTGTCGTCCACGAGCAGTGCCGGGTTGGCCTCGGGGAAGGGCTCCCAGGCCAGGCTGTCGCGATGGCCGAGGCGCTGCCACAGCTCCTCGGCGGCGTGGGGAGCGAGGGGAGCGAGGAGCAGCACCAGTGGTTCGACGACCTCTCGGGGCGCGCCGCCGTCAGGGAACCGGGCCGTGAGGTGGTTGTTGAGCTCGGTGATGCGGGCGATGGAGGTGTTGAAGCGCAGCGTCTCCATGCCGTCGCGCACGGCGGCGATCGTCTTGTGGAGGATCCGTCGCGTCTCGTCGTCCACCGGCTTGTCGGCCACCCGCAGTGCGCCGGTGTCCTCGTCGAGGATGTTCCGCCAGATGCGCTGGAGCAGGCGGAACACGCCGACCACCGCCTTCGTGTCCCACGGACGGCTCTGGTCGAGCGGCCCCGTGAACATCTCGTAGAGGCGCAGGGTGTCGGCCCCGAACGCCTCGAACATCTCGTCGGGGGTGACGGAGTTCTTGAGGGACTTGCCCATCTTCCCGAAGTGCCGCTGCACCTCGGTGGCGCCGTGGAAGAAGCGGCCGTCGCGCTCCACCACCTCGCCGGCCTCGACGTGCAGCCCCCGGTCGTCTGTGTAGGCCGCGGCCTGCACCATGCCCTGGTTGAACAACCGCCGGAACGGCTCGTCCGACGAGAGGTGGCCGAGGTCGTAGAGCACCTTGTGCCAGAAGCGGGCGTAGAGCAGGTGGAGCACGGCGTGCTCGACACCGCCCACGTAGAGGTCGACACCGCCGCAGTCGCCGTCGAACTGCGGCCCCATCCAGTAGCGCTCCACCGCAGGGTCGACGAAGGCGTTCTCGTTGGTGGGGTCGAGGTAGCGCAGCTCGTACCAGCACGACCCGGCCCACTGCGGCATCGTGTTCAGCTCCCGGCGGTAGGCCTTGGGGCCTTCGCCGAGGTCGAGGGTGACCTCGGCCCACTCGGTGGCCCGACCGAGCGGCGACTCCGGCTCGGACGTGTTGTCGTCGATGGCGAAGGCGCGCGGGGAGTAGTCCTCGACGTCGGGCAGGAGCACCGGCAGCTCCTCTTCGGGCACCGCGAGGGGCAGGTCGTGATCGTCATAGACGATCGGGAACGGCTCGCCCCAGTAGCGCTGGCGGGAGAAGAGCCAGTCGCGCAGCTTGTAGGTGACGGTGCCGTGGCCGAAGCCTCGCTCCTCGAGCCACCCGGTGATGGCGGCCTTGGCCTCGGGCACGGCGAGGCCGTCGAGCGACACGTCGTCGTTGGCGCTGTTGACACCCCCGCCATCGCCGGTCCACGCCTCCGCCCACTGCTCGGCGTCGGCCGACCAGCCCTCCGGTGGGGCGACCACCGCGGTGATGGGCAACCCGAACGCACGGGCGAAGTCGAAGTCGCGCTGGTCGTGAGCCGGCACGGCCATGATGGCGCCGGTGCCGTAGCCCATGAGCACGTAGTCGGCGATGAAGATGGGGATGTCCTCCCCGTTGACCGGGTTGACGGCTGTCGATCCGACGAAGACGCCGGTCTTGTCACGATCCTCGGCCTGCCGGTCCATCTCGCTCTTGCGGGCCGCCTGGTCGCGGTAGTTCGCCACTGCGTCGCCCGGAGTGGCGGCACCCCCGGTCCAGCGAGGGTGGGTGCCGTCGGGCCAGGTGTCGGCGAGCAGCTTGTCGACCAGGGGATGCTCCGGCGCGAGCACCACGTACGTGGCTCCGAAGAGCGTGTCCGGCCGTGTGGTGAAGACGGCGATGTCATCCGACGCGGTGGCGAAGCGCACTTCGGCGCCCTCGCTGCGCCCGATCCAGTTGCGCTGCATGAGCTTGATCGAGTCGGACCAATCCAGCCGCTCGAGGTCGGCGATGAGGCGGTCGGCGTAGGCGGTGATCCGCATCATCCACTGCTTCAGCGGTCGCCGGAACACCGGGAAGTTGCCGCGATCAGAGCGGCCGTCAGCCGTGACCTCCTCGTTGGCCAGCACGGTGCCCAGCCCGGGGCACCAGTTGACCGGTGCCTCGTGGAGGTAGGCGAGGCGATGGGCGTCCACGACCCGGCGTCGCTCTACTGCCGACAGCTCCGTCCACGGCCGGCCCGAGGGGTTGGTGCCCGGCGCTGGACCCCGGGTGCCAGCGGCCAGCTCGGTCTCGAGCACGGCGATCGGCCGGGCACGCTCGGCCGCCTCGTCGTACCAGGCGCCGAAGAGCTGCAGGAAGATCCACTGGGTCCACCGGTAGAACGCCGAGTCGGTGGTGGCCACGCTGCGGCGCGGATCATGCCCCAGGCCGAGGCGTCGCAGCTGGCGGCGCATGTTGGCCACGTTGGCGTCCGTGGTGACCCGGGGGTGCTGACCGGTCTGCACGGCGTACTGCTCGGCGGGAAGGCCGAAGGAGTCATAGCCCATGGTGTGCAGGACGTTGTGGCCGGTCATCCGCTTGTACCGGGCATAGACGTCCGTGCCGATGAAGCCGAGGGGGTGACCTACGTGGAGACCCGTGCCGGACGGATACGGGAACATGTCCAGCACATAGAGCTTGGGTAGGTCGGCCACCCGCGCGAAGCCTTCCGCCAGTGGGCCGCTGGGGTTCGGGGCCCGGAAGGTGCCCTCGGCTTCCCACCGATCCTGCCACGCCGTCTCGATGGCGGCCGCGAGCTCCGCCGTGTAGCGGTACGGGGGCACGACGGCGTCCTGCGGTGCGGGCGGCTCCGAGCTCTCAGCGGGCATGGGGGCACGGTAGCGGTCCACTCGCCGAGGCTCTCGAACCGATTACCTTGTAACAGGGGGCCAGAGAGGGTGGTCGGAGGCGACGTGCTGACCATGACCCAACGGTTGGAGGCCGGAGCCGAGCGCGGCCACAGCCTCACCTTCGTCGTGGGTGGCGACCACGTCGCCGTCCACTACCGGCAGCTTCAGGAGGAGGCTCGTGGCTACGCCGCCAACCTCCAGGCGCTGGGCGTGGGGCCCGGCGGCCACGTCGCCCTTCTCGGTCCGACCTCGCGGGAGCTGGCGACCGCCATCCAGGCCGTCTGGCTCTGCGGGGCCACGATCGTGGTGCTCCCGCTGCCGATGCGCCTGTCGTCCATCGAGGAGTTCGTCACCCAGACCCGGGTCCGCATCACCAACGCCGACGTGTCGCTCGTGCTCGTCGATCCTGAGCTGGCACCGTTCATCGAGCCGGCGCCCGGCGATCCACCGATGCTCGGTTGGGATGCCGTGCAGCCCGGGGCGGGCCGCGCCGGCGCGAACGCCTGGGAGCCGCCTGTCGACGATCTCGACGCGCTGGCGATCCTGCAGTTCACCAGCGGCTCCACCTCAGATCCCAAGGGCGTGATGCTGCCCCACCGCACCGTGGGGGCGAACCTCGACGCCATCGCGGCCGCGACCTCCCTGGATCCCGACGACGACGTGCTCGTGTCCTGGCTGCCGCTCTACCACGACATGGGGCTGGTGGGGCTGTTCAGCCTGGCAGTCACCACGGGGACACCGCTCGTGCTCGGCGCCCCCACCGACTTCATGGCTGGTCCCTCGCGCTGGATGGAGTGGATGTCCACCTACGGCGGCACGGCCACGGCCGGCCCGAACTTCTCCTACGTCCTGGCTGCCAGGGCGCTGCGCCGAGCTGACCAGCTCGACCTGTCCCGCCTGCGAATCGCGCTCAACGGTGCGGAGCCGGTGGACCCCGCCACGGTGGGCGGCTTCCTCGAGGCCGGTGCGCGCCACGGCCTGCGGCCCGGTGCCGTGTTCCCCGCCTTCGGCATGGCAGAGGTGGCCATCGCCGGCACCTTCCCCGAGCCGATGTCGGGGATGCGCACCGATCCCGTGGACCGCCGCGTGCTCGAGGATGAGCGGTACGCGGCGCCGGTGGACGCCGATCATGCGGGTGCCCGCCACCTGGCCATCCTCGGTCGCCCCGTCGAGGGCCTGGAGATCCGGGTGGTGGATCCCGTCTCCGGCACCGTGCTGCGTGAGCGCGAGGTCGGCGAGCTCGAGATCCGGGGCACGTCGGTGACGCCTGGCTACTACAAGCGGCCCGACGCCAACGCCGAGCTGTTCCACGACGGGTGGCTCCGCACGGGCGACCTCGCCTACCTGGTCGACGGTGAGATGGTCATGTGTGGCCGCATCAAGGACATGATCATCGTCGGTGGCCGCAACGTGTACCCCGAGGACGTCGAACGGGCCCTGGCCAGCGTCGATGGGGTGCGGGCCGGCAACGTGATCGCCTTCGGGGTGGACGGCAGCCATGGCAAGGAAGGTCTGATCGTGGTGGCCGAGAGCAAGTCCGATGACCACGCCGAGCTCCGCCGATCCGTGGCCCATCGGGTCCTCGAGGCGATCGGCCTCACCACCAAGGAGATCGTCCTGGTCGAGCCCGGCAGCCTCCCCAAGACCAGCTCAGGCAAGCTCCAGCGGTCGCTCTGCAAGCTCCGCTACCTCGGCAAGGAGCTCCGGCACATCTAGAGGGCGTGCAGCTGGTCCATCACCCCACGCCAACGTTCGGGATCGCTGGCGTAGGGCGCGTAGAAGCTGATGCGCTGAACGGCGCCGCCGTAGCGCTCCTGCAGACCGGCGGCCAGCTTCTCCGGTTCGGCCACCACCGCGAAGGTATGGAGGATCTCGTCGGTGATGAGCTGGCCCATCTCCTTCCACTTCCCCTCTTTGGACATCTTGTTGAGGTCGTCCTGCATGCCACCCCAGCCGTGCAGCTCGAGTACGCCGCGGTAGGCAGGGGTGGACCCGTAGAAGGCGATCTGCTGCTTGGTGCCCTCGATCGACTTCGCCATCTCCTGCTCGGTGGTGCCCGTGACCACGAAGGCGGGGCCTGAGATCTCGACGTCGGCCAGGGAGCGACCCGCCTTGGCGGCGCCACGCTCGAGGGCGGGCAGGGTGACCTCACGCAGGTAGCGCTCGGTGGTGAACCCGTGGCAGAGGAAGCCGTCGCACACCTCGCCGGCGACCTCCGTCATGAGCTCGCCCACCCCGGCCAGGAAGATCTTGGCGTCGCCGTGGGGGTTGGGTCCCGGGTTGAAGAAGGGCGTCATCAGGGTGTGGGTGTAGAAGTCGCCGTGGAAGTCGAGCTTGGTGCCGTCGTTCCACGCGGCCCAGATGGCCCGGATGGCGAGGATCATCTCGCGCATGCGGGGCGCCGGGTGCGACCACGGCATCGAGAAGCGCTTGGTGATGTGCGGCTTGATCTGGCTGCCCAAACCGAGGATGAACCGGCCCCCCGAAGCCGCCTGCAGGTCCCACGCGATCTGGGCCAGGTTCATCGGGTTGCGGGCGAATGCCACCGCGATGCCCGTTCCCAGCTCCACCCGGGCTGTCTGCTGCGAGGCGAGGAGCAGCGGGAAGAACGGGTCGTGGGCCGTCTCGGCCGTCCAGAGCCCGTCGTACCCCTGTGCCTCCTGCGTCGCGGCTGCCTGGCCCGCGCCGGCCAGGTCTCCACCCAGCCCTCCGTCGACCTTCATGGCGACGGACCCTAGAGGACTACTGCTCGCGCAGGAAGCGCTCCAGCTCGGCGGCCAGGTCCTCGCCGCTCGTGGCCGACAGCTCGGTGCTGCTGGCCTGGTGGTCGGCTTGCGCCTCGAGCTGCTCGAGCATGGCGGCGTGCTCGGCGTTCTGGCCGATCAGCTCGTTGATCCGATTGCGGCTGGCTTCGGCCAGCTCGGGCAGGTCGGCGATCGGCAGGTCGAGGCCGGCAATGCGGTTGGCTCCCTGCAGCAGGGCCAGCGAGGCAGCTGGGTAGGGCATGGCGGCGACGTAGTGGGGTACCTGGGCCCAGAGGCCGATTGCCGGGAGGCCCCGAAGGGCGGCTCGGCGCTCGATCATCCCCTGGACGCCGGAGGGGACCTCGACGGAGTTCTGCAGGAAGCCTCGGGCCAGCTCTGCGCTGGAGGCGGAGGCGGCGAGAAGCGGGGAGCGGGTGTGGGGCACGGGAGTCGGGTAGGCGCCGAGGCCCACGATCATCCGGGTGCCCAGGTCGAGGGCGAGGTCGATGACCTGCTCGGAGAAGGCGAGCCAGGCATGGTCGGGCTCGTTGCCCAACAGGAGCAGCACGTCGTTTCCGCTGGGGTCCTTGGCCCACGACAGCTCGGTCTCCTCCCATGTCAGCTGCGTGTTGATGCCGTCCACGAGGCGCATCACGGGGCGCCGGGCCCGCCAGTCGAGCAGCGCGTCGGCATCGAAGCGGGCAACGGTGTGGCGCTCCAGGCGGTCGATGAGCACGTCGGCGGCGCCGTCCGCCCCCAGGCCGGCGTCGATCCAGCCCTTGAGCACCATGATCAGCACCGGCGAGTCGAGGTCGGGACGGTCGACCATCGAGTAGAGGGGTGTCATCGCTCGGCCCCGCTCATCCGAGCCGTGCCATGGCGTCGGCGGCGGCATCGGCACAGCGGTCCACCTGGACCTTGAAGCCCTCGAAGGCGGCCGGGTCGGCGCTGCCCATCGACCCGCCGAGGTAGCGGGCGTAGACGCCCTCGACGATGCAGGCCAGCTTCCAGTAGCCGAAGGCCGTGTAGTAGTCGATGAGCGAAAGGTCGCGCCCGCTCACCTCGGCGTAGCGGTCGAGCACTTCCTTGCGGGACAGGAACCCCTCCTGTGCCGTGGGGGCCGTGAGCAGCATCGCCGTGGGGTCGTTGGCCTCGGTCCAGTAGACCATGAGGAGGCCGAGGTCGGCCAGGGGATCGCCGAGGGTGCAGATCTCCCAGTCGAGGACCGCGATGACGTTGCCGTCGTCATCGGTCATGCAGTTGTCGAGGCGGTAGTCGCCGTGGACGATCGTGGCCGGGCCCTGCGCGGGCACCTTGGCCAGCAGCTCGTCGTGGAGCTGGTCGACCAGCGGCAGGTCGCGTGTCTTGGACTTCTCCCACTGGCCGTACCAGCGCTTGAGCTGGCGCGCGATGTAGTCCTCCTTCTTGCCGAGGTCGCCCAGACCGACCGCGTCGGGATCGACGGCGTGGATCTCGGCCAGCGTGTCGGCGACGGAGTGGCTGGCGTGGCGTCGGGCGGCAGTGCTGATCTGCGTGGCGGCCGCACCGTCGCGCAGCACGCGGCCGTCGACGAAGCCCATCGCGTAGAACGGCGCTCCGTTCACGTCGCTGTCGGTGCACAGCCCGAGGGCGGGGGCCACCGGCACCTTGGTGGACCCGAGGGCGGAGATGATCTTGTGCTCGCGCGCCATGTCGTGCGCGGTGGCGAGGACCTGGCCGAGCGGTGGGCGTCGCAGCACGAAGCGGGCACCGGTGGCGTCGGTGACGGAGTAGGTGAGGTTCGAGTGGCCACCGGCGATCAGCTCGAAGGTGAGGGGGCCTCGAGCGCCGGGCACGTTGGCCTCGAACCACGTGGTGACCCGATCGACCTCGATGCCCTTGATCTTCTGGGTCACGACCACGGCCTCCTCGGGACGCCCTCGCCTCAGGTGGGCGAGGGTACCGCCGCCGGTAGATTGCCACCCATGTCGATCGACGTCACCGATGCCACCTTCCCCACCGAGGTCGTGGAGCGCTCGAAGCAGATTCCCGTGGTGGTGGACCTGTGGGCGGAGTGGTGCGGGCCGTGCAAGACGCTCGGCCCGATCCTCGAGCGAGTCGTGGAGGAGACCGGCGGCAAGGTGGTGCTGGTCAAGGTCGACGTCGACACCAACCAGCAGACGGCGGCCGCCTTCCAGGTGCAGGGCATCCCCGCCGTGTACGCCCTCAAGGACGGCAAGGTGGTCGACGGCTTCGTGGGCGCCCAGCCCGAGGCCACGGTGCGGGCCTTCGTCGCCGGCCTGCTGCCCACGGAGGAAGAGGACAAGCTCGCCCACCTTCTGGCGGCCGGCGACGAGGACTCGCTGCGCCAGGTGCTGGCGGCCGAGCCCGGTCACGAGCAGGCCGTTGTGGCCCTCGCCGAGCTGCTCGTGGCCAAGGGCGAGGAGGACGCCAAGGCGGAGGCCCTTGCGCTCCTCGGCCGGATCCCGGAGACGGCCGACACCCGCCGCGTCGCCGCGCTGGCCCGCATCGGCGTCGACACGCGCGATGACGTCACCGACGAGCTCGATGGCCTCCTCCAGCGCGTGAAGGACGACGACGACGCTCGTCAGCGCTTCATCGATCTCCTCGAGGTCATGGGCCCTGACGACCCACGAACGGTCGGCTACCGCAAGCAGCTCACCGCCCGGCTGTTCTGAGGGCGGGCTCCGCCGTGCGTGTCGAGCGGCGGGACGGCGCGGTGGTGGTGATCTCCCGGTGGGCGGCGCCCGGCGCTGACGCCACCACCCTCGGTCGGTTCGTCTTCATGCGTCATTCGGCCGCGGGCTCCGACCGGCTGCTCCGCCACGAGCTCGTGCACGTGGGCCAGTGGCGCCGCTTGGGGGTGGTGGGCTTCGGGGTGCGCTACCTCGGCAGCTACGCGCGCTGGCGCCTGCGGCGCTATCCGCACTGGGCCGCCTACCGGCGCATCCCGCTGGAGATCGAGGCTGACTGGGAGGCCCGGGCGCGCCACTAGGGGCGGGTCAGGCTCCTCATCGGATCGTCCTAGAACTCGGCAGGAGAAGGGCATTCCCCTCGAGCCTCCGCGTCACTACGATCGGCCAGGTCCTTCCCCTTCTGGCTGCCTCGTCGCGCCCACGGGAGGGACCGTGCTCGACACCCCGTCCACGCCGCTCGACGGCGATGGCCCGCTGCACCGCCCGGCTCCGGCGCGCGGATGGCAGGACCGCCTCGACGGCCTGGCGGACGCCACGGGCACGACGCCAGCGCGGATCCTCGCCGGCGGGGCCATGG
>Ga0209798_10000533_pt1 | contig 23051 bp, 24 predicted proteins | sample DOMMetBare3Fresh_FD_187475 | JGI IMG/M metagenome (GOLD analysis project Ga0209798, IMG submission 187475) | Wetland sediment microbial communities from St. Louis River estuary, USA, under dissolved organic matter induced mercury methylation -... | ecosystem: Environmental > Aquatic >... | reverse complement strand
GCGCCCAGCTCCCGCTTCAGCTCCTCGACCTTGCCGCTGACGAGCCGCTCGATCTCCCGCAGCCGCTCCGGCGTCTTCGCCTCGAAGCGCAGGACGAGGAGGGGCTGGGTGTTGGAGGCGCGCACCAGCCCCCAGCCGTCGGGGAAGGTGACGCGCACCCCGTCCACCGTCACCGTCTGGTACCGGGCGGAGAAGAACGCCTGCGCGCGCCGCACCACCTCGAACTTCATCTCCTCGGGGCAGTCCATCCGGATCTCGGGCGTCGAGAAGGTCTTCGGGACGTCGCCGAGCAGCGTCGAGACGGGGCGCTCCGTCCGCGAGACGAGCTCGAGGAGGCGCGCCGAGGAGTAGATGCCGTCGTCGAAGCCGAACCAGCGGTGGGCGAAGAAGATGTGGCCGCTCATCTCGCCGGCGAGCAGCGCGCCCTCCTCCTTCATCTTGGACTTGATGAGGCTGTGGCCCGCCTTCCACATGATGGCCCGGCCGCCCTTGGCGGCGATGTCGTCGTAGAGGGTCATCGAGCACTTCACCTCGCCGACGATGGTCGCGCCGGGGACCTCCTGGAGGAGCGCCCGCGAGAACAGGATCATGAGCTGGTCGCCCCAGAGCACGGCGCCCCTCTCGTCCACCGCTCCGACCCGATCGGCGTCGCCGTCGTAGGCGATGCCGAGGTCGGCCCTCGTCTCCAGCACCTTCGCCTTGAGGTGCTCGAGGTTCCTCTCCACGGTCGGGTCGGGATGGTGGTTCGGGAAGCGGCCGTCCATCTCCACGAAGAGAGGCACCACCTCGACGCCGAGCGAGCGGAAGAGCGGGACCGCGACGACCCCGCCCGTGCCGTTCCCCGCGTCCACCACCACCCTGAGGCGCCGCTTGCCGAACCGGAGGTTCCCCTGAACGTAGGCGAGGTAGGGCGTGACGATGTCGTGCGCGCGCACGCTCCCCGCGCCGGCGGCGAAGTTCCCCGACTCGACGAGGCGCCGCAGGTCCTGGATCCCCTCGCCGTGCAGCGTCGTCTTGCCCACGCCCACCTTGAGCCCGTTGTACTCCGGCGGGTTGTGAGACCCCGTGATCATGCAGAGCCCGTCCACGTCCAGCGTGGCGGCGGCGTAGTAGGTGAGCGGGGTGGGCACGACGCCGAGGTCCACCACCTCGAGGCCGGTCGAGGCCAGGCCGTCGATCATGCGCCGCGCGAAGCGCGGGCCGGAGTCGCGGCAGTCGCGGCCGACCACCACCCGCTTGCCGCCACTCGCCCGGATGGCGGTGCCGAGCCCGCGGCCGACGAGGCCGACGGCCTCCTCGGTGAGGTCCCGGTCCACGAGCCCGCGGATGTCGTACTCCCGGAAGATGGTCGGCGAGACGGCGGGTGGCATGTCGGCTCCTGAAGGGCGCTAGAGCACGTCCTCCCGCCCGCGGCGCTTGAGCTCCTCGACCGCCTTGCGCACGTCCTGCGCCCGGTCCTTCTTCACCACCAGGATGGCGTCCCCCGAGTCCACGACCACGACGTCGTCCACCCCGATCACCGCCACCGGGCGCCGCCGCTGGGCCAGGACCACGTCGTCGCGGCCGTCGATGACCAGGGCCGCGCCCTCGACCACGTTCCCGAGGTCGTCGGTCTGGCGCACCTCGGAGAGCGCGGCGAAGCTGCCGACGTCGCTCCAGCCGAACTCGGCCGGCACCACCGCGATGCGCTGGCTCTTCTCCATGACGCCGTAGTCGATGGAGATCGAGGGCGCGCCGGGGAAGACCCGCTTCAACGTCCGGAGGTAGGACGGCGTCCCCAGGCTCTCCCCAATCACCTCGAGCTGCTCTCCCAGCACCGGCATCGCCTTTCGGATCTCCTCCAGGATGACGTCGGCGCGGAAGAGGAAGATTCCCGAGTTCCAGAGGTAGTTGCCTTCGGCGAGGTAGCGGGCGGCGGTGACCACGTCGGGCTTCTCGACGAAGCGCTCGACCCGGTGCGGGTGGTGGTGGCCGCGCGCCTTGCCGGCCGCCGGCATGCGGGCGCCCACCTTGAGGTAGCCGTAGCCGGTCTCCGGCCGGCTGGGCCGGATGCCGATGGTGGCGATGGCGTCCTTGCGGGCCAGCTCGGCCGCTGCCGCCAGCGCCTCCCGGAAGGCTTCCGGCCGGGCGATGTGGTGGTCGGCGGGCAGCATGGCCATGACGCCCTTCGGGTCGCGGCGGGCCACGTGGAGCGCCGCCAGGCCCACGCACGGCGCCGTGTTGCGCGGGCACGGCTCGACGAGGAGGTTCCCCTTGGGCAACCTCGGCACGAGGCGCCGCACCGCGGCTGCGTGGTTCGGACCGCACACCACGTAGGTGCGCTCGATGCGCGCCAGGGGTGGCAGGCGTCCCACGGTGGAGACGAGGAGCGGCCCCTCCCCGGCGAGCGGCAGGAACTGCTTGGGGCGGTTCTTCCGGGACAGCGGCCAGAACCGCGTGCCGGACCCGCCGGCCATGATGACGGGGTAGATGGTCATGGTGCCTTCCAGACGCCGAGCAACTCGTGGAGGACGCGGGCGGTGGCGCCCCAGATCGTGTCCTTGCCCAGCGTGAAGAAGTGGACCTCGTGCAACATGCCGTAGGCCTCTCTCGTCTCGGTCCGGTGCGCCCCGGGTCGCGCCAGCTGCGCCAAGGGAACCTCGAGGATCTCGTCCACCTCGCCCGGGTGCGGGCGGTACGGGTACGGGTATGGCACGGAGCCCACCCAGGGCGTCAAGCGGAACCCCGTGACGACGACCAGCTGCTCGCTGAGGCGGCCGAGCACGTCCACGTGGCCGGGGGCGAGGCCCACCTCCTCCTCCGCCTCGCGGAGCGCGGCGGCGAGGCTGTCCTCGTCGTGGGGGTCGATGCGCCCGCCCGGGAAGGAGATCTGCCCGGCGTGGTGGCGCAGGTCGGCGCAGCGGCGGGTGAGGAGCACGCAGGCCTCCCCCGCCTTGTGGAAGAGGGCGACGAGCACCGCCGCCTCGCGCAGCGCGCCGTCCGAGTTCCGGTACTCGGGGGAGATTCGGTCGAGGTCGAGGAGGGTGGGGCGGCGCGCCGCGAGCGCCGCCCGGAGCGGCGCGAAGCTCATGGCGGCAGGAAACCGTTCCAGACGAGCAGCGCGATGGCGGCGCCGGCCGCGAGGCGCCAGGCCACGAACACGTAGGTGGTCCGGGTGCGGAGCCACGCCAGGAGCCACCCGATGACCGCATACCCCCCGACGAGCGCGACCGCGGTGCCCACCACGGTCGCGGAGCGCCAGGCGGCCTCGCCGCGCAGCACGGGCAACGCCTTCGCGAGCTTGTAGGCGCCCGCCCCGAGGATGATGGGCACCGAGAGGAGGAAGCTGAAGCGCGCCGCGTCCTCGCGCCTCAGGCCCAGCAGCATGCCGGTGGTGATGGTCGCGCCCGAGCGCGAGGTCCCGGGGACGAGCGCCGCGGCCTGCCCCAGGCCGATGAGCAGGGCGTCGCGCGCGCCGACGTCGGCCACCGTCCGGACGTGGCGTGCCCGCCGCTCGGCCACGAGGAGAACGAGTCCCCAGGCGACGAGCGAGGCGGCGATGACCCAGTTGCCGAGCGCCTCGATGTGCCTCTCGAAAAGCTTTCCCGCGACCGCGGCGGGCACGGTGCCGAGCGCGATGAACCAGGCGAGGCGCGCGTCGGGCGTCCCGAGGAGGTCGAGGCGCCGGACCGACGAGGCCGCCGCGGAGGCGAGGCGCCACAGATCGTCGCGGAAGTAGGCGATCACCGCGAGAGTGGTGCCGGACTGGATGATGGTGACGAACGCGCGGAAGCGCTCGTCCTCGAGGCTCTGGCCGAAGATCTCTCCGACCACCAGGAGGTGTGCCGTCGAGCTCACCGGCAGGAACTCGGTGGCCGCCTGGACGAGCCCGAGGATGACGGCGGCGAAAAGGCCCATGCGAGGGCGCGCGGATCAGGCGGCGCGCGACTTCCTGAGGCCCGCCGCCTCGCGGAGCGCGTCCTTCCTGTCGGTGCGCTCCCAGGTGAAGTCCCTCTCGCTGCGGCCGAAGTGCCCGTAGGCGGCCGTCTTCTCGTAGATGGGGCGCAAGAGGTCGAGGCCGTCGATGATCTCCCGGGGCTTGAGGCCGAAGACGTCGCGGATGGCGCGGGCGATCCTCGCCTCCGGGACGGCGCCGGAGTGGAAGGCGTCCACCATCACCGAGACCGGATCGGCGATGCCGATGGCGTAGGCCACCTGGACCTCGCAGCGCTGGGCGAGCCCGGCCGCGACCACGTTCTTCGCGATGTAGCGCCCCATGTATGCGGCAGAGCGGTCGACCTTGGAGGGGTCCTTGCCGCTGAAGGCGCCGCCGCCATGCCGCCCCATGCCGCCGTAGGTGTCCACGATGATCTTGCGACCGGTGACGCCGGTGTCGCCCATCGGCCCGCCGATGACGAAGCGGCCGGTGGGGTTGATGAAGAACTTGGTCTTCTTGTCGAGGAGCCGCTTCGGCAGGGCCTTGGCGATGACCTCCTCCCGGACCGCCTCGTGCAGCCTCTTGTTGGAGACGTCCTCGGAGTGCTGCGTGGAGACCACCACGGTGTCGATGCGCTGCACCTTGCCGCCGCGGTACTCGACCGACACCTGGCTCTTGCCGTCGGGACGGAGGAAGTCGAGGCCGGAGCGGCGCGCCTTGGCGAGCTGCCGCGTCACCGCGTGCGCGTACTGGATGGGCGCGGGCATGAGCTCGGGGGTGTCGTTGCAGGCGTACCCGAACATCATGCCCTGGTCCCCGGCGCCGCCCGTGTCCACGCCCTGCCCGATGTCGGGGGACTGCTGGTCCACCGCGACGAGCACGGCGCAGGTGTTGCCGTCGAAGCCCATCTCGCCGGAGGTGTAGCCGATGCGCTTCACCACCGCTCGGGCGAGCTTGGGGTAGTCGATCCGGGCGTTGGTGGTGATCTCGCCGGCGATCATCACGTAGCCGGTCTTGAGCAGCGTCTCGCAGGCCACGCGGGAGCGCTTGTCCTGGGCGAGGCAGGCGTCGAGCACGGCGTCGGAGATCTGGTCGGCCATCTTGTCCGGATGGCCCTCCGTCACGGACTCCGACGTGAAGAGGTAGTCGTGGAGCAGCATGATTTTCCCCTGGAAGGGTGGCAACCTACGCGCTCCCCGCGCGGGCTGTCAAGGTTGCGAGGTGCGATCGCGCTTGCCTACCCCGCCACCGGCCCGACGGCGGCCTCGGCCTCGAGCAGGCCCGGGAAGCGGCGGGCCATCTCGGAGCGCACCTCCCGCTCGATCTCGTCCCCGGCGGTGAGCGTGAGGATGCGCTCGAGCAGGGCCCGGCCGTCGGCGGCCGAGGCGGCCCGCACCACCTTCTTCACGAGCGGGATGGAGGGGCCGTTCATGGAGAGCTCGTCGAGCCCGAGACCGAGCAGCACCAGCGTGTAGAGCGGCTCCCCCGCCATCTCGCCGCACATGCTGACGGGGATTCCCGCCTCCCGCCCCGCCTGGCAGATGAAGCGCAGGGTGCGGAGCACGGAGAGGTGGAGAGGCTTGTAGAGGTAGGCGACGTCCTTGTTCTGCCGGTCGATGGCGATGGTGTACTGGATGAGGTCGTTCGTGCCGACCGAGAAGAAGTCGCACTCGCGCGCCAGCCGGTCGGCGAGCATGGCGGCGGCGGGCAGCTCCACCATGATGCCCACCGGCGGCACCTTCGTCTCCACCCCTTCCCGCGAGAGCTCCTCGCGGGCCTCGGCCAGCATCCGCTTCGCGGCGCGGAGCTCGGCGACGCCGCTCACCATGGGGAACATGATCTTGAGGTTGCCGTGGACCCCGGCCCGCAGGAGCGCCCGGAGCTGGTCGCGGAACATGTCCGGGTGGCGCAGGCAGTAGCGGATGGCGCGCAGCCCCAGTGCCGGGTTGTCGGCGTGGTCGCGCTGGCCGGCGGGCAGCTTGTCGGCGCCGAGGTCGAAGGTGCGGATGGTCACCGGCCGAGGCGCCAGCGCCTCGAGGACGCGCCGGTAGGTCCGGTAGTGCTCCTCCTCGCCCGGCAGGTCCCGCCGGCCGAGGAAGAGGAACTCGCTGCGGAAGAGGCCCACCCCCTCGCCGCCGTGGGAGAGCAGGCTCGGCACCTCCTCGGCGAACTCGATGTTGCCGGCGAGCCGGACCGTGACCCCGTCCAGCGTCCGGGCCGGGAGGTCCCGCAGGCGGGACAGCTCCTCCTCCTGCTCGAGGAAGCGCTGGCGCGCCACCTCGTAGTCGGCCCGCTCGCCGGGCGACGGGTTCAGGATCACGATGCCGCGGCCGCCGTCCACGACGATCCAGTCGCCGCGGCTCGCCAGCGTGGAGATGCGCCCCACGCCCACCACCGCCGGGATCTCCAGGGCGCGTGCCACGATGGCGGTGTGGCTGGTCTTCGCCCCGGCGTCGGTCACGAAGCCGCCGACCTTGCCGTCGTGCAGGAGGAGCGCGGTGTCGGCCGGGGAGAGGTCGTGGGCCACGACGACGGCGCCGTCGGGGGGCCGCTCCGCCACGTCCACCGCCTCGCCCAGCAGGTTCTTGATGACGCGCTCGCCGACGAAGTCCACGTCGGCCCGCCGCTCCTTGAAGTAGTCGTCGGCGACCGCGCGGAACGCCCCCTTGATCTTGCGCACGGCCCGCTTCACGGCCCACTCGGCGTTGACCCCGTCCTCCCGGATGAGCCGCTGGGCCTCGACCACCAGCATCTCGTCCTTCAGCATCAGGCGGTGCATGTCGATGATGGCCGTGTGCTCGGTGCCCTCGGCCTTCTCGACCTTCTCCCGGACCTCGGCGAGCTGCCGGTCGGACCGCTCGATGGCGTTGCGGAAGCGCAGCAGCTCCGCGTCGATCTCCTCGGGGAGGAGCTTGCGCCGGGGCGTCCTCACCTTGCGGCGGTCGATCGTCCAGCAGCGCCCGATGGCGATGCCCGGCGAGGCGGCGATCCCGATGAGGGTGACCGGGCCTCCCATCATCTCTCCCCGAAGCCCGCCTCGATCACGCGGGCGAGCGCCTCGAGTGCCGTCTCGGCCTCCTCGCCCTCGCAGCTGACGGAGATCTGCGTCCCCTTGGAGGCGGCGAGCGTGAGCACCCCCATGATGCTCTTGCCGTTGACGGCGACGCCGTCCTTCTCCACCTGGATGTCGCACCGGTGGCGGTTGGCGGTCTGGACGAGCACCGCCGCGGCCCGGGCGTGGAGCCCGAGAGCGTTCACGATGGTGAAGGTGCGTTCGATTCGCGCCATCGCCTAGGGCCCTCCGAGGCGGGCGGCCGCCAGTGCGGCGCCGGCGCCGAGCGCGATGGCCGCGTAGGCCGCGGGGAGGAGCCGCGCGCCCCGCGAGAGCGCCGCGTAGCCGAGCACGGCGGCCACGAGCGCGACTGCGGCGGTGGCGCCGCCCGACCGCACGGACCCGCGGGACACCCCGATCGCGGCCGAGAACCCGGCCAGCGCCGCGGCTCCGACGCGCAGCAGCGCGGCGAGGGACGGGAGCGACAGGCTCGCCACCTCGCCCACGATGGCGTCGCCGAGCAGGTACCCTTCCCGGAAGAGCCGGATGCGCAGCGCGAGGTGGATGGCGTTGTACACGACGAGCGCGGTCACGATGGCCGGCCAGCCGACGAGCAGCGTGCCGAGCACGGCCAGCGCCCCGAAGAAGGGGCGGAGCGCCGTCCAGAAGAACCCGTCGCCGACGGCGGCGAGCGGGCCCTGCAGCGTCGCCTTGTAGGCCTGCGGGGCCCTCCCGGGCTCCTCGCCCGAGGCGACCCGCTCCTCGTGGTAGATGGCGCCGCCCACGATGGCCGCGGCCGTGTAGGGGTGGCAGTTGAAGAAGCCGAGGTGGCGCCGCAGCGCCTCCTTGCGCCGCTCCGGCTCGGGGTAGAGAGCGCGCAGCGCCGGGTCGATGGCGTAGGCGAAGCCCAGGTTCTGCATGCCGCGCCGGTTCCAGGCCGCCTGCAGGAAGAGGCAGCGCCAGAAGACCCGCACCAGCGTCCGCGGCGGAACCCTCATGGCACGCCCCCCGGCGCGAGGAGGATCGCGACCATCCCTGCCGCCAGCGCGGCGAAGAAGGCCACCGGGGCCCCCGCGGCCCGGATGGCCCTGGCGGCGGAGGCGGCGGCGAAGGCGGCGAAGGCGAACCATCCGGCCGCGAGCGGCGCCTCGGCGCCCGGCAGGCGGCGCAGGAGGGCCGGGACGGCGGCCGCCGCCAGGGCCGCCCCCAGGGGGGCGAGCACCGCCGAGATGGCGAAGGGCATGGCGAGGCCGTAGAGGTTCTCGCGAACCGCGGCGCGGAAGTCCCCGCGCTCGAGCAGCAGCCCGGCGCGGGCCGCGAGCCGCTCGTTCTGCAGCTCCACGAGCCGGTCTGCCTTGCGGCCGGCCAGGGCGAACGGCGCGCAGAGGGCGAAGGCCAGCGCCGCCACCGCCGGGGTGACGCCGGTGCCGAGGGCCTTGCCGGCGAGCACCGCGCCGCCGGCGACGGCCGCGGCGCCGAGGGCCTCGTGGACCGGCACGGCGGCGCCCAGGTTCACGGCCCCGAGCCAGAGGAGCTCCAGCGGCGGCGCCACCGCCAGCCCGCCGGCGAGGTCGCCGAGAACCAGGCCGACGGCGGGGGCGAGCGCGATGGGCCGGGAGAGCATGGCCTGGAGGAAGCCCTTGCGCTCCACCGCCGCGAGGCCCGCCACGACGCCGAGGAGGAGGTAGTCCACGATCTCGCCCCGCAGTCTACCGCTCGCGCGCCGCTTTGTAGCGGCGCTCGATTTCCTGAGTTCCCACGGGGGCATCGGAGGGGATGGCCCGGGCCTCCACCTCGAAGCCGGCCCGGGCGAGGGCCAGGACCTCCGAGACCTCGGCCTCGGACAGGAACACCGACGGGGTGACCGGCCTCCGGCCGTGGGCGTAGTGGACGTTTCCCAGGTTCACGCGGCGGGCGCGCTCGGGGGTGAGGCCGGCCGCGGCCGCGCGAGCGAGGTCGGCCACCTCGCGCACCAGGACGACCACCGGCTCGGCGGAGGCGGCGAGGCCCGCCCAGTCCACGTCGGCGATGGCCTGGATGGTGGCGGGCAGCTCGGGCGGCACGGCCAGGGTCATGGCGGCGCGGGCGAGCGGGCTCGCGGCCGCGTCGTCGTCCGCCACCACCACCGCGGTGGCGTGGAGCTTCGGCACCCAGGTCTCGAGGATCTGGCCGTGCAGGAGTCGGTTGTCGACGCGCACCAGTGCGATCACGGCGCCTCACCGGCTCTTGATGCGGGTGCGGCTCCGGAGCAGCTCGCTCGCGAGCGTGATGTTCTTCTGGCCATAGCCCGCCAGGAACTGTGCGGTGGTCTGGAGGCCCATCTGGTCGGCCCGGCAGCTCGCCACCTTGAGCAGCATGGGCAGGTTCACGCCGGTGAGCACCTCGATGTGGCCGTCGAGGAAGGTGAGGGCCAGGTTCGCCGGCGTGCCGCCGAACATGTCGGTGAGCACGAGGACGCCGTCCCCGTCGTCCACGACCCGGATGGCCTCCTCCAGCTCGGCGCGGGCGGCATCCATGGAGGAGGAGGAGGCGATCGACACGGCGCGGGACCGCTCGAGCGGGCCGGTGATGGCCTCGGCGGTCCGGATGAGCTCCTCCGCCAGCTTGCCGTGCGTCGCGACGACCAGTCCCACCATGCGTCATTCCTTCTCGACGTCGCGGTGCCACACCCGGACGTCGTTCGCGGCCCCGGAGAGCCGGCCGGCGAGCGCGACGGCGATGGCCACCGACCGGTGCCGGCCGCCGGTGCAGCCCACCGCCAGGGTGAGGTAGCTCTTCCCCTCGGCACGATAGCGCGGCAGGAGGAAGCCGCACAGGTCGGCGATGCGGTCCACGAAGGCCCGGGCGTCCTCCTGGCCGAGGACGTAGCCGCTCACCCGCGGGTCGGTGCCCGGGTGCGGGCGGAGCTCCGGGACGAAGTACGGGTTCGGCAGGAAGCGGACGTCGAGGACCACGTCGGCGTGGGCGGGCAGCCCGTAGCGGAAGCCGAAGGACACGAGCGTCACGCTCATGCGCGGCGCCTCGCCGCCGACGAAGCGCGCGTGGACGAGCCGCTTCAGCTCGTGGACGTTGAGCGACGAGGTGTCCACCACCTCGTCGGCGATCTCCTTGAGGCCCTTCAGGGCGCGGCGCTCGGCCGCGATGCCGTCCGGCACGCTCCCCGACTCCCCGGCGAGCGGGTGGCGGCGCCGCGTCTCGGAGAAGCGGCGCAGGAGCGCGTCGTCGGCGGAGTCGAGGAACAGCACCTCCACCGGCGCGCCCTTGCGGCGCACCTCCTCGATGATGCGCGGCGCCTCGGCGAGGAAGCGCCCCTCCCGGGCGTCCACCACCAGGGCGATGCGGGAGACCTCGCCGGCGGTGTGCCCCGAGAGCTCGAGGAGCTTCTCCAGGAACACGATGGGCAGGTTGTCCACGCAGTAGAAGCCGGCGTCCTCGAGCGCACGCAGCGCGGTGCTCTTCCCCGACCCGGCCAGGCCCGTGAGGATGACGACCCTGGGCTCCTCCGCGAAGGGACGCGGGCCCTCGGGGGGGCGCCCGCTCATTCGACGTCCATCTCCCCGACGCCGGCGCCGGGGGCCACGGCGATGGCCCGGTTGAGCCGGTCCTGGAACTCCCGGGCCGAGTGGTGGCCCTGGAGCTTGAGCAGGTGGTTGCGGGCCGCCACCTCGATGATGGTCGTCATGTTGCGGCCCGGCCGGACCGGGACGACGAGCATGGGGACCTCCACGTCGAGGATGCGGAACTTGCGGTCCTCGACGCCGAGCCGGTCGTACTCCACGTTCGGGTCCCACTCCACCAGCTCGAGGACGATCTCGATCTTCTTGCGCTCGCGGATGGCGGCGACGCCGAACAGGTCCTTGATGTTGATGATGCCGAGGCCGCGGATCTCCATGTGGTGCTTGATGATCTCGCTGCCCGAGCCGACGACCGAGTCCGCGGTCTTTCGCTTCACGTCGACGATGTCGTCGGCGACGAGCCGGTGTCCCCGCATGACGAGGTCGAGGGCGATCTCGCTCTTGCCGATCCCCGACTTGCCGAGGAGCAGGATGCCCACGCCGAACACGTCGAGGAGCACGCCGTGCATCGAGGTGGAGGCGGTGAGCTGGTCCTCGAGGCAGTTCTGGACGTTCTCGATGAAGACCGAGGACAGGTGGGAGGTGCGCAGGACCGGGACGCCCGCCTCGTCGGCCGCGGCCGCCAGCTCCGGCGGGATCTCGATGTCCTTCGTCACCGCCAGGCATGCGATGTCCGCGGCGAAGAAGGCCCGGAGCAGCTCGATCTTCCGCTCCCTCGGCATGGTCTTGAGATAGCTCATCTCGGTGTTGCCGAAGACCTGCATCCGTTCCTTGTGCAGGTACTCGGTGAAGCCGGCGAGCACGAGGCCCGGCTTCTGGATGCGCGCCGAGGAGAGCCGTCGCGACAGGCCCTGCTTGCCCGCGACGAGGCTGAGGCGCAGATCGAATCTCTGGTCGTCGAGGAGCGCCCCGACGCGGATCGCGTCCATTCGGGCGGAGTCTAACCCGCGGGGCCCCCGCCGTCGACAAGAGCACGGAAAGGGTGCGCTCCGGATTTGCTGTGGACGCGCCGCCCCGCCGGACACTAGATTCCCGCGCCGGATGCGCCTCAAGATCCTCTATCACGCGAACTGCTTCGACGGCTGCGCCTCGGCGGCGATCGCCGGCCGGTTCTTCGCCGAGCGCGAGGGGCGGCGCATCGCCCGCATCGATCACCAGCCGGTGCAGCACCACGAGGGCGACGCGTACCCGCCCGGTGCCTTCGACGCCGACGTGAACGCGTGCGTGGACTTCCGCTACTCGCCGCGCGCCGACTGGTGGTTCGACCACCACGCGAGCGCCTTCCACGGCCCGGGGGACCGCGCCGACTTCGACCGCGACACGAGCGGCCAGAAGTTCTGGGACCCGGCGGCGCCCTCCTGCTGCGGGTTCATCGCCCAGGTGGCGCGCGAGCGCTTCGGGTGGACGGCGCCGGACATGGATGAGGTGGTGCGCTGGGCCGACGTCATCGACGCCGCCCGCTTCCCCTCGGCGGCGGTGGCGGTGCGCCTCGAGGAGCCGGCGCTGCGCATCATGACCCTGCTCGAGGCGACGAAGGACCCCACCGTGCCCGACCGCCTCATCGAGGCGCTGCGATCGAGGCCGCTCGGCGAGATCGTCCTGGAGCCGTGGGTGAAGGGACCGCTCGCTCCGATCCTGAAGGCCCACTTCCGGTCGATCGAGACCATCCGCGGGCTGGCGCGCGTGGAGGGGGGGGTCGTGACCATCGACCTCTGCGGCACGGGGATCGAGGCCGCGAACAAGTTCATCGCCTACGACCTCTTCCCGGAGGCCCGGTACACGGTGGTGGTCTCGACAGACCCCAAGCGGGCCAAGGTCTCGGTCGGGTCCAACCCATGGGCCCGCGAGCGACGGACCCACGACATCGCGAAGATCTGCGAGAGGTACGGCGGGGGAGGCCACCCGGTCGTGGGGGCCGTTACCCTCGACCCCGGCCGGATCGAGGACGCCCACCGAATCGCCGAGGAGATCGCCGCGACGCTCCGAGCGCCATGACCCCGGGCCAGTACATCCTGGTCGTCGACGACGACGACGATTTCCGCGAGGCGCTCTCCGAGGTCCTCGTCGGTGCCGGCTACCCGGTCCAGCAGGCGGAGAACGGCGAGGTGGCGCTCGCCAGGACCGCGGTGGAGGCGCCGGGCGTCGTGCTCCTGGACCTCAAGATGCCGGTCCTCGACGGCTGGGGCGTCATGGAGCGGATGCGCAACGACCCGAAGAGCGCCGCCATCCCCATCCTCATCCTGTCGGCCTACGGCTTCGAGTGGGAGGCGGAGCTGCTCGGCGCGCAGGGCTACATCCCCAAGAGCGTGGGGATGGACGAGATCCTGGAGCGCGTGCGCCGCGCGGCAGGGGAGCCGCCGCTGCGTCACTGACGGACGACGCCGCCGAGACCGCCGGCCGCTCCTAACGCGCCGAGGTGCGCCACCCCGCGGTAGAGGGTACCTTCGACGAGGCACCCGAGACGGGTGCCGAGATCGGCCGCGAAGCGCGAGGGGCAGGTCGCCACCGTCTCGCCGCCCACCGGCGACGGGGAGGCTGCGATCTCCACGCCGGAGAGCGACAGCGCGTAGGGCACGTTCCCCGGGACGCGCGCGGCCGGCGGCAGCTCGGCGTCGAGGCCGAGGGCCGCGTCGAGCCGGAGCAGAGTGCCCGCCCACCCGGTGGGGCCGAGGTGGGCGGCGGCCAGGTGGAGCTTGCCGCCCCCGGCGGCGGCGAGCGCGCCGAGCGCCGCGTAGGACTCGCCCCGCGGCGGGGCGAAGGCGAGCGCCTTCTTCTCGAGCGCCTGCCCGCTCTCGGCGTAGAAGCCGACCGCGAAGGCCCAGAGGTAGGTGACGGCCACGCGCCCGTCGGGAAGCTGGGCCAGCCCGACGGTGCGGTCCGGCGCCTCGAGCGCCCAGCCTTGGAAGCGTCCGGCGGCGCCGAAGAGGACCGGCCGCTTGCCGCCCGAGACCCAGACCGTGCCGTCGCGCGCCTGCAGGATTTCGCGAGGCGGGGCGTCGCTGTCGAAGAGCGCCCGTCCCGCGCCGTCCACGGCGTCGAATGCGCCGAGCTTCGCGCCGGACCTCGAGTAGATCATCACCGGCGCCGCTCCCGGCGCGGGCTTCTGCGCCACGAGCATCGCCCCGTCGGAGCGGGCCGCGATGGCGGTGGGCGGGCCGCCCAGGCCCTCGAGCGGGATGGGCGCCCCCAGGATGCTCCCGTCCGAGGCCACTGCCTGGACCGCCGGGATGTCGCTGCGGGTGAGCCAGGTGTTCCCGATCACCGTCACCCGCGCCGTCCCCGTGGCGGTGCCCGCGGCGCTCGCGTAGCTGGCGGTGACGGCGAAGACCGTGTCGCCGAAGGCCGGGTCCACGTCCCTCGCCGGAAGGACGAAGGTCGCATCGCCCCCGCCGGCCGCGGCGAGCTGCCCGCGCCGGGGGCTCACCGACCAGGCCGGGCCGGTGGCGCCGGGCCCGGCGATGCAGCGCACCGTCGCCGCCTCGCCGACCTTCACCTGCGCAGGCTCGGCGCTGCACGCGACGAGCGGCAGGGCGCCGGCGTCGGCCGCGTTCCCGGGCCCTCCGCCGGATCGGCAGGCCAGGACGAGGAGGGCGGCGGGAAGGAGCCGGCGCATGCGGACATCCTATGACGACCGGCCGGGGTTCGTGAACAGCGGGGCGGCTCACCGCCGCCTTCGGTCCGCCAGGGTGGCGGGCCGCACGGCGCCGTCTCCGAACCGGTCCGCCAGGTCGTCGAGCGCGGCGTTGAGCCTCGCCCGCTTCGCCTCGCCCGGCGCGGGAGGCGGCTCGAAGAGGCCGAGCTGCGGCGGCGGCTCCTCCTCGCCGAAGCCCGACACCGAGACCCCGGTGAGACGCACGGGGCGCGACAGGTCGGCCCGGCGCAGATCGGCGCGGACCGCCTCGAAGATGGCGGTCCCGTCGTCCGTGGCTGCGGGCAGCGTGCAGCGGCGGGTGACGAGCGTGAAGTCCGCGTACTTGAGCTTCAAGGTCACCGTCCGCCCCCGCAGCCCCGCAGCCCGGAGGCGCCGCGCCACCTTTCCGCTCTGCGCGAGGAGGTGGGGGAGCAGCGCCTCCTCCCCGCGGAGGTCCTCGTCGAACGTGTCCTCGGCCCCGGCGCTCTTCGCCTCCTCGTCCGGCACCACCGGCCGGGGATCGTCGCCGAGGGCGAGGGCCTTCATGTGGCTGCCGTGGGAGCCGAAGCGGTCCACGAGGACCGCCTCCGGGAAGCGGGCGAGGTCGCCGATGGTGGCGACGCCGAGCCCGCGCAGGGCCGCCTCCGTGACCTTCCCGACGCCCCAGAGCCGGGAGATGGGCAGGGGCGCGAGGAAGGCGGCGACGCCGCCCTCCGGCACCTCGACGAGCCCGTCGGGCTTGCCGAGGTCGCTCGCGATCTTCGCGGCCATCTTGCACTCGGCGATGCCGGCCGAGACGGTGAGGCCCGTGCCGGTCCGGACCTCGCGCTTGATGGCGAGGGCGATGTCGCGCCCGCCGCCGTGGAGGGAGCGGCTCCGGGTCACGTCCAGGAAGGCCTCGTCGAGCGACAGCGGCTCCACGAGCGGCGTGTAGCCGCGATAGACCCCGAAGACGCGCTCCGACAGCTCGCCGTACCGCTCGAACCGGGGAGGGAGGAAGACGCCCTCCGGGCAGCGGCGGCGCGCCTCCGCGGTGGGCATGGCCGAGCGCACGCCGAAGCGGCGCGCCTCGTAGCTCGCGGCGCATACGACCCCGCGCCGCGACGGCCCGCCCACGATGACCGGCCGGCCGCGCAGCGACGGATCGTCGAGCTGCTCCACCGAGGCGTAGAAGGCGTCGAGGTCGAGGTGGAGGATGGCGCGTGCCACGGCTGCCCCCTCCATACCGGAGAGCCGGTGGCTCGAAAAGCTCCCCGGAATGCCACCTTGGGATTAGTTCTTGACCTGGGTCAAGAATTCACCTAAAAGCCCATTTGCCGTGCTGTCGGTCTCCGCCCAGGAGTCGGTCCACGCGCCCGCCAAGGGTATCGCGGTGCGCCTGTGGGCGGCCGCGCGCGCCGAGTTCTCGCTCCGGGGCTACCACGGCGCGCGCGTGCAGGGCATCGCCCGGCGAGCCGGCTGCAACGTCGCGCTCCTGTACCGCCACTGGACCTCCAAGAAGGCCCTCTACCTCGAGGTGCTGAAGTCGGTCTGGACCGGGAAGAGCGAGGCGGTCGCGTCGTTGCTCGCCCAGGGGGCGGGCGCCCCGGGCGCGGTGGACGGCTACCTCGACGCCTTCCTCTCCGACCCCGAGGGCGCGCAGATCCTGGTGCGCGAGTACCTGGACGGCGGGCCCTTCCTGGCCCAGCTCGTGGAGAGCGACGCGGGGCTCGTGGAGCCGGTCCGCCAGGCGGTCCGTTCGCTCGTGGAGGGCAACGGCAGGACGCTGCGGCCGGGGCTCGATCCCCTCATGGCCGCGTTCACCATCGGTGGCCTCGCCGCGCTCGCGGCCTCGGCCCAGGAGGCGGCCAGGCCCTTCTTCGCCGAGCCGGTCTCCACCGAGGCCTGGCGGCGCCACCTCACCGACGTTCTGGCGCGCGGCCTCCTCGGGCCCGATCCCGCCGTCCGGACCTGATCCGCCGGCGCGCGTCCGCGTCCGTCCGCGCGTCTGGCGCTCCGGCCGTTGCGGCGCTACCCTCCCCCAGTCATGAAGGTGGACGTCGTCGTCATCGGCGCCGGGGTGCAGGGGTGCGCGGTCGCCCTCCGGCTCGCCCAGGCGGGCAGCAGCGTGGTGGTGCTGGAGCGGAGCATCCCCGGCGCCGAGGCATCCAGCGCCGCCGGCGGAATCCTCTCCCCCGGTGTCGAGGCCCTCGACCCCGGCCCGTTCTACGAGCTGTGCGCCGCCTCGCTGGCGCGCTGGGAGGCCTTCGCCGAGGAGGTGCAGCGCCTCTCCGGCCTGTGGGTCGGCCTCCGCGGCGGCGGCACGCTGGAGGTGGCGCTCGACGACGAGGTGGCGCGCGTCCTCGCCGGCCGCGCCGAGAAGCTCGCGAAGGGCGGCATCCCGGTCGAGGTCCTGGACGGCGACGCCGCCCGCCGCCTCGAGCCGGCCCTGTCGGGGAAGACGCGCGGCGCCCTCTACTTCCCGGCCGAGTCCTCGGTGGACCCGCGGTTGCTCGGCCGCGCCCTGTACATCGCCGCCTCCCGCGCCGGCGCCCGCTTCCTCACCGGCCAGGTGGGGCGCATCGCCGCCGCGGGCGGGCGGGCCGCTGGTGTGGACCACGAGTCGGGCCACATCGCCTCGCGCGCGGTGGTGCTCGCCGCCGGGAGCTGGAGCCTTCAAGTGGAGGGACACGGCCTCCCTCCCGGCTCCGTGCGGCCGGTGCGCGGCCAGATGGCGGTGCTGGACACCCGGCCCCCGGCCCTCTCACGCGTGATCTTCTCCGAGAAGGGGTACGTCGTTCCGCGCGCCGACGGGCGGATCCTGTGCGGCTCGACCATGGAGGAGGTGGGCTTCGAGAAGGCGGTGACCGCGGGCGGCCTCCAGCACGTCCTCGGCCTCGCCTGCGAGATCGCCCCGCGCCTCGCCGCGGCGCCGTTCGTCGAGTGCTGGTCCAACTTCCGCCCGGCGACGCCCGACGGGAACCCCATCCTCGGCCCGGGGACCCTGCCCGGCCTCTTCTACGCCACCGGTCACTACCGCAACGGCATCCTGCTCACGCCCGTGAGCGCCGACGCGGTCGCCGCCATCGTCCTCGGCCGGGCCCCGCCGGTGGACCTCACGCCGTTCTCGCCGGCGCGCCTCGGGGCGGGGCGCGGGGCGAAGGGGTAGGCTCTCCAGGGAAGAGCGGTCTCCAAGGCCCGCACGTTCAGCACCATCCGGGGAGGAAGACACCATGGGTCGAATCGTCCTGGCCGTCGCCGTCGCCGCGCTCGCCGGCTGCGTCTACCCCACGAAGTTCCTCGGCGGTCCCAAGGTCCCCGACGGGCCCGCCGGCTGCAAGGCGGTCTGCGAGGGATGGGGGATGGTTCTCGCCGGGATGGTCCAGATGGGCGAGTACTCCGACGGCTGCATCTGCCAGGTGAAGAAGGACGCTGCGGCCGCGCCGGCCGCCGGCGCCGCCAGCCCGGCCACCGCCGGCGTCTACATGCAGATGATGGCCGCGGCGGCCCAGCAGCAGCGCATGCTGCAGGAGGGGATGCAGCGGCAAGGTATGCAGCAGCAGGGTATGCAGCACCCCTACATCCCGCATTCCCCCGTGGGCTCGCCGGGCTGGCGGCCCGGGATGCCCTGATCCCCGGCCGCGCCCGCTCGATCAATTGATGTAGTACTTGGCGGAGAAGTTCAGCCGGAGGCCGTCGCCCTTCTCCCCGGCGAGCGTCTCGCGCTTCGACCACATGCCCTCGAGCCCGAAGTCCACGGTCTTGAGCGGGTTGAAGATGAGGCCGAGGTGGGCCTGCTGGACCATGCGGTTCACGCCGAAGCGGCCGGAGTCGAGGGCGACGGCGCGGGCGAGGTCCGTGTACTCGCCGTCGAAGTTGCGGGTCATGCCGTAGACGAGGTTGAAGCGCAGGACGTCGAGCGGCTTGTACTGGTAGCCGGCGATGACGCCGATGGCCTTCTCGATGGCGATGTGGTTCGCGGGAGCGTCGTAGATGGCCCCCTCGATGTAGTTCAGGTAGCGCCCGATGCCGTCGCCGTAGGTCACGCCCAGGGTGAGGTAGTCGTTGCCGAAGGTCTTGACGAGCGCGCTCGAGCCGGCGCCCCACCCGCGCCGCGCGGCCGTGGCGCCGGCGCCGTCGTCCACGCGAAGCTCCTGCGTCACGCCGCGGATGCTCATGGCGCCCCAGTCGAAGCCCTTGTCCCAGCGCAGCACCACGTCCGGCATCCGCGAGAGGCTGGTCGGAATCGGGAAGCCGGTGGCGGGGTCGAGGACGTAGCTCGAGGAGTTCTCGAGCGCCACCGTGAAGGAGCCGGCCTTCGAGGTCGCGTAGGTGTAGCGGATCTGCGGCTGGCGGATGAAGGTCGCACCGATGGGGCCGTTGAAGTCCACCGTCTCGGGGTAGTTGTCCACGTCCATGAAGGTGGACCAGGTCATGCCGGCGAGCAGGCCCGCGAACTGGCCGTAGGCGTGGCGGATGCGGAAGCCGTAGCTGCTCGTGGCCTGCTGGGTGATGACGTTGCGGTAGCTCCCGTACTGGGCGGTGTCGCCGGTGCGCGGCTCGTTGTTGAAGTCCCCCTCCACCTTCATGGAGAAGACGCCGAACCGGGTGGGAATGCCTCCCTCGAGGCCCACGCGCGAGGTCCGGGCGGTGAGGTAGTCGCGGTTCTTCCGGGCGTAGTCGGCCGTCCCCTCGAGCGGCATGTAGGGGGCGAAGGTCGAGTAGTCGATGTCCGAGTTGTCGCCCTTGAAGTCGTGGACCCAGTTGAGCTCGATGAAGCCGTAGAGGCGGAGCGAGAGGTCCGTGCCGGGCACCCGGAACGACCCCGGGATGTCGCCGGCGACGACCGCGTCGCCCTGCTTCACCTCCAGGACGTCGAGGCGCTCGGCGACGCTCGGGCCGCCCTCGTCCTCCGCCTTCCCCGCGCGCTCGGCCGCCTTCGCGGCCTGGGCCTGCTTCTGCTTCATGGCCGCGACCTCGTCCCGGAGACGCTTCACCTCGGCGCGCAGCTCGTCCACGTCCTTGCTCGTCTGGGCCGAGGCCACGCCGCCGGCGAGCAGCAGGGCGGTGGCGGAGATGCGGATCAGGGTTCTGGTCAGGTTCATGGCTTGGTCTCCTTGGATGGACGGCTTCGGCATGGTCGGTCTCGTCAGTGGACGATCTGCCCCAGGAAGGCGCGGATGCGGTCGTTGCGCTGATCGTCGAAGAAGGCGGCGGGGGGCGCCTCCTGGAGGATGCGCCCCTCGTCGAAGAACAGGATCCGGTCCCCGACCTCCCGGGCGAACGCCATCTCGTGGGTGACGACGATCATGGTCATCCCGGAGCGGGCCAGGTCCTTCATCACGTCGAGGACCTCCTTGATCATCTCGGGGTCGAGCGCGCTGGTGGGCTCGTCGAAGAGCATCACCTTGGGCTGCATCGCCAGCGACCGGGCGATGGCCACGCGCTGCTGCTGGCCGCCGGAGAGCTGGTGGGGGTGCTTCAGCGCGTGGTCCTCGAGCCCCACGCGCGTGAGCAGCTCGAGGGCCGCGCGCCGCGCCTCCTCCGCCGGCGTCTTGCGCACCTTGCGCGGGGCCAGGCTCACGTTGTCGAGCGCGACGAGGTGTGGGAACAGGTTGAACTGCTGGAACACCATCCCGACCTCGCGCCGGATGGCGTCGAGGTTCTTGGTGCTGTCGTTCAGCTCGATCCCGTCCACCACGATCCGCCCCGAATCGTGCTTCTCGAGCCGGTTGAGCGTGCGCAGGAAGGTGGACTTGCCCGAGCCGGAGGCGCCGACGACGACCGCCACCTCGCTCTGGTAGAAGCGGGTCGAGACGTCCCGCAGCACGTGCGCGCTGCCGAAGTGCTTGTTCACGCCCTCGGCCACGATGAGCGGCGTCCGCTCGTCGGGAAGGGAGGCGATGGGGTGGACGAGCGACATGGCCGCGCTTCGCCCGCTCAGTGGCGCTGCTCGACGTCGAGCCGGTACTCGATGGCGCCGGAGATCTGCGTCAGCATGGTGGTGAGGATGAGGTAGATGCTGGCCGTGGCGATGAACACCGGGACCGGCTGGAAGGTGGCGGCCTGCACGCGGTTGCCGATGTTGGAGAGCTCCACCACGCCGATCACGTAGGCGAGCGAGGAGTCCTTGAGCAGCGCCACCACGTTGTTGACGAGCGGCGGGAGGGCGATCTTGAAGCTCTGCGGGAAGACCACGTAGGTGAAGGTCTGCGTGGGCGAGAGCCCGAGCGACCGCGCCGCCTCCGTCTGCCCCTTGGGGACCGCCTGGATCCCGGCCCGGATCGCCTCCGCGTTGTAGGCGCCGACGTTGACGCCCAGCGCCAGCGCCGCGGAGTTGAAGTCGGAGAGCTGCACCGGGACGATCATCGGCAGCGCCAGGAAGACGAACAGCACCTGCACCAGCAGGGGCGTGCCCCGGATCGACCAGATGTAGAACTCGGCCGCGAGGCGGATGGGGGCGAAGCGGGCCAGCTTGCCCACGGCCGCGAGCAGTCCGATGACGATGCCGGCGAGGCCCGCCACCAGCGTCAGCTCCACCGTGACGCGCGTTCCCTCGGCGAACTGCTCGGCGGCGGGCCCGATGGGCTCGGGCGCGCTGGCGAGCGGCCGCGCCAGCAGCCACATGAAGAGCACGAGCGCGACCGTCGCCGCCACCATGGTGGCGTTGCTGCGACGCGCGCGCGTCCAGCTCCGGGGCCAGAGGGAGAGTAGGCCGCTCATGGAGGCGCCACGGTGGGGGTCGCTCCCGGCCCTCGCTCACCGGCAGCGGATGTCTTCCTTCATGTACTTCTTGGAGATGGCCTCGTAGGTCCCGTCCGCCAGGATCTCGGCCAGCGCCTTGTCGATGGCCTGCTCGAGCGAGGTGTTGCCCTTCTTGACGGCCGTGGCGATCCGCTCGACGAAGACGAAGTCGCCCATCTTGAGCCCGGCCGACGGGTCGGCCTCGAGCGCGCCCTTGGCGACGAACTTGTCGGTCACCCAGGCGTCGACGCGCCCGCTGATGAGCGCGGAGCGCGCGTCGGTGTCCTTGGGGAAGTTCTTGACCTCCTTCACCTGCGACAGCTTCTTCACGTTGTCGAGGTAGGTCGTCCCCGTCTGCACCGCCACCACCTTGCCGGCGAGGTCGTTCGAGGTCTTGATGGCCGGGTTCTTCGCCACGATGACGCCGCCCGAGCAGTAGTGGGGATTCGTGAAGGAGACGGCCTTGGAGCGCTCCGGGGTGATGGCGAAGGAGGCGATGACCATGTCCCAGCGGTCCTGGCGCAGGCCGGCGAGCAGGGCGTCGAACGACAGCGCGCGCCACTCGATGGGCAGGCCCATCCTCTTCGCCAGCGCCTCGGCGACGTCGATCTCGAAGCCGGTGAGCTTGGGCCCCTCGAAGTAGTTGAAGGGCGGGAAGGCGCCCTCCGTGGCGACGATGATCTTCCCGTCCTTCTTGATCTCGTCGAAGGTGCGAGCCTGGGCACTCGTCGCGGCGAACGCCAGCGTCAGGGCGAAAAGCCTGGTCAGCTTTCTCATGTGGGTCTCCCTCGCTCCCGTGAAGGGGCGGAGCCTAGTGCAGCCGCCCCGTTTGACGCAAGGTGTCCGCACGGGTACCGGGGCCCCGGGCCGGCGAGGAACCCGCCCGCCGGCTGCTCCACCCGGTCGGCGATGAAGACGTTGGTCTCGCCGGGGGTTCGAGGCGAAGGCGAGCGTCTTCCCGCCGGGCACGAAGAAGGGCGCGAAGCCGCCCGTGACCCGGTGCGTTATCTCTTGCGATCTCGTTGGGCTTGCCGTAGATGAACCGCGCCCGCCGTCATGATCCCGGTCCTCGCTTCCATCCTCGTCATGGTGCAATCCCTGTCGGCACCCCCCGCGCTCCCGCGGGCGGCCCTGGCGGCGGACCCTCGCGTCGAGCGAGGCCTCGGCCCCTCCGTCCAGGTGGAGAGCGCGGAGCGTCCGCTGCGCCTCACCACCACCCTCTCGGACTGCGATCCCGCCATGGTGGGCCTCGATCCGGGCGCGACGCGCCTCGCCGCCAGCCAGGACCTCATCGTGTGCCGCGTCACCCAGCTCAAGTCGGAGCCCGTGGGCCGGGCCATCCTCTGGCTCGGCACGGCCGGGATCCAGGCGACCGTCGGCGCGAGCCGTCTGTACGTGACGGTGCGCGTCCCGGGCTTCTAGGCGGCCCGCTCCACACCTCGTGCGTTGTCGGCCGACCGGCCGCTGTGGCAAGCTTCGGGTCTCGATGTTCCGGCGTCTCCGCCCAGCCATCGTCCTCGTCGCGCTCGCGTGCTCCGCACCGCCGGACGCGCCGCCGTCCGCCTCCCGCCCCGCGCAGCCGGGTCGCCCCGCTGCTCTCCCGCCCGCCGCGGCCCCGCCTCCGTCGCGCCCCGTCGCGGCCACCCGGTCTTGCCCCTCCGGCCCGGCCGCCGGGCCGGTCCGTCTCGCGGCGCGGGCCGGCGAGCTCCTCGCGTCTGGCGACGCGCCCGCGGCCCTCGCCTGCGCCGAGGGGGCGCTCGCGAAGGCCCCTCGCCACCTCCCCGCGCTGCGACGCCGGGCCGCCGCGCTCGCCGCCCTCGGGCGGGTCGAGGAGGCCCGCGGGGCCTGGGCGCTCGCCGTGGCCGTCGACCCCGACGACCCCGAGACGCTCCTCGGCGCCGCCGACCTCCACGTCGCCCGCCTCGGAGGCGACCGCGCGGCCCTGAAGGCCGGCAGGGCCCAGGCGCTGCGCGGCACCGGCACGCGCGAGCCCCTGGAGCCGTGGATGGCGAAAGAGGCGATCGACGTTCTGTTCGCCGATCGGTTGAACCTCCTGTCGGTGTCGGACGTCGTGTTCGGCGCGACGTGGACGATCTTGCCGCCGGCGTCCTGGTGCTGGCCCTCGCCGGCGAACGCGATCGAGAGCACCTCGCC
>Ga0209798_10000532_pt1 | contig 23054 bp, 20 predicted proteins | sample DOMMetBare3Fresh_FD_187475 | JGI IMG/M metagenome (GOLD analysis project Ga0209798, IMG submission 187475) | Wetland sediment microbial communities from St. Louis River estuary, USA, under dissolved organic matter induced mercury methylation -... | ecosystem: Environmental > Aquatic >... | reverse complement strand
TTCGACGGCAGGATCGGCCGCGATGCGCTCCAGCAGGCGCTCGTCAAAGCCGCCCGTGGCTCCCGGTGCCCCGACGATCGACGCATCGGCCTGGCCGCTCACCTGGCGCAGCGCCGAGGAAAACTCCGCCAGTGCCGAGGTGTTGATCAGGTGCACCGCGAAACCCAACGCAACGCCGATCGCGATCGCAACGACCTGCACGATTGCGCGCAGCGGATGCGCACGACCATAACCGCCGATTACGTGGGTGAGCAGCCAGAGCATGGCGGCAGTCTATCGGCCGCACTGTCGGGTACGGGATTGAACGATCAGAAGTCGGGAAGTCAGAAACCGAACCGCCGGTGAAAAGCACGTTTGGCGACTTCATTCGCCACCACGTACGCCAGCGTGATTGCGATCAGCGTGGTCACGAGCAGTGGCGGCAGAGGCACGAAGCCGAACATGGGCGCAAGCACCGGCAGATAGGGCATGGCGAGCGCCACCGCGGCCACGCCAATCGTCGACCACAGCAGCCCGGGGCTCGGATCGCTGGCGATCAGGGGCCGCTGGGTGCGCACCACGAGAAGGATCGCCAGTTCGGTCAGCAGCGATTCGACAAACCACGCGGTGCGAAACTCTTCCGGCGCCGCACGCAGCACGACCAGCAGCACAAAGAACGTCAGCACATCGAACAGCGAGCTGATCAACCCGAAGGCCAGCATGAAGTTGCGGATATGCGCGACCCGCCAGCGCCGAGGCCGCTGGACCAGTTCTTCATCGACACGGTCGCCCGCAATCGCCATCGCGGGCACGTCGGACAGGAAGTTGTTGAGGAGGATCTGCTTTGGCAACAGCGGCAGGAACGGCAGCATCAGCGACAGGCCGGCCATCGACAGCATGTTGCCGAAGTTGGCGCTCGTGGTCGTGTACACGTACTTCAGCGTGTTGGCGAACACGCTGCGGCCTTCCTCGATGCCCTGTCGCAGCACAGACAGGCTGTGCTCGAGCAGCACGAAGTCGGCGGTTTCCTTGGCGACATCAACCGCTGTGTCGACCGAGACACCCACATCGGCGGCATGCAGTGCGGGCGCATCGTTGATTCCGTCGCCGAGATAACCGACGACATGGCCCGTTCGCCGCAATGCAGTGATGATGCGCTCCTTCTGGTTTGGATCGACCTCGGCGAAGATCGTCGTACGTTCCGCCAGTTGCCACAACGCTTCGTCATGCAATTCGCGCAGTTGTGCGCCAGTGACGACCGTCTCGGCGGGTAGACCGACCGCGCGCGCGATGTGCTGGGCAACGCGGCGGCTGTCGCCGGTAATGATCTTCAGTTCCACCCCAAGGAGCCGCAAGTCATCGATCGCCTCGGCCGCCTCCGGCTTCGGCGGATCGAAGAACAGCAGGAAACCCTCGAACACGAGGTCGGCTTCGTCGGCGATCGTATAGGCCGCTCGCGGCGGCATGTCGCGACTGGCCACCGCAAGCACGCGAAAACCCTGGTCGGCGCGGGACTCTGCGAGCGCGACAATCGATGCGCGGTCCGCCTCTTCGAGCGGATCGATCTCACCGTCGCGACGAAACCGTGTGCAGACGTCCAGGGTCGGCTCGAGCGCGCCCTTGGTGATCATCTGCACAGCGCCTCTGTGCACGTCGCGTACGGCGACGGTCATCCGCTTGCGCACGAAGTCGTACGGGATTTCCTCCACTTTTTGCCAGCGCGAAATGTCGCGCGCGCCGTCGGCGGCGACGATTGCTTCGTCGAGAGGGTTCTGCAGCCCGGTCTGCAGCGACGCATTCAACCATGCGAGTTCGAGCACGCCGTCGGACGCGTTGCCATGTGCGTCAAGCGCGCCGTCGAGGCGGATCACGCCGACCGTCAGCGTGCCCGTCTTGTCGGTGCACAGCACATCCATCGAGCCGAAGTTCTCGATCGCGGCCAGCCGCCGTACGATCACGCCGGCGCGCGCCATGCGCTGCGCGCCGCGCGCAAGCGTGATGCTGATGATCGCTGGCAGCAGTTCCGGCGCAAGGCCGACCGCGAGCGCGACGGCGAACAGCAGCGATTCGTTCCACGGCCGTTCATACGCGACGTTGGCAGCGAAGATTGCCAGGACCAGCAACGTCATTACCTGTGTCAGCAAGTTGCCGAAGCGGCGGATGCCGCGCTCGAACTCGGTTTCCGGCGCGCGCAGTGCGAGCGACGCTGCGATGCGGCCATATTCGGTCGCGGCTCCGGTGGCGGTGATCAACACATGCGCAGTACCGCTGCGCACGTTGGTGCCCATGAACACGCAATTGGTGCGCGCGACCAGTGAATCACCGGCCGCCAACGGCCCGGGGTGTTTTTCGACCGGGAAGGTTTCGCCAGTCAGCACTGCCTGATTGACGAAGAAGTCGCTTGCCGCGAGTACGCGGCCGTCGGCAGGGATCAGGCTGCCGGCAGAAAGCAGAACGACATCGCCGCGCACGATATCGTGCGCCGGCACGTTGGCGCGCTCCCCGTCGCGTAGCACCGTCGTGCGCAGCGTGATGCGCGCGAGCATTCGCTCGACCGCGCGCCCGGCGCGATACTCCTGCGTGAAGCTGAGCAGTGCGCTGGCGATGATGATCGTGAGCACGATCATCGCATCGAGCCAGTCGCGCGTCAGCACCGACACACCGGCAGCAAAGACCAGGATCAGCATCAACGGGCTCTTGAACTGCGCCACGAACGTACGCAGAACCGCGGTTCGACGCGTCGGTTTCAGGAGGTTCGGACCGTCGCGATCGAGTCGGCGCGCGGCCTCGTCGCCAGCGAGCCCCGCCGCGCTGCTCCCGAACTCAGCGAACAGATCCTGTTCGGACCGCGACCAGTCGGCGGGGGCCGGGGAAGGCATGTTCGCTGCCATGACTGGAAGGCTAGTCGTGCAGCGATGCACGCAATTGACCCAGCGCCAACCCGAGTGCGATACGCGCAGTCTCCTATGTCGCCTGCAATCTTCCGTGTTCGAGCCGCAGAATCCGGTCCGCGGTCTGCGCCGCGTGGGCGGAGTGGGTGACGAGCACGCCGGCGGCGCCATGGGTGCGAATCGTGTCCGCAAGCAGCCTGAGAACGGTGCCCGCGGTGTCAGGATCGAGGTTGCCGGTCGGCTCGTCGGCGAGCACCAGCGCGGGCCGATGCACGAGCGCGCGCGCAAGCGCGACGCGCTGCAGTTCGCCGCCGGACAGTTCCCGTGGCAGCGACTGTTCGCGTCCGTCGAGTCCGACGGCGGCGATCATTTCGCGTGCCCGGTTTGCTCGTTCGTCCTGCTCGATGCCAAGCAGCACCAGCGGCAGTTCGACGTTCTGCGCAATCGTCAGGTGCGGCAGGATGTGGAATGCCTGGAACACGAAGCCGACGCGGGTGCGCCGCAATCGCGTGCGCGCGTCCTCGGTAAGCGCCGTCAGTGACTGGCCATCGACCTCGATGCTGCCGGCATCGGGAAGGTCGAGTCCCGCGATCAGGTTCAGCAGCGTCGACTTGCCCGATCCTGATTCGCCCACGATCGCGGTGTATTCACCGGCGCCGACCCGCAGATCGACTGCATCGAGGATCGTGCGCGCGCCGAACCGCTTGCAGACGTTGGAAAGCACCAGCATCCGGCGATTCTACGGAGTGGTCACTACAATCCGCGGATGAACGCTCAAGACCCAGTCACGATCGACGACATCCGCGCGGCCGCCGAACGGCTGCGCGGGCAGGTCGAGAACACGCCGTGCGTGCATTCGCGCACGCTGTCGCAGATCACCGGCGCCGACGTCTACCTGAAATTCGAGAACCTGCAGTTCACGGCGAGCTTCAAGGAGCGTGGTGCATTCAACCGCCTGAGCATGCTGGACGCGGAGCAGAGGAAGCGCGGCGTGATCGCCGTATCGGCGGGCAATCACGCGCAGGGTGTCGCGTATCACGCCCAACGGATGGGCGTGCCAGCCGTGATCGTGATGCCGCGCTTCACGCCGATGGTGAAGGTCGAGCGCACACGCGGCTTCGGCCCTGAGATCGTGCTCGTGGGCGACACGTTCGACGACGCCAAGGTAGAAGCACTGAAGATCGCCGCCGCGCGCGGACTGACGCTGGTGCATCCTTACGACGATCCGGCGGTGATCGCGGGGCAGGGCACGATCGGGCTCGAGATGCTGGCTGCGCAGCCGCAGCTGGATTGCCTGTGCGTGGCGATCGGTGGTGGCGGCCTGATCAGCGGCGTGGCGATCGCGGCGCGCGCGATCAAGCCGTCGATCGAAATCATCGGTGTGCAGACTGAACAGTTCCCGGCGATGTATGCGCTCTTCAAGGGCGTGGAGATGCCGTCGGCGAACGCGACGCTGGCCGAAGGGATCGCGGTCAAGTCGCCCGGACTGATCACGCGCGAGATCGTCAAGCGACTGGTCAACGACATCGTGCTGGTGTCGGAGGGCGACATCGAGCACGCGATCCTGCTGCTGCTGGAGATCGAGAAGACCGTGGTCGAAGGTGCGGGGGCGGTGAGCCTGGCCGCGTTGATACGGCATCGCGAGCGCTTTGCCGGCAGGAAGGTTGGATTGATTCTGTGCGGCGGAAACATCGACCCGATGATGCTGGCGGACATCATCGAGCGCGGCATGGTGCGTGCAGGTCGACTGGCACGCATCCGGGTGGCCACCCGCGACGTGCCCGGGGAACTGGCGCGCGCGGCGACCATCGTCGGCACGACCGGCGCCAACATCGAGGAAGTCGAGCATCAGCGCGCGTTCACCACGCTGCCGGCGCAGAACGCCCAGCTCGAGATGGTGCTGCAGACGCGCGGGCCGGAACATATCGAGGAGATCCTGCGCGCGCTGCGCGATGCAGGACTGCCGGCGGAACTCGACACCTACTGAGCGCCTGGCGCACGACCTGGCGCAAACAGAAGCGGCGGTCGTTGCCGCGCGACCCTCTGCTTTGCGTTAGGTCAGCGCGATCGCGACCGCGCGGTAGTAGCTTGCGCGCATGACGGTCGCAGCGCGGACCAGCAACCGAAAGGCGAAAAAACCGATCGCTGCGCGCAAGGGTATGGCGCGCACACGGACGAGTTGGGAAGCCAAGCTGCGCCCCGCGCTTGAACCGCGCGTCGTGAGAGATCCGCGGCTCGGCGATCGACTGCTGATCGCCACGCCGCTGCTCGTGGCGGAAGAAGTCGCGCGCATCGCGCGCGGCGATGTCATTACATTTTCCGAGCTACGCGTGCGTCTGGCCAGGCGCTTCAAGGCGGATCGGACCTGTCCCTTGACCACCGGTATCTTTGCCACGATCGTCGCCGGCGTCGTCGGCGATGACATCACGCGCCGCCGCAGGCCGCGCTGGCCGATCTGGCGGCTGGTGCGCGACGATGGCACGCTGAGCCCCAACTGGCCGTTGGGCAGCCGCTATCGCGCCGCGCTTCTGAGAGAAGAGGGCATGCGCGTCACGCGGACAAAGCTGACGTGGCGAGCCGTGCCGATTGATGTGAACCCGAAACGCGAAACCTGAGTTCGCTGCAGGCGCGCCGCTCCAGAAAACGAAAGGGGCCTTTCGGCCCCCCAATTCACTGCTGCAACTGGTTTCTCGCTCGACCAGGCGCTCGTCACATGAACGCGACGTTGGCCATGCCGCCGCCGACATAAGCCAGTTCGACCAGGCTCAATTCGCTTGCGGCGGCTTGCATGCCGGTTGTCTCAATCTCAGTGGTCTGCTCGACGGCTTGAATCAGAGCGGCGTTCATCGTGACCTCGGCGTTGGATTCGATTACTGGAAAGCGACGTTGGCCATGCCACCGCCGACGCAGGCGAGCTCGACCAGGCTCAGTTCGCTTACTGCCGGCTGTTGCTCAGCTGTCTCGATCGTGGCGGTCTGCTCAGCGGCTTGAATCAGGGCGGTGTTCATGGTTCCCTCGGCGTTGTGTTTGACTATTGGAAAGCGACGTTGGCCATGCCACCGCCGACGTAGGCCAGTTCGACCGACTTCAGTTCGGTCACGGCCTGGTGCGTGTCGGTCGTCTCGGCGTTGATGGCTTGCTCGGCAGCTTGCGTCAGAATGGTGTTCACGGTGACCTCTTCAGAGTTGGATGGACGTGGGTTCTTACATGAATGCGACGTTGGCCATGCCGCCGCCGACGTAGGCAAGTTCAACGGCGTACAACTCATCCAGAACGTCGTTCTGGCTATTTGACGTGTCGGTCGTCTGGGTCTTGCTTTCATTTGTGAGCAATGTCGAATTCATTTCCTTCCCCTTCCGTTTCGAATCCAAGCCAAAGTGTCGATCGAAGTTGATGGACACCTGCTTTCATGCGTGATTTACTTAGATTTCGTCCCGTACCGCCATGCCACGATCCCGGTAGGGGAGGCCCAGAATGCAGAACTACCTCACGCGACTGAGTGATTTTGCTGCCCGAGCGGCTACCGCGAATGCGGATGAGGCCAGTGAATGGCTTGACGAGACCTCGCGCATTCTTGGTACCGCATTGGCGGGACCCGGTCCGCAGACACCGCTGCTTTTTTCCAACGCCCACCTGGCTTTGCGTCAGCTTCCGCGAGACTTCGTCACGAAGTCCCGGGTGGAAGCGCTGCTTTCGGTCGCGCAGTTCCTGTACGTGTCGGGGCAGCCTTTTGCAGGGCTTGATCCGGTTGCGGACGCGGTGGCGGTCGCGCGCAAGCTGGGTGACAACGGCGAGCTGCGAAAGGCCCTGACGTTTCACGGAATCATTCTGGCGGATACCGGCAACCTGCCCGGCGCCATTGAGTGCTACGCGGAGGCGCTTGATATCGCTCGCGCTGCGGGCGACGTGTTCGCGGAGTGTCCGGTTTGGAACAACCTGGGCGCAGCGTTGATCTACGCGGCCCAGTATGTCGAGGCGATTCACTGCTTTGAGCGAGCGATCGAGCTCGCCGGGTCTGAGCCACGACTGGCTGGCATTCGACTGCTCGCGCTCAGCAACATCGCGCTGGCGTCTTTGCACCTCGAGGACTACGCGAAGGGCCTGCGATCGGCAAAAGCGGCCGTGGAAGCATCAGCGGATCCCAGGACGCCGACCGAGCTCCTGTCGCGCGTGCTGAGCGAAAGTTATTACACCCGCCTTCTGCTCGAGGTCGACAGCCTTGAACGGGCCAAGGAGCGATGCGAACTGGCCAAGCGTTTCGCGAAAGAGTCACGCTCCGAACGGGCCGAGCTGATAGCAGCGCTGTCCGAGGGTTTGTACGAAGTCCATGCCGGCATGATCGACATCGGACTGTCGCGGCTGAGCCAGGCGCTTGAACGCGCCCGCATCCTGAAATCCGCGCTGCGTGACACCCTCGCTGCGATGGTCAAGGCGCATGAGGTCGCGGGCAAGCCGGACATGGCACTCGTGTATCTGCGCGAACTGATGCTGCACATCAAGAAGGCACAGCAGGACAATGCGCTGCGGCACCACCAGTTGCATATCGAGAAGCTCGAGAAACAGCGGCAGGCATCGGAATCCGCCGATGTCGTGATGGAGCGGCGCGAGCAGCAGCTGCGCGGCCAGTTCGCCGAGCAGGTGGCGCAGCAGGAGCTGATGCGCTCACGGATCGAGATGCTCGAGCGGCTTGCGGTCACCGCAGAGCTGCGCGACGACTCGACCGGGGAACACTCCTATCGCGTCGGCCAGCTCGCGGCGCTGCTTGCGGCGGAGTATGGGTGCGACGAGCAGACCTGCTTCATGATCGATCTGGCCGCGCGACTGCACGATATCGGCAAGATCGGCATTCCCGACGGCATCCTGCTCAAGCCGGACCGGTTGACCGACGCCGAGCGGCAGATCATGCAGACGCATACGACGGTCGGTGCCGAACTGCTGGCGCAGAGCAACATTCCACATATGCAGATGGCGGAAGAGATCGCGCGCTTCCACCACGAGTGGTGGGACGGGTCCGGTTATCCGTTCGGCATCAGCGGCACTGCGATCCCGATGGCGCCGCGCATCACAGCGCTTGCCGACGTGTTCGACGCGCTGACGCACAAGCGACCTTACAAGGAGCCGTGGCCGGTCGCGCGCGCGCTCGAAGAAATTGCATACCTGAAGGGTCACCAGTTCGATCCGCATTTGACCGACCTGTTCCTCGCGCTGATTCCGCGCCTGCAGCGGGAGCAGGGCGACCTCGACGAATACCTCGGACGTAGCGCGCGCCAGTCACCATTCATCCAGGCCCGCGAAAAGATCGCAGCGACCCTGCGCCAGTTCAGCGGTCGCGGACTGGGATCGCGCTACCGCTTCGATACGCAGCGCTGAGCTGGTACAACCTTAACCGGTCGTCAGGCCGAGCGCCACGAGACGGTCCACGGCACGCACCGTCTCGGGCCGGTGGCTGACAATCACCAGCCCCATGCCCAGGTGCTTCAGCCCCTCAGTGATTTCACGTTCACGCGCCAGATCAAGCTGATCGAATGCTTCGTCGAGAAACAGTATCTGCGGCTTCCGATACAGCGCGCGCGCCAGCAGGATGCGCTGCTTCTGGCCGCCCGACAGCGCGATGCCCATGCTGCCGACGATCGTGTTGTACTGCATCGGCATCGCTTCGATGTCGTCGTGAATCCGTGCGAGCTGCGCGCACTCGCGCACGCGCTCGGCGTTGTGCTGCGGGTCGAAGAAGCTGATGTTGTCCTCGATCGTGCCGACAAAGAGCTGATCGTCCTGCATCACCACGCCGATGCGTCCGCGATACGCGGCGCGATCCCAGTCGCGCGCGTCGCGTCCGGCCACTTTCAACGAGCCCTCGGTGCGGTCGAGCAGACCGACCATCACCTTGACCAGCGTTGTCTTGCCTGAGCCCGAGGGACCGACGATGGCGACTGTCTCCCCGGGCCGCAGGGAGAAGTCCACCCCGCGAAACGCAAATCCCTCAACACCGTAGGCGAAACCCAGCCCCTTGCCTTCGATCACCAGCGGCACGTTGGCAGACTCGGTCGCGCCGGCGCGCACCGGTTCCGGCGTGGCGAGCGCGATATCGGCAATGCGCTCCGCGTGCAGGTCGAGCATGCGAAACTCGATTGCCTTGTCGACCAGGTTGTTCACGCGCGTGAGGAACAGCATCTTGAACGCGAGGAAGCCGAACAACATGCCGACCGAGAAGCTGCCGTCGATCACCAGCAGGGCGGCGAGCCAGATCACCGCGACATTCTCAAGTCCGAAGATCAAGCCGTTGGCGGCGCGATGCACGATTGCGATGTTCTGCGCGCGCACGTTGGCGTTGGTGTGTTCGACGACCAGGTTCTGGTATGCCGCACGGCGCTCGGTCTCGCGCAGGTTCAGTTTGATCGCCAGCATTCCGCGCAGCGTCTCGATGAAATGCGTGTTGGATTTGCCTTCGTGGACGATCTGCTCGTCGAGCGCGCGGCGCTGCGGGCCGTAGAACGCCCAGCGCACCAGTCCGTACAGGATCGCGGCTGCGAAAACGATCGACGACAGCAGCGGGCTGTACCAGAACATCACTGCCAGCGTCAGCACCACCATCACGCCATCGACAATGGTCTCGACGAACGTCAGCGTCAGCGTGCGCTGGATCGCGTCCACACTCTTGAAGCGCGAGAAGATGTCGCCCAGCTGCCGCTTCTCGAACCAGGCCAGCGGCAGCTTCAGCAACTGGCCGAACAGCGTGTCGAGCAGGCGCAGATTCAGATGCGTCGACAGGTACACACCCAGCCACGCGCGCACCGCGGTGACCGCAACCTGCATCGCCACCAGCAGCCCGAATCCCAGGCCGAGGACCACCAGCAGGTCAAGATCGCGCCCGACCACAACACGGTCGACGACCACCTGCACGAAGAACGGCGAAGCGATTGCGAACACTTCGAGCACGACCGACAGCAGCAGCACCTGCGCAATCGCGTTCTTCATGCCGGAGGCGACCCCCAGCAGCTGCCAGGCGCTGATCTTTTCGCGCTCGTCGCGTTTCGCGAACCCGGCTGACGGCGAAAGCTCCATCGCCACGCCGGTGTAATGGCGCGAGGCGTCTGAGATCTGCAGCACGCGCTTGCCACGCGCCGGGTCGTGCACGGTGATGCGCTGACCCGCGACCTTGGTCAGCACGACGAAGTGGTTCATGTCCCAGTGCAGGATCGCCGGCAACCGCAGCTGGCCCAGCGCCTCCAGCGGCGCCTGCACCCCGCGCGCCGACATGTTCATCGTCTGTGCGATCGCGGCGATGTGCCGCAGCGTGACGCCACGCATCGAAGGCGACAGCCGCACGCGCATGGCCGAGAGGTCGGTGCGGTAGCCGTGGTAGCTCGCGATCATCGCCACGCAGGCGATGCCGCACTCCGGCGCCTCCGACTGCAGGATCAGCGGAACCCGGTCGCCGAGCAGGCTCATCGGAGCCGTTCCTTGAACTGAAGCACGGGCTCGAACACCCACTCGAACACGCTGCGTCGCTCGAGCAGGATATCGGCATTGACCAGCATGCCGGGGCGCAATTGAAACTCCTGACTGCCCGCCGATACCGACTGTTTGTCCAGCGCCACGTCGATGCGATACACGGGCTCCCTGGTGGTCATTGAACCCACCTTTTCGCCCGCCGACCACACGGTGCGGCTGATGGCTTCTACCTTGCCGTGATACTGGCCGAAGCGCTGGAACGGGAATGCCTCGTAACGGAGCACGACGTCGTTGCCCGGCTGTACGAATCCGATCGCGCGCGTTGGCACCAGCAGCTGCGCCTGCAGCCCGCTCCCTTTAGGCAGCATCATTGCGATGGGTGCGTCGGCCGCGAGCGACGCGCCCCGCGACACGGCGATGTTCGTTACTACTCCCGTGATCGGCGCGCGAATGATCGTCTCGCGTTTGGCCTCTTCCTGCACCATGCTTTGCTGCAATTCACTCTTCTGCCGCGCCAGCAGATCGATCTGCTGGCTGGCGCGCGTGTCGATGGTCGGCAGCTCGGTTTCAGCGGCGCGTAGCTCGCGCTCCAGTCCGGTGCGCTTGCCCCTCACCGTCTCAAGCTTGACCTGCTGGTCGAGCTGATCGTTGCGCTTCTGGGTTAGCTGCGTATCGGAAAAGAAACCTTCCTTGACAAGCTGCTGCGTGCGCTGAAAGTCCTCGCGCGCCGACGCGACCCGGGTTTGCTGCAGGCGAATCTCGACGTCGGCCTGTGCGATCTCCTTGCGCAGGTCGGCGATGCGGGTCCGAATCTGTTCACGCTGTTGCCCGGCCAGTTGCCGTACGCGTTCCTTTTCGGTTTCCAGGTTGGTGGCTCGTTGCGTCAGTTCGCGCTGCACCAGTTCCACCGATGTCGCGCCCGAAGCGGTGGAGCGTTCGAGCGACAGCCGCGCGATCGGTGCGCCGGCCTCGACTTCGTCGCCTTCCTTGACCATGAGATCGGCCACGGTGCCGATCTCGGGCGCCTGGATGCGCGCCGCGCCGGCGTCGAGCGCGAGAAAGCCTTCAACGCGTTCGCGCCGCGTGTATTCGCCGAGGAATGCGAACGCGACCAGCGCCACCGCGAAGACCGTGGCCAGCAGCGTGAAGACCCAAAGCGGAACCGGCCGCGCCACCGATACCTCGCCCAGCAGCTTTTCGCGCTGCGCGTCGATGGCTTCCTGCCGGAACAATTTCCTCATGCGGGCGTCTGATGTCGCTGCCGTTGCCGGCGCGGCGCGATTATGCGCGAAGCAGGGCGCGCAATGCGAGCGCGCCGTGATTCAGTTGAGCAGCGTTGCGTCAGGTTGACGCAGCGAGCGCCGCTTAGACGCCACGGACCTGCACTCTGGGTGCACCAGCTGCGAGTTCGCCGATGATTGCAGCGCGGTCGAACCCGTCCTCGCGAAAAATGCGCAGCACATCGTCCGCGATCGCGCGGTCGCAGGTGACCAGCAGGCCGCCGCTGGTCTGCGGGTCGGTCAGCAGCGCCTTGTGCACGTCACTCACCCCGGCAAGATCAACGTCCCGCCCGTAGCCAGCCCAGTTGCGCCCTGAGGCACCGGTGATGAATCCGCGCGCCGCCAGCACATCGACCCCGGGCAGCAACGGCACGTCTGCCATGCGCACGCGGCCCGCGACCTTTGCGCCGCGGCAGATCTCGAGCAGGTGGCCCAGCAGGCCAAAGCCCGTCACATCGGTCAGCGCGTGCACGCCGTCGAGCGCGGAAAGGCGGCGTCCTGGCGTATTCAGCTTGGTGGTGGTGGCGATCATCTGCGCATACCCGCTGGTGTCGAGCTGATCTTTCTTCAGCGCGGCGGAGTAGACGCCGACCCCGAGCGGCTTGCCGAGGATCAGCACATCTCCCGCCCGGGCGCTGCTGTTCTTCTTCACCCGGTCCGGATGTACGAGGCCAAGCGCGACCAGGCCATAGATCGGTTCGACGGAATCAATCGTGTGCCCGCCCGCGATCGGAATGCCAGCCGCGGTGCAGACGGACTCGCCGCCTTCGATGATCTTCTGGATCACGTCGACCGGCAGCTTGTCGATCGGCATTGCCAGGATCGCGAGTGCCATGATCGGCGTGCCGCCCATCGCGTACACGTCGGAAATCGCGTTGGTCGCCGCGATGCGGCCGAAGTCGAACGGATCGTCGACGATCGGCATGAAGAAATCGGTGGTCGCGATCAGCGCCTGCTCGTCGTTCAGCTTGTAGACGGCGGCGTCATCTGCGGTCTCGATGCCGACCAGCAGTTCCTTCGGCACCACGCCGCCTGCATTGCGCAGGATGTCGGACAGCACGCCGGGCGCGATCTTGCAGCCGCAGCCGCCGCCGTGTGAAAACGAAGTCAGCCGCAACCGCGGTTGCTCGGGTGCGTTCATGTCGATCTCCGGCCGGACTGTTGCAGAAGATTATCCACCAGCCGCCTCACCGCGCGCGCTTCGCGCACCGGCGCAAACAGCCTGGCGCGCCGGTCGCAGGCCCAGGTGAGCCGCGCGAGAAAACGCGGCTCGCGCGCCGCGCGTTCGATCAAGCAGCGAGCAGCATCGAGATCGCCTTCCGTGAATAGTCCCTCGTAGTGCACACCCAGCAAGCCGGCATTGCCGTCGATGCCGCTGCCGATCACGGGGGTATGCGCGGTGACCGCCTCGATCACGGCCTGCGCGCCGCCTTCCATGTTCGATGGATGAAGCAGCACGTGGCAGCGGCGGATCAGTTGCCGCGCCTCCGATCGACGCAGATTTCCAAGCGGCCGGTAGCGCGGATCGCGCGCGGCGACCTCAGCGGCGCGCGCGGCGAGCTGCGGATCCAGGCTGGCGCCGGCATGATGAATGCGGACGCGCAGGTCGGGCGACAGGATTTCAAGCAGGCGCCATACGAAGCGTGGATTCTTCTCTTCACGCAGATGGCCGACCACGGCAACGTTGAAGATCCGGCGCGGTTTGCGTGCGGGCGTCAATGTCCGCGCCGACTGCACGATGACGCTGGTCTTCTTCCGGTAGCGACGCGGCAGCCGCAGCGGTCCGCGTTCGTTGAGCACGACCAGGCGCGAAGCCAGGGCCAGCGACCGCTGCGCGGTCGAATTGCCCGCAATGTCGCGGTACAGATCGGTTCCGGTCAGGACGACGGCGAGCGGACGATCCGGGTGTGCCGCCGCGAACTTCTGGATCGACTCCGCGGAGCGCAGTGCATGCAGCACAACCAGGCAGTCGACCGGACTGCCGTCCCAGCGCTGCATGAGCGCAACGCGATAGCGCGTGCGCAGATGACTTGCCCAACGTGCGGCGGTGTGCCAGTTGCCGGTGTTCGAATCCGCCAGATACGGGGTGACGATCGCGACCAGCGGCCGTGCCATGGCGGCGGCTGTCCTATTCGCCCTTCACCGCCGCCAGCCCGAACGCGATCGCACGGAAACCGGCATCGACATGAGTGATCTCGCCGGTCATCCCGGAGGCCAGATCCGACAGCAGAAATGCGGCGACATTGCCCACCTCATCGATGGTGACGTTTCTCCGCAGCGGCGCGTTCTGCTCATTGAACTCGAGCATCCTGCTGAATCCCTTGATGCCGCTGGCGGCCAGCGTCTTGATCGGCCCGGCCGAGATGCCGTTGACGCGGATGCCTTTCGGCCCGAGGTCGGCGGCCAGGTAGCGCACCGACGCTTCGAGCGATGCCTTGGCGAGCCCCATCGTGTTGTAGTGGGGCACCACGCGTTCCGCACCGAGATAGGTCAGCGTCAGCAGCGCGCCGCGGCGGCCTTCCATCAGCGGCAGCACCGCCTTCGCCAGTGCCGGGAAGCTGTACGACGAGATGTCATGCGCGATGCGAAAGTTCTCGCGCGTCAGGCCGTCAAGAAGCTCGCCGCTGATCGCCTCGCGCGGTGCGAAGCCGATCGAGTGCACAAGGCCGTCAAGCCCGTCCCATTGCGCGCGCAATCCTTCGACCATCGCCGCAATCTGCGCATCGTCGCCAACATCGCATGGAAGGACGATCGTCGAACCGAACTCCCGCGCAAACTCGGTCACGCGCTCCCTGAAGCGGTCGCCGACATAGGTGAGCGCCAGAAGCGCTCCCTCGCGTCTGCAGGCCTGTGCGATGCCATACGCAATCGAGCGGTTGGACAGAAGCCCGGTAATCAGGATGCGTTTGCCGGCCAGGAATCCCATGGGTTTCGGATCTCGTGGAGTTGCGCTCGGATGCGCATGCTACCGGCCAATCGAGGCGGCGTGGCAAAGCCGCCCGAGCGTTCAATCGCCGTCGTCGGCGCTCAGCGTCTTGCGGCGGCGTGCGCGACTTGCGCCGAAGTCTTCTTGGAGGTGGCCTTGGCCTTCAGCGAATTTTGAGCGACGCCGGCCTTAGCGCTCGCGGGCTTCGTCGCTATCATCAGATTCAGGCGCTGACCGGCGAAAAGCTGCTGCGAACGCAACCGGTTCCAGGCGACGACATCATCGGCTTGCACCTTCCACCGCCGCGCGACCGAGTGCAGCGTGTCCCCGCGTCGCACACGGTAAGTGATCTGACGCAGATTCGGCTGCTCGGGCACCAGCGCGAATGCCGCGGCGAGTTTTTCCGGGGCGATGTCATCTTCCATCATCTCGTCGCGCGGTATCAGGATCGTCGATCCTGGCGCGATGCGGAATTTGGGCGGAATGCGATTGGCCTCGCGCAGTGCCGCTTCGGTGATGCCGACGCGCTCGGCCAGTTGCGCGATCTTTTCGTTCGGAGCGATCACGTGTGTGGTCCAGCTTGCCAGGGGCTGGCCGGTTGACTCATACGCGGCGAGGTTGCCGATGAAGGTGTCGGCATGATCGGCCGGAAGCAGGATGCGTGACTGTCCGGCGCCAACGATCACCGGGCGATTGAAGGACGGGTTCAGTGCGCGGAACTCGTCGATCGGCATCTCTGCAAGGCGCGCTGCCGTAACAATGTCGATATCGCGCGTCTTGCGCACGACGGCGAAGTAGGGCTCGTTCTGGATGGCCGGCAGCGCAATGTCATACGACTGCGGCGCCCGCACGATGTTCTTGATCGCCTGCAGCTTGGGCACGTAGTGCTGCGTTTCCTTCGGCAAGCGCAGGCTGGCGTAGTTCATCGGCTTGCGCTGAGCGCGGTTGCGCGCAATGGCCCTTCCGATGCAGCCCTCGCCGCAGTTGTAGGCGGCCAGCGCCAGATGCCAATCACCGAAGTCGTTGTAAAGTTTCTGCAGGTAATCGAGAGCAGCGCGGGTTGATTCGAGCACGTCGCGCCGCTCGTCCTTCCACAGGTTCTGCTCGAGCTGATAGATCTTGCCGGTCGACGGAATGAACTGCCACAGGCCTGCCGCCTTGGCGTGCGATTCCGCCTCGGGTTGCATCGCGCTTTCGACAAAAGGCAGCAGCGCGAGCTCGGTGGGCATGCCGCGCTTCTCGATTTCCTCGACGATGTGAAACAGGTAACGGTTACCGCGGCTCGCCATGCGCCCGATGAAATCAGGCTGGCCGGCGTACCACCGCGTGCTGTTGTCTGCCAGGCGACCGGCGAGGTCCGGCATCTTGAAGCCACGCCGGATACGCTCCCACAGATCGATCGATGTGTCGCCAGAGACGCGCGGTTCAAGGCGCGCCGACGCGGCCGGGTTGTCGGATTCGAGTTTGCGCAGCAACTGGCCAAGCGGATCGGGCGCGGCCGGGCTCGCGCTGGCGGCGGCATTCAGCGCCGCGATATCGGACGCCGTTGCCGGCTCGTCGGCAATAGCGGCCAGCGGCACGGCGCTGCTCACAGCGATGACAATCCAGCGCGCAAGCGCGGCGCCGATGCGGTTCACGCCCAGTTGTCTCCGCATCGCCATCATGGGACGGAAGCCGTCGAATTGAAGGGGCGCAGTATAAGGCGCGTCCATCGCTCAGAATCGGTTTTTCCACGCACGCAGCGTGGCAAAGGTTTCGATGGTCGATGCCCCGGAGCCTGGCCGTTCGCGTTCAGCCCGTTCGCGCACGGCCAGCACGTCGCAGCGCAGGAATGGATTGGTCGCGCGCTCCTCGCCGATCGTCGACGGCACGGTTGGCGTTCCAGTTGCGCGCAGGGCTTCGCAGCCGCGCTGGCGCGCCTGCAGATCCGTGTTGTGGGGCTCGACCGCGAGCGCGAAGCGTATGTTGGCGAGTGTGTATTCATGCGCGCAGTACACGCGTGTGTCAGCGGGCAGCGCGGCCAGCCGCGCCAGCGAATCCAACATCTGCGCCGCTGTGCCTTCGAACAGGCGGCCGCAGCCGCACGCAAAAAGCGTGTCGCCGCAGAAAAGTGCGCGCAGCGACGGCGCGTAGTAGGCGATATGGCCGCTCGTGTGTCCGGGCACGTCGAACACGTCGAACGCATGGCCCAGCACCTCGATGCGATCGCCACCGGAAAGGCGCGTGCCGACGCACGGAATCGATTCCGCCGCCGGGCCGAACACATGTGCGCCAGTCGCGCGCACCAGGGCTTCGACGCCGCCGACGTGATCGCCATGATGATGCGTGACTAGAATCGCGGTCAGCTGCAGACCGGTCTGCGACAATCGGTGTGCAACCGGCGCAGCGTCACCCGGGTCGACGATCACCGCCGACCGGCCATTTGACAGCCACCACAGGTAGTTGTCATTGAACGCGGGGATCGGCTCAATGAGAATGTCAGAGGCAGCCGTCATCGTGAAGCCTGCGCAACAGCGGAAGTCCCGTGCACCGATTGGACACCAAGTATGAACCTTGCGATGACCGCAGCTTCGTCCCGACAGATGAGCGCCGGAGCATGAATGAGTAGCACGGCGATCGTCCGTCTATCCGAGTTCCTGCGCTCGCCGCCGGGCCGTTATGCGCTTGACTGGGAGCAGGCGCATCTTGATGCCGCGGTAGCCGACATTTTCGGCTACCACGCGCTGCAGCTTGGTCTGCCCGAGATCGACGCGCTGCGCGAGAATCGCATGCCGCTGCGCTTCTGCGCGTCGGATCGCCAGCTCGATGCGACTGCGGCGCAGGGTGCGCATACGCAGGTCGCGGTCATCAACCGGTATGAAGAACTGCCGTTCGAGACGCAGTCGATCGATCTGGTGGTGATGCCGCATATCCTCGAGTTCGCCCAGGAGCCACACCAGGTGCTGCGCGAAGTCGATCGCGTGCTGGTGCCCGAAGGCAGTGTCGTGCTGACGGGGTTCAACCCGGCCAGCCTGTGGGGCGTGCGTCAGACGCTTGCGCGCCTTGGAATGGCGCCCTTTCTGCCACGTGAGGGCCAGTTCATCGCGCTGCCCCGCGTCAAGGACTGGCTGAAGCTGTTGTCATTCGAGGTCAATCGCGGGCGCTTCGGGTGCTACGTGCCGTGGGCCCGCAGCGAGAAGTGGCTGGCGCGCTGGGCGTTCATCGAGAAGGCAGGTGATCGCTGGTGGCCGGTGCTTGGATCGGTCTACCTGGTCACCGCAATCAAGCGCGTGCGCGGCATGCGGCTGATTGGCCCGGCGTGGAAACGCAAGGAGAAGACACGGCCCGCGTTCGCTCCGGCCGCGACGCGCACGTTGACGCCAACCGCTGATGCCTACAGTGTCCGCGTTGATCCCGACCATGACGCCGACAACGACGCCATGCCGGGCGCGGCGCAGGGCTGATTTGACCCCATGAGGCACAGCCGCAGCGTGAAGCTGCTGGATCGCGAGGATGCGCGGCTGCAGCCCTCGGCCGCATCGGGCGCGCTGGTCGAGATCTACACCGACGGTGCCTGCAAGGGCAATCCGGGTCCCGGTGGCTGGGGGGCATGGCTGAAGTCGGGCGTGCACGAGAAGGAACTCTTCGGTGGTGAACGCGCGACCACGAACAATCGCATGGAATTGATCGCGGTGATACGCGCGCTGGAATCACTCAAGCGGCGCGCGCACGTGGTGCTGCACACCGACTCGCAGTATGTGAAGCTCGGCGTCACCGAATGGCTGCCGATGTGGATTCGACGCGGCTGGAAGACTGCCGGCAACAAGGCGGTGAAGAACGCCGATCTGTGGCGCGAGTTGGCACATCTGGCTTCGCAGCACGACATTGACTGGCGTTGGGTCAAGGGACATGCCGGCGTACCCGGCAACGAGCGCGCGGACGAACTGGCCAATCGTGGCGTCGAAACCGCGCTGCGCGATGGCGGTCGCACGTAAGACTGCGTGCGTGCCGGTGATACAGTCTCGACGCGGCGGCTTCCGTCATTCGTCGCCGCAACTCCCTGACGATGAAGAACAAGGTCTCCCTGTGGGCGATGGCCGGATTGCTGGCGATTGCTGCCATTGCGTACTTCGGGCCGCGCTGGACCGCGACGGGGCCGGCCCCGGTGTCCACAGCTGAAGTCGGGAAGGTCGACACGGGATCCAAGGGCGCGTCCAACGCGACGGGTTCGAAGTCCGACAAGGGTGGCGGCGCCGCTGGACCGACGCCGGTGGAGGTCATCGAATTGCGTCCAGCCGCGGTGCAGGAGGACCTGGTCGCAGTGGGCTCGCTGCGCTCCAACGAAAGCGTGGTGCTGCGGCCGGAGGTCGCCGGCCGCATTGCGCAGATCGGTTTTCGCGATGGGCAGCCTGTGCGTCGGGGCCAGCTGATCATCGGGCTGGATGCGTCAGTGAATCAGGCGGAAGTGGCGCAGGCGCGGGCGGAATTTGAACTCGCGCAGTCCAACCTGAAGCGCACTGAGGATCTCGCGCGCAAGAACTTCGTCAGTTCAAGCGCGCAGGAGCAGGCCGCATCGAATGTGCAGGTGAGCGAAGCGAAGCTGAAGCTCGCCGAAGCGCGGCTGGCCAAGATGCGAATCCTGGCGCCGTTTGACGGTGTGGTCGGCATCCGTAATGTGAGCGTGGGCGACTACGTGAAGGACGGCACCGATCTCGTCAACATCGAGGACGTTGGCATCCTGAAGGCCGACTTCCGTTTGCCGGAACGCTACTTCACTCAGATCCGTGTCGGGCAGCCGGTCGAAGTCACAGCCGATGCGGTCGCGGGCGAGCAATTTGCAGGTGTCATCGATGCCACCAACCCGCGCATTGATGCCAACGCTCGCTCGCTTGAGGTGCGGGCGCGGTTGAGTAATCAGGAACGCAAGCTGCGGCCCGGCATGTTCGTTCGCGTGCGCGTGATCATTGGCGAGCGCGCCAACGCGCTGCTGGTGCCGGAGGAAGCCATCGTGCCGCTGGGCGAGGACTTCTTCGTCTTCAGGGTAAACGATGGGGTGGCAAAGCGGGTCAAAGTGAAGATTGGCGTGCGACGCGCGGCGAAGGTGGAAATCCTCGACGGGCTCGGCGCTGGTGACCAGGTAGTCACCGCGGGTATGCGGCTGGCCCGCGATGGACAGCAGGTGAAGATCGTCGGGAGTCGGGAGTCGGGCGTCGGGAGCAAGGACATCGCGGCCGAAACAGGAAAGAAGTAACGTTTGTGGCTCTGACTATCCAATTCTGAACCTCCACCGCCGGACTCCCGACCCCCGTCTCCATGAGCCTGTTTGAAGTATGCATCCGCCGCCCGGTCCTCTCGACCGTGCTGTCGCTGCTGGTGCTTGTCATCGGTGCCATTTCGTATTCGCGACTCGCCGTGCGCGAGTATCCGAAGATCGACGAGCCGGTCGTCAGCGTCAGCACCAAGTATGCGGGCGCCTCGGCCGAGGTGGTCGAATCGCAGATCACGAAGGTGCTCGAGGACTCACTCGCCGGCATCGAGGGCGTGGAGCTGATGACCTCGGCCAGCCGCTCGGAGACGAGCCAGATCAACGTGCGGTTCCGCATTACGCGCGATCCGGACTCGGCCGCCGCCGATGTGCGCGACAAGGTGGCACGCGTGCGCGCGCGACTGCCCGACGAAGTCGACGAGCCGGTGATCGCCAAGGTCGAGGCGGACTCGTTCCCGATCATCTGGATGGCGGTGACCGCGGGCGGGCGCACTTCGCTCGAAGTCTCGGACTATCTCGCCCGCTACGTGAAGCCGAGATTGTCGGTGCTGCCGGGCGCGGCGGACGTGTGGATCTTCGGTGAACGCAAGATCTCGATGCGCATCAATGTCGACCGCGATCGCCTTGCCGGCTATCGCCTGACGCCTCAGGATGTGGAAGAAGCGCTGCGGCGGCAGAACGTCGAGCTGCCCTCCGGACGGATTGAATCGGCCAAACGCGAATTCTCGATCGTGGCCGCCACCGACGTCAGCACGCGCGAGCAGTTTGAAAACCTGATCGTGGCGCAGGTCGCCGGCTATCCGGTGCGGCTGCGCGATGTGGCCGCCGTTGCGGTGGGCCCGGTCGAAGAACGCGTGATTGCGCGCTTCAACAGCCAGCCGTCGATCAACATGGGGCTGGTCAAGCAGGCCACCGGCAATCCGCTCGAATTGTCGCAGGCAGCGCGAGCCGAGATCGCGAAGATCAACGCCACCCTGCCCGAGGGCATGAAGATCACCGTGGCATACGACTCATCGGTGTTCATCGATCGGTCCATCAGCTCGGTGTTCCGCACCGTGACCGAAGCGGTGGTCCTGGTGGTGCTGGTGATCTTCTTCTTTCTGCGCAACCTGCGCGCCACGCTGATTCCGCTGGTGACGATCCCGCTGTCGCTCGTGGGCGCCTTCGCACTGATGTATGCGTTCGGGTTCACCATCAACACGCTGACGCTGCTGGCGATGGTGCTGGCGATCGGACTGGTGGTCGATGACGCGATCGTGGTGCTGGAGAACATCTACCGCAATATCGAAAACGGCATGGGCCGGGTGGCGGCGGCAATCAAGGGCATCAAGGAGATCGGCTTCGCGGTCGTTGCGATGACGCTGACGCTCACCGCGGTGTTTGCGCCACTGGCATTCGCAACTGGACGCACCGGGCGCCTGTTCATCGAGTTTGCGCTGGCGCTCGCAGGAGCAGTCCTGGTGTCGGGCTTCGTGGCACTCACGTTAAGCCCGATGATGTGCAGCAAGCTGCTTAAGCACGAGGAAAAGCACGGACGCGTGTTCAAGCTGGTCGAGGGCTGGCTCGAAGCACTTACCAGCGGTTATGCGCGTTCGCTGGCGTGGGTGCTTTCGCGCCGCTGGCTGATTGTGATTGTTTGGTTTGTCGCCGCCGGTCTGGGTGCGCTGTTCTTTTCGCTGCTGCGCTCGGAACTCGCGCCGCTCGAGGACCGCTCGGTGATCTTTGGTCGCCTTCAATCGCCGCCCGGGGCCACGGTCGACTACACATCGGAGCAGTTGCGCACGGTCGAGAAGTATTACCAGACCTTTCCCGAAACGGCGGCCTATAACGCGGTGGCCGGCTTCCCGACGGTGGATTTCGGCAATGCGATCCTGCGCCTCAAGCCATGGGAGGAGCGCACGCGCAAGCAGCAGGACATCGCGCGCGAACTGAACCAGCGCTTTCAGCAGCTGCCCGGCGTGATCGGATTTGCGGTCAATCCGCCTTCGCTCGGCCAGTCGCCGCGCCAGTTGCCGGTCGAATACGTGATCATGTCGCAGGTGCCGTACGCGGAACTGGATCGCATCGTCACCCAGTTTGTCGGCGAAATTGCAAAGACCGGGATCGTGCAGAACCCGCAGTCGGACCTGCGCCTGAACACGCCGGAACTTCGCGTAGAGGTCAATCGCGACAAGCTGTCCGACATCGGTGTTCCAGTGGAAAACGTCGGCCGCACGCTGCAGACCATGCTGGGCGGCCGCCAGGTGACGCGCTTCAAGAAGGACGGCGAGCAGTACGACGTGATCGTGCAGGTGGCGCCACGCGACCGCAGCCGCCCGAACGACATCAGCGACATCTACGTGCGCGCGCGCGACGGCTCGATGGTCCAGCTTGCCAACCTCGTCACGGTGCAGGAAGGTGTGTCGCCCCAGTCGCTGAATCACTTCCAGCGGCTGCGCGCGGTGACCATCAGCGCCACGCTCGCACCGGGCTACGCGCTGAGCGACGCACTGAAGATGATGGATGACACCGCTCGACGCGTGCTGCCGCAGACCGCGCTAACGGACCTGAACGGCGTGTCACGCGAGTTCCGCGACGCGCGCGGCAGCATCTATCTCACGTTCGTGCTGGCGCTGGTCTTCATCTACCTTGTTCTGTCGGCGCAGTTCGAGAGCTTTGCTGATCCGTTCGTCATCATGCTGTCGGTGCCTTTGTCGCTCGCTGGAGCTCTCTTCGCGCTGTGGGCCAGCGGCGGGACGCTCAACATCTACAGCCAGATCGGGTTGATCACGCTGGTGGGTCTCATCACCAAGCACGGCATCCTGATTGTCGAGTTCGCCAACCAGTTACAGGAGCGCGGCGAGGACCTCTTCGACGCCATCGGTCATGCCGCCGTGCTGCGGTTGCGGCCGATCCTGATGACGACCGGCGCGATGGTGCTGGGCGCGTTACCGCTGGCAATGTCACGCGGCGCCGGCGCCGAAAGCCGCATCCAGATCGGCTGGGTGATCGTCGGCGGCCTCACTTTCGGCACCATTTTGACGCTGTACGTGGTGCCAACGATGTACACGATCATGGAGCAGGCGCTCGGCAAGTGGCTGGGGTCGCATCATCATGAGGACGAGGCGGCCGCGGCCGCGCCGCACACACGCGCTGCTGAATAGGGCGTACCAACGGGAAGCAACTGCAGCGTGAGACAGATCGTTCTCGACACGGAGACCACCGGACTCGAAGCGAAGGACGGCCATCGCATCATCGAAGTCGGCTGTCTAGAGCTCGTCAGCCGCCGCCTGACGGAGCGC
>Ga0209798_10000530_pt1 | contig 23090 bp, 19 predicted proteins | sample DOMMetBare3Fresh_FD_187475 | JGI IMG/M metagenome (GOLD analysis project Ga0209798, IMG submission 187475) | Wetland sediment microbial communities from St. Louis River estuary, USA, under dissolved organic matter induced mercury methylation -... | ecosystem: Environmental > Aquatic >... | reverse complement strand
AGGAGTTTGTTGTCCTCGACGATATCCATACCGACTACGCAATCGTTTGGTCGCAGACGCACACCACGTACACCGCGGGCCGAGCGACCCATCGGACGAGAATCAGTCTCGCCAAATCGTATAGTCTGACCAGCAGATGTTGATATTATAACATCGTTATCACCGTTAGTTCGTTTTATCCAACGTAGCTCATCTCCATCATCAAGCTTGATAGCAATCAGACCATTAGTTCGTATATTTGAGTACTCTTTTAGTAGAGTCTTCTTAATAGTGCCCTTTGTAGTTGTCATAAATAGGTAGCCATCGTCAGCTGAGCCTTCCTTACCTAAACATATGATTGATGTAATTTTCTCTTCAGGTTGTAGCTGTAGTAAATTAACTGCCGCCACACCACGAGTTGCCAGGCTAGCTGCTGGAACTTCATAAGCCTTTAGACGGAAGACGCGTCCCTTGTTTGTAAAGAACAGTAGGTAGTCATGAGAACTGGCGGGTATCAATTGGTCAATCACGTCCTCGGCTTTGATGGTCATACCGCGCTTACCTTTACCGCCCCGATTCTGGCGATGATATTCACTAACCAAAGTCCTTTTTATATAGTTCTCGGCGGTTACTAGTATCACGCTGTCTTCTTCGGGTATCAGCTCCTCGTCACTAAACTTCCCTAGTTCATGATTAATGATCTGGCTACGTCGCTTGTCACCATATTTCTCTTTCATTTCAAGTAGTTCTTCTTTGATGACTCTTAAAATCTCATTCTCGTCGGCTAGGATTGCTTCGAGTTTCGCAATCAAGGCAAGCAATTCATTTAATTCATTCTCGATAGCTTCACGTTCTAGACCAGTCAAGCGTCGAAGTTGCATAGCCAAAATAGCTTTTGCCTGAATTATCGATAGTTTGAATTTTTCAATCAGAGCCGTTTCAGCCTCTTCACTAGTCTGACTTGCGCGAATAGTTTTGATAACCTCATCAATATGATCTAACGCGATTTTGTAACCTTCCAGAATATGAGCTCGCTCTTTGGCTTTGCGCAGTTCGAACTCGGTCCTACGCCTAATAACAACTTGTCTGTGTTTAATATACTCCGATAGGATCTCTTGAAGACCAAGTATCCTAGGCTGGATACCATCAATCAACGCAAGCATATTGTAATGGAAACTAGTCTGTAGTGATGTTAGTTTATATAGTTGATTTAGGACTTTCTTTGGATAGGCATCTTTTTTAAGCTCTATAACTATCCTAACCACGCCGCGCGCACTTTCGTCGCGTAAATCACTAATTGAAGTTATCTTTTTATCCTTAACTAGTTCTGCTATTTTTTCTATTAATGTAGCCTTGTTGACTGCAAACGGCATCTCGCTAACGATAATCTGACTACGGCCCTTTTTAGTTTCTTCAATATTTGCCACCGCCCGAATACAAACACTTCCCCTACCTGTTTGATAGGCCTGCTTCATTGGCGTACCGCCATATACAATAGCACCAGTTGCAAAATCTGGACCCTTAATGTGCTTCAATAAATCGTCTAAAGTAGTAGTATCTGGGTGTTCAATTAAGTGAACCGTAGCGTCAATCAACTCGCCAAGGTTGTGTGAAGGAATACTAGTCGCCATACCAACCGCAATACCAATTTGACCATTTAATAATAGGTTTGGTAATTTCGCTGGTAAAACAGTAGGTTCTTGCTCGGAGCCGTCATAATTATCCCTAAAATCAACGGTGTCTTTATCTAGATCAGTTAGTAATTCATTTCCTGCCCTATCTAACCTGGCTTCTGTATACCTAGAGGCTGCAGCTGGATCGCCGTCCATTGAACCGAAGTTACCCTGCCCATTAACTAGTGTGTAACGCATCGTCCAGTTCTGGGCTAAGCGCACCATGGAATCATAAATAGCCGAGTCGCCATGTGGGTGATATTTACCCATCACATCACCAACGATACGAGCCGACTTACTAAACTTACTACCAGGACGCAGTCCTTGTTCTCCCATTGAATACAAAATGCGTCTATGTACTGGTTTTAGGCCATCCCTTACATCGGGTAGTGCGCGATCAACAATAACGCTCATCGAATAACGCAGGAAGCTATCTTCCATGACATTTTCAACTGTTGCCTTTTCGACTACACGTGAATGTGTAATAGGTTGAATAATTTCGTTTTCTGTTGTATTTATATCATCGTCCATAGCTATACATCCAACTCCTCAATACTTAACGACTTCGCTCTTCCTTGTATGAAGCTCTTTCGAAGTTCTACTTGATCACCCATTAACTTTGTAAAAATTGCATCAGCTCGCTCAGCATCCTCAACCTTTACTTGAACAAGTACACGGTTTTCTGGGTTCATTGTCGTATCCCAGAGTTGTTCAGCATCCATTTCACCAAGACCTTTGTAGCGTTGCAGTAGTGTTATTCCAGCTTGCTTTATTCGATCTGAGTCTTCGTCAATCTTAATACCTTTTTCTCGCCTATCTTTAATCAACTCCTCTGTAATCGAATCTCTTTCTTCATCACTATAGGCATAATATTTCTTTGTGCCAACCTTGAGTAGGAAAAGCGGTGGTTTTGCTAAATATATATATCCACCATCGACAACTTCTCGCATATATCTAAAGAAGAATGTTAGTAGTAGTGTCGCTATGTGACTACCATCAACGTCAGCATCAGTCATAATAATAACTCTGTGATAACGCAGGCCTGATACGTCAAATTGATCACCAATGCCAACACCCATTGCTTTAATTAAGCTGACAATTTCGTTATTAGCTAACATGCGATCAAGCCGGGCACGTTCTACGTTTAGAACTTTACCCCTAAGAGGTAATATAGCCTGGGTCTTACTGTCACGGCCAGACTTAGCTGAACCGCCCGCAGAGTCTCCCTCCACGATGTATATTTCGGAGTCGGCTGGGTTCTTACTCGAACAATCAGATAACTTTCCAGGTAGACTTAAACCGTCGAGTGCACCCTTACGAATAACGTTATCGCGGGCGGCACGAGCTGCCTTGCGAGCCCTAGCAGCCAATAAGGCCTTGTTAACGATGCCTTTTGCGACATTAGGGTTTTCTTCTAGGTAGTAAGAGAAGTACTCGTTCATCACCTGCTCGACATTGCGTCGTACTTCAGGATTACCTAGTTTATTCTTGGTCTGGCCCTCGAACTGCGGATCCGGTAGGCCAACTAGTATTACAGCTGTTAGACCTTCGCGTATATCGTCACCAGTTAGGTTATCTTCCTTTTCCTTTAGTAAGCCACTTTTACGGGCGTAGTCATTTATAGTCCTGGTTAAGGCAGACTTGAAGCCCACCAAATGAGTGCCACCGTCGATGGTTAGGACATTATTAGCAAACGGCTTCACGATTTCAATATAGCTATCGTTATATTGAATTGCTATCTCGACCTGAGCTTCCTCAACTTGTTTTTCAACATAAAAAATATTATCGCTTAGGACATCTTTGCCTATATTCAGGTGTTTTACGTAACTCTGAATACCGCCTTCAAAATAGAAAGACTGACTATCACTAGTACGCTCATCTTTGACTGATACGAATATACCTTTTGTTAGGTACGCCTGATGTCGGAGATAGTTAACTACCCACTTGTAATCAAATGTTATTGTTTCCTTAAATATTTCTGGATCTGGATAGAATGTTATCGTCGTACCCTGTGGTCTATCTGTCTTACCAAGTTTTTTTAGAGGCATCGTTGTTACACCCCTTGCGAACTCCATGTGGTAAAGTTGTCCCTCGCGAACTACCTCGGCTATCAATTTAGTAGATAGGGCGTTTACAACACTCGATCCAACACCGTGCAATCCAGAAGAAACCTTATAACCACCCCCGCCGAACTTACCGCCTGCGTGCAGGATTGTCAGCGCTGTTTCAAGTGTGCTAAGGCCGGTCTTAGGATGTATATCAATTGGTATACCACGACCATCATCCTCAATACTAACTCCACCATCACTCATAAGATTAACCGTTATCCGAGTTGCAAAACCAGCAATAGCCTCGTCGACACAGTTGTCGGCGATCTCTTTGATTAAGTGATGTATACCATCATATCCAGTACTGCCGATATACATTCCAGGTCGTTTACGAACTGGGTCAAGACCCTCAAGAACTTGTATCTGTGAACTGTCGTAAGAACCATCATTTTTTTGTTTGGCCACTATCAACTCCCTCATCCATTTCAGAACTATTATAGCTATTTACAATAAACCCATTATAGCGAACAATTTGTGTTCACTCAAGCTATTGATTGAACATATTTCTTATGCTAAAGTGTTTTATAAGAGGTTAGGAAACAAAAAAAATTAAATGTTCAGGAAAATAGTATCGAACCTGCCGTTCAGCCCTGCACTAGTAGGTCAGTTAGGGTTTTATGCTAATAGACTACGCAAGGAAGAAATGACCAGACGTCTCGGATTGGTATTTATTGCCTTAACACTAGTTATTCAATCCCTAGCAGTATTTCAGCCACCAGAATCAGCCAATGCCTCTAGCTCTACTGATATGGTGCTCGGCGGCATAAGCTCTATTAAGGAGTTCTTGAACGCATACGACTCAAATACTCGTCATCTTAAAGATATAATGAATTATACTGGCATAACGCGAGCTGAGATTAAAAATACTGAGTACACATCCTTCCGAACGGGAGAAAAATTATCATGGGGACTAGCATCTAGGTTTAGTTACGCCCAAGGCGAACGACAACATTCAGTTAAGGATGCAAGCGGAAAAATTGTAACTACGGTCTACTCAAGACCTCTGAAATTATGGGGCAGCGAAAGTAAACAAATAAATGGTTGGGTTGGACACTCGAATAAAATGGGTTGGTTTGCAATTATGCGCTCGTGTGGCAACCTCGTCACGACAAAATTACCACCTCCGCCCCCACCTCCATTGTGCGCCTATAATCCAAAACTACTCAAGAGCGACTCGCGCTGCAAACCATGCCCTGGAGACGACAGATTATGGATTGATGATCCTGTGTGTGTTCCTGAAATAATAAAGTCTAAAACCGCCACAAACACTACTCAGGGCTTCGTGCATGCATCCAGCAAGACCGCTCTAGCTGATGACCAGATTAGTTATACAATAACCACCAAGAATACTGGACTTAGCGCGAAAAAGGTTCAGCTAGAAGAACGATTAGAGGATGTCTTGCAATACTCTACCTTGATAGATAACGGAGGGGGTATACTGGACTCAACAACTAAAGTTTTGTCGTGGTCTGACGCTAACTTGGGTCCAAAACAGCAACAAACCCGTACTTTCGTGGTAAGAGTAATGAAGAATATTCCAGCCGACGCAAGTGGTCAAAGTGACCCAACGTCATTCGACTGCATGATGACTAATGTTTATGGTAACCAAATAGACATCAGAGTCGACTGTCCAACTCCAAAAATAATCGAAAAAACTACATCGGAGCTACCTCAGACCGGACCAACGGAAAATATAATGTTTGCAGGCATACTATGTGCAGTAACAACCTATTTCTACGCAAGGTCCCGCCAGCTTAAAAAAGAGACCGTCATAATCCGTAAAAACGTAACTACAGGTACCATATAATTATGAGTGAGAAAGATAAATCATCAATTGAATATAGCCCGACGGTTAACTCTGAAAATGGCGAAACCGCATCCAACCAATTAGATAAATTGTCGAGTAAGTTTGAGAAGTCTGCGGAATTATCACCTCGCGATAGCGAGAAGAGGGCTGAAAAAGCCCGCAACGAAGCCCTAGAGAACGCCATTAGCGTTGAATCTGGTAGTAAGGAAAAAGATACCAATGCATCACAGGTGGCACCAGTACGTCGTGGATCTATCAATAAAAAGCAACTTGATGCGAGCTATAAGCAAACTATGAAATTAGTCCAGAGCGAACTAAAACCAACTGGTCGTCTATTTAGCCGCATAGTGCACAGTAAATACATCGAGGAAAGCAGTGAAGTTATTGGAAGCACTATAGCTAGACCTAATGCCATATTAACCGGAGGTATATTTGCGTTCATACTAACTACCCTGACCTACGTAATCGCCAAAAACTTTGGTTATAAATTATCAGGATTCGAAACTATAGCTGCATTTATAGCTGGTTGGCTAATTGGTATTGTCTACGACTATTTTAAATTATTAGTCACCGGCAAGAAATCGTAATTAGCGAAGTTTGATAGATACACCGTCATTCGAATTGGCGTCATCATCACGTATATTAAACGCTTCAACTGGTTTAGTGCCATCCATCTGTTGCTTGAGTGCTGGTGTCGTCGACACATCTGTTGGCGGCTTTACAGGCTGCTGATGGTTGGTTATTTGAGTTTGGGTAGGAATCGTGGGCGCTGATACATTCTGCTGAGTTGCGCCACTTTGAGAAATCTGCTGACGCTTTGCTAACCATTCATCCAAGAAGGAAGAGCTGCTATTCTGTTTTATACCAGCCGGTTTTTGCATACCGGTCTGACCTTGCTGCATTTTCTTCATTGCTTCAATTTTTGCCTTCTTAACGGCATCACCGGCACCCAATCTGGCAAATATCTCACCCTCTATGATTTTGCGTGGGCGACCATATTTAGCCGCAGAGAGCTTTTTTATAGCGTCTTGTAACTGGGGGTTTGGTTTTACCATTGGCGGTATGAGCGACATGCTAAAGGCCGCTGACGGCACTTCGTTAATTAGTACTGAGCTGATAGTCTGGAAATTTGGTAACTTTGTTAGATCCTCGGCATCAAATGTTGGTGCAAATTTTTTCTGCAGTATCTCGGCATCGGTTATACCTAAACGACCACTAATTACGGTGCCAATATTACCAATAATAGCCTCGCGAATATTATCAGTTAATTGCGTCATGAATTGATTTGCGAGTATCAGGTTCAAGCGGTACTTTCTAGCTTCGGATAGTATTGTAGCAAATGAATCAGTCGCAAAATTCTGGAACTCGTCAACATAAAGCGCGAAGTCTTTGCGTTGATCTTCGGGTACATCGGCACGCCCCATGGCCGCAGCTTGAAACTTCATAACAAATATCATACCTAGTAATTGAGAGTTTAGCTCACCTGTCCGACCCTTGGATAGATTAACAATTAGAATTTTATTATTGTCCATTATATCGCGCATGTTAAAGCCACTCTTGGTCTGGCCGATAATATTTCGCATCATTTCATTTGACAAGAAGGCACCAAATTTACTTACAAACCAACCCAACACCTCTGACTTATTGGCTTCGCTAGTCTGCGCCATCTCTTTATACCAGAAATCTAAAACGGTGCGGTCCGTGACGTATTTTAACTTTTCATCCGTAAAGGACTGGTCATTAAATACCTGTGGAACGTCTATAAACGAACAGCCATTCGGGTCACTCATGATAGTCAGTGCGGCGTTCCTGAACCAATGCTCGTAACGCGGACCGATAATACCCGTATGCCCTGGGTCATATAGTTTATATAACATGGCGATTGCCTCTTGGATTAGAAAATCACGCTGATCCTGAGTTTCGAATTCGAATAAGTTCAAGCCGACTGGATTTTCCATATCACCAGGATTGAAGTAAATAACATCTTCTACACGCTCCTTTGGTACTACCCCTAACAGTTTTTCTGCCGAGTCACCGTGCGGATCAATAAACGCAAAACCCTTGCCGTCCATCATATCTTGATAAGCCAAGTTCTCTAATAAACTAGATTTACCAGTACCAGTTTGACCGATAAAGTAAGTGTGGCGGCGACGGTCATTAGTATTTAGTCTAATCTGTTTCTTAACACCTCGGAATTCGTTGTAACCCAATAAGAAACCTTCATCCATAACCTGCGTCGGACCATCGACTTGCTTGGCCATTTGACGTTGTACCTGTGAAGTTGGGATACTATTCTGGTTTGGCAAATGAAATATCGTAGCCAGTTCTACGCTATTTAAAATGTTTTGATTGACGCTTTGTGGAAAGAATCGGAAAATATATGCCGTTACCAGTTCGTCAATGTCCTTGGCCATTGTGAATTTGAAACCGTTATTAGTTGAAGATTCGAATAACGCAAAAGCGGAAATAATATTCTTAAGCAAGGCCTGCGAGCGTGAGGCTGTATTAGAGGATACGACGACGCGTACTAATGTTTCATAGGCAGGATACCTAGTTTTTTCCTCGATAGATTCGACTAAACTCTGTTCGAGTGAAGTCAGTTGTTTGTCTTCGGGTTTTGCATCACTACTTTCAGGTGGCTTCCATAGAGCCTCCATAATATTCTTAGGCTTGAATATATCATTTGATGATGAGCCCTTAGTGCCTTTATCCTTCTTTATTTTATTAGCTGAGTAAACAGAGTTCTTTGACCAGCCCTCGTTGGCTGGGCGGATTAGTAATTGAATACCAACGCCATCTTCGCGAGTTGCCGAGGACAAAGCATTTAACATAGCCCTGGCCGCATCACGTTTCGATTCCTGATATGTTGCGATTGGATAGACGTAGCTCTTTTTTAAGGTGAACTCACCTCCGATAGTGCCGCTCATCTTGCCTGCTTGACTGAATATATTCTTTTCCTCAACCTCTTCCATGCGAGCCGTCGGATATGCAGCTGCCACTGCTTGTCTGACAACATCAGTAAGAACTGTTGGTACGATGGCGTAGTAATGCACAAGACCCTCGTGGGCTATGATTTCGAATGACAGATGCCTCTGCCCGTATATCTTATTTTTAAACCCCTTAGTGGCGGTACTAGAGATAATGTTATATAGGACTTGCGCTTGAGATAGTACCTCTTCGGTAATATCCCTCTCATCGCGTCCATTGGATTCTATATCCTCAGTCGAAGGTGGTATATGGATATACATTGGCACCATCTTGAGGCCACGTTCGTAGTTCTTGGCTTCTCGTAGAGTTTTGCGGTATTGCAAAAAAATAAATAAGCCAACTAAAGATATAACTAGCAGTCCAACTACGAAAGTTATCAAAGCCGCAATCATATAGATATCAATGATCGGCATCTATTCCGAGACGCCCAACTCCCTTCCGTACCTTTTTTTAATGTAATCGGACTGCAGTTTACTGACCTCTTGTTCGCGTTTATAAGGATCATCGTGAGTATAAACAACTATCTTTTTTGCTCTATCAACCCACTCTTTCTCTATTAGGTCATCGTCGCTAGCAACAGACGGTGTTATTAAACCACTAGTCTGTGAGTTTTGGGTGGGTTTGTCATCGATTGGCAACGCAGTTGTAGTCTGAACTGGTGGTAGATTTGAAACCGCCACATCACTGACTATAGCCGTAAGTTCAGCTGCTTGCTCGTATCGCTCAGCGCCCTGTTCGACGCCGTAATCGTTTACTTGCTCAGCTGGAACTATTACGGTCGGCATAGTCTCAACAAGGACACTCTCCGAACCTATTGGAGAAGGCTGATTCTCTGGTTTCATAACCGTAATTATATCACGATAAGAACAAGCATTACACTCATTCCACTCGTTTTAGCACATAGAAACAGCTGATTGTAACAAAAATCACTATCAATAATACCTCGTAGAACCCCACTGATCCAACCGACTGTAGCCCAGTAAATATAATAGGTATAGTAGATAATACAGTAGAGAGATAATACGACCTTTTCACCGACAACGTAGTCACCGGCTTACGTGAAATAAGAACCAAAGAAAGACGCGCAATTAATTTATTGAAATGATAGATGATATATGTAAAAACCAATACTAGTATCACATATGATGCTACTAGTAATATTAGAATACCCAACGGACCGGCGTTCGACGGGGTCGTAAGATTTAATATCAAGCCCACAGTAACCAGGCAGATTAATAGTATTATTACGTACAGTATTCTTAGCATCGCCACTACAGACTATAGCACTTTCGCTTCCAAATTAAAAAAGCCCGAGCGACAGATTATTGTCCGAGTTGCAGCATACGCATCTTATAAATATATTGAGCGTGTGAACCACAGACACCTGCCGCTGCAGGCTAGACTGACCGCTCCGACATAATCGGGGCCCTTGTCTCTTGCACACTTTCCGCATGATTAGTCAACTACGAGTGTGACCAAACCGGTACTCAGTGTACGCGCTACACGCCATTTGGCGGAGCATCGGTAACGCCAAAAAAGGTGTCGTCACCGAGTTTCCGTCAAAGAAACAGTCAGTATTTTTGTTGTTAAGGTAGGTTTTTGTTTTGGTTATTAGCCTACAGACAACATAACACATAAACACATCTATGTAAAGTATTTATGCTTCAACTATTGTTGTAATAATGTATATTTATGTTAGTTTGTATAAATTTTAAGGTGTTATTGCGTTAATGTAGATATTATAGCTACATTGTGGTATATACTACGTATTTTACAAAATCAGCGAATCTATGGATAAATTATGGTTATTAATAAATCTAATTGACTCCAACCCTACCTAGTTAGAGTGTTCGATTCGATCAGGCTCGCTATTGATCGGCAGACTCCGTTTAGAATCCCTGCTTATTTTTGTATGAACAAATTCTGGATTGTATTCGCACTTTTGCGATGATTTTAGCATTGCAGATGCTCGACTGCTGCGGACGTTGATTAATATAAAAATTATGATTAATGATAAAATAATATTCATGAACGTGGACTAGTACATGGTCGATACACGTGTTGGTATATTGCTATATTGGTTTGGTTTGATATATGTCTAGTCGATTCACATAGCAAAACTTAATTAACTTGGCGTGATAGGTTTACGCTATCAATTAACTATGGGGACAGCGCACGCCTATTTAGACCTAAAAGTGTTCTGGTTTTGCCTATTGACTCATTTATCGAACAACTGCCTATAGCTGAGCCAATTTACGTAGTATTTTTTACTGAAATTTTATGGAAAATTGTTATTGACACAAGCATTTTATAGGCTTATTATAGGGGCAGCTTCTGAATAAATAAATTATACAGGAGCCAAAAACAAACAGATACTCAAAAACTCCACAAATTAAAACAACCGTTCCTCGCAGGCGGTTGTTTTTTTAGTGATACAATTATGACTCTATGGTGGAGCTGCGGGGAATCGCACCCCGGTCCGAAAGGTAACAAGATTATCATTCTACGAGTATAGTCTAATTAATGTATTACGGTCGTGAGTGCTATTAACCAGACAAAACACATCCCCGGACCGCGCAATAGTATTTCCCATCAACTAGTTGCTGCCCTAGATGATAGTGAGCGATAAAAATATATAACACTACCTAGGCTTATATCGCATCACACAGGTAATGGCGACGAGGTTAAACTCGTGCTGTTGCAAGAGCTGGAGACTGAAATGCACTGGCGAAACCAGATGCAGCCTCAGCTACATAACTCTTAGCTTTTGCAATAAATGTTGCAATTAAATTTTCGTTTTACGACCGACGTCGACTCGCTAATAACCTGTTAAAGTCCCTTCGTCAAAGCTATGTCAGCCCCAATGAATAGATTGATTATAACATAATTTGCAGGCATGCGCACGACGTGGTTAACTAATAGTACTTATGGTTGCTAGGGTATTCACCGTATCGCCTAACGGATTCAACGGATCTTTGGTTGAGGTCGAGTGTGATACTTCTAAATCACTACCGTCACTACAAATAGTCGGACTCGGTAATAAAGCGATTGACGAGGCTAAGGAGAGGGTTAGAAGCGCAATCAAGAACTCACTATTAGAATTCCCCAAGAAACGTATAACTATCAACCTAGCACCAGCCGAACTACCAAAAGATGGCACGTCATTCGACCTACCAATAGCCCTGTCTATACTATGCGCTAGTGGCCAAATAAACCAACACGAAGTAGACGGTGTAGTCTTTGCTGGTGAGCTAGCGCTGAACGGTGACCTAAGGCCCGTAAGGGGTGTTATAAATATAGTCCAGACGGCTAAGTCGCTTGGGTACAAATCGGTTTATGTGCCATTCGGCAATCTAGACCAGGCTGCTTTAATAAGCGATATAGAAATATATGGTATTCAGTCGATAAAACAATTATATTTACACTTGAAAAAAGAAATAACTATAACTCCCCTGCAACCAGACACTAAAACCAACTCGACAGAGTTCAAGTACTTACAGCCGGTCCTGGACGACATAAAGGGTCAAGAACAAGCTAAGCGCGCTATGATAATCGCAGCCGCCGGACACCATAATATACTGTTGTCTGGTACGCCTGGTTCTGGTAAGACTATGTTAGCTAAGGTCTTAGCCAATCTGCTGCCAAATCTATCTAAAGATGAGCAGATAGATGTAACCAAGCTGTACAGCTTAGCTGGTAAAGTGCATGGTGATATCGTAATGACTAGACCATTCCGTTCACCACATCACACCGCCAGTCAGATATCGCTCATAGGCGGTGGCGCATTAGCAAAACCTGGCGAGATCAGTCTGGCTCACACCGGTGTCCTGTTTCTCGATGAATTACCAGAATATAATCGCTCATTTATTGAATCATTACGACAGCCGCTAGAGGATAAAAAGATTGAGATAAGTCGCGCCAAGTCGCATGTCGCCTACCCAGCCGATTTTATGATGGTCGCCACTATGAACCCTTGTCCGTGTGGTTACTATGGTGATAGTAAGAAAGAATGTACCTGCACATCGTCGCAGATACTAAACTACCAGAAACGTCTCTCTGGTCCACTACTAGATAGGATTGACATGATAATTAATGTATCACGCATAGATAATAAAGACCTGTTATCTAGTAATATGTTGAGTAATTGTCAACATATTACCGCTCAAGAATCTATCAAAAAAGTTAGAAATTACCAGATTAAAAGATATAATAGTAGTACGTTATACAACGCATCATTAACTAATCGGGATATAAAGAAATACGCACAACTATCCCCAGATTGCCAGAATCTATTAACATCCGCAGCTGATAAATTAAACTTAAGCACTCGTAGCTACTACAAGGTTATTAAAGTAGCCAGAACAATAGCTGATTTAGAGGGCCATGAATCGATACTGGTCGGGCATATTAGCGAGGCGTTACGATATCGATAGTCTATTCACCGTCCGAGACTATCGGGTCATAACCAATTAGTGTTTACTAAATCCCCTTGCACTACTGTTGTATATCTGGTAAAATGACTAGCGAGTAAACGCTCGGAAAATTTGATTGCATGAGAGGAGATAAGGGAAATCAGTAAATCAATTCGCATTAATCACGAGATTAAGGCAGAACAACTACGCGTTATCGGACAGAACGGTGACCAGTTAGGGATTATGGCCCTATCTGAGGCGCTCGCCCTTGCCGAAAAAGAAGGTGTCGATTTAATTGAAATATCTCCAAATGCCGATCCACCCGTTGCTAAAATAGTCGATTGGGGTAAATACCAGTACCAAAAGATGAAAGAGCAGCAGAAAAATCGGAAACATGCCAAATCAGTCGAGTTAAAGCAAATGCGTTTAGGACTCAAAATCGGGGCTAATGACCTTGACATAAAACTTAGAAAAATTAAAGGATTTTTGAGCGACGGTCACAAGGTAAAGGTTTCTCTTTTCTTTAAAGGTAGAGAAATGGCTCACCCCGAGATTGGCTACGCGATGATTGATAGAATAATCAGTCAACTCGAAGACGAGATTGTCCTTGAGCAAAAGCCGATTATGGCCGGACGCAATTTGAGTATAGTAGTAAGGAGTAAGTAATGCCAAAGATTAAGACCCATAAGGGTACAGCCAAACGTATTAAGATGACTAGCACAGGTAAGTTAACTAGGCGTCGCGCGTTCGGTAGCCATATACTGGCTAAAAAAAGTAAGAGTCGTAAACGCGCCATCAACACTACGGCGTTAGTCACCGGTGCTATAGCAAAGAATGTTAAAAGGGCTATTGGCGCCTAGATTATCTTAAAGGAGAATTGAAATGAGAGTAAAAAGAGGCGTTACAGCCAACGCAAAACACAAGAAGATTCTAAAATTAGCAAAGGGTATGCAACACCATCGCACCCGCTCTTACAGGCTGGCGAAGCAGGCTGTTATCAAGGCTTTGACTTACGCCTACCGTGACCGTCGCAACAAAAAACGCGACCTACGTGGTTTATGGATAACCAGGATTAACGCCGCTGCACGCGAACTTGGTACAACTTATGGAGCCCTAATCAGCGGACTCAAGAAGAAAGACATTCAGATTGACCGCAAGATACTTGCAGAATTAGTCGTTAGTGAACCAAAAGCGTTTGCAAAAATTGTCGAAGAGGCTAAATAATAGTCCAGTAAGACAATTTAAAAACAGTCACGTTACGTGACTGTTTTTAAATTGCAGTTTATCGATAAGCCGGGTTCTGTCGTGGATGATCATCTATCTAGCCCCATGGTTGCCCATAAGATCATGCGGATATCGGTCTGCTGACGGGCCGCCATTTTGCGCAAACCTCCTTGCAGCAAACAGGGTTTACCTTTGTGCCGTGTCGCCACGACCCACTGTGAGCTCTTACCTCACTCGTTTCACCTTTGCCTAAGTAAACTTAGGTAGTTTCGTTTCTGTGGCACTTTCCCTAGAGTTACCCCCGGTCGCCGTTAGCGACTGTTCTGCCCTTTGCTGCCCGGACTTTCCTCTCCGTAGTAAACTACGGGGCGATCACCTAATAAACTGCCCTATCATTATAACAAATTAAATTGACAACAAGAATCCCAGGATTACTTTCGGCGCAAGATATTCCCTACCGTAAAGGCAAGGTGGGTGCTCGCAAATCATCTCCACGGAGGTGAATCATTAGAGCTCCCTATCTATATGATATTCAGGAAAATCATACACGCCTAGGTTCACCTGGGACACTTCTATTATACCACTCCGGCTAGACTGAATATAATATGAAAATAGTTTACAAAGAACTTGACAGCACTTGAGAAGACCAGCTGAAAGCCGTCACCTGCTAGTAACAGGATCATAAAAACGATAATAATACCAAAGGACTCCATGCGCTCCATGATATTTCTAGCAAAGTCTGGCGCTAGTGCATATAATACCCTGGATCCGTCAAGTGGTGGAATAGGTATGAGGTTAAAGATAAAAAAGCCCAAGTTTACCATCACGGCAATAGATAGAAACTGGCTAATAATATTGCCGTCAGGCAAGGCTAGTAAATACCACATCCCGTATGAGACAAATGCCATAACTAAGTTAGTTAATGGACCGGCTATCGCCACTAATGCGGCGCCCCACTCACCCCCCTTGACTAGGTTAGGATTGAATGGCACGGGCTTTGCGCCACCAAAGATGGGTCCGCCCGATATCGCTAATAGTATAGGTAATAATATGGTCATGAATGGATCAATATGTTTAATTGGGTTAAATGATAACCTACCGTGCAAACGCGCCGTATCATCACCTAGCCAAAAACTCGAATATGCATGCATTGCTTCGTGTAGTGTCATAGATAGTAGTATGACTATGATAACAATTAGTATATATATTATGTCTATTGAGGGTGTCATGTGTCTATTATACCAACTGAGGCTTACTTTGTCTGGCAATCTACACTTGACTTACAGATGAGAAGTGCATATAATAGTACAGATTGTTAAATAATAAATGGAATTAGAAATGGTAGCACGTTGCGAATTAACAGGAAAAGGTAAGCAGTTTGGCCACAATGTCAGCTTCTCTCTACGACGTACCAAGAGAGTGTTTAAGCCAAATCTACAGAAGAAAACCTTCGATATAGACGGACGTAAAGTAACTATGGTAATGAGCACTCAAGCCATACGTACGCTCAGGAAAAAAGGTTTAATTAAATAAAAAACACCCCATATGGGGTGTTTTTTCTATTACCCTAACTTCTCGTCAGCTCAATCACCGTTAATTGCTCGCCCACTGCGCTATTAGCCTTGTACTTATATTTAGAGACGGTTTCGACAGGAACACCAAGTTCTTTCGTGAAAGCACCGATATCATCCTGAGGAACTTCGTAGTGAACCTGACTATCTTTGTAGTGAACTGGGATGACTATCTTGGGACTTATATGTCGTGTCAGCGTCGCAGCATTGACTGCGTCCAATGTATAGCCATTACCGCCAATTGGTAACACGAGGATATCTAATACACCCAATTCTTCAAGTTGCTCGTCGGAGAGTTGATAGTTTATATTACCTATTACTCCGAGTCGTATATCACCTGCTTCAATCCTATATATTGTAGCTATCATGCCGTCGGTATCAATATGACGCCTGGCGGCTATGCCGTGTATGTCGAGGTCAGCTACACCATAATCACCAGGACCACATATGACCAACCTAGCGTCTGAGTTATTGGTTGCAAATCTAGGTTCAGTTGCAATCTCGATGGCATCCTTAGTTGATATGTCCTTCAGGCCAACCACCGACAACTTTGGATCGACTATCACCTTGGCCTTTTTGGTGTTTATTATTACAGTATTGCCACCTTTATATTCGATTTCAAACATACTATTTATCTGATTCCTTATTTAATACTTTGTCCTTGTCAATAATTACTCGGTGCTTGCCGCTCAGAATTTCGCTTAAGAACTTATCCCTAACACTAAGCCTGTAGTAAAACTCGTCATATGATAACACACTGTAGTTTATCTCGCGACCTTCTCGTGACTCTATTTCCTTGATAGCTGACTTAACCTTACTATTCGTTACATTACCAATTGCTAAAATATCGATGGCGCCATTAGTCTCTTTCACGAATATGCCCGATAGCACCACTATCCTTATGCCCGCGATGTCGTTAAATATCGAGGTGTATTCCTCAAACTCTACACTATTAGTATTCTCGGCAGGTAGCCTTAGCTCAATCGGACTGTCGCTAAATATCGCCCGAAGAGCCGGGTAGTGTTCATGACGCTGATTAACCTGGTAGAATAGCTTATTGTCAGCACTATCGGAGGTAATAATACCCACCTCAAGCATATTAGAAAGCTCTCTACGAACTGAGTTAATCTGTTCGTCGATTTTACGAGTAATCTCACGCACAAAGAATGATTGTCCTGGATTGTTCAGGAATAAATTCAATAACTTTACCCGAGTTTTTGAACCAAATAACGCGTCAATCATATGTTACTCCGTATAACTTTCTTACTCTAATATAGCACGGTTAGCCTAGACTAGCGAGAAGGTTTGATAAGTAATCACCCGCATCACTCAGGTCGAACCACTTTATAAACTTATTGCGACGTAGCCAAGTCATTTGACGCTTTGCCAGTCTATAGTCTAATGTTATAAACTTCTCTTTCACCTCATTCATATTCATATGGCCATCAAGATAAAATCTTACTAGAGGATATATATTTGATGTCATCGCTTCATTATCCCAGCCATACTTTTCGCCCAACTTTTTTGCCTCATCGACGACACCATCGTCAAATATGTGTTCAGCTCGGTGTACTATTCTCTTACGCAATACTTCTCTTTCTGTTGTTATTCCTACAATTATAGTATTTGGTATCAGTTCTTGTAGTCTACGCCTATTCACCCCTCCACCCTCTATAGCACGTATCAAATACCGTTTATTCTTTGAGTTCTCTGGCAACTCAATGTCACCACTTTGGCAGATTTCTAGTAATTCGGTTATGTCTTTGTGTTGTAATTCTTTCCTGATTTCTACGTCGGCTTTTGGTTTAAATTCATAGTCAAAGATGACCGCATCAATATATAAACCTGTACCACCTACAATAAATGGTACCTTGCCACGTGCTCTTATTTCACTGATTTTTTCGTTTGCATAATGCTTAAAATCAGCCACCGTAAAAGTATCGTCTGGAGCTACTATATCAATACCCCAGTGCGGTACACCGTCTTGTTCATTGATAGAAGGTTTTGCAGTACCGATATCCATACCTTTATATATAGCTCTTGAATCAGCACTAATTATTTCACCGTTGAACTTTTTAGCGAGTTTAATAGAAAGTGATGTTTTACCACTGGCGGTCGGGCCGACAATAACTATTAGTGGTGGCTCTATAGTTCTGGACGCCATCGGAGATCCTGAAAATTATCGACAATATGGTCAGTAGTACTAATACCCTCAGAGGCCAGCATCTCAGCCTGTCCGTCTCGTCCACCACCATGATAACAATATCCAGAGGCTAAACCACCAAAGCGATTAACTAGCCTATGCCAAGGAAGGTCTGGGTTTCCATAATGAGCGATACCACCCACAACTTGCGCAGCATATGGGTGGCCGGCGAGAGCAGCTATGTCACCGTAAGTCGTAACCTTGCCTTCTGGCAATTGGCTCATCAACTGCTCGACCTTCTGTCTCAAGTTATAATCAACCATCGCCTATAGCTTATGTAGATAATCCGCCAAGTTATCCAGTTTTAACTTCTCTTCACCAGACTGAGTACGCACACTAACCTCACGATTATCCTTGTCGCGTGGCCCAACGATTAGTTGCACTGGAATCTTCCAATTAGCGGCTTCGCGAATCTTTTTACCTAACGATTCATTACGATCATCGATTTTATAGCGAATATCGTTATATTTGATTGGTTTCATTAAGGTTATACCGTCCAGGATAGCAGTAATTTCACTGACATAATCCAACACAGTATCGTTAATCGTTAAAACGCGAACTTGCTCTGGAGCGGTCCAAAATGGGAACCAGCCAGCGGTATGCTCAATAAAAACACTAAGGAAACGTTCGATAGAACCGAGAATGGCACAGTGAATCATTAACGGGGTCTGTAAATTGCCTTCGGCATCAGTATACTGCAAACCAAATCGTCCTGGCTGAACAAAGTCTAGCTGAACGGTTGCAACTTGATGTTCGCGACCAATAGCATCAGTGGCCATAAAGTCGATTTTTGGACCGTAAAAAGCAGCTTCACCATCTTGCTCGAAATACTCCAGGTTATTAGCGATAACCGCCGATTTTAACTGAGCCTGAGCAGACTCCCATAGAGTTTTTTCGCCTAAATACGCGTCACTGTCATCACGATATGACAAGCGGACACGTAATTTCATGGCAATAGTTGAGTATAGTTCACTAGCGGTAGCCATCAAGTTGCTGATTTCTTGCTCTACTTGCTCAGGACTACAAAAAACATGACTGTCATCTTGGGTTAGTGATCGGACTCGGTCTAAGCCACCCAATTCGCCCGTCTTTTCATCGCGATAGTCGGTGGTAGTTTCCAGATATCGGACAGGTAGATCCTTGTAGCTGCGTGGTCGGCTGGCGTAAATCTGGGCATGATGAGGACAGTTCATCGGCTTTAAAGCCATTTTGTCATCGGTCTCTTGGCTAGTGACTAAGAATAGTTCTTCACCAAACTTATCCCAGTGACCAGACTTTTGATATAAATCAATTTTAGTAATATGTGGGGTCCAAACCTTTTCGAACCCGTAACCAATTCTGATTTGGTTAGAGTACTGCGACATAACGTCACGCAACACTGTTCCTCGCGGTGTGAATAGTGGCAGACCAGTGCCAACAAGTTGTGAAGTTGTATATATGTCCAATTCCTTACCCAAACGGCGATGGTCGCGCAGTTTTGCTTGCTCCATTCGCTCGAGATACTGAGCTAGATCATCTTTATTTGCGAAGGCCACGCCATATACGCGCTGCAGCATCTTATTCTTCTCATCACCCCGCCAATAAGCGCCGGATATCCGAGTTAGTTTAAACGCCTCTGGATTAATCTCTACGGTAGAAACCACGTGAGGACCGGCACATAAGTTGTCAAAGTCGCCTGATTTATAGAAACTGACCTGCGTCTCGCCTTTTGCTTTCAGGTCATTTATCATTTCAGTTTTATATGGATCATTTTCATAAAACTCATACGCGTCTTCGAAACTTACGTCATGTTGCTCGAATTTAATATCTCTCTTAATTAGCTCTCGCATTCGCTTTTCAATTTTTGGCAGCATTTCCGGGTTAATCACTTGAGCTAAATCGTAATCTTGGTAAAATCCATCATCAACAGAAGGACCTACACCTAGGCCGGTTCCAGGGTGCATTTCTTCGATAACCATGCTCATCAGATGTGATAGTGAGTGCCTAATGGCTTCAAGTTTGTTATCTTCTGGCATTTCTTACTCCTTTATAATTTAGGTAAATAAAAACATGCGATATTTACATTCAATCCTTTGGCCAGGCTAAATATATGTATCGCATGTCTCGGACCCATGATTTGGGCGGTTCCACCGGACTTCCTGTCTATGCAGGCGCTCGTGAGGTAACGTTTCGTACATTACCACTTCCCACGGAACTCAGTAGCTAGTTAGACTACGTCGTCGTTCACATATTATATTAACATATTATTGCGATTCCACCCCTATTTTGGTATTCTGGATGTTACCTGGGTCCTTAGCTCATTTGGCTAGAGCGCCACATTGACGTTGTGGAGGTGAGAAGTTCGAATCTTCTAGGACCCACCAAGATTTACGCCGCTTTAAGCGGTGTTTTTTATACCCACAATTTTTAAGAGTTTTCCACCACCTATTTTTGATACTAACGACAGTATTAATATCATACATGATATATAGTTATTGAGAGTGTTCCATTGACAATTTATTGTGTTTATGCTAGTATATAAGTATGGAACAAAAGCCACAGATCAAGACCAATCAAACTACATCTAAGTTAGAGCAATTCAGTCTCGGTTTTGAGTACGACAAGACACTACAGCAGCTAAAACACGATGTGCGTCAACGCACGCAATAACTATTAATTTGATAAATATCCGATATTTATAATTTAAAATAACCTCGCCTGTGGTGGTCGAGGTTATTTTATACCTTAAGATAAAATAACTACTGTTTTTTGGCTTGCTTTGCCCGGGCAACCGACTTATGAGTAGCTTTCTCAGTTATGTCGAACTTATCTAGATATAGCCCAAGGAACAGCCTTCCCTGAGAGTTCAAGGCTGCCATAGCGCTATAGATAATAGCCGTAAATGGCATTAGCACCCATTGAGCAATCATTGCCACACTCCTAGTACGTTTATAGCGCTCGGGGCGCGGTGGTAGCATCTTAAAGGCCAAGAAGACTGTTATAAATAATCCAATCATGGCAACCCGCTGAATCCAGCTAATCACTTCTGGTAACTGTTGAGCTTCGATACTCCTAACTGCCTCGGGGTTAATAATTAGTGGCACCCAACCCCCTACGGCTACCATAATCGACACGCTAGCCAGTGTTATGTGGCTATCAATTAGCCTTAGTAGTCTAGCCAAGCCACCAATGAAAGGCACCTTCCTCCCCTTGTTTAACAGTAAAGTAGCGACATATGGCACATCTGAGGCGCCGTATGCCCAGCGACGCAATTGCTTGAATTGAGCCTTGAGAGTCTTCCAGAGTGTGTCTGACAGCACAGCGTCCTGATAGATGGGCACATAAATAGGTATTACGGTGTAGTCGCCATTGAAATGGAAGTAGCTGCGCCAATACTGATGGCCATCCTCGACAATGGTGCGCGTGCTCCAGAAATTCATCTCTTCTAAAGCGTCTAGTGGTTGTGAATGTGAGGCAAAGTTCCTGAGTGTATGTGGCCGCATCGAACTGATAATATTCCAGAATGAGTTACCAGTTGCAATCACCCTCATCGGCGCCGGCGCATCCCAAATATTATTCAAGAATAGTGATACTGGCTGAAAAGCGTAGTGCTTACGGTCTTTGTGAACGATAAACTCGTAAGTAACGTAGTCAAAATAGCTTTTATAGGGACGGTTGTCAGAGTCTAGGGTTGTTACGATAACATTCTTGGGGTCTATATCCTGCCCAGATAGCCACTTTTGTAGATAACGACCGCCACAGGTAATATTACTACCCTTGCCGACTAGTTCATTGGGTAGGCCATCGGGATGAGATACTAGATGGAAACTATGAAATCTGTGACCAAATTCTTTCTGTAAGCGATAGGCAGTCGCCTCGGTCTGCGGACCACCCCTCTCCTCATAGGCAAATACTAGGATAATCTTCTTGGGATCATATGTGCCATTTAGAACCGCTTTGATAGTCGGCGCCAGAATGTCATACGATTCGTTCCAAGTTGCAACGATGACCGCATTATACACTTCGGATTGCTTAGGGTAAGATGTCGGATCAGCGGCTATTTTATGTAAATTAGCAAGGTGAATACTGGAATGAAATCCTCTGTCGATCGCTTTACTCTGGCACTCAATTGCCTGATTGGGACTAGTAAGGTCCTCCAACCTAGAGTGCCAGTCTACCTTCTGTGCCGCCACCAGGCGTTTATGCCCCAGGATCGTATGAAAAGCAATACCGATAGCTTTTACTAGTAGAGTAATAATGATTATTAATAGATATATGCCTGCGAATAGCGGATTGATTAGTGATAAGACAACCAGTAGGATTAATGCGCCGTAGCTCAAAACCGCCGGCAACATTTCAAAGAAACGATACAACCTAGACTTTTCGTTACCAACGGGTATTTCTATATTGACCATAGTCTTATTAACGAGGTCTCCAGGCGTTAATAATTGCCAGCGATATAACGCCACCTATTATAACTATCGCAACGCCTAACCAGGCGAACATAATCGCAAGATAGCGACCTTTGGACAAAAGGAGTTTTGTAGATAAAATCGAGTGCAATACCGCTACAATCAGCTCAAAGAACGGTAATGTCAGCAAATAATACCAGTGATCGGGATAAATTTTAGTAATACCAAAATCAGTGTAATGAGTTAACAGCTTTAGCTCGCTAGGGCGAATTGAAAACCCAATCAGTAATGCCATTATAATAGCTAGGATAAGGTTAAAAACATTCAAAAACAGTAGATACCTGTTCTGAATAAGTTCCTTTAGAGTATTTTTTATAATTGTTTTCATATATCGATGGTTTATGGAGCCGCTATCCGGGATTGAACCGGAGACCTACGCTTTACGAAAGCGCCGCTCTACCAGCTGAGCTATAGCGGCACGGGTGCGATCGTAGACCATTATAACATCAGACGGTTATTAAATAAATCTAGCCTACTCCTGTTGATTTAGGGGCTGTAAATTGGTAAAATACAGTAGTTCACATATACGGGCTCGTAGTGAAGGGGTTATCACGCCTCCCTGTCACGGAGGAGATCGCCGGTTCAAATCCGGTCGAGCCCGCCAATAAAAATTGTTCACCATCTGGTGGACTATTTTTATTGATGATAATTAGCTGGATTCGGACCGGTTATAC
>Ga0209798_10000529_pt1 | contig 23114 bp, 26 predicted proteins | sample DOMMetBare3Fresh_FD_187475 | JGI IMG/M metagenome (GOLD analysis project Ga0209798, IMG submission 187475) | Wetland sediment microbial communities from St. Louis River estuary, USA, under dissolved organic matter induced mercury methylation -... | ecosystem: Environmental > Aquatic >... | reverse complement strand
GCCTGGGCAACCGCGGGTATTCTAGGCCCGGTGATCGTCAATTACATGCGCGAATATCAATTGAAACTGGGTATCCCACGCGAGCAGGTTTATAACCAGACTATGCTCATCCTGGCGGCTATGCTGATGATTGGGCTGATTTGTAATCTGCTGATAAGGCCGGTAGCGGACCGTTGGTTTATGACCGATGCAGAACTTGCTGAAGAAAAACGTCTTGGACATGAAAAATCAATTGACACCCTAATCGGAACAGGTGCAAAGACCGGTAGTCGGGGCAGTCCTGTTGCGGTCCTGCTGGCCTGGCTAATCGTTATTGCTCCTTTGGGGTGGGGTGTATATAAAACTGTAATTAGCGTAGGCATGTTTTTCAACTGAGTCACTTTACTGAACGGCCAGGCTCGTAAAAAAAGTGGAAGAATTAAAGCCAATGGCTTTGGAAGGTATGAGACGGTTAAAATATTAAACCATGAACTGAAAGCCACAAAGTTTCAAACAAGCAATCAACCTTAATAATATCCGATGTTTTATGCAAAAGGGTTGAATTTACGGTGATTATTACTGTAATTAATTCCTTGAAATACCATGCCAATAAGCGAAACCCGTGAAAATGTGGTAACTATGGACTATGTAAATGGTCTAATTTTTATTGATCATTACCTCAATAGGGGATCACAGTCATGAAACAGCTTCATCGAATCATTCGTACCGATCAATATCACTGGGTTGGCGACGGTTTTCCAGTCCGAACTCTATTTTCATACAATACGCCGGATGCCGAGATAAGCCCATTTCTGATGCTGGATTATGCCGGACCTACTGAGTTTGCGCCCGCATCAAAACCAAGAGGTGTTGGCTTGCACCCGCATCGCGGCTTTGAAACCGTTACTCTCCTCTACCAGGGCGAGGTGGAACATCACGATACTGCCGGCAATGGAGGCCTGATCGGACCAGGCGAAGTGCAGTGGATGACGGCGGCAAAGGGTCTCCTTCATGAAGAGATGCACTCCGATGCCTTTACCCGGCAGGGCGGAACTTTTGAAGCCATTCAGCTTTGGGTTAATTTGCCCGCCAAATATAAGATGGATAACCCGCATTATCAAGCTATTGCTAGTGCTCAAATCACGGTAGTCAAACTGGATGAAAAAGGCAGCCTCCTGCGAGTGATCGCGGGGGCTTATCAAGGTGCCAAAGGTCCAGCAAAAACCTACACACCAATTAACCTATGGGATCTGCGCTTGTTGGCTGGGCTAACTGTTCAGCTCCATCTATCCGAAGGTTACACAACGCTGGTGTTTGCCATGAAAGGTAGTATAGAGATTAACCATTCCGCAACTTTGAACGATGTTGAGTTGGCGTTGTTTGAGCGGAAAGGCAACGTTGTCACCCTGACAGCGCGCAAAGATGCGACCCTGCTGGTCATGAGCGGTGAACCGATTGATGAGCCAATCGTCGGTTACGGTCCGTTTGTTATGAATACCCAGGAAGAAATCCGGCAGGCTCTGGCAGACTTTAATTACCATTAGCCGTAAAACAGCGACGAAGAGTTGTAACTTCGCCTAATTTACCCATTGATGCAGAGTTATATTGCTTGCCAGTATGGTCTCATGCGCATCCTGTGACTTCAACTCTGGGTTTGGCTGTTTTGGAGAACCAGCAGGCGATTATTGGCAGGCATGGAAAAATCATTTAACAAGCTAAAACCCATGGCCGCCGCTAATAATATTATCTTTTCAAAGTCTTTAATGCCACTTAAGTGATTCTGGCTATTGAGCCATTGGTCAAAACGGGCATTGCTGTCACTGGTATAGGTGCCGTTATAGTTAAACGGGCCATAAATACCTATAAGCGCCTTGACCTTCAGGTAAACGGCTAGGTGCTCAAAGAAACTCTGCACTTCCTCCCAGCTCATGATATGTAGCGTATTGGCGGTAAATAATGCATCAATAGCCTTACACGGCCAAACCGCGTCGGTAACATCAAGGCTTAATGGCGGTTTCAGGTTGGTTAATTGCGCTTCATGTTGCCATAAAAGGATACCGGGAATATTTTCCTCTCTATCCGTGGGTTGCCATTCAAGATGCGGTAGGTTTCTGGCAAAATAACAGGCATGTTGGCCTGTACCGCTGCCGATTTCCCAAACGGTTGTTGGCTGAGAAAAAACGGTTTGAATAACCTGTAAAATAGCATCTTTATTATTTTCACAGGCCTGGGAAAAAGGTTTATGGCTCATATATTTCAGGGATTGATGTTTATTTGCTTTTTTACACGACAGCTTTTAAAAATGGAAGTAAAACAAATAAATGGCATGACGCAAGTTGATGCTGAGAGCTGGAATCGCCTTACCGGGCTTGCATACCCCTTTCTGCGCCATGAGTTTTTATTGGCCCTGGAGCAAAGTGGTTCGATCTGTGCGCAAACGGGTTGGCTGCCTGCACATTTGCTGGTGTTGGCTAAAGATGAACTTATTGCTTGTATGCCGCTGTATCTCAAACAGCATTCCTGGGGCGAATATGTATTTGATCACCAGTGGGCCCAGGCTTATCAACAGCATGAACTCAATTATTACCCAAAATACCTAACCGCCATCCCGCTCACGCCTTGTCAGGGGCCACGCATTGTCATTAAAGAAGGTATTGACCCGCTTGAAGTCACGCAATTATTGCTGGCTTTTATCAAACAGCTTTCAGCTCAGCAGGATATTTCTTCTTGGCATTGTTTGTTCCCGGTTGGGGAGCAGTTAGAGCTATTGCGGTCATTGGGGTTAAGCATTCGCGAGGGCGTGCAGTTCCACTGGTTCAACCCGGGCTACCGGGATTTTGATGACTATCTGCAAACCTTTAGCGCAAATAAACGCAAAATGCTCAAGCGTGAACGCCGCCGGGTCAGCGAACAGAGTATTCAAGTATTACGTATTGCAGGACCCGACGTCAGCGACTTGCAATGGCAGGTGTTTTTTCAGTTTTACAGTATGACCTATTTTAAAAGAAGCTCGCAACCTTATTTGAATCTGGCTTTTTTTCAGCAAATAGCTGCCACGATGGGCGATCAATTATTGCTGGTTTTGGCGGTTAAAGACGATAACATTATTGCTGGAGCGCTGAGTTTTGTCGGCGCCGATACTTTGTATGGCCGCTATTGGGGCTGTTACGATGACTATAACAGCCTTCATTTTGAAGCCTGCTATTATCAGGGAGTTGATTATTGTATCGAACGTGGCTTAAAGCGGTTTGATTCTGGCGCTCAAGGAGATCATAAGATTTCACGTGGTTTTGAACCCATCACTACATATTCTGCGCATTGGCTCAAAGATGTTCGGTTTGCAAAGGCAATTGAACAATTTTTAGCCAGAGAGCAAAAAGCTGTGCAGCTTTATAAACAGGATGCAGCAGCTTGTTTGCCGTTTAAATCAGGAAATACAAAGGCGAAATAATTGAGCACCATGAACAATTAATGGTTGGAAATTGATATGCCGATGGTTGACGGCCAGACTCAATAATCGGTTCGGTGATTCAGTTTTCCAAAATCCTCTGCTTAATTGGTAAGCAAATACATCAAGATACGCCTGGAGGCGCTTTCCGTAGACGGCGTTATAAGTACCGAATAAATAGGTCTTAGAATTGCTGACGACAATACGACGGTTCTGAAATAGTCTTATTGGCATCATGGCTTTAAGAACCAGCTAAACTTTTAAATGACCAAAAAGTTGCTTCCTTAGCTACAACGGTTTGGAATGCCCAACTCAGCCTATTGCCAGATAAAGCCAAGAGTGGTAAGGTTGCATGACCTTGTTAAAAGGTTAATGGCTCTTTTTATCAATTTATAACTGGTAAAAGGATAAAGATTTTAGACCGATTTACCGTTAAAAGGCCAAAATATAATGAAAAAAATGATATTAGCAACAGTGCTTATGGTCACTATTCCTGCGATAGCTACTGCTGAAATGAAGATGAAGAACTCCAATCCTTCACCAAAAACTGCCGAAGAACCGACACTCGAACACCACATGCAAAACAGAAATCCAAACCCTGCGCCGGTGGTTAAAGAACCCTCAGCGCCTGAACATGTCATGCGCAACGCAAATCCTTCAGTAAAGGAAGTTCCAGAACACATGATGAAGAACACTAACCCCAATCAGTAGATAAAAAACTACACGGTTTATTACCGGAGCATTGCTCCGGTAATCAGGGATAGGCCAGCCCCCCAAGGGACCTCCTCTTTATATTCTATTGACCTACCATGAGACTGCACATCCATAGCATTCTAATGGTGCATAATACTGTAAAGTGGACAGTTGTTTAAGCGAGACATGCCCTTTCACTATGCAGGTTACGGCGTTTTACGGGAGAACCTGTCCGAAGATCAATGCGGCTTGGTCTTTGTAAATAGTTGCAATTGAATCCATAAGTAATCAGCAACGTGTGTGCCTGAATTTAAAGCTATCAACAAGGCCCATCATTACGCGTTTAACATTTGGTAATTAAGAGTTAAAAATTAGCGAGTTCCAAACACAACGATAGTTTTACCGTGCGCTGTAATTAATTTCTTGTCTTCAAGTTCTTTCAAAACGCGTCCGGCCATTTCCCTTGAACAACCGACGATACGGCCAATTTCCTGACGGGTGATACGCAACTGCATGCCATCGGGATGCGTCATGGCGTCGGGTTCCTTGCAAAGGTCGAGCAAAGTTCTGGCAATTCGCCCTTCGACATCCATAAATGCCAGATCGCAAAATTTACGGCTGGTAATTAGCAGGCGCGATGATAACTGCGCACCTAACATAAAAAGTAAATCGGGGGCTGGCTCCAGCAATTCTCTTTTTAACAGTTGCCGGAATCTATCGTAAGCAACTTCGGCCAAATGGCACGCACAGCGTGTTTTAACGCTGACTTTCCTTATTTCGGTGCCCTTGAAAACTCCGATTTCACCGATGAATTCATTTTTATTGAGATAAGCTAAAATCAGTTCTTGTCCACCCTGTTCGTCTTCAACACAAATGCTAACGGAACCGTCAATAATAAAATACAGCCTATCACCAACGTCACCAGGACGGATAATAGTGGTTTTGGCTGGATATGTTTTTATATGGCAATAGCGTAAAAATTGCTCCAATGTTTCTTGTTCGGTCGAGTCTTTTTGTGCAATCAGTGTCATGATGAATGGTCCGCAGTAAGGCTTCGAAACATCAATTAAGTCTAGTGCAAATTAAAAATTTGACAAAAAATACGTTGAATTCCTTTGAATTAGCAATTTTATGCTACTCTATACGACATTTTTTTATCGAGGAAAGCGAATGCAAGCGACAGTAAAATGGGTCGATGGCGTCATGTTTGTCGGTGAGGCGGGCAGTGGTCATGCCGTAGTTATGGATGGGCCTGCCGACCATGGCGGTCGCAATATGGGCTTCCGCCCCATGGAAATGATATTGCTGGGCGTTGGCGGTTGCTCATCGTTTGATGTGGTACAGATTTTACAGAAAGGCAGAAGCGACATTGTAAAGTGCACTGCGGAAATTTCCGCGGAACGTGTTGATGCGGTCCCGAGTGTGTTCAGCAAGATTCATCTACATTTTGTGATCAGCGGACATAATTTGAAAGAATCGGCTGTAGAGCGTGCTGTTAAATTATCGGCGGAAAAATATTGCTCCGCGTCTATCATGCTTGGCAAGGCCGGCGTGGAAATCACCCACGATTTTGAAGTAAGAGAGGTTTAATGAGTTGAATAAATTGCAATTACACGGCTTTAACAATTTAACAAAGTCGCTCAGTTTCAATATTTATGACATATGTTATGCGCCTGCCGAACAGCAACAGGCTTACATTGAGTATATCGATGAAGCTTATAATGCGGACCGGTTAACGCAAATCCTGAAAGATGTTGCCGATATCATAGGCGCTCAAATTCTTAATATAGCTCATCAGGATTATGATCCGCAGGGTGCTAGTGTCACCATGCTGATTTCAGAAGGCGATGTTGCTCCTCCTTCCAATATGAACAGCCAAACACCAGGGCCATTGCCAGAAACCGTTTTGGCGCATCTGGATAAAAGTCATATTACCGTTCACACCTATCCTGAAAGCCATCCGGATAACGGTATCAGTACGTTCCGCGCCGATATCGACGTTTCCACTTGCGGACGGATTTCACCTTTGAAGGCGCTTAATTATCTGATTCATAGTTTCGAATCGGATGTCGTGACCATGGATTACCGGGTGCGCGGTTTTACGCGCGATATAACCGGAAAAAAACATTATATTGACCACAACATCACGTCGATTCAGAACTATATCGCCAAGGACACTCAGGAAAGTTACCAAATGATCGATGTCAACGTCTATCAGGAGAATATTTTCCACACCAAAATGATGCTTAAGGAAACCGAGCTGGAAAACTATTTGTTTGAAAAAGAAAGCAACCTTTCCGACGAGCAAAAAACCGAGATAGAAAAGAAACTGCGCAGGGAAGTGACCGAAATATTTTACGGCCACAATTACCGACGCAAAAAAATTAAGGTTGCTCCATAAAATGTCGCATAGCTAGACAAGAAAAAATGGTTACAGTGCCTGGTTTTTTGGCATTGCCAGAATTCTTAACGATCGCTATCAGCGCGAAATCGGCTATAATTTGCTGCTATTTTTAACGAAAAATAGAATATCTGGACAAAAATCCATGAATTAGGCAAAATTATTGCTGTTCCACGCTTTTCAACCGGATTAAAGCATACCAATGGCGACTATTACCGTACTCAATGGGCCAAATTTAAATTTGCTGGGTATGCGCGAACCCGGCCATTATGGAAATCACACACTCGCTGACCTCAAGCAATCCCTGGAGATTTTGGCTAATAAATTGAGCCTGCAGCTTGATTTTCATCAAAACAACGCCGAACATGAAATTATTGAGTTAATTCATCAAGCTTACCGAAACGGTGCCGATTTTATTATTATCAATCCGGCAGCCTTTACTCATACCAGCATCGCCATACGCGATGCTCTGCTGGCGACCCAAATCCCATTTATTGAAGTTCATTTATCAAATGTCCACGCACGTGAACCCTTCAGAGTGCATTCCTATTTTTCGGATATCGCCAGAGGCGTTATTTGCGGACTGGGCACAACCGGATACGAACTGGCCCTACAGGCCGCCCATCAGATTTTAGCCGAGAGACCTTAAATCATGGATATTAGAAAAATAAAGAAGCTTATCGAAATCATTGAAGAATCCGGCATTGCCGAGCTGGAAATTAAAGAAGGTGAAGAGGCCATACGCATCAGCCGTTATTCGGCTGCTCCCGCCCCTGTCGCCCATATTCCGGCCACGGCGATTGCTATGCCGACTGGTCTGGCAGTGCCCTCAACACCAACGTCAGCCGAGGAAAAAATTGCCGGTCATGTGGTCAAATCGCCGATGGTAGGCACCTTTTACCGCTCAGCTTCGCCCGGCACCAAATCTTTTGTTGAGGTAGGGCAATCAGTTCAGACAGGTGATACGTTATGTATTATTGAGGCGATGAAAATCCTTAACCAAATTGAAGCTGATAAAAGCGGTACGATTACTAAAATTCTGGTAGAAAACGCCGAACCGGTTGAATATGGTCAACCCTTGTTTGTCATTGAATAACGAGGGGCTCATGTTCGATAAAATTGTTATTGCCAATCGGGGTGAAATAGCGTTGCGCATTTTACGGGCATGCAGGGAATTAGGCGTTAAAGTGGTCGCCGTCCATTCCGAAGCGGACCGGAATTTGAAGCATGTCCGGCTGTCCGATGAATCGGTGTGCATAGGCCCTGCCTCATCCGCTGAAAGCTATCTCAATATTCCTGCCATTATCAGCGCGGCAGAAGTTACCGACGCAGAAGCCATTCATCCTGGGTATGGGTTTTTATCGGAAAATGCCGATTTTGCCGAAAAAGTGAAACAAAGCGGTTTTGTCTTTATCGGCCCGAAACCCGAAACCATCCGCATGATGGGTGACAAGATTTCTGCCAAAAACGCCATGATTGCAGCGGGCATACCCTGTGTCCCCGGTAACAATGATCCGTTGACGGATGATGACAGGAAAAACCTGAAGCAGGCGAGGGAAATCGGCTATCCGGTGATTATCAAAGCTGCTGGCGGCGGCGGTGGCCGGGGGATGCGCACAGTGCATACGGAAGCAGCGCTAATTAATGCGATCGCGATGACCAAGGCGGAAGCCGGCAATGCATTTGGCAATTCAACCGTTTATATGGAAAAATTTCTGGAAGACCCGAGGCATATCGAATTTCAGGTTATTGCCGATGCGCACGGGAACGCCATTCATTTGGGTGAGCGGGATTGCTCCATGCAGCGCCGTCACCAGAAAGTGGTTGAGGAGGCGCCAGCACCTGGTATTACCGAAGAGCAACGCAGAACATTGGGTGAGCGCTGTGCCAAAGCCTGTATTGACATCGGCTATCTTGGCGCTGGCACCTTTGAATTCCTTTATGAGAAAGGACAGTTTTATTTTATCGAAATGAACACCCGCGTTCAGGTTGAGCATCCGGTTACCGAAATGGTGACCGGTTTCGACATTGTGAAAGAGCAACTGCGGATTGCCGCTGGGCAGCCTTTGTCCATGTCCCAGGATCAGGTTAAAATTCGGGGTCATGCGATTGAATGCAGGCTCAATGCGGAAGATCCCAAAACCTTCATGCCCTGCCCGGGTGTCATCGAACAGTTTCATATGCCCGGCGGCCCCGGCATTCGCTGCGAAACTCATATTTACAACGGCTATAAAGTGCCGCCCTATTACGATTCGATGATAGGCAAGTTAATTGCTCACGGAGAAGACCGCAAAAGCGCCATTGCTCGAATGAATACAGCATTAAGCGAAATCATCATTGACGGCATTAAAACTAATATTCCGCTGCAGCACGATATCATGAATGACAGCGCTTTTGCTGCTGGCGGCCAAAATATTCATTACCTGGAGAAGAAGCTGGGTATTTATTGATATGGTTTCAAAAGAGGTGGCGATTAGCTAGCCAGTTGTCACCATGTTCTTCTGCTTGTTAGAAATCTTCCGATATGGCCTGGCACCAACTTTCCGTAATTAGCGATGAAGAAACTGCACCCGGAATTGCCGACTGGTTTAGCGAACAGGGTGCCGTTTCAGTCACTTACATGGATGCCGAGGACGAACCGGTCTATGAACCAACTATCGGCGAAACCAAAATATGGAGCCATACTCAGGTCATTGCACTGTTCGAGTGGGAGGCCGATATAGCATTGATAAAATCAAGGCTATTCGGGCGCTTCCCGGCTGAAAAGATGCACGGGTGGCAGCATGAAGAACTGGCGGATCAGGCATGGGAACGCGCCTGGATGGAATACTACAAGCCGATGAAATTTTCAGATAGGCTCTGGGTTTGCCCTACGGGTCAGGAGCAAACCGAATTAGGCACAGTCTGCCTGACTCTGGATCCTGGCCTGGCGTTTGGTACCGGCACCCATGCGACCACGGCGTTATGCCTGGAATGGCTGGCGAGTCACGAGTTGACTGGCAAAACCGTTATCGACTACGGCTGCGGTTCCGGCATACTGGCCATCGCAGCATTATTGCTTGGCGCCAGACAGGCCTACGCCATCGATATCGACCCTCAAGCCCTGACCGCTACAGCGGACAACGCGATAAAAAACAATGTCCAAAATCAAATACAATGTTTTTTTCCGGCTCAGTTTCCGGCACGACCGTCCGAGGTGGTGCTGGCCAATATTCTGGCTAGGCCTTTAATGGATTTGTCAGAACAGATTTGCGCACTGCTGGTTTCAGGCGGGCAACTGGTGCTATCCGGCATTTTGCCGGAGCAGGCCGATTCGGTCAGCAAAGCTTATCAAAGCGCTGTAGCGCTCAACCCGGCCGTTCAGCAGGAAGACTGGATCAGGCTGGACGGGATAAAAAGGTAACGCGATGTTCACCCGTTGCACGCAATGTCAGGCCATCCATCCTTTGACGCTGGAACAGTTACGCGTCGGCCGGGGTATCCTGCAATGCCGTCATTGCACCACGCAGTTTGACGCATTAACGCATATTTCCGATACCGAAACCCTTGCCGATGAACACAAGGCCCCCGATTCTGGCTTGCCCTGGGATCGGAGCAAGCGAGCGGGAAGGATTTATTGGAGCGCTGGTGCCGGCCTGTGTTTCTTGTCGTTAATAGTTCAATTCATCTATTTCGAAGGTTACGGCCTCACCCAAAAGCCCGGAATTCGTTCTGTTCTGACGGTATTGTGCGATCGGATACCTTGTCATTTACCGGCTTACAAAAATCCTGACGAATTAAACCTGATTGGATCATTCAGTCCTACTGCTGAACATTATTACAAACTACATGCAGCCATTAGCAACGAAGCCGCTTTTTCGCAAGCTTATCCTAATATCAGGCTAACCTTGCTGAACTATAACGGTGAGCCTTTTGCCGCGCGGATTTTTCAGCCACAGGACTATTTACCCGAGACCCTGCGGGCAACCTCGCTGGAGCCTGATGCGACAACAGAAGTCAGTTTGAAAATCGCCGCCCCCAAATCGGCGGTCGGTGGTTCTTCTTTCGAGCTTCTTTACTGATATGCCTCAGCCAGAAATCTTTTTAAAAAAGAATGAAGACAAGCGTCTGCGTCAGGGCCATTTGTGGATATTCAGCAATGAAATCGATACCAAACGCTCGCCACTTGACCAATTTGCGTGCGGCGATCTGGTTCAGGTAACTAGTGCCGACGGAAAAGAACTGGGCACCGCCTACATCAATCCGCAGGCATTGATCTGCGCGCGACTGCTGTCCAGAAAGCCAACCCCATGCGGTAGCAAATTTTTTAAAGAACGTTTGGCTACGGCATTGGTTTTGCGGGAAAAACTGTTCAGCAGCCCTTATTACCGACTGGTTTTTGGCGAAAGCGATGGATTGCCCGGTCTGGTAGTTGACCGTTTCGGCCTGGTGTTATCGGTACAGATCACCACGGCGGGCATTGAGCGGCGCAAGGAAGCCTTGTTGGCGGCTTTGATTGAATTACTCCATCCTGATGCCATCGTGCTGAAAAACGATACGAGCCAGCGGCAACTGGAAGGGCTGAACCTGGAGTCCGTAGTGATTTACGGGAAGCTTCCGGAGTGCCTGATCATTGAAGAAAATGACGCGGCATTCAAAATAGACATACTCAATGGACAAAAAACCGGCTGGTTTTACGATCACCGCAATAGCCGCGCCTACACACGGTCATTGGCTAAAAATCTGCGGGTGCTGGATTTATTTTGCTATACCGGCGCCTGGGGCGTTCCCGCCGCGTTGGGAGGAGCTGCGGAAGTGATTGGTGTCGATGCGTCGGAAGGCGCGCTGAGCCTGGCCTTGGAAAATGCCAGGCTGAATCGGGTAGCTGACGGCATGCATTTTATCCGCAGCGATGTCTTCGAATTTCTGAAACAGGCGCGCCAGGACCGGCAATTGTTTGACCTGATCATACTCGATCCGCCCGCATTGATTAAACGCAAAAAAGATTTCAAACAAGGTTATGAGGCCTATCGCCGCCTAAATCATCTGGTCCTGCAAGTTCTATCCAAAAACGGGATATTGATTTCGGCATCCTGTTCTTATCACCTTGGCCGGCAGGACCTGCATGAAATATTGCGTTCATCGGCACGGCATATGGATCGCCATCTGGTGTTTTTTGCCGAAGGCGGCCAGGGACCGGATCATCCGGTTGATCCGGCGATGCCTGAAACGGATTATTTAAAAACATTTTTTTGTTCGGTCTCCTCAAGTTTATAAAGTCATTGAGGCTTACTCATAGCCATTGTAAAATATGATGGGAATTTGTTTTTTGCAATCGTCACGCCAAATATATTGATTATCTGTTGACAGCTGATTAACTTGAGTTTTGTTAAGGAAACTCTGACCTACTCGCCATTCTATCCTCGGCTTGTCGAAGGATTTAGTCAGAAGCTCCTATAGATCATTCATATTTTTGTGCCAGTGGCTTAGGTATTTATCAATAGAAATTCATACTTTATAAAAATAAAGAGGATAATTAACAATGAAAGCATGTGAAACCTGTGAACGGGTTGAAATTGGTAAGAATCATAGACAGGTACCCGTATTGCAACGGGCTGTGGGTATGGTGCTGGTATATTCGCCAATATTGACACTACCTTTTTGTTTTCTGAGCGCTTATATGACTTATTGGCATTTGCGCCTGATCGGCGGTAAAAACATCAAAACGCTGTCTGATTTTTTGCCGGATAGAAACAGCCATCGTTATACCTTGAAAAATCAGATAACGATGGGCGGCTCATTCAAGGTCAGCCCGGTACAATCGCGTTTGTACTGGATTCTTAATTGTACCTGGTATTGTCCAGTCAGTGTGGCGCTGTTCGAATGGCATGCATACTTGGTAAAGCTTGTTGAAAATTGGTGGTGTCCGTTTGGCCATGAGAAAAAGGAGAATTACAGCAATGCCAAAATCGACCAGTCGTTCTGGCATATTTATCCTGAAGAACTAACTAATCTGGACAAAGAGGACAAAGACAATCCTATCTGGAATGAAACTGCCGATCAAACTATAAAACAAGCCCAATAATATAGTTCCTGCAGTGCAGATTGGACCTTATCAATTAGCCAACAACCTGATTCTGGCGCCGATGGCCGGGATCAGTGACCGTCCGTTCCGGGAGCTGTGCAAACAATTTGGCGCGGGTTTAACTGTATCAGAAATGCTGGCTTCCAATCCGGTCTTAAGAGAGCATAAACGAACACTGCTGAAAGCCAATCACGAGGGTGAAACCGGTTTGCGTTCGGTACAGATTTTAGGCACGAATCCTGCGCAAATGGCCGATGCCGCTAAGTTCAACGTGCAACGGGGCGCCCAGATTATTGATATCAATATGGGTTGCCCGGCCAAAAAAGTTTGTTCGGTCGCAGCTGGTTCAGCTCTTTTAAAGAATGAGGCATTGGTCAGGCAAATTCTCGATGCGGTCGTCAATGCGGTCGATATACCGGTTACGCTAAAAATTCGTACCGGGTGGGATAGTCAAAACCGCAATGCTCTACAAATCGCCAAATTGGCCGAACAATCGGGTATTGCCGCCCTGACTGTGCATGGACGCACACGCGCCTGTAAATTTAACGGTCAGGCTGAGTATGAAACCATAAAGAAGGTCAAGCGGTCCGTCCATATCCCGGTTATAGCCAATGGCGATATTGATTCACCGGAAAAAGCCCGATGGGTGTTGGATTTAACCGGCGCGGACGCCATTATGATAGGACGGGCTGCCCAAGGCAATCCATGGCTTTTTGCGCAAACCCATCAGTTTATAAAATTTGGCAAAGTCATTGAAAAACCGTCCGTACAAGTTATTCAACAGACCATGTTAAGCCATCTGGAAAAACTGTATGGTTTCTATGGGAATAGTTGCGGTGTTAAAATAGCGAGAAAACATATTGGCTGGTATTTTAATCATTTTAAATTTATCAACTGCAATATCAAAGACACGATTAATAGAGCTTCTGAACCATCCCAACAATTAGCGCTGATTAATTCGGCATTCAATATGATAACCAACTATGATGCAGTATATGGAAGCCTTTGAAAAAACACCTGAAATCATTCATATAGATCGCAGGGATACCGACCGCAGGGATATTAATGTCACTCCTTATGAAATGGATCGCCGGCGGGGAGACCGTAGAAAAAAAGTGTCGGTTCCCTTAGCAATATATATCAAACAAAAAGTGGAGCAGTACTTTACGCAATTAAACGGCCATGATCCGGTGGGTCTGCATGCCATGGTTATTAGCGAAGTGGAAAGGCCGCTACTGGAAGCGGCACTTGAATATTCTGGCTATAACCAGACCAAAGCGGCCAAGGCATTAGGCTTAAGTCGTAGTACCTTGCGTAAAAAAATGGAGCAATACCACATCTCCTGAATCAAAAACGAATTCTTTACCTTTGCAGGATGATCCTGCCATTGCAAACCCTTCACAACATTATTCATGAATAAAAAAATTACTCGCGCCCTGATCAGTGTTTCCGATAAATCAGGCATCGTGGAGTTTTGCGAAGAACTAAGCCGTCTTGGCATTAAAATACTGTCTACCGGTGGCACCGCCCGTATATTGGCGGATCATGCCATTCCTGTCACCGAAGTGTCCGATTATACCGGCTTTCCTGAGATGATGGATGGCCGGGTTAAAACCCTGCATCCCAAGATTCACGGCGGTATTTTAGGACGTCGCGGCGTGGACGATGTAGTTATGGGCGCAAACGGTATCAAGCCAATCGATCTGGTAGTAGTCAATTTATACCCGTTTGAGCAGACTATCGCCAAACCAGATTGTAATTTCGATACCGCCATTGAAAATATCGATATTGGCGGCCCGGCCATGATCCGCGCAGCCGCTAAAAATCATGCCGATGTCGCCATTATTGTTAACCCGGACGATTATCAACCGGTACTGGATGAACTCAATAACAGCCAAAACAGTCTTTCCGGGCAAACACGCTTTCAACTGGCGTTGAAAAGTTTTGAACATACGGCCCGATACGATACGGCGATTGCCAGCTATCTCGGTGCTATTAATAGCAGCAAATTTCCGCAGACGCTGAACTTGCAATTTTATTTGAGCCAAACCATGCGCTATGGCGAGAACCCGCATCAGCAAGCTGCATTTTATCTGGAAAATACGCCTGCATCCGGCACTGTGGCGGCGTCAAAGCAATTACAGGGCAAGGCACTGTCCTACAACAATATCGCCGACGCCGATGCCGCGCTGGAATGCGTGAAATCATTTGCGGATAAGCCAGCCTGCGTCATCGTTAAGCACGCCAATCCTTGCGGTGTAGCGCAAGCGGATGACTTATTGACTGCCTATGACAAAGCTTACGCCACCGATCCAGTTTCCGCATTCGGCGGCATCATCGCTTTTAACCGGGAACTGGATGCCGCTGCTGCGGCCGAAATGATTAACCGTCAGTTTGTCGAAGTCATTATCGCCCCCACTATAAGTTTCGCTGCTCGGAATGTTTTACAGCAAAAACATAACATCCGTGTGCTGGAATGCGGTTATTGGAATACGGCTAATGATTCGGCGCTTGATTTTAAACGGGTTGCCGGAGGTTTGCTGGTTCAGGATAAGGACACTGGAGCAATTGGCGCAAACGATATCAAGGTGGTTTCCAAGCGTGCACCGACGGAGCAGGAGCTTGCCGATTTGATGTTTGCCTGGAAAGTTGCCAAGTACGTTAAATCCAACGCTATCGTTTTTTGCAAAAACGATCAGACCATCGGTGTAGGCGCAGGGCAAATGAGCCGGGTCTATTCCGCCCGGATTGCCGCGATCAAGGCCGCTGACGAAGGCTTAGCGGTGCAGGGTTCGGTCATGGCTTCAGACGCCTTCTTCCCGTTCAGGGATGGCATCGATTCGGCTGCGGAAGTGGGAATCACGGCAATCATACAACCCGGTGGTTCGGTGCGCGACGATGAAGTGATCGCCGCCGCCAATGAACATAATATCGCTATGGTGTTTACCGGCATGCGTCATTTCAGGCATTAATCGATATGAAAATACTGATCGTCGGTAGCGGCGGCCGCGAACATGCGCTGGCCTGGAAAGCAAAACAATCATCAAAAGTCGAAAAAGTATTTGTCGCCCCCGGTAATGCCGGCACCGCGCTGGAGCCGTCTATTGAGAACGTCGCCATTGCGGTTGACGATATTGAGGCATTGCTGGCATTTGCTCAGCTGGAAGCCATCGATCTGACCATCATCGGCCCGGAAATCCCGCTGGTGCTGGGTATCGTCGACCGTTTCAGCACCGCCGGCCTCAAATGCTTCGGTCCCACGGCCAAAGCCGCGCAATTGGAAGGTTCCAAGAGCTTTTCCAAGGATTTCATGATTCGCCATCGGATTCCCACTGCCCGCTATCAGGTTTTTACCGATCTGCAACAAGCCATCGATTACATTCATTCGCAAGGTGCACCAATTGTGGTCAAAGCCGACGGCCTTGCCGCTGGCAAAGGCGTGATAGTTGCTCAAACCGAACAGCAAGCCATCGACGCCGTCAAAGACATGTTGTCGGGCAATATTTTTGGGAGTGCTGGCAGCCGGGTTGTCATCGAAGAATTTCTGCAAGGCGAGGAGGCCAGCTTCATCGTTATCGCGGACGGCATCCATGCCTTGCCAATGGCGACTTCGCAAGACCATAAGGCTCGCGATAACGGCGACCAGGGCCCGAATACCGGGGGTATGGGTGCTTACTCGCCGGCACCGGTCGTAACGCCGGATATTCACCGACGAGTGATGGCTGAGGTGATCATGCCAACGCTGAACGGCATGGCGGAAGATGGTCAGCCTTATACCGGTTTCCTTTATGCCGGCCTGATGATTGCCGCCGACGGTTCAGTCAAGGTTTTGGAATACAACTGCCGTTTCGGCGATCCGGAAACCCAGCCGATCATGATGCGTTTAAAAAGCGATCTGGTTGAGCTCTGCGAAGCCGCCTTGGCCGGAAAACTGGATAACGCTCTCACCGAATGGGATGAGCGTGCCGCGCTCGGAGTGGTATTGGCGGCAGGGGGGTATCCGGATGCCTATCAAAGTGGGGCCGAGATTTACGGCTTGCCGACAGCAGAGGCGGCAAACAGCAAGGTGTTCCATGCCGGAACCAAAGAAGCCGGGAGCAGCATCGTCACGTCCGGCGGCCGGGTGTTATGCGTCTGCGCTTTGGGACAAACCATACAGGATGCCCAAAAAAATGCTTATGCCATTGTCAATCTAATAAATTGGGATCACATTTATTACCGCACCGACATCGGTTTTAAGGCCATATGCCAAACATAGCTTTTATCCTCCGCAGTCAGCTTTGACAGGAATTGGGCCGAGGCAAATATTTAATCAAGAGGCAAAGCCGCCACAACCTTCTGCGCAAAAAATCCTGTGGAAGGCATACCGAATGTCAGACACGGGAAAACCGGATATTGTCTGGGCGCGGCGTTATCAATTTTGCACTTGAGTGATCGATAGCCTATTATTTGGCTTTTTACCGTGCCGAAGAATATTGATGAAAAAATGCGCGTGGGCTCTTAACAGTGCTCTTGAAGAACAGTATCATGATCTCGAATGGGGTGTGCCGGTACATGACGATAGACTGCTGTTTGAGTTTCTTATCCTCGAAGGCGCTCAGGCGGGACTCAGCTGGTCAACGATTTTGAATAAACGGGAAAACTACCGGAAGGCTTTCGATAATTTTGACCCCGAAAAAGTCGCCCGCTATGATGAAAACAAAATCGCCGGATTACTGGCCGATCCATCGATCATCAGAAACAGGCTTAAAATAAAGGCCGCCATCAGCAATGCCCAGGCCTTTCTGGACGTCCAGCGAAGCTTCGGCAGTTTTGACCGCTATATCTGGGGCTTTGTGGACGGCAAACCCATCCATAATGCCTGGCAATCTTGGTCGGAGCTTCCCGCATCGACCCGGCTTTCTGAAATAATGAGCAAGGACCTTAACCAAAAGGGGTTCAAATTCGTCGGCCCCACCATTTGTTACGCTCATATGCAGGCTACGGGGATGGTCAACGATCATACGGTTGACTGCTTCAGGCATCAGCAAATAAAGGCTGCTTATCCTGCCGAATAATGCCAATAATCCATTACATTCAAGAGGTGACGCCATGCGCTATTTACATACGATGATTCGGGTGCGTGATCTGGAAGAATCGCTCGATTTTTTTTGCAACAAGCTCGGTCTGGTGGAATGTGACCGGATGGACAGTGAAAAAGGCCGTTTTACGCTAGTTTACCTGCATGCGCCGCTGGATGCCAAGCAAGCCAGGGAAAAGTGGGCTCCGCTGCTAGAGCTGACCTACAACTGGGATACCGAAAACTATTCCGGCGGCCGCAATTTTGGTCACTTGGCCTTTGAAGTTGAAAATATCTACGAAACTTGCCAAAAGTTGATGGAAAAAGGCGTTTTGATCAATCGTCCGCCGCGCGACGGACACATGGCGTTTATCCGCTCGCCGGATCATATTTCGATAGAATTCCTGCAAAAAGGCGAATCATTGCCGCCACAGGAACCCTGGCTTTCGATGCCAAATACCGGGACCTGGTAATCAGATTTTACTATTAAACACTGGCATGGCCCGACTGCAAAGTTAGACTACTCTTCAATCGGATGAACAAGGAAAAGCGTCTGGCCATCTTTGACCGGCTGGCGGAAGCCATACCCCAACCAACGACGGAGCTTCAATACAGCACGCCGTTCGAACTGCTGATAGCGGTCGTCCTGTCCGCTCAGGCGACGGACAAAAGCGTCAACAAAGCGACCGGACCATTATTTAAGGTTGCCAACACGCCCCAGGATTTTTTAAGGCTGGGCGAGGCTGGTTTAAAAGACTACATCAAGACCATCGGGTTGTTTAACAGCAAGGCGGCAAACATTATCAAACTTTGCCACCAATTGCTGGATCAGCACGACGGCCAGGTGCCGGAAAGTCGCGCCGAACTTGAAGCCCTGGCCGGAGTGGGCAGAAAAACGGCCAACGTCATTCTGAATACCGCTTTCGGGCATCACACCATTGCCGTGGATACACATATTTTCCGGGTTTCCAACCGCACCGGTATTGCGCCCGGCAAGACGGTTCTGGAAGTGGAGAAAAACCTGGATAAAGGGGTACCCAAAAAGCACAAGAAAGACGCCCACCATCTATTGATCCTGCATGGCCGTTACACCTGCATCGCCAGAAAACCCAAATGCCAAAACTGCGTGATCGAGGATTTGTGTGAATATACAGCAAAAGAGTTGTAGCATTGGCCGCAACTGTATCGTTCGCCCAAATTACGCGGATAATAAATATTTTTATTCACATAATACGGGTAGAAGACCCTAACCCATACTGGCAGCCACTACTGTAAGTCTGATATAGTGGGAGGGTTGCAAAGTTGCTGAGCAAGTGAATTATTCATTCCCTGTTCAGGTGCTATTGCTAAACTGGTCACTATATCGATATGAAAAATCAAATCAAAGTTTTTATCACTGTATTAGGAGTTGAAATGAAAAAAATTAACAAAACACCTTTGGCAGCTGCAATGGGCGCAGCCGTTATTTCTACGTTTGCTATTGGTGCTGCCAATGCCGCTGCCAATCCATTTGGCATGACTGAGCTTTCTTCGGGATATATGCAGTTGGCTGCAGCCGATACCGCCAAAAAAGCCGGTGAAATGGCCTGCGGGGCCAATATGGGCGGCATGGCCAAGCCTAAAGCTGCTGAAGGCAACTGTGCCGGTAAGAAAAAAGCGGCGGCCGAAACAAAAGCCGCTGACGGCAAATGCGGTGTCGGTAAATGCGGCGCCATGATGAAAGACGGCAAAATGAAGGAGGGCATGGAAAAAGTCTGCGGCGCCATGATGAAGGGCAAGGAAGGCGCTTGCGGCGACAAGATGAAGGCTGTTCCAGCTACTCCAGCTACGCCTGCAACTCCGGCAACGCCTGCCACTCCAGCGCAATAAACACTGTTGTTTTAATCAAGCAGAGTGCATGGTTGCCATGCGCTCTTGCTGCCTTTCAAACAGCCGCAGGTTTTCCATGACCACAACCCAATATCTTGTGTACGGAGCCGGTCTGGGTCTGCGCCGTTCATTGTTACCTCAACTGGTTGAGGCGCCGTTACCGGAAGTGGGCTTTTATGAAGTCGCGCCTGAGAACTGGATTCCCATCGGTGGTAAACCGGGCAAACAGTTTCGGGCGATGACCGAACGTTTTGATTTTGTCTGCCATGGTTTGTCACTATCGCTGGGCAGCACCGATCCGCTGGATGAAAAATTGCTGCATGACGTTAAAGATTTCATGTCCGAGCATCAAATTAAACTGTACAGTGAACATTTGAGCTATTGCAGCAAGAATGGTCATTTGTACGATCTGATGCCGATTCCGTTCACTCCGGAAGCGGTGACCCATGTTGCGGCTCGCATCAAACGCGTTCAGGACATTCTTGAACAGAAAATCGCCATCGAAAACGTTTCCTATTATGCCGCACCAGGCCAGGAAATGGCCGAGATCGATTTTTTTAATGCCGTGGTCGCGGAAGCCGATTGCGACATTCTGCTCGATATCAACAACCTTTATGTCAACAGCATCAATCACGGCTATGACGCCGAAGCTTTCTTGAAGGCGGTTCCCGCGCAGCGCATCGCTTACGCCCATATTGCCGGACATTATCAGGAAGCGGAAGATTTTCTGGTCGATACCCATGGCGCTGATGTGATTGACCCGGTCTGGAAGCTCTTGGGCAAGGTCTATGAGCTTTATGGCGTGTTCCCGGCGCTGCTTGAGCGCGATTTCAATATTCCCGCCGTCGACGACTTGTTGAAAGAAGTCAACACCATCAGCGCGATACAAAAGGCCTGGCACAGCCAGCATCAAAAGCAGTCTGCCTGAGACACGATCATGCGTGTCGATTTCAAGGCCAAGCAACTGGAATTTGCAGCCCATATCAGGGATCCGGAAAATAATCCTGCGCCTGGCGACGTTCAGAAGCCACGCATGGACATGTACCGGGAGCTGTTTTTTAACAACATCGAAAGCTTTCTGGCCGATAATTTTCCGGTTTTGAAAAAAATCCTGGAGGGACAGTCCTGGCAGGCGCTGGCTCAGGATTTTTTTTCCAGACATGTCTGCACAACGCCTTATTTTTCCGAAATCGCCGAAGAGTTTCTGGATTATCTGGAAAACGAACGGGACAATCCGGATGATTATCCGTTCATGCTGGAACTGGCGCATTATGAATGGGTGGAAATGGCGTTATCGATTGCCAAAGACGAGCTCGATGCCGGCGATCAAAACACGGAAAATCTGCAGCACAAAACCATCCGGTTATCGCCATTGGCGTGGCCCTTGGCCTATCAATATCCAGTCCAGCGCATAGCCCCAGGTTTTTTACCGGTAACAGCGCCCGAGCAGCCGACTTATCTGATCGTCTACCGGGATTATCAATATAATGTCAATTTTATCGAAATCACGCCTGTTACCTACTGCCTGCTGCAACTGATTCAGGAAAATGAGCGAATCCTGACCGAAGCCTGCTTACAGCGAATGGCAATCGAGTTGCCTCAATCCGATCCAGAAATGATTATTGCCGGCGGCTTGCAAATCCTGACAGAACTGGCTGAAAAGTCGGTTATCCGGGTTATCGATTAGACGCAGGCCCTAACCCGGAATTATCCAAAAACGGTTTATCATGCAGTTTTGCATGTTATTCCCGTTTAGAAAATATGGAGTTGATTAATATTCTATTGATACCGTTGACAATTATACTTGGTAAAAGTATAAACTACATAAATCTGGATAATCAATTTTTAGGTCTCAATCAAACAGCTATGCTCACTCCGTCCCTTACTAGCTGGCGTGCGCAGTTCGATCGTCTAGCCAGGAGCTATGCGCGCGTCATTCAGCCATACGAGAGTTCAGTCGAGTACGACGACGACTTGCAGCACTATTTCCAAGACTGCTGGCACTTGAAGGACTGGATCAAGAATGACCCGTCCTGCGGTGTGGGGGCGCAAATCGAGAGTGAGGTTTCGGGGCATCGCGCCCTTCGTATCGCAGCGGACCTTGCGATTGGCGCAAAGCACTTGACGCGCCATAAGCATAGGGAAGGAGCCAACGTAACCTCCACCAATGTAACCGTGCACCTAGGGCAGAACAAACCCGTTGAAGTAGTGCACGTAGTATCGTTGGCAGATGGGTCTGTGTTCGCCGCTCAGACTCTTGTGCACGAATCATTTCAAGCCTGGGCAGAAGTACTACGAACTCTGGGCCTCGCTGTTTGAGAAATTGCCCTTCGCGTAGCGTCTGCATGTTGAGTCAGTTAGGGTAGGCACCGCGTACCTATTCGAAAGCGTTCCGATGAGTCAACCCCCAAAAGGTATGCAATGCATATTCAAACGGACGGGACATTATGCTAGGTCAGAAATAGGAATGGAATGGGTTCGCTTTCGCTTAACATCCTTGAGCTTCTTAAAAAATTGACTGACTTGAAAACAATTTCTAATAACAAACGATCTGATTTATAGCGCCAAATGAAACCTCGGTGAATGGTTTTCGTCAAAGGGTTATTAAAAAAGAGTGATTGTGAGAATAAACTAAAAGCGCCTATGATGGGCGCTACCAAACAGCTATTACTGATTAATTCCTTCGGTAACTTGCGTAGCTAAAAAGCAGTTTGTTCATTCTTTCTAAGCTTTGCTTTACAGTTTTAGTAACCAATAATTATTTTAGGAGAAAGAGTATGCCCATCAAAAAAAATAAATACCTACTAAAAATATTGGTTATCTCGGTGCCCGTATCGATTTTCCTCGTTTCAATGCCACAAATGGCAAGTGCCAGTTTTTGGCCTTCACCGAGTACTATGGAATTGATTAACTCTTCCTGTCCAGCGGACTCCGGACAATACCAAGAGCTCAACCAATTAAAAAAAGAAATTAGCTCTGCGGACACACTCAGCCAAGCGCGTAAAATAGCGCTTGCACCCACTGACGAAGCCATTGAAGCCCTCGAGAATGCCCGTAACATAATGCCCTTCAGCGATGACCTCCGATCTGCAGAAACACGTCTCAGTGAGGCCCGCTCACGTATACTCGTGGCATCTTCTCAAGCACAAGTTGCCGATGAATTTTCCGGCATGATGTTAGCGGGTCTTGATGATGACAGTGCTGCCCGGGTAAGCGCCGGCAATGTAAGCTGCAATTACTCAACAGGTGAGATTATTGCCATCGTGGTCGGCTTGATTCTCGGGATTATCCCTGGCCTAATTTTACTTATAGTGCTTTGTTGATCCGTTATGGACAAGGGAGCAACGGATTGAAGAACACAATAAGGAATGTCAGTCACAAAATCTTTCGGAGAAGCCGAAAACTTGAGACGGGGCCGGTCTTTTGATAGATAAAACATTCGCTTTTTATCAGAATTTAAACACTTGCAGAGTTGCTAGGCTATAACTTGTATTCCGCCCGCTGCCGGGATTTTGAACAAAAATGCCGTGCTCTAGCAATTGCTGAATATCGCGTAGAGCGGTATCCGGTGAGCATTTGGCAAGTGTTGCATAGTTTGAGG
>Ga0209798_10000527_pt1 | contig 23172 bp, 21 predicted proteins | sample DOMMetBare3Fresh_FD_187475 | JGI IMG/M metagenome (GOLD analysis project Ga0209798, IMG submission 187475) | Wetland sediment microbial communities from St. Louis River estuary, USA, under dissolved organic matter induced mercury methylation -... | ecosystem: Environmental > Aquatic >... | reverse complement strand
GCACGAGCTGCGCCTCACGCCGTGGCACAACGACCCAGTGACCGACGCGAGCGGCGAGGCGTTCTACCTGCGCGACGAGGAGTCCGGCCGCTTCTGGTCGCCGACCTCGCTGCCCTGCCCCGGCGAGGCGCCGTACGTCACGCGCCACGGCTTCGGCGTCAGCGTCTTCGAGCATGTCGAAGACGGCATCGAGTCGCGCCTGCGGGTCTTCGTGGCCCTGGATGCGGCGGTCAAGTTCTCGGTGCTGACCTTGCGCAACCGGTCCAACCGGGTGCGCCGGCTGTCGGCCACCGGCTATGTCGAATGGGTGCTGGGCGACCTGCGGGCGAAGACGGCGCCGCATGTGGTCACCGAGATCGCGCCCGACAGCGGCGCGCTGTATGCACGCAACCCCTACAGCAACGACCATGGCGACTGGGTCGGCTTCTTCGTCGTCGACGACGCGCACCAGGCGTTCAGCACCATCACTGGCGACCGCAGCGAGTTCATCGGGCGCCACGGCTCGATGCGCCGCCCGGCCGCGCTGGGCCGGGTGCGGCTGTCCGGCCGCACCGGCGCGGCGCTCGACCCCTGCGGCGCCATCCATGTGCCGCTCCAACTGGCCGAGGGCCAGTCGCGCGAGATCGTGTTCCGGCTCGGCATGGGCCGCAGCACCGACGAGGCCGATCGGCTGGTGCAGCGCTTTCCCAATGCCGCTGCGGCCGGCGAGGCGCTCGAGGCGGTGACCCGCCACTGGCGCCACACGCTGGGCGCCGTGCAGGTGCACACGCCCGACCCGGCGCTGGACGTGCTGGCCAACGGCTGGCTCATGTACCAGACGCTGGCCTGTCGGCTGTGGGCGCGCAGCGGCTACTACCAGTCCGGCGGCGCGTTCGGATTCCGCGATCAGCTGCAGGACACGATGGCGCTCGTGCACACCCGGCCGGAGCTGCTGCGCGAACACCTGCTGCTGTGCGCCGGCCGCCAGTTCGTCGAGGGCGACGTGCAGCACTGGTGGCACCCGCCGGCCGGGCGTGGCGTGCGCACGCACATCAGCGACGACTACCTGTGGCTGCCGCTCGCGCTGTGCCGTTACGTCGAAGCCACCGGCGACACCGGATTGCTCGCCGAGCCGGCGCCCTTTCTCGACGGGCGGCCGCTGGATCCGAACGACGACTCGTACTACGACCTGCCCGCGCGCTCGTCGCAGACGGCCAGCGTGTACGAGCATGCCGTGCGCGCGGTCCAGCACGGGCTGCGCTACGGCGCGCACGGCCTGCCGCTGATGGGCGGGGGCGACTGGAACGACGGCATGAACCTGGTCGGCCATCGCGGCCAGGGCGAAAGCGTGTGGCTCGGCTTTTTCCTGTGCGACGTGCTGCGCCAGTTCGCCGGCCTCGCGAGCGGGCACGGCGATGCCGCCTTCGCGGCGCGCTGCGAGGTCGAGCACGCGCAGTTGCGCGAGCGGCTCGACGCACACGGTTGGGACGGCGCGTGGTACCGCCGCGCCTACTTCGACGACGGCACGCCGCTCGGCTCGGTCGCCAATGCGCAGTGCCAGATCGATTCGATCGCGCAAAGCTGGTCGGTGCTCTCGGGCGCCGGTGCCCCGGCACGCGCACGCCTGGCGATGGACGCGTTGCAGGACCGGCTGGTGCGACCGCAGCGCGGGCTGGTGCAACTGCTCGACCCACCGTTCGACCAACCGGAGCCCAACCCGGGCTACATCAGCGGCTACGTGCCGGGCGTGCGCGAGAACGGCGGGCAGTACACGCACGGCGCGATCTGGGCCGCGATGGCCTTTGCCGCCCTGGGTGAGCGCGAACGCGCGTGGGCGCTGCTGAACCTGATCAACCCGCTGAACCATGCGCGTGATGCTGCCGGCGTCGCCACCTACAAGGTCGAGCCCTACGTGATGGCCGCCGACGTGTACGGCGTGGCGCCGCACATCGGGCGCGGCGGCTGGAGCTGGTACACCGGATCGGCCGGCTGGATGTACCGCCTGGTCATCGAGTCGCTGCTGGGGCTGCACCTGTCGACCACGACGCAGGGCGCCCGGCTGCGTCTGGCGCCCTGCCTGCCGCCGGGCTGGCCGGGCTTCGCGCTGGACTACCGCTACCGCGCGACGCACTACCGCATCGAGGTCGTGCAGGCCGGCGCGCAGGATGGCCCGGCCGGCGTGAGCGTGGATGGCATCGTGCAGCAGGACATGGCGGTGCCGCTGGTGGACGACCGGCGAGCGCACGAGGTTGCCGTTCGCGTGCACCCACCGGCCTGAGGCCAGCGGCCGCGCGGCCCATGGCTTATGGTTGCGCTCACGGGGCATCCACCATGACGCTCGTCGACCTCCTCACCCGCCAGGCCCGCGCCGACCCCGACCGCGTCGCGATCCTGCACGGCCCCACGCGCTGGGCGACCTACGGCCAATGGGCCGCGCGCAGCGCCGGCTCCGCGCAACGGCTGCGCGCCAGTGGTCTTGCGCCGGGCGACCGCGTGCTGCTGTTCATGCGCAACCACCCGCGCTACCTGGAGTTGCTGTGGGGCGCGTGGTGGGCCGGGCTCGTGGTGGTGCCGGTCAACGCCAAGCTGCATCCGGCCGAAGTGGAATGGATCGTCGGCAACGCCGAGGCACGCTGGGCGTTCGTGACGCGCGACGTGGCACCCTCCCCGCTGTCCGGACTGGAACGCCAGGTCGATGCCGAGTCGGCGCAGGCCGACGCGCTGCTCGCGCCGGTGGACGATGCGCTGGCTGCCGTTGCGATCACCGAGCGTGCGACCGACGACCTGGCCTGGCTGTTCTACACCAGCGGCACCACCGGCCGCCCCAAGGGCGTGATGATCACCGAGCGAAACCTGATGACGATGGGCCTGGCGTACTTCGTCGACGTCGATCCGATCGATGCCAGCGATGCGATGGTCTACGCCGCACCGATGTCGCACGGCTGTGGGCTGTATGCGATCCCGCACCTGATGGCCGGCGCGCGCCACGTGGTGCCGGCCTCGGGCGGCGTCGACCCGGAAGAGCTGTTCGCGCTCGGCCGCGCGCTCGGACCGCTCTCCACCTTCGCGGCGCCCACCATCGTCAAGCGGCTGGTGGACCATGCCGAGCAGGCGGGCCTGACGCCCGAGGGCTGCGCGGCCTCGTTCAAGACGATCGTCTACGGCGGCGCACCGATGTACTTGGCCGACATCCAGCGCGCGTTGCGCGTGATGGGCCCGCGCTTCGTGCAGATCTATGGCCAGGGCGAGACGCCGATGACGGCCACCGCGCTGTCGCGCCGCCACATCGCCGATGCGTCGCACCCGCGCCACCTCGAACGCCTGGGTTCGGTGGGCATGGCGCAAACGCCGGTGCAAGTTCGCGTGGCCGACGAACAGGGCCGCGATGTGCCCACCGGCGACGTGGGCGAGGTGCTGGTGCGCGGCGACTCGGTGATGGCCGGCTACTGGCGCAACCCCGAAGCGAGCGCGCTCGCGCTGCGCGACGGCTGGCTGTGGACCGGCGACGTGGGCGCGCTCGACGCGGACGGCTTCCTGACGCTGAAGGACCGCAGCAAGGACCTGGTCATCAGCGGCGGCTCCAACATCTACCCGCGCGAGGTGGAAGAGGTGCTGCTCACCGCGCCGGGCGTGGCCGAGGTGGCGTGCGTGGGCGCGCCGGACGCCGAGTGGGGCGAGGTCGTGGTCGCCTTCGTGGTGCCGAAGCCAGGGCAATGCATCGACGAGGCGGCGCTCGATGCGCATTGCCTCGCGCACATCGCGCGCTTCAAGCGCCCGAAGCGCTACCTGGTCGTCGACGCACTGCCGAAGAACAACTACGGCAAGGTGCTGAAGACGCAACTGCGCTCGCACCTCGCCACGACCTAGAAGACGGGCAAGGGCCGCGGGGAAAGCGGCCCCACCGCGTCGCCTGGGCGCGAGGCGCCGTGCGGCCAGGAGCAGGCATACGTCGTCGTCCACCCAGGGCCGATCGAACGGTCCGCGAAATGGCGGGTCTCGCGATCGCTGCCGAACCTCAGCACCCGCTGTGGCAGCCCCAGTCCAGCGCGTGGCCGCCGTCAGCGCCTCGAAGCCCTACCGGATGTCCGCCGGCGCGCGCTCGCAGACGGCGTCGCGCTGCGTGCAAGCCGCGCGACTCGTGACGCAGGTCAATGCAGTCGGGGCGGCACGAACTATGTTTGATATGCCGCCGTCCACTTCACAAGAGTTGGTTGGCGTCGCAGTCAACCGGGCGGTGGTGGCTGCGCGGCGTCCGGCCGCGCGATTTGGTCGAGGAAGTGTCATGAACACCACCCGTCTGCCAAGCCTGTTCAGCCCTGAGCCCTTCGTCTTCGACGACGCATTCCGCACCTTCATGCGGCCGTTCCGTTGGGAGCCGACCCCCGAAGTTCCGGAAATCCCGATCGACGTGATGGAAGTCGATGACGCCTACATCGTCAAGGCCATGATTCCGGGCGTGACGAAGGAAGCGATCCATGTCGAGATCGAAGGCCGTCAGATCATGATCACCACCGAGTACAAGAAGCCCGTCTTCGAGAAGAAGGACGTTCGTTTCCTGCGCAGTGAATGGAGCTATGGCTTTGCCAGCCGCACGTTCACGCTCGGCATGGAGGTCGACCGCACGAAGGCCGTCGCGAAGTATGTCGACGGCGTGCTGACGCTGACGCTGCCGAAGCTCATGCATGTCGGCGTCGAGCCGCTCGTCGTGCAATGAGTTGAGTCTGTCCTCCCGCACGGGAGGGTCCGCGGATCGATGGCGGGGCGGGGGGTGGAAACCCTCCGCCCCGCGGCCTTGAGACCCGACGCTTGAGCTTTGTCAGGTCACGAATGGGAGCCCGCTCCTAATCTGGCCGGCAATGTCATCAGGCGCTGCGGGATGAGTTCGTCGAACGTCCATCGCATCAGGCGGGGGCTGGACTTGCCTTTGGCCGGCGCACCGGCGCAGCGCATCGACGAGATGGCGCTGCCGGTGCGCCACGTGGGGTTGCTCGGCGCCGACACGATCGGCTTGCGTCCCTCGATCGCGGTGCAGCCCGGCGACAGCGTCTGCCGTGGACAAATCCTGTACGAGGACCGCAGGAACCCCGGCCTGCGCTTCACTGCGCCGGCAGCAGGCACGGTGCGCGCCGTTCACCGCGGCGAGCGGCGGGCTTTCGTCTCGCTGGTCATCGACATCGGCGACGACGACGGCCCCATGGCACAGGTCGACTTCGCGACCCTGCCGCGCGACCTGAACGCCGCCGACCCCGCCGCGCTGCGCGCGCTGCTGGTCGAGTCCGGCCTGTGGACCGCCTTGCGCGCGCGGCCGTTCGGTCACGTGCCGGCGATCGTTGCCTCGCCCCGGGCCCTGTTCGTGACCGCGATCGACACGCGGCCGCATGCGCCCGATCCACAAGTGGTGCTTGCCGGGCGCGAGGCCGAATTCGCGCTGGGTCTGACGGCGCTCGAGCGCATGCTTCCTGGGGTGCCGCTGCACCTGTGCGTGGCCGCCGGATCACGCATCGGCAGCGACGGCCATGCCCGCGTGCAGCGCCACGAGTTCGACGGCCCGCACCCGGCCGGCACGCCGGGCCTGCACATGCACCTGGTGTATCCGGTGGGGCCCGGCCGCGTGGCCTGGCATGTCGGCTACCAGGATGTGGCGGCGATCGGCCACCTGTTGTCCACCGGCCGGCTCGATGTCGAGCGCGTGATCTCGCTCGCTGGCCCCGCAGTCAAGCAGCCGCGCCTCGTGCGCGCGCGACTCGGTGCCTCGATTGCCGACCTCACGATGGCCGCGTTGCAGCCCGGCGAGTTGCGCGTGATCTCGGGCTCGGTGCTCGACGGCCGCGCGGCGACGACCGAGGCCGATGCCTATCTCGGCCGCTACCACCTGCAGGCGAGCGCGCTCGCCGAAGGCCGCGAGCGCGAGCTGTTCGGCTGGATCACGCCGCAGAAGGACAAGTTCTCGGTGTGGTCGGTCGTCGCCGGCCACTTCGCCCGCTCGCGCGGTCTGCCGCTGACCACCACCACCAACGGCGGCGACCGCGCGATGGTGCCGATCGGCAGCTACGAGCGCGTGATGCCGATGGACATCATGGCCACGCATCTGCTGCGTGCACTGATCGTCGGCGATGCCGAGCAGGCGGTGGCACTCGGCGCGCTCGAGCTCGACGAGGAAGACCTTGCGCTGGCCACCTTCGTGTGCCCCGGCAAGACCGAGTACGGTCCACTGCTGCGGCAGTTGCTCGATCGGCTCGAGAAGGAGGGCGTGTGAGCGCCGCTAGGTCGCTCCCGAGGCGCTCGCTCTCCATGGGCCACGCAATGGCCCCTGCGGGGCCATGGGGGGCGGGGCGAAGGCCCAAGGGGGTCGTGTGAAGGACGCCTTGCGCCGCCAGCTCGACCGCATCGCGCCGCACTTCGAGAAGGGCGGGCGCTGGGAGCGCTACTTCCCGCTATGGGAGGCGGCCGACACCTTCTTCTACACGCCGGCCAAGGTGACGCAGGCCGGCGCGCATGTGCGCGACGCGATGGACTTGAAGCGCATGATGATGCTGGTCGTCATCGCGGCGTTGCCCTGTGTGCTGATGGCGATCTTCAATACCGGGCTGCAGGCCAACCTGGCCATCGACCCCGCCAAGACCGCCTCGCTGGAGGGCTGGCGCCATGCGGTGATCCGCCTGCTCGGCGTCGGTTATTCGCCGCAGAGTTGGCTGGCCAACGGCGTTCACGGCGCGCTGTACTTCGTGCCGCTGTACCTCGTCACGATGGCGGTGGGGCTGGGCTGGGAGGTGCTGTTCGCGATCGTGCGCAAGGTCGAGGTCAACGAGGGCTTCTTCGTCACCGGCCTGTTGTTCCCGCTCATCCTGCCGCCCACGACGCCGCTGTGGCAGGCCGCACTGGCGATCAGCTTCGGCGTCGTGCTCGCCAAGGAGGTGTTCGGCGGCACCGGAATGAACTTCGTGAATCCGGCGCTGGCCGCGCGCGCGTTCCTCTTCTTCGCCTATCCGGCGGCGATGTCGGGCGACCGGGTGTGGAACGCGGTGCCGGGCGGTGCCGCGGTGGACGGCTACTCGGGCGCCACATTGCTGGCGCAGATGCGGCAGATGACCACACCGTTCGAGCAGGCGGGTCTGTCGTGGTGGAACGCCTTCCTCGGCTTGGAGCCCGGCTCGATGGGCGAGACCTCGGCGCTGGCCTGCCTGATCGGCGCGGCGGTCATCGCGTTCACCGGCGTCGGCTCGTGGCGCATCATGGTTGCCACCGCCCTGGGTACGATCGCAATGTCGATCGTTTTCAACACCATCGGCTCGACCACAAACCCCTGGTTCGCGGTGCCGTTCTGGTGGCACATGGTGCTGGGCGGCTGGGCCTTTGCGGCGGCATTCATGGTCACCGACCCGGTGACCGCGCCGTTCTCGAACGCAGGGCGCTGGGTGTACGGCCTGCTGATCGGTGTCTTCATCGTGCTGATCCGCGTGCTCAATCCGGCTTACCCCGAGTCGGTGATGCTGGTGATCCTGTTCATGAACGTGATGGCGCCGCTGATCGACCATGGGTTCGTGCGCGCCAATATCCGTCGCCGCGCCAAGCGGCTGGAGACTCGCAGTGGCTGACAAGAACAGCGTGCGCTACACGGTGCTGTTCGCCGCCGCGGTGTGCGTCGTCTGCGCGCTGATGGTGGCCGTGGCGGCCGTGGCGCTGGCGCCGGCGCAGGAAGCCAACGCGCGCCAGTACATGCAGAAGAACGTGCTGCTGGCCGCGGGCCTGGCCGAACCGGAGCGCGAGATGTCGACTGCCGAGGTGCGGCAACTGTTCCGCGAGCGCATCGAGATCCGCCTGGTGGACTTCGCCAGCGGCACGCTGCTGCCGCCGCAAAGGATGAACGCCGCCGACTACGACCAGCGCCGCGCGCGCAACGACCCGGCACAGAGCCGCGCCGCACCCGCCAACCGCGCGGGCATCGCGCGGCTGCCGAACTACGGCGTCGTCTACTTCGTCAAGAAGGGCGGCCGCACCGAGCAGGTCGTGCTGGCGATCGAGGGCCTGGCGATGTGGGGCACGGTCTACGGCTTCATCGCGCTGGCGCCCGACGGCAACACGGTCCAGGGCCTCGCGTTCTACGACCAGAAGGAAACGCCGGGCCTGGGCGGCGAGATCGGCAACCCGAAGTGGCAGGCGCTGTGGCGCGGGCGCAAGGGCTACGACGAACAGTGGCAACCCAAGCTGGCGGTGATCAAGGGCAGCGCAGGGCCGGCCGACACCGATCCGCACCGCATCGACGGACTCTCAGGCGCGACGATCACGAGCACCGCGATCACGCGGCTGGTGCAGTTCTGGCTTTCGGACGAGGGTTACGGCAAATGGCTGAAGAGCTTCCGGCAACAGGGAGGCAGCACGTGAGCAGCGTCGCCGCGACGAGCCGCTGGTGGGGCAAGGCCGAGCGCGAGGCCTTCGTCAAGCCGATCGTCGACAACAACCCGATCGCGGTGCAGGTGCTGGGCATCTGCTCGGCGCTGGCCGTGACCACGCGCGTCGACAAGGCGCTGGTGATGGGCCTGGGCGTGATCCTCGTCACCGCGCTGGCCAACTTCGCGGTCAGCCTGGTGCGCAACGCGACGCCGGGCTCGATCCGCATCATCGTGCAGCTGTCGATCATCGCCTCGCTGGTGATCGTCGTCGACCAGATCCTGCGCGCCACGCTGTACGAGCTGTCGCTCGAGCTGTCGGTCTATGTCGGTCTGATCATCACCAACTGCATCGTGATGGGCCGAGCCGAGGGTTACGCGATGAACAACCCGCCGTGGCGCTCGCTGCTCGACGGCATCGGCAACGGCCTGGGGTACGCCATCCTGTTGTTGCTGGTCGCGTTCGCGCGCGAGCTGCTCGGCTCGGGCAAGCTGTTCGGCATCACGATCCTGCAGCGCACCCAGGACGGCGGCTGGTACGAGCCCAACGGCCTGATGCTGCTCGCGCCGTCGGCACTGTTCATCCTGGGGCTCTTGATCTGGCTGCTTCGCACGCTCAAGCCCGAGCTGCAAGAAAAGGATTGACGGGGACGACCAAGTCGTGGCCGAGCACTATCTCAACCTGTTCCTGCGCTCGATGCTCCTCGAGAACATGGCGCTCGCGTTCTTCCTGGGCATGTGCTCGTTCCTGGCCTGCTCGAAGAAGGTCGAGACCGCGTTCGGCCTGGGCGTGGCGGTGGTGTTCGTGCAGGTGCTGACGGTGCCGCTGAACAACCTGATCCTGAAGGGCCTGCTCGCCGAGGGCGCGCTGGCCTGGGTGCACCCGTCGCTCGCGACGGTCAATCTGACCTTCCTGGCCTTCATCCTGTTCATCGGCACCATCGCCGCGGCCACGCAGGTGGTCGAGATGGCGGTCGACCGCTTCGCACCCAAGCTCTACACCACGCTGGGCGTGTTCCTGCCGCTGATCGCAGTGAACTGCGTGATCCTCGGCGGCGCGCTGTTCATGCAGGAGCGCGACTACACCTTCGGCGAGAGCGTTGTGTTCGGCTTCGGCTCGGGCATCGGCTGGCTGCTCGCGATCGTCGCGATGGCCGGCGTGCGCGAGAAGATGAAGTATTCGCACGTGCCCGACGGCCTGAAAGGCCTGGGCATCACCTTCATCGTGGCCGGGCTGATGTCGCTCGCGTTCATGGTGTTCTCGGGGATTCAGCTGTGACGGAAGTGGTCCTCGGCGTCTTCATGTTCACCTCCGTCATCCTGGCGCTGGTGGCGCTGCTGTTGGGCGCACGGCGCAAGCTGGTGGCCAGTGGCGACGTGTCGATCGTCATCAACGAAGACCCGGGCAAGGCCATCCACACGGCGGCGGGCAACACGCTGCTCGGGGCGCTGTCCGCCAACGGCATCTTCATTCCGAGCGCCTGCGGCGGCAAGGGCGCCTGCGGCGTGTGCGAGGTCGTGGTCCGGTCAGGCGGCGGCGACATCCTGCCCACCGAGACCGGCTTCATCAATCCCGGCGAGGCGCGCCGCGGTTGTCGTCTGGCCTGCCAGGTCAAGGTCAAGCGCGACATGCGCATCGAGCTGCCGGCCGAGGTGTTCGCCGTGGCCCAGTGGCAGTGCAAGGTGCTGTCCAACCGCAATGTGGCCACCTTCATCAAGGAACTGGTGCTGGTACTGCCCGAGGGCCAGAGCGTGCCGTTCCGCGCCGGCGGCTACGTGCAGATCGAGTGTCCGCCGCACACGGTGGCCTTCCGCGACATGGCCATCGAGGCGCCGTTCAAGGAGGACTGGGACAAGTTCGATCTCTGGCGCTTCAAGTCGGTCGTCGACGAGCCCATCACGCGCGCCTACTCGATGGCCAACTACCCGCTCGAGAAGGGCTTGCTCAAGTTCACGATCCGGGTGGCCTTCCCGCCCGGCTACAAGGAAGACATCCCGCCCGGCAAGATGAGTTCCTGGCTGTTCAACCTGAAGCCGGGCGATCCGGTCACGGTCTCGGGACCCTACGGTGAGTTCTTTGCGCGCGACACGAACGCCGAGATGTGCTTCATCGGCGGCGGCGCCGGCATGGCGCCGATGCGATCTCACATCTTCGACCAGTTGCTGCGCCTGAACACGAAGCGCAAGATGAGCTTCTGGTACGGTGCGCGCAGCCTCAAGGAGGCGTTCTACGTCGACGAGTTCGACAAGCTGGCGGCCGAGCATCCCAACTTCACCTGGCACCTGGCGTTGTCGGAGCCCTTGCCGGAGGACCACTGGAGCGGTCCCACCGGCTTCATTCACCAGGTGCTGCTCGACAACTACCTGAAGTCGCACCGGGCGCCGGAGGACATCGAGTACTACATGTGCGGCCCGGGCTTGATGAACAAGGCCGTGATCGACATGCTGTTGAACCTGGGCGTCGAGCGCGAGAACATCCTCCTGGATGACTTCGGCTGAACAAGAACGAGGAGCCATGATGAGCGCACTGACCGTTGCCGAACTGGTGAAGGACCGCCGGGCCGACGAGTTGATCTCGCTGCCCGCGTCGGCGAGCGTGGCCGACGCGGTGGCGCTGATGACCGAGCGCGACGTCGGCGCCGTGCTGGTGATGAACGAGGAAGGCCTCGTCGGCGGCATCTTCTCCGAGCGCGACCTGCTCGCACGCGTCGTCGGCGAGGGGAGCGATCCGCGCGCCACGTCGCTGTCGATGGTGATGACGCGCAACGTCAAGTTCGTCTCGCCCGGCACCAGCACCGAGGCGGCACTGGCGCTGATGCATCTGCACCGCTTCCGCCACCTGCTGGTGATCGACGGCCCGCGCGTGTACGGCCTGGTGTCGATGCGCGACCTCGTGGTGCAGATGATCACGCGCGGCGAGGGTCGCTACGAGGCTGCGGTGCGCGCCGCCGCAACGACGCTGCAGTGACAAAGACAAAGGAAGCGATCATGGATGCCCTGCTGTCCCCCCGCCGTCGGCATATGCTCGCGGCCCTCGGCGCCGCCGCACTCGGCGGCGCCTGCGGCCTGCGCTCCGAAAGCCCGGCGCGCGCGCTGCGCCTGGCCGGCCACGCGATGGGCTCGACCTGGAGCGTGCGCATCGCCGGCGGCCCCTTCGATGCCGCGTTCGAGCGGCGCGCACACGACGCGGTGGCCGGCGCGATCGATGCCGTCGTCGCACGCATGTCCACCTACGACGCGGCCTCCGAGCTCGCCCGCTTCAACGGTCATGCGTCGACCTCGCCGTTCGCGCTGTCGGCCGACACGCTGGCGGTGCTCGCGCGCGCGCAGGCCGTGGCTGCCGCCTCGCAAGGGGCGTTCGACGTGACCGTCGCGCCGCTGGTCGGGGCCTGGGGCTTCGGCGCCGGCGCGGCCGCGCGGGGCTCCGCACCGTCTGCGGCCGATCTGGCGGCGCCGGTGGGCTGGCGTCAGCTCATGCTCGACGCAGCCGCGGGCAGCGCACGCAAGGCGCATCCTGCAATGCGGCTGGATCTGTCGGGCATCGCCAAGGGCTACGCGGTCGACCGCGCGGCACTGTCGCTCGAAGCGCTCGGCGTCGAGCGCTACATGGTCGAGGCCGGCGGCGAGATCCGCACCCGCGCTGCCAACGGCGACGGCCGACCATGGCAGATCGCGGTCGAGCGCCCCGACGCCTGGCCGCAGCAGGCGCACCGCATCGTGCCGCTCTCGGGCCTTTCGATCGCCACCTCAGGCGACTACCGCAACTGGTACGAGCAGGACGGGCGGCGCATCCACCATGAGATCGACCCTGCCACCCGCGCGCCCGCGGCCCACGCACTGGCCTCGGTGAGCGTGGTGCATGCCGAATGCATCACCGCGGACGCCTGGGCCACCGCGCTGTTCGTGCTCGGGCCGCAGCGCGGCCTCGCGCTCGCGCGCGCACGGGGCCTGGCGGCGCTGTTCATCGTGCGCGAGGCCGGTGGCACGCTGCGCGACATCGCCTCGCCGGCATTCGACGCGCTGGACGCTGCATGAACACTTCGCTGCTCGTGGTCATCGCGATTTCGGTGCTGCTGGTCGGCGCTGCGGTCGCGGCGATGGCCATCGGCGTGATGTTCCGGCGGCCCTGTCTGCGCGGCAGCTGCGGCGGGCCCGAACTGAAGACGGCGCAAGGCCAGAGCCTGTCCTGCGCCACCTGCCCGAACCGCAACAAGCCGCGCGGTGCCCGATGAGTGCCTCCGCCGCGCACGAGCAGTTGCGTGCGCGCCTGGCACGCGAGTTACCGGCCGAGCACCTGATCACCGATCCGCTGCGCCGCCTGGCATGGGGCAGCGATGCGAGCTTCTACCGTCTCGTGCCGCAGTTGATCGTGGTGGTCGACAGCGAGGCCGAGTTGATTTCCGTGCTCGCCCACGCGCGCGAGCTGAAGACACCGTTGACCTTCCGCGCCGCCGGGACCAGCCTGTCGGGTCAGGCGATCAGCGACTCGGTGCTCGTGATGCTGGGCGACGGCTGGCGCGGCTGCCATGTGGGCGAAAGCGGCTGGACGATCTCGCTGCAACCCGGCGTGATCGGCGCGGCAGCCAACAGGCGCCTGGCGCCGATGCGCCGCAAGATCGGCCCCGACCCGGCATCGATCGACACCGCGATGATCGGCGGCATCGCCGCCAACAACGCCAGCGGCATGTGCTGCGGCACCGCGCAGAACAGCTACCGCACGCTCGCCTCGATGCGCGTCGTGCTGGCCGACGGCAGCGTGCTCGACAGCGCCGACGCCGCGAGCCGCGCCGCTTTCGCGGCGCACCGGCCCGACCTCGTCGACGCGCTGGCGCAGTTGGGACGCGAGGTGCGCGAGGACACCGCGCTGGCCGAGCGCATCCGCCACAAGTTCCGCATCAAGAACACCACCGGCTACAGCCTGAATGCGCTGGTCGACTACGAGGACCCGATCGACATCCTCGTGCACCTGATGATCGGCTCGGAAGGCACGTTGGGCTTCATCAGCGAGATCACGTACCGCACGGTGCCCGACCACGAACACAAGGCCAGCGCGCTGATCCTGTTCGACGACCTCGCCACCGCGTGCCGCGCCGTCACGCTGCTCAAGAGCCAGCCGGTCGACGCGGTCGAACTGGCCGACCGCGCGGCGCTGCGCTCGGTGCAGGGCAAGCCGGGCCTGCCGGCGTCGCTGGCCGAGGTGGGCCCGCACGGCGCCGCGCTCCTGGTGGAAACGCGCGCGGCCGATGCGGCCACGCTGGCGCGGCAGATCGCACAGATTCAGGCCGTGCTCGGCACGGTGCAAACGCCGCCGCCGGGCCGATCCGAAGGCGGCGACCCCCCCTCGGGGGGGCGGACCGAAGGGACTGTGGGGCTGCATGAGCCGCCGCATTTCTCGACCGACCCGGCCGAATGCGCGCGCTACTGGGCGGTGCGCAAGGGCATGTTCCCTTCGGTCGGCGCGATGCGCGAAACCGGCACCACCGTCGTGATCGAGGACGTGGCCTTCCCGGTCGAGCGCCTGGCCGAAGCCACGCTCGACCTGCAGGGGCTGTTGCGAAGTCATGGCTACGCCGAAGCCATCATCTTCGGCCACGCGCTCGAAGGCAACCTGCACTTCGTCTTCACGCAAGGCTTCGAGGAACCGTCCGAGGTGGAACGCTACTCGCGCTTCATGGACGACGTGTGCGCGATGGTCGTGGGCAAGTACGACGGCTCGCTCAAGGCCGAACACGGCACCGGCCGCAACATGGCGCCCTTCGTCGAGCTGGAATGGGGCGCGCAGGCGATGGCGCTGATGCGTCACATCAAGCACCTGTTCGATCCCGAGGGCCTGCTCAACCCGGGCGTGATCCTGAACGACGACCCGCAGGCGCACCTCAAGCACCTGAAGCCGCTGCCCGCGGCCGACCCGATCGTCGACAAGTGCATCGAGTGCGGCTTCTGCGAACCCAAGTGCCCGTCGCGCGGACTGACGCTCAGCCCGCGCCAGCGCATCGTCGGCTGGCGCGAGATCTCGCGGCTCGCGCGCTCGCCCGAGGACACGGCACAGGCGCACGAGCTGCGCAAGCTGTACGACCATGCCGGCATCGGCACCTGCGCCGCGTGCGGCCTGTGCGCGACCGCCTGCCCGGTAGGCATCGAGACCGGGATCCTGATCAAGGCCCTGCGCTCGCGCGCCGCCGGGCCGCTGGCGCGGCGCGTCGCGGGCACGGCCGCGAACCACTTTGGCGCCGTCACCGCCGGCGTGCGCCTGGGCCTGGGCGCGGCCGACCTGCTGCACGGCATCGTCGGCACCCGGCTCATGAAGGGTGCGCTCGACGGCGCGCGCGCACTGTCTGGCGGCCGCGTGCCCAAATGGTCGCCCACGCTGGCGCGGCCGGTGCACTTCGTGCCGGCACAGCGCACGCTGGGCATCGGCGAGCGCCTCGTTTACTTCCCGAGCTGCGCTGCGCGCAACATGGGGCCCCAGCGGGGGGACGGCGACGCCGGCCCGGCACAACCGCTGCCGCAGACCGCCGAGCGGCTGTTCCGCAAGGCCGGCTTCGACGTGATCTACCCGCAGCGCCTGGCCCAGCTGTGCTGCGGCCAGCCGTTCGAGAGCAAGGGCCTCGTCGAGGCCGCCGACGCCAAGTCGGCCGAGCTCGAGGCTGCGTTGCGCGACGCGAGCGAGGGCGGCCGCTGGCCGATCGTGTTCGACACCAGCCCCTGTGCCTACCGCATGAAGAAGATCCTGCAGCAACGCCTGCAGGTCAGCGACAGCATCGAGTTCATCCACGACGACGTGCTGCCTCGCGTGACACTGACGCCGCAGTTGGCGCCGGTGGCCGTCCACCCGGTGTGCAGCGTGCGCAAGATGGGTACGCTCGACAAGCTCCAGGCGATCGCCGCCAGATGCAGTTCGCAGGTGGTGACGGTCGAGGACGTGCAGTGCTGCGGCTTCGCCGGCGACCGCGGCTTCACCCATCCGGAACTCAACGCCCATGCGCTGCGGCACCTGAAGGCCTCGTTGCCGGCAGGCTGCGAGGCCGGCTACTCGTCCAGCCGTACCTGCGAAATCGGCCTTTCCGAATTCGCAGGCTTGCCCTATCGTTCGTTCATCCAGCTGGTGGATGCCTGCGCGAGCGCGAAGGAAGCGGTGACGCGATGAAGGTCGGCCTGTTCGTGCCCTGTTATGTCGACGCGTTCTTTCCCGAGGTCGCGATCGCCACGCTCGAACTGCTCGAGCGTTTCGGCTGCGAGGTCGACTACCCGACCACGCAGACCTGCTGCGGCCAGCCGATGGCCAACAGCGGCTGCGAGGCCGACGCCGCCGGAGCCGAGGCGCTGTTCGTGCGCAACTTCGAGCGCTTCGATCACATCGTCAGCCCCTCGGGCAGCTGCGTGCACCACGTGCGCGAGCACTTCACCGCGATCGAGCAGACGGCGGACGTGCAGCGCGTGCGCGCCCACACCTTCGAGCTCGTCGAGTACCTGCACGACGTGCTCGGTGCGCGCGAGTTCCCGTGGGCCGAGTTTGCGCATACCGTGGGCCTGCACAACGGGTGCTCGGCGCTGCGCAAGCTCGGCACCGCGAGCTACTCCGAGATCGCGATGACCCCCTTCTCCAAGCCGATGACGCTGCTGTCCGGCGTCCGGGGCATCCGCTTCGCGATGCCCGAGCGCCCCGACGAATGCTGCGGTTTCGGCGGCACCTTCTCGGTCTACGAGGAGCCCGTGTCGGCGCGCATGGGCCAGGACAAGGTGCACGACCACCAGCGCGCCGGCGCCGACTACATCGTCTCGGCCGACATGAGCTGCCTGATGCACCAGAAGGGCTGCGCCGAGCGCATGGGCATGGACATGAAGTTCATCCACATCGCGCAGGTGCTCAACGGAGCCCGGTCATGACGCGCATCGACCACGCCGAGGCGTCGAGCGAATTCATCGCCGCCACCGACCACCTCGAGTTCCACGACCGGCGCCTGTGGGACCTGCGCAAGAAGCGCGACCGCGCGGTCGCCTTGGTGCCGGAGTGGGAACCGCTGCGCGAACTCGCCTCGGCGATCAAGGAACACACGCTGACGCACCTGGCCGACTACCTGGAGCAGTTCGAACGCGCGGCGCAGGCCAACGGCGTGACGGTGCACTGGGCGCGCGACGCGGCCGAGCACAACCAGGTCGTGCACGACATCATGGCCGCGCGCGACGCGAAGTCGCTGGTCAAGAGCAAATCGATGCTCACCGACGAGTGCGAGATGCGCGCCTTCCTCGAGCCGCGCGGCATCGAGGTGATCGAAACCGACCTGGGCGAGCGCATCCAGCAGCTCGACGACGAGCCGCCGAGCCATATCGTCGTGCCTGCGGTGCACAAGCTGCGCGCCGACGTGGCCGAGGTGTTCGGCCGCACGCTGGGCACCGACCCGGCCAACCACGACGTGCACTACCTGGCCGAGAGCCAGCGCCGCACCACGCGGCCGAGCTTCCTCGATGCCGACGCCGGCATGACCGGCGCCAACTTCGCGGTCGCCGAGACCGGCGCCATCGTCGTGTGCACCAACGAGGGCAACGCCGACCTGTCGGTGCACTGCCCGCCGCTGTACATCGCGTCGGTGGGCATCGAAAAGATCATCCCGAAGACCGAGCACCTGGGGGTGTTCGTGCGCATGCTATCGCGCAGCGCGCTGGGTTCGCCGATCACGCAGATGACCTCGCATTTCCGCGCGCCGCGCCCGGGCACCGAGATGCACGTCGTGCTGGTGGACAACGGCCGCAGCGAGCGGCTGGGCATGAGCGACTTCTGGACATCGCTCAAATGCATCCGCTGCGGCGCGTGCATGAACACCTGCCCGGTCTACCGCCGCAGCGGAGGCCTGAGCTACGGCGCCACCTACTCGGGCCCGATCGGCGTGATCATCGACCCCACCTACAACCTGCGCAAGTACAGCGCCCTGCCCTTCGCCAGCACGCTCAACGGCAGTTGCACCGCGGTGTGCCCGGTCAAGATCGACATCCATCAGCAGATCTACACCTGGCGGCGCATCATCGCCGAGCGCAACGCGCTGCCGTTCACCAAGCGCCAGGCGATGAAGATGGCCGGCAAGCTGATGGCCAGCCCGCGCCTGTTCCGCGCCGCGGTCGAGGCCGCCGGCGCCGGCGTCGAGTACCTGCCGCGCGTCATGCTCTACAACCGGCTCAATGCCTGGGGCAAGCAGCGCGAAGTGCCGGCCGCACCCACGCAGACGTTCCGCCAGTGGTGGCTCGAGCACCGCGCCGGCGATGGGCAGGGCACGTGAGCGCGCGCGACGAGATCCTGGCCCGCGTGCGCCGGCTCCAGCCCGCGCCGCGCGCCTTGCCCACGGCACCGGCCTTCGTGCAGGCAAGCCATCGGGCGCCCGTCTCGTTCGCGGCATTCGCCGCGTCGCTCGAGCGCATGGGCGGCAAGGTGGCCGACGCGCCGGGAGACGGCGACCTGGCGCGATGGATCTCCGATCGCTTCTCGGACGCTCGCGTGATCTGCTCGGCCGTACCCGAGTTCGCCGGCAACCGGCCGCTCGCGGCGATCCGCCACGCGCGCGACCTCGACGACGTCGACGTCGGCATCGTGCGCGCGGCCTTCGGCGTGGCCGAGACCGGCTCGGTGCTGCTGACCGAGCGCGAGATGCCGGCCGAGGCGCTCGGTTTCCTCGCGCAGCACCTGGTCGTGCTGCTCGATCCGGCGGCCATCGTCGCGACGATGCACGACGCCTACGCCGACCCGCGCGTCGCCGCCGCGCGCTACGCGATCTTCATGACCGGCCCGTCGGCCACCGCCGACATCGAGGGCGTGCTGATCCACGGAGCGCAGGGCATCCGAAGCCTGACGGTCGTGCCGCAAGTCCCCTGAGGGCGGCACGCGCCACGGCTGCCCGCGCCGTATGCTGCGGCCATGGCGGACGACCCCTTCGACCTGGCGCGCTTCGTCGACGCCCAGTCGCCGGTCCTGGCCTCGGTGCGGGCGGAACTCGTCGCCGGCGCCAAGCGCAGCCACTGGATGTGGTTCGTGTTCCCGCAGCACCGGGCGCTGGGTCGCAGCGCAACGGCGCTGCACTACGGCATCGGCAGCCTCGACGAGGCCCGGGCGTACGTGCGGCACCCGGTGCTCGGATCGCGCCTGCGCGAGTGCTGCGAGCTGCTGCTGGCCGCGCCGGCCTCGCATAGTGCGCACGCCATCTTCGGTTCGCCCGATGAGCTCAAGCTGCGCTCGTCGATGACGCTGTTCGCTACGGCGGTGCCCGACGAGCCGCTGTTCGCGCGCGTGCTCGATCGCTTCTACGGCGGCAGGCCGGATGTGCGCACGCTCGCGCTGCTGGCATGAGGATCGTCATCCGCAAGCCGCGCTGGCTGCGACGCCGGCGCGACGATGATCTGCCGCCACCGTCGCGCCGCCAGCGCCTGCTGCTCGCTGCCGCGGCGGTGGTGGTCACGGTGGCGGTCGGCGCGGCGATGCTCTCGCCGCAGATCGAGCACATGCGCGCCAGGCAGCGCGCCGCGCAGCCCAAGCCCTGCGCGCCAGGGCAGACGCGCGACTGCGTGGGCGGCACGATGAGCGCCACGATCGTGGCGCCCGCAGCATCGGCCGCCGCATCGCAATGATGTGAATCCCCCGAAGCGGCTTCGCCGCCCCCCCAGGAGGCGCCGCTGGTGGACCGGCAAAGCCGGATCCGCGGCGGCCGCTTGGATGAAGCGCTCGATGGAAGCGGCGTGAGACGCGCCAAACGCCATGATCGGCTGGATGACTCTGCCTCAGCGCGCCGTCGCCGCGCGCTGCAGCTGCTCCTCGAGCCAGGGCACGAGCTCGTCGTAGGCGCGGCCGACAGCCACCGCCATCGCCTGCGCGGCGGCGGCCGAGTCGGCACGTGCACTGGGCTCGACGGCCTCGAAGCGGCGCATCGCCACGCGCGTGCGCGTGCGCCGGTCGAACAGCTCGGCCGTGACGGCCAGGCGCGCCGCGCCCGGTGCCGCGCGCAGGTCGTGCACGACCGCGTCGACGCCCAGGGTGAGCAGCCAGTCGGCGCGCATCGGGTCGCCTGCCAGGCCGACGGCACCGGCGATGCCGCGTGCCTCGAGCCGGCGCTGCAGCAGCCGTGGCAGCTGGCGCACCGGGCGTTCGGTCCAGGTCGCGAGCTGATAGAACGCAAACTCGCCGTCGCGCACGGAGTACGCCACCGACAGGGTGTCGGCCAGCGCGTCGGCGGGCTGGGCCTGCACGAGCAGGGCGTCGACGAGCGGCGCCGCACGCCGTGCCGTCGTGCCGACCGCCGCATCGCGCAGGCTCAGCTGCACCGTTGCCGGCGCGTTGCCGCCGACGTCGACCGATACGCAGGCCGCCAGCACGAGCGCCCACACGCTGCAGCTCGCCCGCACCGCCGCCGTCGCTCTCATTTCGACTCTCCCGGGCCGAGCTGTGCCGCCGCCGGGCCGAACAGCGCGGCGCGCGGCTCGCGCACACGATCGAGCGCGCGCGTGGCCGACTCGATGGCGAGGCGCAGGTCCACTGCCACGGCGCTCAGTTCATCTTCGATGTGCAGCGCGCTCGCCTCGAGCCGGCGTGCCGCCGCGCCCGTGTCCTTGCGCAGGTCTTCGATCGATGCGGTCACGCGCACGAGGGCGCTGCGCGCTTCGGCCAGCGTCTTGTCCGCCTGCGCAAGGCTCTGGTCGAGCTGGGCACCGGAGCGCTCGGCCACTGCGGCCACGCGCTCGCCGGCGTTGCCGAGCTGGCCGGCGGCCGTGCCGACCGACGCGGCGGCCGCGCTGGTTCGTTCGAGCAACTTGTCCAGCGCTTTCAGTCGCTGGTTCAGGCCGGCGGTGAGGTCGCGCAGGTTGCGCACGGTGTCCATCGCGGCGGCGCGGTTCTCGGGTGTCAGCAACTGGTTGACGGCGGTCAGCGCATTGGCCGCCTGCTCGCCAAGCTGGTTCACGCGGCCTGCGATCTCGTCGACGTCGGACCGGCCCTCGCCGATGACCGGGTAGCTCTCGCCGTCGGGCACTTCGGTCAGCTCATCGCCTGCCGGCGAGGGCGTGACCAGCGTGATCGCGGCGATGCCGGTCACGAAATTGCGCGTCACCACCGCCACCGTGTTGCTACGAACCGGCGCACGGCCATCGACGCGCACCACCACGCGAACGCGGTTGAGCTTGTCGCGCGACAGCGCATAGTCCTCGACGCGGCCGACCTTGATGCCGCGCAGGTTGACTTCGGCGCCGAGCTGCAGGCCGTCCAGGGCCTGCTTCTCGAAATGGATCGCATAACGCGTGAACTCGCCCCGGCCGCCGATGTCCTTCAGCCAGACGAGGCTGGCCACCAGCGCAGCCACCAGCACGAGCACTGCAGCGCCGACGAAGGTGTAGCGGGCTTCAGCTTCCATTCACGCCTCAGGCCCGGCCATTCTACGAACCGAGAAGTACTCGCGCACCCAGGGGTCGTCGACGCGGGTGACTTCGCCGACCGGGCCATCGGCCAGCACGTGTCCGCGCGCCAGCACGATGATGCGGTCCACCGCGGTCAGCAGCGTGTCCAGGTCGTGCGTGGTCACGAACACCGTCAGCCCGAGGTCGTCGACCAGCGAACGCAGCACGCGATCCAGGCCGCGCGCGGTGATCGGATCGAGCCCCGAGGTCGGTTCGTCGAGGAACAGGATCTCCGGCTCGAGCGCCAGCGCGCGCGCGATCGCCGCGCGCTTGCGCATGCCGCCCGAAAGTTCGCTCGGCCGCTTGGCGGCCGCGTCGGCCGGCAGCCCGGCCTGGCGCAGCCGCAGCGCGACCAGCGTGTCGATGGTTCCGGCCGACAGCGCGGTGTGTTCGCGCAGCGGCACCGCAACGTTCTGCGCCACCGTCAGCGACGAGAACAGCGCGCCGTCCTGGAACATCATTCCGAAGCGCCGCCGCAACGCAGCGCGCTCGGCCTCGGGGGCCGACCACATGTCCACGCCAAACAGGCGCACGCGGCCTGCCGTCGGCCGCTGCAGGCCGATCATCTCGCGCAGCAGCACCGACTTGCCGGTGCCGCTGCCGCCGATCAGCGCCACCAATGTGCCCGGCGCGACGGAAAACGAGACGCCGTCGTGCACCGTCTGCACGCCGAAGCGCGTCACGATGTCCTCGACGACGATCACCGGTTCGGGCCGTGCCATCGCTTCACCAGTCCAGCGCCTGCAGCCACACCGCGAAACCGGCGTCGATGAGGATCACCGCGACGATGCTCTGCACCACGGTGGAGGTCGTGGCCACGCCCACCGCGCGCGTGTCGCGCGCCACCGTCATGCCCATGCGCGTGCCGATCACCGCGATCACCAGCGCGAACACCGGCGCCTTGACCAGCCCGACGAACACATGCCGCAACTCGAGCGCCTCGTGCAGCCGCGCGAGGAAGCCCGCGGGCGTGATGTCGAGCATCGTCGAGGTGACGGTCATCGCGCCCAGCAGGCTGGCCACGTCGCCGACGAACACCAGCAGCGGCAGCATCAGCATCAACGCCAGCACGCGCGGCACCACCAGCACCTGCCAGGGGTCCAGCCCGAGCGTGCGCAACGCGTCGATCTCCTCGGTGAGCTTCATCGAGCCGAGCTGCGCCGTGAATGCCGCGCCCGAGCGGCCGGCCACGATCACCGCGACGATGATCGGCGCGAACTCGCGCGTCGCGCCGATGCCCACGCCGTCGACGACGAAGATGTTGGCGCCGTACTTCTCGGCCTGCAGCCCGAGCAGGTAGGCGACGACCACGCCGATCAGCATGGTGACGAGCGCGACCACCGGAATGGCGTTCAGCCCAGCCTGCTCGATCTGCGTCGCGAGCTCGCGTGGGCGCAGCCGCGCGCGACGCACCGCCGCGGCCCCCAGTGCGGCAAGCGTCACCCCCAGGAAATTGAGGTGGCCGTGCAGCAGTTCGACGAGTTCGGCGCACGCCCGCCCGAGTTGCGCCAGCACGCGCGGACGGCGCGGCGCCGGCGGCGGCGTCTGCGCGCTGGCCAGGTGCACGCGCGCCTGTTCGACGATGCGCTCGTGCGCCGGCCCGAGCCCGGTCCAGGTCACGTCGCCGCTGCGCGCCAGCCGCCGCAGCAGCACCAGCGCGCTGGCCGAATCGAGGGCCGAGAGCGCGCTCGCATCGACCGTCAGCGCCGCGGGCAGGTCGCTTGCCTGCAGCGCCTCGTCGATGCGCGCCAGTTCGGCCAGGCGCCATGCGCCCTGCAGGTGAAGCGTCGCGCGCACACCGGCGGCGGCGGCGTCGAGTCGGAACCAGGGCGAGGCGGGCATGGGCGAGCGCCGAGCATACCGGTGCCGATCGCGCTAGAGTCCTCGAGCGATCGAGGCACACGACATGCAGGTTGTTCGACGATGGATCGGTGCGCTGGCCGTGGCGTTGCTCTCTGTGACGACGCCGGCGGCCGAGTTGACGCGCACGCAGGCACTGGCCGCCTTGACACGGCCCGAAGCCGCGGCGCGCGTGGCCGCGGTCGATCGGCTCGCCGAGATCGGGTTGATGGCCGACGCCAAGCGCTTGCTCGAGCGGCTGGCCGATGCCGACCCGCGCGTGCGGGTCTCCGCGGATGCCGCGCTCTGGCAGATCTGGGGCCGCTCCGGCGACCCGGCCATCGACAAGCTCTACGCCAGCGGGGTCGAGCAGATGCAGGCCTCGTCGCTCGACGACGCGCTGACCACCTTCAACGAGATCGTCCGGCGCAAGCCCGCCTTTGCCGAAGGCTGGAACAAGCGCGCGACGATCTATTTCCTGCTCGGCGAGAACGAGAAGTCGCTGCGCGATTGCGACGAGGTCTTCAAGCGCAACCCCGAC
>Ga0209798_10000526_pt1 | contig 23210 bp, 23 predicted proteins | sample DOMMetBare3Fresh_FD_187475 | JGI IMG/M metagenome (GOLD analysis project Ga0209798, IMG submission 187475) | Wetland sediment microbial communities from St. Louis River estuary, USA, under dissolved organic matter induced mercury methylation -... | ecosystem: Environmental > Aquatic >... | reverse complement strand
CGTCACGCTGCCGCCGACGACCGACATCCGGGTCTGGGATTCGACCGCCGAGACACGCTTCCTGGTGCTGCCGATGCGTCCTTCCGGCACCGAGGGCTTGCGCGAGGAGCAGCTCGCAAGCCTGGTGACGCGCGATTCCATGATCGGCACCGGCCTCGCCAAGCGGCCGGACCAAGCCTGAAGCTCCACACGCGCCGCGCGTCCGCCGCCTACTTCAGATAGGCACGCACCACGTCGATCAAGTCCTCGGCGCCGCGCGCGCGCTCGCTGTCGGGCTCGCATTGTAGATCGATGACGTGCAGGCGAATGTGGTCTTCCATTACCTCCGCCATAAGGCCGTTCATGGCACCGCGCGCGGAGGCGATGAGCTGCAGCACCTCGGCGCAGTCGACCTCTCGCTCGAGAGCGCGCTCGATCGCTTCGATCTGGCCGCGCAGGCGGCTGACGCGATTGAGAAGCTTGCTCTTTTCTCGAACGGTGTGGGACACCGATGGAACTCCGAGGCACACGCAGGATACCCCGGACACACTATCTTTGAACGAAGCTTGTTGCAACGAAGTTGCAACAAGCGGGGGGTGTAGGCTGTAAGCTTTGGTGAACGCTGCCGGTCACGAGCGAGGCAGCCAAACAGAGTTAATGGGCGCGTCGCACGCGGAACAGCATCCCGGCACTGCTGCGGGGAATGCCGGGGCAGCGCGTGGTCGCGGCCGGCGAGGACCCTTCGGTCGTCGCGGTCACCGGCCATCGCTTCGCACCCGCCAATGTTCGCGCGACGTTGCGACAGATCAAGGCTGGAGAAAGCGTCGTCACTCGCGGCCTGGATGGCGACACATGGGCGTACCACGCTCGGCCGCGATGACGAGGAGCATCACCGCTAGCGCGGCGGTGCCGGTCTCAACCGCATTTAGTTATTCTTTTGGAAGGTGGCGTGACAGCCGTCGCAGGTCAGGCGCAATTCCGTGACGCTTTTCCTGAATTGCGTCTCGGTCTCGGCCCGGCTGGCGTCAAATGCATATTTCGCCGCGGTCATGGATTCCTTGTAGAAGAAATCGAATTGGTCCCAGATGTGCGGATCAGCGAATGTCGCCGACGCGGGATCCGCCGTGCCCGGCTTGTAGGCGTTGGTATGCGCCGGAAACATGAGCGGGAATGCCTGCATCATGGCCGCAATCGAGTCGGCATGTCCCCTGCCCCTCTGCAGATTGATCTTGCCGGTGTAGACCATCTCATCCAAGGGATACATGTTCCTGGCAATGACGGACATCAGCGTCTTGCGCGCCAAGATGACGTCACCTGGAGGTAATGCCTTGTCCTGCCCCCAAGCCACAACGGCGTCCCCAAGCACGAGTGCCCCGAGGCACACGCCCATGAGGATGCTACCAACTCGACGACGCGATGATTGACGACGCGATGATTGACCACGTGCGATAGAACGATCCATTTGCTCTTCCTCCCATTTGTTTTCTTGCTAGCTCGCGGGCGCAAGCGAGCATTGATCCAGATCAATTGGAATGACGCCACACACGTGCGCACGGCAGATGGCCGTTCATCCAACCTGACACGAGCAGAAGAATGCGAGGCGTTCAGTCCCGCCGCGACTGATGCGCCTTGATGAGGCCTGCGATGGCGGCGATTTCCTCGTCATCGCAGCCGTGCGGGGATGCCTTCAGGGTGGCTGCGAGATAGGCCTCATCGCAACGGCGATCTTCCAGCACGATCGCGCAGCCGCCGTCGGTGCGGTACGCCGTGAGCGTTGCGTGCGCGCGGCCAACGCCTGAAATCTGAAACAGCGGGCGGCGACCGAGCAGGCGGCCATCACCGAACAGCGCGCCTGCGAGATCGGCGCTGCGCAGCGACACCGCGTTGAAAGCCGCGCCGTCGATCCTGGCGCCCGCAAATGTCGCACCGGTGAGATCGGCGTCGAGCAAGTTGGCTTCGCGCAGATCGGCGGCGCGCAGATCGGCATTCGCCAGGATGGCTTCGCGCAGGCCGGCGCGCCGCAGATCGGCGCCCACCAAACTGATGCCGCGCATATCGGCGGCACGGAAGCACGCCCCGGCCAGCACCGCGCCATCAAGGCGCGCGGTCGCCAGCCTGCTGCCGCGCAGATCGATGTTGGGCAGGCGCGCGCGGCGCAGGTCCTCGGCCGCGAAATCGGAGCGGCCGAAGCAGGCGCCGGTCTCAACCGCTTCCTCGAGCTTGGCGATCCAGGACGACGCGCCGCGCTCGGGCGCATGAATACCGATCAGGCTCATGGTAGCCCTCCCTCGGAGCGCCCGTCAGGCGCAAAGCGCGCGCACGTGCTGCGCCATGTCTTGAATAAGCCAAGCAGGAACCAGAATGCCGCCGACGACAGCCGCCTTGCGGGCACCTTCGAACCACTCGGCCCGTATCTCCTGCTTGGACCGGACGCGATGGACTCGCGGGTTGGCCCGTGAGCACACCTCGAACACACTGTGCGACCCGTCGCCGCCGTCGTCGTACAGGATGACGAGATCGGCCTCGCGTGCGAGCGCAGCCGCATCCTTCTGCCGCCCGTGCGAATCGCTGCACATGGTCTTGATGATCTTCACCGGCGCCTTGGAGTCTTGCAGCCGCTCGATCACCGCCTTGAAGGTCTCCGTGTTGCCGGTGACCTGCCCGACCAGCGCCAGCGGCGCCCCTTCGCCCAGCGGCAGCTTGTCGAGGTCGGCGACCTGCTCGATGACGAAACAGCGGCGGCCGTGCTGCGCGGCGATCGCCTTGGCGGTCACGCAGTGATGATTGTTCTGCGTACCCACGATTGCAATGTCGAAGCCCTGTTCGACGTGGCGCTCCACGACGCGATCGAGCTTGGAAATGAACGGGCAGATCAAATCGTCGAGCAGGTCGACGCCGCGCGCCGCGAGCGCATCTTTGGCCGTATTCGGCAGACCATGAAAGCCCAGCACCAGCCGGTCGCCGCGATCAAGCGTGTCGATCTCATAGGCGACCTGGAGCCGATCAAGCGCCGGATAGCGATTGAGCAGCTCGGTGTCGCGCTGCTCGATGCGGCGCAAGGTGTCAAACTCGCCCTTCGAATTCTGATGCGCAACGCTAAACGGCGCATCCTGCAAGGCGCGCTCGTTCATGCCACGATAGGCACGCTCGATCCCGATGCAGAAGCCGAAGCTCGCAGTGAGGACTTCCATACGCGTCACCCGAATGCCTGATACATCCTAGGCCTGCTTCCAGGCGCCAACAAGCCTGCTCGCCCACGAATCCCAGTTGGCTCTCCGCACAATCGAGGGCATGATGGAATGCTGTTCCGTCAGCATCAGGCTTCGGTGAAGGGCTACATGTACTGGCAAGGTATTCTGCGTTCCATTGTGCTGGCGGGCATGGCCGTCACCTCGACGGCGGGCCTGGCGGAGGATCAGGCCGCTGAATTCTACAGAGGCCGGCAGCTGACCATCGTGGTCGGAACACCGCCCGGCAGCAGCGCCAGCCTCTATTCCCAGGCGCTGGCGCGCCATATGGGCCGGCATCTGCCCGGCGCTCCGACTTTCATCGTCCAGCACATGCCAGGCGCCGGCGGGCTCGTCGCCGCCAATCACACCTATGCGGTGGCGCCGCGCGACGGCTCCTCGCTGGTCATGACCAACCGCACTGTCCCGATCGAGCCCTTGCTCGGCGGCAAGGGTGCCCAGTTCGAGGCGCTGAACTTCTCCTGGATCGGCGGCACCAACGTCGAATATACGATCTGCACGACCTGGCACACCTCGCCGGTCAAGACGCTGCAGGACGCCTTTGCCAAGGAGGCGGTGATCGGCAGCTATGGCGCCGAAGGCCCCTCGGCGGTATTCGCGAAGGCCGCCAACAAGCTCGCCGGCACGAAGTTCAAGGTGATCGGCGCCTACCAGGGCGGGCCGCAGGCCATGCTGGCGATGGAGCGCGGCGAGGTCGAGGGCTTCTGCGCCATGTCATGGAGCGAGCTGAAGCTGCGCAAGAGCGAATGGTTGACGCAGAAGAAACTGAACATGCTGTTCCAGATGGGCCACGAGCGGCATCCTGAATTCCCGAATGTGCCGCTGATCATCGACCAAGCCCGGACGCCCGCGGATCGCGCCGTGTTCGAGCTTCTGATTGCGCCCAATGACATGGGTTTTCCGCTCTACGCGCCACCTGGCATTCCGGCGGAGCGGCTTGCCGCGTTGCGCCTGGCCTTCGAGCGCGCGCTCAAAGACCCGCAGTTCCTCCTTGACGCCGAGCGGATGGGCCTTGACGTCCAGCACGTCAGCGCCGATCGCATCGAGCGGCTCCTGCTGCGCGTCTACGATGCGCCGAAGTCGGTGGTCGAGCGCGCCATGACGATTGCGGAGTAGCCGCGCTGACGCTTAAAGTCAGTGCGAGAGGTAGGTCGACATGAACGGCATCCACGACATGGGCGGCATGCACGGCTTCGGTCCGGTCGAGCCGGAACCGAACGAGCCGCCGTTTCATTCGCGCTGGGAAGCCCGCGCGCTCGCGCTCAATCGCGCCATGAGCTACGCCAAGGTGTGGAACATCGACAAATCGCGCGCCGCCATCGAGGAGCTGCCGCCCATCGACTACCTCACGCTGACCTACTATCAGAAATGGGCGTTGCGGCTGGAGAAGCTTCTGCTTGAATTCGGCCTCGTCGGCGCCGACGAGGTCGCAGCCGGCCACGCGCTGCATCCCGGCAAGCCACTGCCGCGGACGCTCAAGGCCGCCGAGGTCGGCAACGCGCTCATGCGCGGCTCCTATGCACGGCCGACCAACACGACGCCGCGTTTCGGGGTCGGCGACCGCGTGCACACGCGCAACATCAATCCGCTGACCCATACCCGCCTGCCGCGCTACGCGCGCGGCCGCACGGGCGTGATCGAATGCGTGCGCGGGTTCCATGTGTTTCCCGATACGGTCGCGATCGGCGAAGGCGAGAGCCCGCAGTGGCTCTACACCGTGCTGTTCGAGGGCCGCGAATTGTGGGGCGAGGCCGCCGACCCGACGCTCAAGGTCTCGATCGAGGCGTGGGAGCCCTATCTGGAGCTAGTGCCCCCTTTCCGAAGTTTGTGATACACTTCACACGCTCTGACACGAACTTCGGAAACAAAGGGGCACTAGCAACTCTATGTTTCTAGTGCCGCTTTTCGATTTGAGGTTCCTAACAGAGTTTGCTGTAGGTGGTGTAGGAACCTCAAATCAGCGGCACTAGCATGATCGATCCCGCCGCCGCCCGCCGTGTCGCCGACGCCGTGCCCGGCATCCCTTGCGATGCCGAGGGGCCGGTATTCCGCGAGCCCTGGGAAGCGCAGGCCTTCGCGATGGCGCTCGCGCTGCATGAGCGCGGCCTGTTCACCTGGAACGAGTGGGCCACCACGCTCGGCGAGGAGATCAAGCGCGCGCAGGCCGCAGGCGATCCCGACACCGGCGAGACCTATTACCGGCATTGGCTCAACACGCTCGAGCGCCTCGTCGCCGCCAAGGGCGTGACCGATGCCACGACGCTCGCGCGCTATCGCGACGCCTGGGACCACGCCGCCGACCGCACGCCGCACGGCAACCCGATCGAGCTGAAGCCGGAGGATTTTCAGGGTTAAATGCCGATCCGCTCGCTTGCGAGATAGCCGGTAAGCAGCAGCGTTCCGAAGCCGATGATCATGACCGCGGCCGCCACTTCGATTGCGCGCATTGCCAGCATGCCGTAGCCCGACTTGCTGCCCGCGAAGCGGGCGGCCCAGCTGCGCGCGCCGATCGCGATCGAGGCGATCACCGCGACCGTGATGGCGGTGCCGAGCCCCATCACGAACGTCGCCGCAATCCCGGCCCAGAACAGGCTCTGCGCGAGCGCAAACGTCAAGACGATGAGGGCGCCCGAGCACGGGCGCAAGCCGACCGCCACGATCGCGGAGAGCCCGCGCCGCCAACCGCCGGGACCGGCCAGCTCCTCCGGCTCCGGCGCATGGGCGTGGCCCCAGGCCGACGCGTGATCGTGGTGGTCGTGGCCGTGATGGTCGTGCGCATGATCATGGTGAGCGTGATCACGAGCCGCGGGCCCAGGATTGGCATGAGCATGGTGCGCATGATCCTCGTGCACGTGATCATCGTGCACCGGGGCGCCCGCCGGCGCGCGCCGCGCCGCAATCAGATCGCGCACTTTCAGCCCGAGCAGCACCAGGCAGGCCGCGCCGACGAGCTGGTAGGCGATATTGCCAAACGCGGCGCCCGGGTTGACGACCGCAATCAGCGTGGGCGCGATGAATTGAATGATCGCGACGTAGCACAGCGCCTCGAGCACGCCCGCAACCGCCACCGCGGTCGCACTCGCCTCACGTCCCCGCGCTGCCTCGCTGAGGGCTAGGCCCTTCACCTTCAGCAGCCGCACTCCAATCGTGATGATGAACGCGTAACTGATGATCTCGATCACGTTGACCGTGCTGTCCATGGCCGCCCTGGTGGCCTGCAGCATCCCGAACGCGATTCCCACCACCGCGACCGCGACGATCGCCTGCAACAAGGCTGACGCGAACGACAGCACGACCCCGCGCTTCCAGGTCTCCTCGTTGGCGACCACGTAGGAGGAGATCACCGCCTTGCCGTGGCCGGGCCCGGCGGCATGGAAGACGCCATAGAGAAACGACACGCCGAGCAGGCCCCATACAGCGCTGCCATCCGCCTTGGCGGCGCGGATGAGCGCAGAGAATTGAGTGTAGTACTCTCTCTGCTTGGCGAGGATCCAACCGAACAGGCCATCCGGCGGCGGCGGGGCCGGCGGCGGCCCCTTGGGGGCGCCGCCCTTCGGAACCCCGAATGGATTGCCTTGCGCCAGCAGCAAATCAAGCGCACCGGCAATCAGCAGGATCGCCGCGACGGCAACGACGAGCTTGACGAGCTGGCGGTTCATGCGCTCCCCGGCGCGCGTGTCACGGACACTTCACCAGAATCTTGCTGGCGTAGAGCGCGCCCCAATTATTCGGATCCGCCGGCGCCTCGCTGCTGACGCCGGCGCCGCCCGGTCGCGAGGTCGAGACCTTGCATTGTGCTGGCGCGCCCACCGTCTTCACCGGGTCCTTCTCGGCGAAGCTGAAGTCGACGAAATAGGACGGATCGTAGACCTCGATCGCGAGCTCCTGCGCCTTCACCGGCGTCTTAAGCGGCAGGGTAAAGTGCAGCGTCAGCAGCTGGTCCTTGAACTCGACATAATAGTCGGGCGCGGGCTCCGCGAAGGCGGCCGCCCGGCCATTCGCCTTGGCGATCGTGAAGTAGTCGAAGTCCTTGAGCGATTCGACGTTGGTCTTGGCGAGCGGCGCGAGCTCCTCGCGGGTGAACTCGCCCTTCTTCTTCGATTCGAGGCCCTGGGTCGCGAACACCGAGAACATGTCGTCGAAGGTCCAGGCGTGCTTGACAGCCTTTACCGTGCCGTCGGGAGCGTAGACCAGCTCGCTCACCATGGTCACGAACACATGGGGGTGGGCGGCCGCCGCGCCGGCGGTCGCCAGCACGGCCGCGAGGCTGAAAAGTGCGGTTCGGAGTTGGTGTGTGCGCATAACATCACTCTACCACGGAGTGGGGCAGAATGCAGGCCCCCATTGAACGGCTCCAGATGGCGGCCCGCAACGGTCACCATGAACAGTGGACACTATACGCCTGCCGCTCCGCCGTCCGCCCGCGGGTCGTGAGCAGCTTCCATCGTGCCGTCGGGATGCATCACGACCGCGCCGGCATGCCCGATCGCGTCGGTCAGCGACACGTCGTGGCCGGCGGACATGAGCCGGTCCGTGAGGTTGCCGTCGAGCCTTGCTTCGACCACAAGGTTGCCAAGCGCCCTGCCCCAAGTCCGGCCGACGTACCAGCGCGGCCGCTCGATCGCTTCGTCGAGCGGTTGGCGATAGAGCACATGACGCGTGAACAGCGCCGCCTGAACCTGCGGCTGGGCATCGCCGCCCATGGTGCCGTAGGCCATCACGCGGCCGTCGCGCAGCACCGCCAGCGCCGCGCTGAGCGTGTGCAGCGGCAGCCGGCCGGGTTCGAGCGCATTGAGCGCAGCGCGATCGAGCGAGAAGCTCAAGCCTCGGTTCTGCATCACGATGCCGGTCTGCGGCAGCACCACGCCGGAGCCGAACTCCCAATAGAGCGACTGGATATAGGAGACGGCCAAACCAGACGCGTCAGCGGCCCCCATCCAGATGGTGTCGCCTTCCTCCGCCTGCGCCTGCCAGGCGGATGCCTTGCGACGATCGATGGCGGCGGCCTCGGCGTCGAGGAACGACTGGGTGAGATAGCGGTCGAGCGAATGCGGCAGCCGCGCCGGATCGGTGATCACCTGATCACGCACCGCAATCGCGCGCTTGCTCGCCTCGATCAGGCCATGGACGTGATCGAAGCCTTCGGCCTCCTTGACGCCGAGCCGGTCGTAGAGCGCGAGGATCATGAGCGCGACCAGACCGGGCGTCGGCGGCGGCGTGTTCCACAAGGTGCCGGCCGGCAGTGCGACCGAGAGCGGAGCGGCCTCGGTGGCGCGGCAGCGTTCGAGGTCGACGCGGGTGACCGGGCTGCCCACACGCTCGAGGTCGGCCGCAATCTCGCGCCCGATGTCGCCGCGATAGAAATCATCGAGCCCGGCATGGGCGAGATGCTCGAGCGTCGTAGCGAGGGCCGCAGGACGCAGCCGCGCGCCTTGCAGGGCCGGCTTGCCGTCGATGAGGAAGGTCTCGGCAAATCCCGGCACGCCTTTGAGCGCGGGGGCCGCGCCCGCGATGGTGAGCGCGAGGTGTCGCGAGACCTCGATGCCCCCCTGTGCGTGTTGCGTGGCTGCGGCGAGCAGGTCCGCGAGCGGCAGGCGACCGCCATGCGCCTTGGCAGCCTCGAGCGCCAGGATCCAGCCCGCGACCACAGCCGGCACGGTGAGCGCCGCCAGCGGTCCGCGCGACGGAATCCGTTCATGGCCCGCATCGCGATAGAGCGCAGGCGTCGCGCGCGCGCCGGCGGCACCCGCCGCCATCAGGGCGCGAACCCGTCCCGACGGCTCGCGCACCAGCCAGAAGCCGTCGCCGCCGAGATGATTCATGTGCGGATAGACGACCACGATGGTCGCCGCCATCGCCACCATGGCTTCGAGCGCGTTGCCGCCTTCGGCAAGCACCGCGCGCCCGGCCTCGGCGGCGGCAGTATGCGGCGCGCAGACGACGCCACGGCGGTGGCCGGCGCTATAGCGGTCCATCGCGCTCACCCGGCGGCCGCTGGGGTGTCGCTGAGCCCGCGCCGCTTGAGCAGCGCGTCAGGCGTCGGCAGCCGGCCACGGAACGCCGTGTAGAGCGCTTCCGGATCGCGCGCGCCGCCGGCTGCGTAGACGTAGTCATGCAGGCTCTTGGCGGTCGCCGGATCGAAGATGTTGCCGGTCTCCTCGAACGCCGCGAACGCGTCGGCGTCGAGCACCTCCGACCACATATAGCTGTAATAGGCCGACGCGTAGCCGCCGCCGGAGAACAGATGCGCGAACTGCGTGGGCCGGTGGCGCATCGCGATCTCGGCCGGCATGCCGATGCGCGCGAGCGCCATCTCCTCGAACGCATTGACGTCGAAGCGCTCGACGCTCGGCATGAGATGCAGCTCGAGATCAAGGAGCGCGCAGGCGACGTACTCGACCGTGGCGAAGCCCTGGTTGAAGGTGCGCGCCGCAATCAGCCGTTTCATCAGATCATCCGGGATCGCGCGCCCGGTGCGGTAATGCACCGCGAAGCGGCTCAGGATCTCAGGCCGTTCGAGCCAGTGCTCGTAAAGCTGCGACGGCAGCTCCACCCAGTCGGTCAGGACGCTCGTCCCCGCCACCATCGGATAGGTGACGTCGGAAAGAAGCCCGTGCAACGCGTGGCCGAACTCATGGAACAGCGTGCGCGCGTCGTCGAAGCTCAACAGCGTGGGCTCGCCGTTGCCCCCCTTGGAGAAGTTCATCACGTTGACGATCAGCGGGCGGATGTCGCCCGCAAGCTTCTCCTGGTCGCGCAGCGACGTCATCCAGGCGCCGCTGCGCTTGGATGAGCGCGCGAAATAGTCGCCGAAGAACAGGCCGCAGTGGCTGCCATCGGCGCTACGCACCTCCCAGGCCTCGACGTCCGGATGCCAGCCGGCGATATCGCTCCGGCGCTCGAACGAGAGCCCGAACAGCTTGTAGGCGGTGTAGAACGCGGCCTCCACGATATGGTGAAGCTGGAAGTAGGGCTTGATCTCGCTCTCGTCGATGTCGCACTGACGCTTGCGCAGCTTCTCGGCGTAGTAGCGCCAGTCCCAGCCCGCCAGCTTGAAATTGCCACCCTCTTCTTGAATGAGCGCCTGCATGGCGTCGCGGTCAGCAAGCGCGCGCGAACGTGCGGGCTTCCACACCCGCTCGAGCAGGTCACGCACCGCCTGTGGCGTCTTTGCCATCGCGTCGTCGAGCCGATAATGCGAGAAGCTGTCATAGCCGAGGAGGCGCGCGCGCTCGGCGCGCAGCGCGAGAATCTCGGCGATGATCGCCTTGTTGTCGGTCTTGCCGCCGCCGTCACCGCGGGCGATCCAGGCGCGGAAGATCTTTTCGCGCAGCTCGCGGCGACCTGAGAACTGCAGGAACGGCTCCACGCTGGAGCGCGAGAGCGTGATCGCGTGCTTGCCGGCAAGCCCGCGCTCCGTCGCCGCCGCGCGCGCCGCCTGGCGCACGAAATCGGGCAACCCTGCAAGGTCGTCCTCGCTCTCAAGCACCAGCGCATAGGCCTGCTCGTCGGCGAGCACGTTCTGGCTGAACGTGGTGCCGAGCGTAGCGAGCCGTTCGCCGATCTCGGCGAGGCGTTTGCGCGCATTGGCATCGAGAGCGGCGCCCGCGCGCTTGAACATCAGATAGTAGCGCTCGAGCACGCGCGCCTGCTCGGCGTTAAGGTCAAGCGTGTCGCGGCGCTGCCAGAGCGCGTCGATGCGACGGAACAGCGGCTCGTTGAGCAGGATGCCATTCCAGTGGCGGGCGCGGCGCGGCGAGATCTCGCGCTCGACCGCGAGCAGCGCATCGTTGGTATGGGCGCCGGCCAGAACCCCGAACACGCTGCCGACCCGATCGAGCGTGCGGCCCGCGCGTTCCATGGCCTCGATGGTGTTCTGGAAAGTGGGCGCCGCGGCCGCGCCCGCGATCGCGGCGATCTCGGCGTCATGCTCCGCGAAGGCACGGTCATAGGCCGGCATGAAATGCTCAGCCGTGACGCGGCCGAATGGCGGCACCCCGAAGGGGCCACGCCAGTCTTCCAGCAGGGGATTATCGGTCGTCGTGGGCTGATCGTTCATCGGCGTTATCTGGGGTGGCGGGCGGATGGGCGCAACCTACAGCGAATTCCGCTCAATTTGAAGCACTCGCAGTCTCTCCCGGCCTCATGGTGAGGAGCCGCAATTTTGGACCTACTCAGATTCCGCAGCTTTGTGCGCGGCGTCTCGAACCATGGGCCGCCCCATCCTTCGAGACGGGCGCCACGCGATGATTTGCGTCTCCTGGCAGCGCATGTGCTTGCGCCCTCCTCAGGATGAGGCGGATCAACGGGCGGCTTATGTTCTCCTGATTCATTTCCAGCGAGATACGCTGTAGCGGCAAATCACACGGAGTGCCATTCGAGCGATCCCGAGTGCCTTCGCGGGTTCGCAAGACTCGTACGAAAGAAACCCCTCACCCGTCTCGCTCACTTCGCTCGCTCGGCACCCTCTCCCACAAGGGGGAGAGGGTAACGGAGTTTGCCGCACGCCAGCGCCAGCAAGACGCGTCTTCACACCTTCAGTCGATATACTCTCCGCGCATTGTCGGCGAAGATTTTCTGCCGATCGGTCTCGCTCAGGAACGTCATGGCGTCGATGTAACGCTTGGTGTCGTCGTAGTGATAGCCGCTCTCGGGGTCGATGCCGCGCACCGCGCCGACCACCTCGGACGCAAACATGATGTTGTCGATCGGCACGGTCTTGAGCAGGAGCTCGATGCCCTGCCGGTGATAGACGCAGGTGTCGAAATAGACATTCTTGAGCAACTCGGTGAGCGGCGGCCGCTTCATGTCCTGCGCGAGGCCGCGGTAGCGGCCCCAGTGAAACGGAATCGCGCCGCCGCCATGCGGAATGATCACCCGCAGCGCCGGGAAATCCTTGAACAGATCAGACATCAGGAGCTGCATGAAAACCGTGGTGTCACCTGCGATGTAGTGGCCGCCGGTGCCCTGGAAGTTCGGATTGGCCGAGGCGCTCACGTGCAGCATCGCCGGCACGTCGAGCTCAACCAGCTTCTCGTAGAGCGGATACCAATAACGATCTGTTATCGGCGGATCACGCCAATGCGCGCCCGAGGGATCGGGGTTGACGTTGACGCCGACGAAGCCGAGCTGATTGACGATGCGCTCGAGCTCGGCCGCGCAGTTTGCCGGCGACACGCCCGGCGATTGCGGCAGCTGCCCGACGCCGATGAAGTTATTGGGATAAAGCGTGCAGACGCGGTGGATCAGATCGTTGCAGACCTGCGACCATTCGAGGCTCGTCGCTGCGTTGCCGAGATGGTGGCCCATAGCGCCGGCCGTCGGCGAGAACAGCGTGATATCGGTGCCGCGCTCGCGCTGGAAATCGAGCTGCTGCTGCACGCTCGCGCGTATCTGATCGTCGCTGAAATTGAGCATGGCGCGGGCCGGCGCCTGCGACGGGTCAGCGACGGCGGCGAGCTGTTTCTGGCGGAACTCGCGCAGCGCGTCCGGCGCCGTGGTGTAGTGCCCGTGGATGTCGATCACCCTGACACGCCCGCCGCCCGGAAACTGCGCGCGGACCGGAACGCCGGTCATCGCCAGGGCCGCGCTGGCGCCGATGCCCGCGATGACTTCTCGTCGCGACGGGGTCATGGCTTCTCCCTCAGATGTCCCGCGGAGCGGGCGTTGCGGTAGACATTAACAATCCCGCGTGCTCATTGCACCGCATTGTTGCGCGTGCCGCAAGCCGGAGACATCCCATGAGCGCCATCACGCTGGATCAAGCCAATCGCATTATTGCCGCCATCCTCGCGCGCGGCGCCGAGATCGACTGCCGGCCGCTGTCGGTGATCGTGGTCGAGCCGGGCTGCGTCGTTAAGGCATTCCAGAAGGAGGACGGCTCCTCGATGATCCGCTTCGAGATGGCCTACGGCAAAGCCTATGCGGCGCTGGCGATGGGCCGGTCCTCCAAGCTCGTGAAGGTCCGCGCCGAGGAAAAGCCGATCTTCATGCGCTACCTCAACAGCGCCACCGGGGACCAGATCTTCCCGGAAGGCGGCGGACTGCAGATTCGCAACGAGACCGGCGAGGTGATCGGCGCGGTCGGGGTCACGGGCGATACCGAGGACTGCGACGAGGAGCTCGCCGCCCATGGCATCCGCGCAGCCGGCCTCAAGACCGACGATGACTGCAAGGCGCTCGGCCGCAACGCGGGTATCAGGCTGACCAACAAGTAGGATTTCGCCGCGCCACACACCGGTCTTGCCGATAGGCCCGACCCGGCGCAAACTGCCGCCAAATTAGGGAGGATGATCACCATGACGATATCCACGCAAGCAAGAGCAGCCGGCTTTGCCGCGGCCCTGACCGCCCTCATGCTGAGCAGCGCAGCGCCAGCGCAGACGATCCTGCAGGCCACGATCGGCGAGCCGAACCAGAAGACCGCCGAGGTCAGCACCGCCGAGGTGCGGCGCATCCTGGCGGACGGCAGCGCCATCCTGCTCGACACCCGCAAGAGCGCCGAATACGTCGCCGGCCACATCGCGGGCGCCAAGAATGTCGCGCCGCCAACGGGCGCTCCCGCATCCGAATACACCACCGCGGTCGAAAAGCTCGTCGGCGGCGACAAGAGCAAGGCGCTGGTGCTCTATTGCAACGGCCCCAACTGCCAGGCCAGCAAGCAGCTCAGCGAGCAACTTGTCGCAGCAGGCTTCACCAATGTGCGGCGCTACCAGCTCGGCCTGCCGATGTGGCGCACGATGAGCGGACCGATCGAGATCGAGCTCGAAGGCGTCTTACGCGTCTACAAGGTCGATCAGACCGCCGTGTTCTTCGACGCCCGCTCGGCCGATGAGTTCTCGAAGAAGAATCTGCCCGGCACCCACAACGTCCCGGCCGACAAGGTTGCGGCCGAGGGGCTGCGTGGCGCGCCGACGCCGAGCAACGACTTCAACACCCGCATCGTGCTGTTCGGCCGCGACGGCGCGCAGGCGCGCGTCCTGGCCGACGCGCTCGGCAAGACAGCGATGCAGAACGTCTCGTATTTTCCCGGCACGTTCGAGGCGCTGGCGGCGGCCGTGAAGGCGCCATAAGCTACGGCTCGGACATCAGCAGCGAGGAGACCGCGATGCCCCGTCATGCCGCTTTCGTTCCGCACGGCGTCATCCCGGCAGTGCTGCTGCCGTTCCATGATGATCTCGCAATCGACGAGAAGAGCTACCGCAGCCACCTGCGCGACGTAGCGGCAACGCCAGGCCTCTCGGCGATCACGCTGAACGCGCATTCGACCGAGGTCGCCTCCTGCACGTTCGAGGAGCAGCGCCGCGTGCTCGAGATCGCGCAGGATGAGATCGGCGGCAAGCTGCCGATCGTCAACGGAGTATGGGCCGACGGCAGCCTTGAAGCGGCACGGATCGCCCGCATGGCGGCCGACGGCGGCGCGTCCGCGCTCCTGGTGTTCCCGCCGGCGCCGTTCACGCTGCAGCAGTCACCCGAGATGGCGCTCGCGCATTTCAAGCGCATCGCGGATGCGAGCGACCTGCCGATCATTGTGTTCCAGTATCCGCTCGCGACCGGCCAAGGCTATCCGCGCGACACGCTGCTCAAGATGTGCGAGGCGGTCCCCGCGATCCGCGCCATCAAGGACTGGGCCGGCAACGTGCCGCAGCACGAGATGCACATCCGCACGCTGCAGAGCCTGCCGCGGCCGGTGAACGTGCTCACCACCCACTCAGCGTGGCTGTTCTCCTCGCTGGTGCTTGGCTGCAACGGGCTGCTCTCCGGCTCAGGCAGCGTCATCGCCGACCTGCAGGCGCAATTGTTCCGCGCCGTGCAAGGCAACGACCTCGCCGCGGCCAAGCGGCTCAACGACCGCATCTATCCGACCGCGCGCGTGTTCTACGCCGAGCCCTGGGCCGACATGCATAACCGCATGAAGGAAGCGCTCGTTCTGCTCGGACGGCTGCCGCGCGCCGTGGTGCGCCCGCCGCTGGTGAAGCTCGCGCACGCCGAGATCGGCCGCATTCGTGCAGCGCTGGTCGAGGCCGGCTTGCTCGGCGAGAAGGCAAGCCGCGACGCGGCGTGAGCGCTTTGGCGTTGTAGGGTGGGCAAAGGCGGAGGCAGTGCCTGTTCGCCACGCAAAACCTATCGTACGCCGTGCCCACCATTACGGTGCGAAAGCAATCACGCGCAAACGCGGTGGGCACGGCGTACGACAGGCTTGCGATTGTTGAAATGCAGTGCCAACGCCTTTGCCCACCCTACAATTTTGAGTTTGTTGCAACGTCATCGACCATTTCCGCATGCACGACATAGCGCAGCGGGCCCAGCGTGCGCGCATTGAGCGGCCAGCAGGTCGTGAGCACCAGCCGGCGGCCCGCCGAATAGGGATCGATGCCGGAGCGATCGAAGCGCACCACCGAGGCGCCGGTGACGCGAAAGCGCAAGACCTTGCCGTCCCGGCGCGTGACCTCGATCTCGTCGCCGACGCGCACGTCGGCCAGGAACGCGAAGTGCGTGTCGCGGTGCGCGGAATAGACCGCGGTGCCTTCCTCGCCGACCTCCGGCGTGCGCTCGAGCTGGCCCGGCCCGAACGCCAGCGCCTGACCGCTCGCGCCGGCAAGCACGATCGCGCTCTTGCGAAGCCGCGGCACCGCGACGCGCGCGACCGGCCAGGTGTCGGCCCAGGACCACGGCTTAACCGGCTCGCCGGTCGCAAGCGCCTGCGCAAACGCGCGCTCGAGCAGGGTCTGCGCCAGCGCGGCTTTGACGTGGACATAGATGCCCTGCCCGATCAGGATCAGGCCGCCGAGCGCGAGCGCCACCACCGCCGCCATGGCAGCTGCGGAGCACCAGCGCGCCACCCGCGCGAGCTGCGGGACCAGGACTTCAACGGCTTCGGCGATCGGGGATCGGACGGTTGCGGTTCGCATCGGCGGCAGGCCTTTCGACCTTGAAGAGAGTGGCGCGCACGCAGCCAGGGGTTGGGGAAGCTGCGTGCGCGCTTGGGAGGAGCCATCGGGGGGTTTGGCCCCTTCCCCACCTCCCCGGGGGGACGACGGGGAGGTTGAAAGCGTTATCGCGATCGTGCGCGCCAGACGGCGGGCACGAGGTGGCGTCGACGGATCATCAGCAGGAACACACTCACGAGGCAGAGCAGGATCCCGAGGAAGATACGGATCTCGGCATCGGTCGCGGTCTTCGGCAACGTCGCGCCGGACTGTGGAGCAGCGGGCTGCGCGACGCGGCCTTGTGCGATCGCCGCATAGGCGGTGCGCTGCGTCTTCTCGGCATCGGCGAGATCGGCGCGACGCTCGATCGGAACAAGCGTGGGATCGGTCGGACCACGACGTTGCGGCCCGAACACCTTGTCGAACTCCCAGCCGGCCGGAAGATTGAGCGGAATCTCGGCCCGCGTGAGCCGCGCGCCGTCCGGGCGGCTCGGCGTCTTGTCGACCGCCACGAGGCTCGTGAGCCGCGTCACCAGGTGATGGTCGAGCGCGAGCGCGAGGATGCGCTTATCGGCCTCTTCCGGGGTGATCGTGCGCAAAGTCCGCGCCACCTCGGCATCGGTGATCTTGCGCCGGGCCCACAGCTTGGACAGGCCTGAGCCCTGGGCGGCATTTTCGAGCGGCAGCGTCACCACCCAAGGGCGGTCGCCGATCATGCCCTTGATCTCGAGCGTGCCGGCGAGCGCGCCGACGCGAGCGGTCAGCGCCACCGGCTCGCCACGATAGAGATCCGGCAACACGATCGGGGTCACGTCGGCGCCGCCGACCGAGAAGCTCGCGGTCAGATTGGTGACGGCCGGGCTCTCGAGCTTGTCGAACAGCCCGCGCATGCGCTCCTCGACCTGCTCGGCTGCGCCGATATGGGTGAAGGTGCCGCGCCCGAGCTCGGCCGCACGCGTCATCAGGAAGCTGTTGGGAGCGGAGCCGATCCCGACCATGAAGACGCGCGAGCGGCCGCGCATCGCGCTGATGGTGTCGAACAGCTGCTGCTCGTTGCCGATCTCGCCGTCGGTGAGGAAAACCACCTGCCGCACCGTGTTGGAGTCTTTGCCGCCGCGATCGGTCAGCGCCGCCTTCATGGGCGGCACCATCTCGGTGCCGCCGCGGGCTTGCAGCGCATCCACGAAGGCCTTGGCATGAGCGACATTGCGGGCATTCGCCGGCACGCTGTCGCCAAACAGCACGTCGTAAGTGTTGTCGAAGCGGATCACGTTGAAGCGGTCGGACGGCTTGAGGCGGCCGAGCGCGTAGATCAGGCTCGCCTTGGCCTGCACCATCGAGGTGCCACCCATCGAACCGGAATTGTCGATCACGAACACGACCTCGCGCGGACGCTTCTCCTCGGCCTGCGGCACCGGCGGCGGCGTCACGAAGGCGAGCAGGTAATCGGCGTCGCCCATGCGCTCGCGAAACAGCCCAACCGACGGGGCAGCGGCAGACGCGGCCGTCCAGGTCAGCTCGAAGTCGCGATCCGCCGGCACCGACCCTTCGGCGAGCTTGATGACGCGGGCATCCTGCGCGACCTCCTCGATCGCCACGCTGTGATGGTGGCTCTTGATCATGCCGAGCGGAAAGCCGGCGTTGAGGCGCACCGTGACGCTGACCGGGTTGACCGGCGCGTGTACGCGCGGGTCGAGCACCGGCGGCTCGATGCGGTCGCGATCGGTGACGGGATCGACCACGTTGCCGAAGCCGCTGCCGTTGAGATCGACGGTCTGCACCAGCGGCGCAGGGTTGTAGCGTGGCGCCACGACCAGCGGCAGACGCAGCGAGAACACGCCGCCCGACTGGTGCACCGGCTCCTGGTATTCGATCTGCACCACGACGGTCTCGCCCGGGCCGATATTGGCGACCGAGTTGGTGAAGATGTTCGGGCGCTCCTGTTCCATCAGCGCGGTCTTCTGGCCAGCAGCCTTCGCCTGCTCATAGAGCTCGCGCGCCCTCTTGCGGTCTTCGATGTCGCCGACCACGATGCGCTCGCCGATCACCATCTTGAGCGTATCGACCGCGCTGCTCTCGGACAGCGGATAGACGTAGATACCCTCGACCCATCCATCCGTCGGGTTATGGAAAAACTGAGTGACTCGACCGCGCGCGGTCGGGCCGGACACCGCAATGTCGGCGTCCGTGGCGACGAGCGGCGCTTCGACGAAACGACCGTCCTCGCTCTTGAGCAGGAGCGAGCCGGAGCGCATGTCGGCAGGCGTGACAAACTTGGAGACGTTAACCGACGCGCCCGCGTAAAGCCGCGGCGCAGCCGCAAAAAATGCCGCAATTGCGGCCACAATCATCAACAGATGGTATGGTCGTCTTGTCGTCGGCCATGTCACCCGCTGTAGCCAACCAAGATGCTGCAGCCAACCAACGACGATGTGTTGCTTGCTTCGCCGGACCTTCCAAACCGCCATGGTCATGGCTTCCCGCTCCCACACTGCAACAACCCCGTTCCCGCATCGTTTTTGCGCCCGTTCGGCGCGATACGGTGAGCGTCATGTTCGCGATTGTTCAGCACGAAACAGCCAGGATGCGCATAAGCGGGTGGCCCCCAGTGCGGAAATGTGATGATTTGTGCGGACGGGGCCCGTGAATCTCATGACTGTCATGAACGACGATCCATCACAGCTGTCCGACGACCAGAGCCGCGCGGTCGCCGCACTGATTCGCGAAGAGCTGGCGCGCCGGCGGATATCACGGCAGCGGCTTGCCGATCAGGCCAAGATCAGCATCTCGACGCTGGAGAAGGCGCTCGCGGGCCGGCGACCGTTCACGCTCACGACCACGATCCGGCTCGAAGAGGCGCTCGGCGTGTCGCTGCGTGCGCAACGCCACGACACTCCCACACCGCCGTCACACAATAATGGAGTCGCGCGCGGCGACCTCGGTTCCTACGCGCGCGCCTCGGTGTCCTGGATCGAAGGCCGCTACCTGACGGTACGCCCATCGTTCGGTGACAAGGACGCAATCTACGCCTACCAAACCGAGATCGCCTGGGACGAGCAGCGCTCGAGCCTGATCTTCCGCGAGTCGCAGCGTCTCGACGCGGAGTTCACGCATCACGGCGACGTCTCGGTGCCCAATCAGTCGGGTCACATCTATCTCGTCACCAACTCGAACGGCCAATACCGTCTGATCATCCTCACCCGCCCAACCCGGAGCGGGCAGATGCACGGCATTCTCACCACGCTGCAGGCCGGCCGCGGCGCGCAGCTCACGCCGGTGGCAGCACCGATCGCGCTCATCCCGGCGAACGCCATGAAGCCGATGGAGTTCGGCCGCATCGCGGCCGGCCACGCGTGCTACGACGCCTATCGCAAGGTACTCCGGCGCACCATCGAAGAGCCGTTCGCGCTGTTTTTACCGGTCTAGTCTCACTGCGTTAGAGGGAGCTGCGGCGTTTATTGTCGCGCCCTCTCCCGCAAGGGGACGCAGCTCGCGGCGGCGCTACCGTAGTATGCGCTGCGCTACCGTAGTATGATGAGCGTAGCGCTACGACCCGCGCCGCGGCATGCCGTGGTTCTCGGTGCTGCGCCTCGGCAGGCGGCTTTCCATCTCTCGATAGGCGCTCTGCGCGATGTCGATCAGCCGGTCGCGCTCGGCCGGGCCGCTCACCACATAGCCCATCTCGCTCTCGACCCAGAGCACGGCGGCAGCATCGCCGGCGGCGTTGTAGCGCAGCGCCGTGCGCGGCGTGTTGGCGCGCGAACAATAGAACGTGTAGCGCTCGCCCGCGGGCGTCTCGTACATGAACAATGCCGCCGGTCCGTTCGGGCCGGGCAGAAGCCGCCCGCCCAGGAGCTTGAGCGAATAAGCCTCGAGGTTCGGCGCGCGCAAGCTCGCGCCGACGCGCCGCGACAGCCACGGCAGCAAGTGGTCCTCGCCAGCGCCGACCTCGATCGGATGACGCACCTCGGTGATGTAGAGCCGGTGCGCATTGAGCGCCTCGGCGCTGAACTGCTCGAATCCCGACGGCGCCGCTGCCGAAACGCCATGCGCGATCCAGCCCGTCACCGCGCCGATGACGGCCGCGGCAAGCGTCGCCGCCGCAATCGCACGCCAGTTGCGGCGCGGCCGCGTCACGCGATCGAGGTCGAAACGCTCCGGCACCGGCTCGCTCGCGATCGCACCGTAGTGCGCGCGAATGGAGTCCGCTTGCGCGCGCCATTCGGCGACATGCGCGGCGTCGGTCGGATGCACGGCGAGCCAGGCCTCGACGGCGGCGCGGCGGTCGGCTGGAAGCGCGCCGTCCACATAGGCGTGAAGCTCGTCGGCCGTCACAGGCAGATCCATCATGGTCTTTTTGTCCAGCTCTTGTCGTCCCAGTTCATTTGACGCGGCGCAGCGCAGGGCGCTTGCCGTCGAGAAAATCCTTGATCTGCATACGCGCACGCGCCAGCCGCGACATCACCGTTCCGATCGGCACGCCCTGCACCTCGGCCACCTCGCGGTAGCTCAGGCCTTCGAGCACGACCAGAAGGAGCACGCTGCGCTGGTCGTCCGCGAGCGCCGCCAGCGCCCGCTCGATGTCGCGCCCGCCGGCCTCGGGCCCGGCCAGATCTGGCGCATCGTTGTCGTCGATCGCCGCCATCGCGGGTCGGCGCGCCAGCGCCCGCAGGCGGTTGCGGTTGAGATTGGTCAGGATGGTGTAAAGCCAGCTGCGCAGCTCGCCGCCATGGAACAGATGCTCCGAACGCAGCGCGCGCACAAGCGTATCCTGGACCAGGTCGTCGGCAAGCTCCGCATCCCGGGTGAGCGCGCGCGCATAACGGCGCAAAGCCGGGACCGATGCCGCTACGCCTTGCCGGAATCCGCCCACATGCTGCTCCGTCCGCCCCCAAGCTTCGCGGGGGGGCATTCTGCCTCGTTGCATGCCATCAGGACAAACACGGGACCTCGCTCCCTATTCCGGCCGGAAGCCGGGGGCAGCCATGCGGGGCGGCAGCTTCTTGAAGGGGGGAGGCCCCTATGCCATAGGAGGCGTCCGGGGCGGCGGCCGGACGGCGACCGGGACCAGCGGGGGGCGAATGGCGGAAGCCTCGGGTCTGATGCGCGGGAAGCGCGGCCTGATCATGGGGGTCGCCAATAACCGGTCGATCGCGTGGGGCATCGCCAGGGCGTGCCACGCGCACGGCGCGGAGCTCGCCTTCACCTATCAGGGCGATGCCCTCAAAAAGCGGGTCGAGCCGCTGGCTGCCGAGGTCGGCGGCCTCGTCGTCGGCCATTGCGACGTTGGCGAGCCCGCCACCATCGACGTTGCCTTCGCCAGGGTTGCCGAGCAATGGGGCTCGCTCGACTTCCTGGTGCATGCCATCGCGTTCTCCGACAAAGACCAGCTGATGGGGCGCTACGTCGACACGACGGAGGACAACTTCACGCGCACGATGCTGATCAGCTGCTATTCGTTCACGGCGGTTGCCCAGCGCGCCGAGAAGCTGATGACGCAAGGCGGCTCATTGCTCACGCTCACCTATTACGGCGCCGAGAAGTGGATGCCGCACTACAACGTCATGGGCGTCGCCAAGGCCGCGCTCGAGGCATCGGTGCGTTATCTCGCCGCCGATCTCGGGCAGAAGGCCATCCGCGTGAACGCGATCTCGGCCGGCCCGATCAAGACGCTGGCGGCCGCCGGCATCAGCGATTTCCGTTATATCCTGAAGTGGTGCGAGTTCAACACGCCACTGCGCCGCAACGTCGCCGTCGAGGAGATCGGCAGCGCGGGAGTCTACCTGCTCTCCGAGCTCTCGCGCGGCGTCACCGGTGAGGTCCACCATGTCGACGCCGGCTACCATATCCTGGGCATGAAACATCCCGACGCGCCCGACATCTCGGTCGCCAAGGATTGATGTCTCCTGACGCGACGATGCCGCGCCCCACTCTCTATTACGTCCGCCACGGCCTGACCGACTGGAACATGCAGGGCCGGCTGCAGGGCAGGCACGACATCCCGCTCAACACGCGGGGGCAGGAGCAGGCCAAGCGGTGTGGCGAGATCCTGCGTGATCTGTTGGCGCGCGATGGCCGCGCAGCCAGCGATTTCGGCTATGCCTCGTCGCCACTGATGCGCGCGCGCGTGACGATGGATATTTTGCGCACGACGCTCGGATTAGCGCCGGAAGGCTACGCGCTCGACGAGCGGCTTGCCGAAATCGCGTTCGGCACGTGGGAGGGGCTGACCTATGACGACGTGATCGCGCGCGACCGCGAGATCGTCGACACGCGCGAGCACAACAAGTGGCTGTTCCGGCCGCCCGGCGGCGAAACCTACGAAGAGGTCGCGCGGCGGGTCGGCGCCTGGTACGCCACGCTCGACCGCGACACCGTGGTTACCGCCCACGGCGGCACCGCGCGCGCCTTGGTCGCCGTCCTCAGGGTCGCGGCGCCCGACGAGGCTGTCCACCATTCGATCGACCAAGGTGTGGTCTATGTGCTCTCAGAAGGCCGCGTGACGCGGTACGAGTGATCCGAAGAGCCGCGTAGCTATGCTGCTTTGACTGGCTGAATACGCTTGATCTCAGCCGATACCTCGTCCTCCGTGCGCTCAAGATCGTATTGGGCCTGCATTCCCATCCAGAATGCTGCGGTGGTGCCAAAATATTTTGCAAGCCGCAATGCGGTGTCGGCCGTGACCGGTGTTTCCTCGCGGACAAGGCGCTCGATCCTGGTGCGTGGCACACCGCAGGCGCGGGCCACCATATAGGCGGAAAGATTCATCGGCCCGAGGAAATCCTCACGGAGGACTTGGCCGGGATGCACGGGGGTGAGTCTCTTGCCCATCGGCGCACGCTACGTCATTGCCCTGTCATTGCCTTTGGTTGAACGTATCATATCATGATACGTTACAAAACCGTGGATCGGGGCGTCATTTGACCCTGCGGGGCCAGCCGGGGTACGACACGGCCAGCCGGTACAACCCATGTCATTCAACACCTTCGGCCACCTGTTCCGCGTCACCACCTTTGGCGAGAGCCACGGGCCGGCGATCGGCTGCGTGGTCGAC
>Ga0209798_10000525_pt1 | contig 23214 bp, 25 predicted proteins | sample DOMMetBare3Fresh_FD_187475 | JGI IMG/M metagenome (GOLD analysis project Ga0209798, IMG submission 187475) | Wetland sediment microbial communities from St. Louis River estuary, USA, under dissolved organic matter induced mercury methylation -... | ecosystem: Environmental > Aquatic >... | reverse complement strand
GAAGACCTCCGACTCGCTTAGCGCGGGTGCCGCGGCATCCTTGGCCGCTAAGAGCGGCGCCACATCACGAGGCCAGCGGATGCCAATGGCCGGGTCGTCCCAGCGAATCGCTCGTTCGGACTGTTTGGCGTAGTAGTTCGTGGTCTTGTAGATGAACTCGGTGTTGTCAGTGAGCGCCACAAAACCGTGTGCGAAGCCCTCGGGGATCCACACTTGACGTCGATTGTCGGCGCTGAGCTCCACGCCAACCCAGCGCCCAAACGTCGGCGACTGACGTCGAATGTCTACGGCAACGTCGAACGCGGCGCCTTGGATCACGCGAACCAGTTTGCCCTGCGCGTGCGGCGGCAATTGGTAGTGCAGGCCACGCAGAACGCCCTTCTTGGAGCATGAGTGGTTGTCCTGCACGAATGAGCCTGGCACCGGTTGGCCGTGTTCGCGCAGGTCCTGGTGGAAGGCGCGCTCATTGAAGCTTTCCAGGAACCAGCCACGCTCGTCGTGGAACACCGCGGGCTCGAGAAGCAGCACCTCGGGTAGAGCGGTTGCTGTCGCCTTCATCAGTACACCCGCTCGCTCAGCAGCTTCATCAGGTATTGGCCGTAGCCATTCTTCAGCAACGGCTGGGCTTGTGCTTCGAGTGCTGCGGCGCTGATCCACCCCGCGCGGTAAGCCACTTCCTCCGGGCACGCCACCTTCAGCCCTTGGCGCTTTTCGAGCGTGGCGATGAACTGACCGGCCTCCATCAAACTATCGTGCGTGCCGGTGTCCAGCCACGCATAGCCGCGTCCCATGATCTCCACTTCCAGCTGCCCTTCCGCCAGGTATCGTGCGTTCACGTCGCTGATTTCGAGTTCACCGCGCGCGCTGGGTCTGATGGCCGCGGCGATGTCGCACACTTGCGAGTCGAAGAAATACAGCCCAGTTACGGCGTAGTTGCTCTTCGGTGCCTTCGGCTTCTCTTCGATCGATAGCGCGCGTTGCTTCCCGTCGAATGCCACCACGCCATACCGCTCCGGGTCGTTCACGTGATGCGCGAAGATCGTGGCGCCTGTCGTGCGCGCATCCGCCCGCTTGAGCAGCGCCTGAAAATCATGCCCGTAGAAGATGTTGTCGCCCAGAACCAGAGCACTCGGCTGCCCGTTCACGAACTGCCGGCCGAGAATGAACGCATGCGCCAGCCCGTCCGGGCTGGGCTGCACGCAGTAGCTGAGGTTCAGGCCCCACTGGCTGCCGTCGCCCAGCAGCGCCTGAAAGCGCGGCGTGTCCTGCGGCGTGCTGATTACCAGGATGTCGCGGATGCCGGCGAGCATCAGCGTGCTCAGCGGGTAGTACACCATCGGCTTGTCGTACACCGGCAGCAGTTGCTTGCTCACGGCCAGCGTGGCAGGGTGCAGCCGGGTGCCGGAGCCGCCGGCGAGGATGATGCCTTTGCGGTGCATGCGGCTACCTTCAGGCAACGTTCAACGTGGCTCTGCGCCGCCAGGGGTAGATCTCGTCGGGCGTGGGCCGGGCAGACAGCGGCCGCGCGGCATCGACGTACTGCGTTGGCTTCAAATGCACTTTAGCGCAACCACTCTGGCAAATTCTGAAAAGTCCACCAGGTGGTTTTTCGCAATGCTGTGCACGATGTGCCAGTTGATGGATTCGTAACTGTGGACTGCGATATTTCGAAAGCCAACGGCCTTCTTCAAGCTGCTGGCCAACGCCTCAGTCAACACGCCAGCCTGTGCGAGCAAGTCGAATGTTTGCCCCATCGTGTCAGGCGGCTGCACTTCCATGCCCGAAATGAGGTGGGCGCCAATGTCCACGCACACCTGCACGGCACGGCTGAGGTTCAGCGCGACGATGTCTTGCAGGTCAGGGTCGGTGGCCAATGTCTGTGCATCCGCCGGGCATTTCGTTTCGATGCGTTTTAAACAATGGCGCAGCGACTCGAGCTTTTGCTCGACTACTTCGCGGTCCACGCTGCCCTCCTTTCAGCCAACACCCGTGAGCGGTACGGCATGAAGTCCGCCTGCTCGAATAAGTGGCGACTGATCAATTGGCCGTATGCGTTATCGCTGCCCAGCAGGCGACGACCATGCCGCACGATTTGCCCCAGCAAAGGCTCGGCCACCACCTTGAGGTCGATCAGGTCGACGGGGCGACCTGTGCGCTCGGCCAGCGCTTCGATGAGGGCCATCTTCTCGGTCACAGTCAGTGCTTGCCGGGCCGCTATCGCAATGTCGAGGTCGCTGTCCGGGCGTTGACGCCCCAGGGCGATAGAGCCGAACAGCACCGCCAGCACCACATCTGGGAAGTGCGCCAAGACGTCCAGAAGCTGATCATCGATACGGGGCACCGTCTGCGGGTCGCTAGTGCGCCCGTTCACGATCAGGGTGGCTTGGGTGAGCGTCGTCATACGCAGATTATCCTGCGTTCGAATGGTGGCCAGCCTCCTCGAACTTCACGGAGTAGACCGCACGATGGGTCAAGTTCGTCCGCGGCGTGCTTCATGGTTGGCTCCGCAGGTGCTTAGGTCGAGGTCTCCGCCAGCATGCGCAGCACGCCGGGTTGCCAAGCGGGCATGCGTAGACCGAACGAGTGCTGAAGCCGGCCCGTGTCCAGCCGCGAATTCAGCGGCCGCCTGGCGGCCGTGGGGTAGGCGCTGGTGGGCACGGGCTCGATCGCGCTGGGTGCCACGCGCACGGGCAGACCGCGGGCGCGAGCCCATTCGATCACCAGGCGCGCATAGCCGAACCAGCTGGTCTCTCCGCCGGCGGCCACGTGGTACGTGCCGGCGAGCGTGGGGTCGCGCGCCGCCGCGCGCATGGCGTGTGCGGTCACGTCGGCCAGCAGGTCCGCACCCGTGGGCGCGCCGATCTGGTCGTCGATCACCGTCATCCGCTCGCGCTCGGCCGCCAGCTTGAGCATCGTGCGCGCAAAGTTGCCGCCGCGTGCGGCGTAGACCCAGCTGGTGCGCAGGATCAGGTGCTTGCAGCCGCTGGCCCGGATGAATTGCTCGCCCTCGAGCTTGGTGCGGCCGTACACGCTCAGCGGGCCAGGTTGTTCGTCTTCGCCTCGATAGTGGCTGCCGCTGCCGTCGAACACATAGTCGGTGCTGTAGTGCACCAGCCAGGCGCCGCGCGCGGCGGCCTCGCGCGCCAGCACAGCAGGGGCGGTGGCGTTGAGGGTGCGCGCCAGCTCGGGCTCGCTCTCGGCCTTGTCGACGGCGGTGTGCGCGGCGGCGTTCACAATCACGTCGGGTTCAATCGCGCGCACGGTGTCGGCCAGGCCGTCGGGGCGCGAGAAGTCGGCGTGGTGCTCACGGCTGTCGAAATCCAGCGCCACCAGCTCGCCCAGCGGGCTGAGCGATCGTTGCAGCTCCCAGCCCACCTGGCCGTTGCAGCCGAAGAGCAGGATCTTCATCGCGGGCTGGGGCTGCCGCTGCCGTATTGCCGATCGACCCATTCGCGGTACGCGCCGCTTTGCACATGGGCCACCCAGTCGGGATGGTCCAGGTACCACTGCACCGTCTTGCGGATGCCGCTGGCAAAAGTCTCGGCCGGGCGCCAGCCGAGCTCGCGCTCGATCTTGCGCGCATCGATGGCGTAGCGCCGGTCGTGGCCGGGCCGGTCGGTCACATAGGTGATCAGTCGGCTGTACGGGCCGGCGGGGTCCGGCCGCAGTTCGTCGAGCATCGTGCAGATGGTCTGCACGATCTCGCGGTTGGTCATCTCGTTCCAGCCGCCGATGTTGTAGGTCTCGCCCACGCGCCCGCGTTCGAGTACCGCGCGGATGCCGCTGCAATGGTCGCGCACGTAGAGCCAGTCGCGCACGTTCAGCCCGTCGCCGTAGATCGGCAGTGGCTTGGCCGAAAGCGCGTTGACGATCATCAGCGGGATCAGTTTTTCGGGAAAGTGATAGGGCCCGTAGTTGTTGGAGCAGTTGGTGGTCAGCACCGGCAGGCCGTAGGTGTGGTGCCAGGCGCGCACCAGGTGGTCGCTGGCGGCCTTGCTGGCGGAGTAGGGGCTGTTGGGCTGGTAGGGATGCTGTTCGGTGAATGCCGGGTCGATCGGTCCGAGACTGCCGTACACCTCGTCGGTGCTCACGTGGTGGAAGCGAAAGCGCTCGCGCGCCGTGCCGGTCAGGCTGCTCCAGTACGCGCGCGACTGCTCCAACAGCGTGAAGGTGCCTTCGACGTTGGTGCGCACAAAGTCGCCGGGCCCATGGATGCTGCGGTCCACGTGGCTCTCGGCGGCGAAATGCACAATCGCTCGCGGTCGGTGCTCGATGAGCAGCCCCTCGACGCGCGCGGCGTCGCAGACGTCGCCCTTGATGAAGACGTGACGGGCGTCGCCGTGCAGCGAGGCCAGGTTCTCCAGGTTGCCGGCGTAGGTGAGCGCGTCGAGGTTGACGACCGGCTCGTTGCCTTGGGCCAGCCAGTCGAGAACGAAGTTGCTGCCGATGAAGCCGGCACCGCCGGTGACGAGGATGGTCATCGCACGAACGGGCCGCTCAGGGTTTCAACACAGTGGGGCTCTGCCGCTGGCGCCACGAATTGCGAATGAACACGAACGCGATCAGCAGCAGCAAGGTGGCCACCGTGGTGGCCGCCGCCGTGATCGCGCGTTTGGGTTTGCTCTTCTTCTCCGGCGGCGCAGCGACATCAACCACCTGGATCAGCGCACCTTCGCGGCTTTCGTCCACGCGCGCCAATTCGTACTGTCGCGCGAACAGCTCGAACAGCGTTTCCTGATACTTGAACTCGCGGTACTTGCCCACGTAGTCGGGTCCGCCAACCGCATCGCCCGCCTGCTCGAGCTTCGACAACTGACTGCGCAGCGCGCTCAACATGGCCTGCTGCTGCCGCACCTCCGGCGTGTCGTCCACCAGGTTGCCGCGCATGGTTTGAAGCCTCACTTCGGCGGCAGTGACTTCGGCGCGCAGCCTGGCGTAGCCTTCAGCTGCCGCCTTGGGCTCGGCCTTCAACGCACCCTGGCTGAAGCCGCTGGCCTGCAGGGCTTGCTGAGCCGCGGTGAGTTTGTCGCGGGTCTGCACCAGCTGGCGCTCGAAGAACGCGCGGCGCTGCTGCGCCTCGGTGATGGCCAGCGTGCTGGTCATGCGGCGCAGTTCATCGACGTAGCGGTTGGCGATGTCGGCGGCGCGCTGCGGGCTCTTGTCGTCGACCTCCACGGTGATCAGACCGTCTTTCTTGCCGACGGCGATGCGGACATTGCTCGCAAGTTCTTTGCGAGCGTCCTGCCGAAACTTGGCGTCGTACTCCTGCATCAACTTGAACTGCTCGATGATGCGGTCCGATACCGTCACGCTTTGCATCAGCGCCACGTATTGATCGGCCGGTGTGCGGACGCCGGCCGCGCCGGCCAGCCCCGCGAGCGGGCCGAGCGCCGCCAATGCGGAGGCCGCGGCGCTTTGTTGCTGCTGCGGTGGCAGAAACGTCGTGGCGGCAGTGAAGGTTGGCGCGATGAGGTAGGTGATGCCCAGCGCCGCCAGCCCCGCCAGCAGCGGCGCCGCGATCAAGAGCTTCAGGTGCTGCGCCAAGACGGCCATCAGCTCGAACAGGCTCACGCCTTCGTCGTCGTCGACCGCCACGGAAGGCTCGATGTCGCGTGTGGGCAAGTCGTTGCGCATCGTCAGAACGCGCTCACTGCCTTCAAGCCGGCCAACCCGAGCCCGAATTGATAGAGGATCTGCGTCCAGTCCTTGGCGTTCTGGACGAACGTGGTCTTGTTGATCTCTTCGGGCACGAACACGGTGTCGCCCGGCTCCGCCTTCACGGTGGCCAGGTCGCGCTTGCTGCTCAGCCAGCCCGAGCCCTGCGGGCTGGAGACCACGCTGCCATTGGCGCGGATCACGAACACGCTGCTCTGGTCGGCGCCACGGGTCGGGCCACCGGCCAGGTTCATGTAGTCGTCGATGCTGCGGCTGCCGGAATACAGATAACTGCCCGCATTGAACACGCTGCCGAACACGCCCACCGTGGTGGGCCGCGGCGGCACGTACACGCGGTCGCCGTCTTCCAGCGCCAGCTCGGGCAGGCTGGTGCTGTCGGGCTGCAATTGCAGCACCACGCGGCCGGTGGGTTTCACCGCGCGCAGCCGCTCCACCAGCCGGGTGGTGCCCGCGGCCTTGGCGGTTTGCGCCGCAGCTTCGTCCGCGGTGCTGGTGCGCTGCGTCGCGCCCGACCGGGTGAACTCGGTTTCCAGGTCGCGCAGCGCGCGTTCGTAGTTTTCCTGCTGCGTCACGCGCACGCTCTCGCGGCTGAACTCGGTGCCGTAGATGTAGGCACCAGCCGTCAACCCGCCGGCGACGCGCAATGCGTCGGCAATCGTCGATTCGGGCGGCAGCACGAACTCGCCCGGTCGCAGCACTTCGCCTTCGATGCGCACGCGCTTGTTCTGCCGCTGCACCGGCAGCGCCACCGCGGTGCTGTTGAAAGCGCGCAGCACGTCGCCGTTGCGCAGCGCCGTGGTGCTGGCCTGCGGCAGCTCGAGCTGGGTGATGCGCACGCCGGCGCGCTCGTCGAGCCGCTCGATGGCCAGGCGCGTGGTGTCGGCCACCGCCGAGAACCCGCCCGCCATGCGCAACAGGTCGTCCGCGGTTTCGCCGGGCTTGGTCTCGAAGATCGCCGGCTGGTTCACGCTGCCGATCAACGCCACCTGGGGCCCCACTGCGCCGACATGGATCACGTCGTCGGCCTGCAGCGTGCGGTCGGCCGAGCGGTCGCCCTTGAGCAGCAGGTCGTACAGGTCGAAGCTCGTCACCACCTCGCGCCCGCGGCGCAGCTGGATGTTGCGAAAGCTCCCCGCCGCCGAGGGCCCGCCCGAGCGCATCAGCGCATTGACCAGCGTCGACAGGCTCGACACCGTGATGCTGCCGGGCCGGCTCACGTACCCGGACACGTAGACGCGGATGCCGCGCAGCTGCCCGAGCGACACGCTGAGCTGGTAGTTCTTGAACACCTGGCCGACGCGCCGGCCGATCACGTCGGCCAGATCCGCCTGGCGCACCCCGGCCACGCTGATCGAGCCGATGCGCGGCACCGAGATGCGGCCCGAGCGGTCGACCAGCAGACGCAGGTCGGCGTCCACCGAGCCCCACAGCGACAGCGAGACTTCGTCGCCGGGTTGCACCAGGTAATCCTGGGGCACCTGCGGGTTGAAGTCCTGCGATTCCAGCGGCGACAACACGCCGGTCATCAGGTCCGCGCCAAAGCGGCGGATCGGGTTCAGCGGCGTGGTGTTGGCCAGGCGCTGCACATAGGCCTCGAATTCGCCCGGCACGTACGGTGGTGTGCAGGGCACCTGGAGCAACAGGTCGCCATTCTGCAAACCGGCTTGCGCACCCGGCGGCTGTGTGCCCGACGGCCCGCAGGGCTGGGGCACGGCCTGGGGCATGCCAACGGGCGCAGCCTGCTGAGCCGGCTGGCGCAGGCGCATGGGCCCGCCGGCAGATGACTGATCAGCCTGCCCGGGCGACGATTGCGTTTGTGACTGCGTTTGCGCCAGCGCCGGAGCCAGGCAAAGCGAGCCGGCTGCAACGAGCAGCAGCACCGCCAGTTGCCGGCCAACAAGCACAAACGACAGGGAACGTGGCATAAGGCTCGGCGCTGCTGCGGAGGTCGCGATGGCGGGTGTTGCCGGGACAGGTCAGGCGTGCGGACCCACCTCACGCAAGGTCGCGGGGGTCGGGCGGGATTCTAAGTCGCGCCGACATCGCGCTTTCCACCGAGGCGGCCGGTAACGTTCGGCTCCTAGAATCCCAAGATGTCCATTCTTGTCGCCGCGTTCCTGGCTTCGTTGTTGGCGACACTGCTCGTCGTCCGCTCGGCCAAGGCGTGGGGCATTGCCGCACACGACAGCGACTTGACCGGCCCGCAGAAATTTCATTCCCGCCCGGTGCCGCGCATCGGCGGCATCGGCATCGTGGCCGGCGCGCTGGCCGGCACTGCGGTGCTGGCGTGGCACGAGCCGACGCTCGGCGTTGCGGCGTTCACCTTGCTCGGTTGCGGCATGCCGTGCTTTCTGGCCGGGCTGACCGAAGACTTCACCAAGGACATCAGCCCCAGGCGTCGGTTGTTCTTCACCGCGGTGTCCGCCACGCTGGCGGTGTGGGGGTTGGGGTCGGTGATCGACCACACGGCGATTCCGGGCCTCGACTGGGTGGTGTCGTTTCCGATCGGCGCCGCATTGGTCACGATCTTCGTGGTCGCCGGCGTGGCCAACTCATTGAACATCATCGACGGCTTCAACGGGCTGGCGTCGATGTGCGGCATCCTGATCCTGGTGGCGCTCGCCTATGTGGGCTTCCAGGTCGACGATTTGCTGATCGCCTGGATGGCGCTGGCGGGTGTGGGCATGCTGCTGGGTTTCTTCATCTGGAACTACCCGGCAGGCCTGGTGTTCCTGGGCGATGGCGGTGCCTACTTCCTCGGCTTCTACGTGGCGGAGCTGGCCATCCTGCAGTTGCACCGCAACCCGCAGGTGTCGCCGATGTTCTCGCTGCTGGCGTGCATCTACCCGGTGTTCGAGACGGTGTTTTCGATCTACCGGCGGCGCGTGCTGCGCGACCAGTCACCCGGCGTGCCGGACGGCATCCACCTGCACTCGCTGATCTACCGGCGCGTGGTGCGTTGGGCCGCGGGTAGCCGGGAGGCCAAGGCGCTGACGCGGCGCAACTCGATGACCTCGCCCTACCTGTGGCTGCTGTGCATGTGCGCGGTGGTGCCGGCGATGATGTTCTGGGACAACACCGCGGTGCTGGCCGCCTTCATCGTGGTGTTCAGCTTTGGCTACACCTATCTGTACTGGAAGATCGTGCGATTCAAGTCGCCACGCTGGATGTTGATGGGCCAGCGAGCCAAGCTTCGGGCGCGTCAGGGATAATCCCCTTCCAATGACCCCTGATATCACTTACGCCGCCTCCGAACCGCAAGCGCCCGCGCTGTTCAATTCGCTCCCGCTCGACCCCAAGCTGCTGCGCGCCGTGGCCGACTCGGGCTACGTGGCGATGACGCCGATCCAGGCCAAGGCGATCCCGATCGTGCTCGACGGCCGCGACGTGATGGGCGCCGCGCAGACCGGCACCGGCAAGACGGCTGCCTTCACGATCCCGCTGCTGCAGAAGATGCTTCGCCACGAGACGGCGTCGATGTCGCCGGCGCGCCACCCGGTGCGCGCGCTGGTGATCACGCCGACGCGCGAGCTGGCCGACCAGGTGGCCAACAGCGTGAAGACCTATGCCAAGCACACGCTGCTGCGCTCCACCGTGGTGTTCGGCGGCATCGACATGAAGCCGCAGACGCTCGAGCTGAAGGCCGGCGTCGAGGTGCTGGTGGCCACGCCGGGCCGTCTGCTCGACCACATCGAAGCCAAGAACTGCGTGCTGAACCAGGTGGAGTACGTGGTGCTCGACGAGGCCGACCGCATGCTCGACATCGGCTTCCTGCCCGACCTGCAGCGCATCCTGTCCTTCCTGCCCAAGCAGCGCCAGACGCTGCTGTTCTCGGCCACGTTCTCGCCCGAGATCCGCCGCCTGGCGCAAAGCTACCTGCAGGACCCCATCACGGTCGAGGTGGCGCAGCGCAATGCCGCGGCTTCCACGGTGGAACAGCATTTCTACGGCGTCACCGACGACGACAAGCGGCGCACGGTGCGCCAGATCCTGCGCACGCGCGACCTGTCGCAGGCGCTGATCTTCGTCAACTCGAAGATCGGCGCGGCGCGGCTGGCGCGGTCGTTCGAGCGCGACGGCCTGAAGACCGCGGCGCTGCACGGCGACAAGTCGCAGGACGAGCGGCTGAAAGCGCTCGACGCGTTCAAGCGCGGCGAGGTGCAATTGCTGGTGGCCACCGACGTGGCGGCGCGCGGGCTGGACATCGTGGACCTGCCTTCGGTGTTCAATTTCGACGTGCCGTTCAACGCCGAGGATTACGTGCACCGCATCGGCCGCACCGGCCGCGCCGGCGCCTCGGGGCTATCGGTCACGCTGGTGACACGCGACGACGCGCGGCTGGTCGGCGACATCGAGCGGCTGATCAAGAAGAAGATCGAGATCGAGCCGTTCGAGCTGGAAGATGATCGCCCGCGGCGCCCGCCGCGCCGCGCTCGCGACGACGACGACGAGCGGCCTGCCGAGCGGGTGGTCGAGCGCAGCGAACGGCGTGCGCCCCCGGCGCGCCCCGCGGCGGACCCGCTGTTCGACCAGCCGTACCAGCCCAGCGGCTCGAGTGCCCCGGATTGGGAACAGGCCAGTCCTCCGGTGGCTGCGCCCAAGCGGGCCCTGTCGCCCAACATCAAGCCCAAGCGCAAGGTCGCCTCACTGCTGGGCGGCGGTCGCGCCTGACGCGCCCGCGAGCATGAAGGCGCTCTTCGGCCGAATCGACTCGGCAGTCGACTGGCGGCGCCTGTTCTGGGTGGCCGTTGTCGCGGGAATCGTGCTGGCACTCGTGCCTGCGCGGGAGGATGCCCAGCATTGGTTCCCCTACTCCGACAAGGTTGAGCATGCGATCGCATTCGCCGTGTTGGTCGGCCTGGGCTGGCGCGGCCGTTTTCGATCGATGCTTCGCTTGTCGATCGGACTGCTGTTGCTCGGCGCGGCAATCGAGGTGGCCCAGAGCTTCACGCCGACACGCTCGGCCGAATGGGGCGATCTGTTCGCCGATGCGGCGGGCATCATCTTGGGTTGGTGCGTCGTGACGTGGATCGAACGACGCTCAAGGCGCCTGCCACAGGAATACGGCCGGCAGGCGGTTGTCGATTGACAGGCTGGCCCGCCGCCATTCCTGCGCCGTCAGTGTGCGGCTCCAGCCTTCGGGCCAGGTGAGTGCACAGCCGACGTTCAGGCGCGTGGTCGGGCTCAGATGCTCGATCAGTGCGCGCAGCAGCGCCGTATTTCGGTAGGGCGTCTCGATGGCGATCTGCGTTTGGCCGCTGCGCCGCGAATGGGCATCGAGCTCGCGGATGCGAGCGGCGCGCGCGTCGTCCTTGATCGGCAGGTAGCCGACGAACGCAAAGTTCTGGCCGTTCAGGCCGCTGGCGGCCAGCGCCAGCATCAACGCACTCGGCCCGGGCAGCGCCTCGACGCGCAGCCCGAATCGATGGGCCGCCGACACCACCGCCGCGCCCGGGTCCGCCACCGCCGGCAGGCCGGCTTCGGACAGCAGGCCCATCTCCGCACCGCCCACGGCGGGCGCGAGCAGGTTGTCCAGTTGCGCAGCCGCAACCTGATGCGGTTGATTCGCCTGGCCGGCGCGCGGCAGCTCGCGAATGTCGAGCTCCTGCAGCGGGCGGGCCAGCGGCGCAATGGCCGCGACTCGCTTGAGAAAGGCGCGCGCCGACTTCGCGTCCTCGACCAGCCAATGCTCCAGGCGCGCCGACCGCTGCATCACGGCCAGCGGCAGGGCCGCCTGCAGGTCCAGCGCGGTCGGTGCGCCGAAGTCGAGCGCGTTGGGCACCAGCACGAGGGCGCCGGGGCCGGCCAGGGCGGCGGTCACTTCACTGCGCCCAATGGGTCCAGCCCCGCCGCGCGCAGCAAATCGCAGGTGCGGATCAGCGGCAGCCCCACCAGCGCGGTCGGGTCGTCGGACTCGATCGCGTCGGTCAGCGCGATGCCCAGCGTCTCGCACTTGGCGCTGCCGGCGCAGTCGTAGGGTTGCTCGGCGCGCAGGTAGTGTTCGATCTCGACGTCGCTCAGGTTTCGAAACCGCACCGTCACCGGCACCAGCGCGCTGCGCTCGAAGCGGCCCGCCGCGTGGACCACCGCCACCGCCGTGTGGAACACCACGCTGTGCGAGCGCATCGCCCGCAGCTGCGCCACCGCGCGTTCATGCGAACCGGGCTTGCCGATCGCGATGCCGTTCAAGTCGGCCACCTGGTCGGAGCCGATCACGACCGCTTGCGGGTCGTGCCGGGACACCGCCCGCGCCTTGGCCAGGGCCAGCCGAAGCGCCAATTGAGCGGGCGGTTCTGCCGGCTGGGCGGTTTCATCCACATCGGGTGCGATGACATCGAACGGCAGGCGCAGGCGCAGCAGCAACTCGCGGCGATAGCGCGATGTGGAGGCCAGGATCAGACGCATTGGTTCCGGCATGCGATCGATTCTCCCACCGCGTTCCGGCCCAGCCAGGGCCCCTACACTGGGTGCATGGGTGTGCGTCGAATCGATCCGCTGCGGCTCGACGTGGCGGCGTTGGCAAGGGATGGCACGGCCTTGTCCGGTGAATGGCCGATGGGTGACCTGGCGCGTCTGCAGCAGTCGCAGAGTCCGCCGCAGGACTGGACGCCGCCGCCGGTGACGTGGTCGATTCGCGGTGAACGCCGTGCGGTTGCCGGCGGCACGCCGGAAACCTGGCTGCACCTGCAGGCCCATGCGCCCGTCTGGCTCACCTGCCAACGCTGCCTGCTGCCATACCGCGTCGAGCTGACAGCCAACCGGCCTGTGCGCTTTGTTCCGGGCGAAGATCGCGCGGAGGCCCTCGACGCCGAAATCGACGAGGACGTGCTGGCGCTGACCCCGGCCTTGAACCTCAGGACCCTGGTCGAGGACGAGCTGCTGCTGGCGTTGCCGATCGTGCCGCGTCACGAGGTCTGCCCATCGCAGCCGGCTCCGTCCGAGCCAGCGGTAGAGTCACCGTCACCACGAGAGAACCCTTTCGCTGCGCTGGCCTCGCTCAAAGGACGCACGCCACGGCGTTGAAGGGCCGAACCCGGGCCCGCTGCTATACTTTCAGGCTTTCCCGACCGGCGCTGCCCCGCAGCGCCGAAGGCCCCAGGCGCGTGCCGCGCATGAGCCGCAGCCCCGGGCGTGATTGGAGAATCCCATGGCCGTTCAGCAGAACAAGAAGTCGCCGTCCAAGCGCGGCATGCACCGCGCGCACAACGCGTTGAACACGCCCGGAACGGCGATCGAGCCGACCACCGGCGAAGTGCATCTGCGTCACCACATCAGCCCGACCGGCTTTTATCGCGGCCGAAAGGTGCTGAAGTCCAAGTCCGACGCGTGACCCGACGCGGGCGTTCGGCCCGGCCGGACGTTCGGGCGCTCCCGCTTGCGGCGAGCGCGTGCTTGCCCTACTGTCCCGGCGAGTGAGCTCCACCCAGCCCCTGACACGCGTTCGCATCGCCGTCGATTGCATGGGCGGCGATCACGGCCCGGCCGCCACGTTGCCGGCCTGCCGTGCATTCCTGGCTTCGCATCCGACGGCGGAGCTGTTGCTGATCGGCACCGCCGAGGCCCTTCAGCCTGCGGGCGCTTGGCACCGATGCATGCTGGTGCGGGCCTCCGAGGTGGTCACGATGGACGACACCATCGAGGTCGCCCTGCGGCGCAAGAAGGATTCGTCACTGCGCGTGGCTATCTCGCAATTGAAGCCCGACGACAGCGGCGCGGCAGCCGCCGACGCCTGCGTGTCGGCCGGCAACACCGGCGCGCTGATGGCCGTGGCCCGCTATCTGCTGAAGACGCTGGAGGGCATCGACCGCCCGGCCATCGCCACCGTGCTGCCCCATGCCCGCAATGGCTACACCACGGTGCTGGACCTCGGCGCCAACGTGGATTGCACGCCCGAGCACCTGCTGCAATTCGCCGTGATGGGCAGCGCACTGGTCACCGCGGTCGAGGGCAAGGAGAACCCGAGCGTGGGGCTGCTCAATATCGGCGAAGAAGCCATCAAGGGCAGCGAGACCATCAAACGGGCCGGCGAGCTGTTGCGCGCCGCGGCCGACGGCGGACACCTGAACTTCCATGGCAACGTGGAAGGCAACGACATCTTCAAGGGCACGACCGACATCGTGGTCTGCGACGGCTTTGTCGGCAACGTGCTGTTGAAGACGGCCGAAGGCCTGGCCGGCATGCTGAGCGGCTTCATTCGCGAGGAATTCACCCGCAACCCGCTGACCAAGTTCGCCGCGGTGGTGGCCATGCCGGTGCTCAACCGGTTCAAGGCCCGGGTCGACCCCCGGCGCTACAACGGCGCGGCGCTGCTGGGCCTGCGCGGGCTGGTGTTCAAGAGCCACGGCTCGGCCGACGCCTTCGCCTTCGAGCAGGCGCTGGCACGCGCGTATGATGCCGCCCGCAACCGATTGCTCGAGCGTGCGCACGACCGCATCCTGGAAACGCTGCAAGCCATGCCCTCTCCAAGCGAAGAGCCCTTGCGGGCCGAGGCCGGATGAGCACGCCGGGCCCTAGGGTGCGCGGATGAGCGCCGTTCAGTTGCCTTTCTCTCGCATCACCGGCACCGGCAGCATGCTGCCAGCGCGACGGGTGACGAACGCCGACCTGGCGGCCCAGTTGGCCGCACGCGGCATCGAGACCTCCGACGAGTGGATCATCGATCGCACCGGCATTCGGGCGCGCCATTTCGCCGAGGCCGGCCAGATGGCCAGCGACCTGGCCCTCGAGGCGGCGCGCCACGCGCTCGAGGCGGCGAGCCGCCGTGCCAGCGAGATCGACCTGATCATCGTGGCGACGTCCACGCCCGACATGGTGTTCCCATCGACGGCCACGATCGTGCAGCACAAGCTGGGCGTCGCCGGTTGCCCGGCATTCGATGTGCAGGCCGTCTGTTCCGGCTTCGTCTACGCGCTGACGGTGGCCGACGCGATGATCCGCACCGGCAGTGCGAGCCGGGCGCTCGTGATCGGCGCCGAAGTGTTCTCGCGCATCCTCGATTTCGATGACCGCACCACCTGCGTGCTGTTCGGCGATGGGGCCGGTGCGGTGGTGCTCGAAGCGAGCACCACACCCGGCATCCTGGCCACCGACCTGCACGCCGATGGCTCGCACCGTGAGATCCTGTGCACACCCGGCACCGTGGCCGGCGGAAAGGTGTTCGGCAATCCGCTGCTCATGATGGACGGCCCGGCGGTCTTCAAGCTGGCCGTCCGCGTGCTGGAAGAATCGGCGAAAGCGGTGTTGGTGAAGGCCGGTCGCAGCGACGCCGACATCGATTGGCTCATTCCGCACCAGGCCAATATCCGAATCATGCAAGGCACGGCGCGCAAGCTGAAGATGTCGATGGACAAGCTGATCGTCACGGTGGACGAGCATGGCAACACCTCGGCCGCATCGATTCCGCTGGCGCTGGACGTCGCGGTGAAGAGCGGGCGCGTGAAACGCGGCGACACCGTGATGCTCGAAGGCGTGGGCGGCGGTTTCACCTGGGGCGCCGTGCTGCTCGACTTCTGACAACCAGGGCAACCCCACGAGATTCGATCGGGCCGGTGGCGATGAAACCGTTTGCATTCGTCTTTCCGGGGCAGGGCGCACAGAGCGTGGGCATGCTCGACGCCTGGGGCGACCACCCCGCGGTGCGCGCCGTGCTCGACGAGGCGTCGCAGGCGCTGGGCGAGGATGTGGCGAAACTCATCCATGAAGGGCCCAAGGAGCGGCTCGAACTGACCACCAACACGCAACCGGTGATGCTGGCCGCTGCCATCGCCTGCTACCGGGCGTGGCGTGCCGAGGGTGGCGCCGAGCCGGCGGCGGTGGCGGGCCATTCGCTGGGAGAGTACAGCGCGCTGGTGGCCGCCGGGTCGTTGACGCTGGGCGATGCGCTGCCGCTGGTGCGCTTTCGTGCGCAAGCGATGCAGACCGCGGTGCCGGTGGGTGCCGGTGCGATGGCAGCGATCCTCGGCCTTGAAGCCTCCGCGGTGGTCGAAGGATGTGCCAAGGCGGCTGCCGAGACCGGTGCCGTGGTCAGCGCGGCGAACTTCAACGATCCCAAGCAGACCGTGATCTCCGGCGCCAAGGTTGCGGTCGACAAGGCCTGCGAGCTGCTCAAGGCGATGGGCGCCAAGCGGGCGCTGCCGCTGGCCGTCTCGGCGCCGTTTCACTGCAGCCTGATGCGGCCTGCAGCCGATGCGCTGAAGGAGCGACTGGCCACGGTGCCCATCGCGGCGCCGAGCATTCCGGTCGTCAACAACGTGGACGTCGCGACACCCGGCGACGCGACGGCGATCCGTGACGCGCTGTTCCGCCAGGCATTCGGCCCGGTGCGTTGGGTCGAGGTGGTCCAGGCGCTGCGCTCGCGCGGCCTGACGCACGTGCTGGAGTGCGGTCCGGGCAAGGTGCTGGCCGGCATGACGAAGAGAATCGACGCCGAGCTGGTCAGCGCGACGGTGTACGACCCGCCGTCGCTGCGCGAATCCTTGGCCTTGCTGTCATGAGCGCCGCGCCGGCGACACCGATTGCCCTGGTGACCGGTGCCTCGCGCGGCATCGGACGCGCGATCGCCGCAACGCTGGCGGTGAGCGGATGCCGGGTCATCGGCACCGCCACCAGCCAGGCGGGTGCGGATGCGATCAGCGAGGCGCTCTCCAAGCACGCCGGCAGCCGCGGCGCGGTGTTGAACGTCACCGACGGCGCCGCCGCGGACGCCTTGATCGAGACCGTCGTGCGCCAGGACGGTGGCCTGCACGTGCTGGTCAATAACGCCGGCATCACGCGCGACCAGCTGGCGATGCGCATGAAGGACGACGACTGGGCGGCCGTGCTCGACACCAACCTGAGCGCCGTGTTTCGCCTGTGCCGGGGGGTGTTGCGCCCGATGATGAAGCAGCGCTATGGGCGCATCGTCAACATCACGTCGGTGGTCGGCGCCAGCGGCAATGCCGGACAGGTCAACTATGCGGCAGCCAAGGCCGGCGTGGCGGGCCTCACGCGAGCGCTGGCGCGCGAAGTGGCCAGCCGGAGCATCACGGTCAACTGTGTCGCACCCGGCTTCATCGCCACCGATATGACCGACGGCCTGGCCGACGCTCAGCGCCAGGCGCTGCTGGCGCAGGTTCCGCTGGCACGGCTGGGCACGCCGGAAGAAGTGGCCCATGCGGTGGCCTTTCTGGCCTCGGCGCAGGCCGGCTACATCACCGGCATCGAAATCCACGTCAATGGCGGCATGTTGATGCCCTGAGGCAGACCCCAACCGCCGGTCCGCGCGGCGCCCCGGACCCGGCAAAGGCCGGAAGAGCCAAGGCCGTAGAATTGCCCGCTGTCCGTTGTAGCCACTCCTGGAGGAGTCATGAGCGATATCGAAGCGCGTGTCAAGAAAATCATCGCCGAACAACTCGGCGTGCCGGAATCCGACGTCACCAACGAGAAGGCCTTCGTGGCCGACCTGGGCGCGGATTCGCTTGATACCGTCGAACTGGTGATGGCCCTCGAGGACGAATTCGGCATCGAGATTCCCGACGAGGAAGCCGAGAAGATCACGACGGTCCAGCTGGCGATCGACTACGCCAGCAAGCACCAGAAGGCCTGACCGCGCGCGCCATGTCTCGCCGGCGTGTCGTCATCACCGGGCTCGGGCTGGTCAGTCCGGTTGGCAATACCGTGGCCGAGTCGTGGTCCAACCTGATCGCCGGTCGCTCAGGCATCGCGACGATCACCCGCTTTGATGCCGCACAGTTCGCCTGTCGTTTCGCCGGTGAGGTGAAGGGGTTCAATGTCGAGGACTACATCCCGGCCAAGGAGGCACGGCATGTGGACACCTTCATCCAGTTCGGCCTCGCCGCTGCCGTGCAGGCCGTGCAGGACGCCGGGCTGCCGACGGGCGACAAGTTGAGCGAAGAGCGCGCCGAGCGCATCGGCTGCGTCGTCGGCTCGGGCATCGGTGGCTTGCCGCTGATCGAAGAGACACACGGCGAACTCACGTCGCGCGGGCCGCGCCGCATTTCGCCGTTCTTCATTCCTGGGTCGATCATCAACATGGTCGCTGGCCAGGTGTCGATACGCTTCGGCTTCAAGGGTCCCAACCTGTCGGTGGTGACCGCCTGCACGACCGGGCTGCACTGCATCGGCGAGGCCGGTCGGCTGATCGAGTATGGCGACGCCGACGTCATGGTGGCCGGAGGAACCGAAGCGGCCGTGTCGCCATTGGGCGTCGGCGGATTTGCCGCGATGCGGGCGCTGTCCACCCGCAACGACGACCCGGCGACGGCGTCGCGGCCATGGGACAAGGGACGCGACGGCTTCGTGCTGGGTGAGGGCGCCGGTGTGATGGTGCTCGAGGAGTACGAGCACGCCAAGGCGCGCGGCGCGAGGATCTACGCCGAGCTGGCAGGTTACGGCATGAGCGCCGATGCCGGCCACATCACCGCGCCCAACCAGGACGGTCCGCGCCGCGCGATGCGCGCGGCCATGCGCAACGCCGGCGTTGACCCGTCTGACGTGCAGTACCTCAATGCGCATGGAACGTCGACGCCATTGGGCGACATCAACGAGACCAACGCGATCAAGCTCGCGTTTGGCGATCACTCGCGAAAGCTGGTGGTGAACTCCACCAAGTCGATGACCGGGCATCTGCTGGGCGGGGCGGGCGGCATCGAAACTGTATTCAGCGCACTGGCCATCCACCACCAGGTCTCGCCGCCGACGATCAACATCCTCGACCAGGATCCCGAGTGCGATCTTGACTATTGCGCCAATCAGGCGCGCGAGATGCGCATCAATGTGGCGGTGAAGAACAATTTCGGCTTCGGCGGCACGAACGGTTCCCTGGTGTTGCGCCGCATCTGAGCGGGCGCAGTGCCGTCCCCACGCGTGGCCACCGCCTTCGGCTTGACCCTGCGAATGGCGCCGCGCGATCGCGCGTTGCTCGCGGCGTGGGTGGCGCTGTCGGTGTCGGTCTTCGCCGTCTGGCTGGCCGCTTTGGGCTGGATGGCGTGGACGCCGGCGCCAATGCCGTCGTGGTTGGCGCCGTTGGTGGTGGTGTCGTTCGGGCTGCCCGCGGCCTGGTGGACCCGGCGGCGCGCCGTGGGCGAAGTCGCTTTGCTCCACTGGCACGAAGGTGCCTGGTATTTGGCCGCGCCCGACGACCCCGAGCGGCGCGATGGCGGTCGGGTGGAGCCCATGATTGACCTCGGCGGCTGGATGCTGCTGCGATTCCGATCGGGCGAATCGAAGCTGGAGCGATGGTTCGTTGCGGATCCGGAGCAGGCCGGCTCGACCTGGCACGCGATGCGCGCCGCGTTGTACCGCCCGGCTCAGGCCGGCGTACCCCGAGGCCAGGCGCAGGCGCGGCGGCAATGAGTGCAGACGATGCTGATCGGGCGCTTGTCGATCGAGCCAAGCAGGGCGACGTGCGCGCCTTCGAAATGCTGGTGGTCAAGTACCAGCGGCGCATCGAACGCCTGATCGGGCGCATGATTCGCGACACCGATCTGGTGCAGGACGTGGCGCAGGAGAGTTTCATCCGCGCCTATCGGGCGTTACCGCAGTTCCGGGGTGACAGCGCCTTCTACACCTGGCTGTACCGGATTGCCGTCAACACCGCGAAGAAGATGCTGGTGGAACTCAAGCGCGATCCGGTGATCACCGAATCGGCGCGCGCGAGCCGGGAGGAGGACGACGAAACTTCCCGGGTCGAGACTGAACTAAGCCATGGCGAAACTCCCGAGGCGGTATTGGCGAGCAAGGAAATTGCCGCCACCGTGAACGCGGCCATCGACGCCTTGTCCGATGACCTTCGTCAAGCAGTCACGCTGCGGGAGATCGAAGGCTTGAGCTATGAAGAGATCGCGGATGTGATGAATTGCCCGATTGGTACGGTTCGATCGCGGATCTTTCGTGCCCGCGAAGCGATCGCAGCCAAGCTGCGCCCGTTGCTGGGGACGCGCGAGGATGAGCGATGGTGATGTCCCGGCGAATGCGGCGGGCGCGACGTGAGCGATGGAATGCTGGAGATTGCGATGTCTGAAGACGGTCCTGACAAGCAAGGCGAATCGTGGGAAGTGCTGTCGTCGATGGTCGATGGCGAGGCAAGTTCGGACGAACAAGCACGTTGCCTCGCCCGGTGGAGCGGTGCGGGCGAGCTTCGTACCCGATGGCATGAATACCAGCTCATCGGCGACGCGATGCGGTCCGAGGAACTGGTCGTCAACACGAGCCGCGATGCCGCGTTCCTGCGCTCGGTGCGCGATCGCCTGGCACGCGAGCCGGTCCACCATCTTGCACCCGAGGCCGCGCCGCGCCGCATGCCGGTATGGATCGGGCCGATGGCAGTGGCGGCCGGTGTCGGCGCCGTAGCGCTGACGCTGTCCGCGCTGGGGCCTCTTGGCACCGGAGCGGGCTCCGGCGGCGCCGATCAGCGTATGGCCGCAGCCCGCGCGTCGGCGGCGCTCCCCGCAGCCGCAGCCGAACCGCAGGTTCGTTTGGTCAGCGGGCAGTTGATTCGCGACGCCCGCCTCGATCGATACCTGGCAGCCCATCGGCAGGGCGCGGCGGGTGCGTCGCTGCAGATGCCGGGAACGGTCGTGCGCAGCGTGGACACCCTCGTGCTGGAAGGCAGATGAGGCCGCCGCAGAACGCGGGTGGCTGGTTTCGACTTGGCATGGCCCTCGCCGCGGCCTGCCAAGGCCTTGCGGCGATGGCTCAAGCCACGGCCGCTTCCGACCCGCCGACGGACGCCTCCAGTTGGTTGGCGCGGGTCAGGCAGGCTGCGCAGACACGGAACTACCAGGGCACACTGGTGTTCAACGCGGCCGGAGTGGTGTCGAGTTCACGCGTGGCGCACTACTGCGAGGGCAAGCAACGCTACGAGCGGGTCGATGTGCTCGACGGTGAGATGCGTCAGGTGTTTCGCCACAATGATCTCACGCAAACCCTGTGGCCGCGTGCGCGCGTGGCCGTGATCGAGCAGCGTGATGCGGCAGCCGAATTCCCGGCGTTGCCCGGCGGCGATGTGCGCGCGCAGGACGCCTACGATCTGCGTCTGCTCGGCACCGAGCGCATGGCCGGGCACGAGGCGCAGGTGTTGCTGTTGAAGCCGCGAGACGGCCATCGATTTGCTCAGCGCCTGTGGGCCGATCAGAGCAGCGGCCTGCTGTTGCGCGCCGACATCCTGGGAAGCAAAGGTGAGGTGCTGGAGTCAGCGGCGTTCTCCGATGTCGCCATCGGAGGCAAGGCGCAGCCCGAGGCGGTGTTGTCGCCGATGCGAAAACTGGACGGCTATCGCGTCGTCCGCCCGTCGGTGGTCCGCACTCAGCTCGACGCGGAGGGCTGGAACCTGGCCCGCACGGTGCCGGGGTTCAAGCTGGTGAGTTGCGTCAAGCGTCCGCTGACCGCGGCCCATGAATCAGTGACCGCGACAGATGCCCAGGTGCTGCAGGCGGTGTTCTCCGATGGCATGACCCACGTGTCGCTCTTCGTCGAGCCGTTCGACGCGCAGCGGCACAAGCCGGTGGCGACGAGCCTCGGTGCCACGCATACCTTGATGAACCGTGTCGGTTCCTGGTGGATCACCGCGATGGGCGACGTGCCGATGGCGACGCTGCAGCTGTTCGCTGCCTCGCTGGACCGCCGGCCGTGATAGCCGGGCCAAGCCTTCGAATTTCGGTTTGATGATGGTGGCCGCAGCCGCGGTCTGAAACGACAACCAAGAGGATCGATATGCCTGCTCTTGTAATGACTTCGACGGCCGATGTGCGCCGACGCACGCTCGCAGCCGTCGTGCTGTGCGCCGGCCTGATGAGCGTCGGCGCGCCCTCCCTGGTGAGCGCCCAGACGCGCGAGCTGCCGGACTTCACCGAATTGGCCGAGAAGTGGGGCCCATCGGTGGTGAACATCCGCACCCTCGAGCGCGGTCGCGCGAGCGGCGTGGCCGAGATCGATCCCAGCATGGAGGAGTTCTTTCGGCGCTTCGGCATTCCGTTGCCGAACCGCCCGGACCCGCGGCGCGGACCGAGGGGCGGCGATGACGAACCTCAACAGCGCGGCGTGGGTTCCGGCTTCATCCTCAGCACCGACGGATTCGTCCTGACCAACGCCCACGTGGTCGACGGAGCCGACGAGGTGTTGGTGACACTGACCGACAAGCGCGAGTTCAAGGCGCGCATCGTCGGCGCCGACAAGCGCACCGACGTCGCGGTGGTCAAGATCGACGCCAGCGGCCTGCCGGCGGTGAAGATCGGCGACGTGAGTCGCTTGAAGGTCGGCGAATGGGTCATGGCGATCGGCTCGCCCTTCGGCCTGGAGAACACGGTGACCGCAGGCATCGTCAGCGCCAAGCAACGCGACACCGGCGATTTTCTGCCGTTCATTCAAACCGACGTGGCCATCAACCCCGGCAATTCGGGCGGACCGCTGATCAACATGCGCGGCGAGGTGGTCGGTATCAACTCGCAGATCTACAGCCGATCCGGTGGATTCATGGGCATTTCGTTTTCGATTCCCATCGACGAGGCCATCCGCGTCGCCGACCAGTTGCGCACGAACGGGCGGGTGATTCGCGGGCGGATCGGCGTCACGATCGCGCCGGTGACGAAGGAGGTGGCCGAATCCATCGGGCTGGGCAAGCCCAACGGCGCCCTGGTGCAGGGCGTGGAGGCCGGTAGCCCGGCGGAAAAGGCCGGCGTCGAGGCGGGCGACATCATCGTCAAGGTCGACGGCAAGCCCGTCGAGAAGTCCGGCGATCTGCCGCGCATCATCGGTGCCACCAAACCCGGCAGCCGCACTCCGCTGCAGTTGTTCCGACGCGGCGCGACCCGCGACGTCACGGTGGTCGTTGGCGAATTCGAGGCCGATCGCCCGACGAAGCGTGCTCAGGCTGAACCGGGCGCCTCAAGTCCGTCGGCCAAGACGGCGCTCGGGTTGTCGGTGAGCGATCTGACCGATGCTCAGAAGCGTGAGCTGAAGGTGCGCAACGGGGTGCGGGTCGATGCGGCCGATGGTGCGGCAGCAAAGGCCGGCATGCGCGAAGGCGATGTGATTCTCGCGATCGACAACACCGAAATCGCCGATGTCAAACAGTTCTTCGCGGTCGCGGCCAAGGTCGAAAAGGCGCGCGCCGTAAGCGTGATGGTCAGACGCGGCGAATTCGTCAACTATCTGGTCATCCGGCCTGGCCGTTGATCCGCGAGAGATCTGTGTAGCCCGCGACACGCGACTCCGCCGCGGGGTCTTTCCACATGGTGGTAGCCGGACCGCCCCTGGCCGATCGTCCGAGGCTGCGCTGGCCGAAGCCTCGACCTTTCGACGCTCCGTAAGTGAGTTCTTGCTCCGAATGCTCAGGTCACGATTGAAGTCATCGGCAGATAGAATCGAGCGTTCGCTTCTTCGTTTATGGATGCTGCACAGGTGCATTAGGCACCGGCGTTGATGAGGAGCAACTCGCTGAACGACCTGTTGATAAGCTGTTGATGACTTTTTGCTGTTGGTACCCTGCAACGAGCGGAAAACAAGCATTGGCGCGGGTTTCCGCCGGGTGCTTTTAGCTAC
>Ga0209798_10000524_pt1 | contig 23221 bp, 13 predicted proteins | sample DOMMetBare3Fresh_FD_187475 | JGI IMG/M metagenome (GOLD analysis project Ga0209798, IMG submission 187475) | Wetland sediment microbial communities from St. Louis River estuary, USA, under dissolved organic matter induced mercury methylation -... | ecosystem: Environmental > Aquatic >... | reverse complement strand
CTTCTGTTTGGCTGCAACCATCAAATAATTGCCCAGCAAAGAGAAAGTCTAACGAGAAGTATTGATTCTCTCATAAAGTTATTGCCAAAACAAAAAGAAGACAGTGTAAAAGCTGAGTATTTAAGAGGCATCTCCACCGGTAAAATGGACCTGGCACAACATACCGGTAATTGGGATGATCCTATTGAGTGGACGCTTAAAGCATTGAATCTTTCTATAAAATCGAATTACATATTCGGAATTGGCAGGTGTTATTGGCAACTGGGCATATGCTGGATGAAGAAGGCAAATTATCCTGAAGCGATCAAATTTTTTTCTGAAGCACTAAAGATTGCTTTCAAATACAATAACAAACACCTGGCAAATGCCTGCTATTTATTCATGGGTAATTGTTATATGACTTTAGGCAAATATTCCGAAGCCATTAAAGTTTCACAATCGGCCCTTGAAAATATGCAGGACATGAATTTAACCGCACAATCGTGGGATCAGCATGTGATGCAAATTGGTAATGCAAATGCAAAACTTCATAACTATCCCGAGGCTTTGAATTGGTACGAAAAAGTACTGCAAAACCCAAAAACAGTTTCAAGAGATCAGGTATTCCTTTCCATAGCCTCGGTGCAAATGGAAATGAAAAACTATGATGAAGCTTTGAAAAACTATCTGAATGCACTTCAGATTTTAACTTCAAAAAAGAAAATGAATGAAAAACCTGAATCCGAATATTATGGTCATCTGGGTAACCTGTACAAGCAAATCGGGGAGGTGTATTATAAGATAGGCACATTACAAAAGGACACAGCAAGTATTCGTTCATATAATGAAGCAATAAGCTACCTCAATAAGAGTTTACCTCTTTTAAAAGAAGGTGCTGCGGGTAAAGAATCATTGATGGATATGTATGCCCTTCTCAAGCAAGCCTGCGAAGCCGTAAATGATTATGAAAATGCGTTGCGCTATACAAATCTATATACAGCCATTAAAGACTCTATCTACAGCAAAGAAAATTATTCGAAAATAGCTGATCTGCAAGTAAAATTTGAAACAGAGAAAGCTGCTGCTGCTTTCAAAATAGATCAGGAAAAAGAAAAACTAAGGAACGCAGAAATTCTAGCCGCTCAAAAACTGGAACAGGAAAAAAAACTTGCTGATGAAAGAATTGATAAGATGAATGCAATTGCAAAAGAAAAATTTGAAAAAGAAAAAGCGTTAGAAGCTGAAAAAGCAAACTCTGAAATATCACTCGCCGCGGAAAAAGGCAGGCAGGAAAAACTCAGGGCTGAGAAACAGCAAACAAATAATTTGTTATTAATGAGTTTGGGATTTGTTATCGTCACTTCTTTATTTCTTATTCTCTATTTGCGTCAACGAAACCAGAAAAAAATAGCTGTTGAAAAAGCAGAATCCATTCATAAAATGGCCGAACTGGAAATGCAAAGCCTCCGCTCTCAACTGAATCCCCATTTTATGTTTAATTCATTAAACTCAATACAAACATTGATACTGAAAGAAGATTCTGATAAATCCCAATCTTATCTTTCTCGTTTTGCAAGACTGCTGCGCATGCTGCTTGAAAATGCAGACAAACCTTTTATACCACTTCAAAAAGAGATCAATTTTCTTGAATTGTATTTAAGCCTGGAAAGTTTAAGAGTACCTGACCTGCAATATTCAATTTCTACAGATCCTGATCTGGATAAGGAACAAACCCTTATTCCTAATATGTTTCTTCAACCCTATGTAGAAAATGCGATCTGGCATGGCCTCTCATATAAAGAAGCCGAAAAGCAATTACAAATCCGTATTTACAGGGAAAACGGAACTATAAATTATGAAATTGAAGATAACGGTGTAGGCAGAAAAAAAGCGGAAGAATTAAAGAGTCTTTTCCGCAAACAACATCAATCAAAAGGAATGGAGTTAATTAGCAAGAGGATCAATCTGCTGAATAAAGAATACGGATCCCACATTCAAACTGAGATAACTGATGTGATGAAAAACAATGAAGTGGCCGGAACATTGGTAACGATAAAAATACCTCTAAAGCTTTCTGAACCTTTGTTAAATTAAATGATGATACGGACAATTATTATAGATGATGAGCCATTGGCAATAGATGCCCTTGAAATAATTTTAAAAAAGAAGTGCAGGGATGATGTGCAGGTTATTGCCACCAGTAACTCACCCAAGCTTGGCAAAGCTTTAATAGAGGAACATCAACCCGATCTTGTTTTCCTTGATATTGAAATGCCCGGCATGAGTGGTATTGACCTTGTTCGTTCATTTAAAAATCCAACCTTCCGTATTGTATTTATTACAGCTTTTGATGCTTATGCAATTGAAGCTTTACGCCTTAGTGCAATTGACTATTTATTAAAACCGGTTGAGGCAGATGAAATAGTCAATGTGGTTGCAAAAATAAAAACGGAGATAAAGAAAAACGAAAATCAGCTCGGGGTCCAACTTCATAACCTGGAAAAAATATTAGCACAATCAACCTCTTCATCAGAATCAAGAATTGGTATTGCCATGGCCGATAAGATAGTTTTTACAAACATTTCTGATATACTTTATTGTGAAGCAAAAGGAGTTTATACAAACATTTATCTTCGGGATGGGAAAAAAATACTTGCATCAAAACCTTTAGGTGATTTTGAATCCCAGCTCACTACTCATAAATTTTTCCGCATTCACCATTCCACACTTATCAATCTAAACCAGATAAAGGAATTCCAGCGTTTCAATGGGGGTTATGTTGTTATGCAAAACGATGCCAAGCTTGAAGTATCACATCGCAAACGCAAAGATTTTTTGGATGCCATTGAGGACCAGGTTGTATAAACCATGTGATATACCTCAATCGTTTGCAATATTTTCCTGTACAGCTATTGATATACCATTTATTTCATAAACTTGCATCCTCAACTATTGCAATATGAAATCAAACCGCAGAAAATTTTTACGTAATCTTTCTATTGGCACAGGAGCATTAACTATTGGCTTGCCTTCTTTTGCCAAAGTAAAAAATGATGAAGCTGAAAGAAGTGATGTGACAGATCATGGAAAACAAAATTTCAATATGTGTGGCTATAGAGCACCAAAATTGGATACAGTAAGAATTGGTATAGTCGGTCTTGGAATGCGTGGCCCCGGTGCAGTAGAGAGATTGAGTGTAATACAAGGAGTGGAGATAAAAGCTTTGTGTGATAAATATCCCGATCGTGCAGCAAAAGCAAATAATATCCTGGTAAAAGCCGGTTTACCAAAAGCAAAAGAATACAGCGGGGAGGAAGGCTGGAAAGCAATGTGTGAAAGTAATGAGATTGATCTTGTCTATAACTGTACACCCTGGCATCTTCATGCTCCTATCTCTATTTATGCAATGAAAAATGGGAAACATGCTGCCAGCGAAGTGAATGCGGGCAAGACCATTGATGAATGCTGGCAATTGGTGGAGACTTCGGAAAAAACGAAGAAGCACATGATGATGCTTGAAAACTGTTGCTATGATTTTTTTGAATTGCTTACGCTGAATATGGCAAGACAAGGATTGTTTGGGGAACTGGTACATGCTGAAGGGGCTTATATCCACGATCTTTCAAAAGATTATTTGTTTAATAAAAATGCATACGCCGATATGTGGCGTTTGAAAGAAAATATCGGCAAAAACGGAAGTCTTTACCCAACACATGGCCTTGGACCGATTTCGCAATGCATGAATATTAACCGCGGCGATAAGTTTGATCATTTGGTAAGCATGAGCACAAATGATTTTACATTAAATGATATCGCAAAAGAAATGGCTGCGAAAGATGATTTCTTTAAAGAATATGTTGACAAGCCATATCGAGGCAATATGAATACAACACTTATCCGCACTAATAAAGCGAAAAGCATTATGGTACAGCATGATGTTTCTTCACTTCGCCCCTATTCAAGAATTCATCTGGTAAGTGGCACGAAAGGCGCTGCGCAAAAATGGCCCGGCCCGGAACGAATTGCATTTGGACATAGCTGGATAAAAAAAGAAGAATTAGATGAGCTGTATAAAAAATATTCTCCGCCGATCGTTAAACATATTGGTGAAATAGCAAAAGAAGTAGGGGGTCATGGTGGTATGGATTTTATTATGGACTGGCGGTTGATCGATTGCCTGAGAAATGGATTACCGCTTGACCAGGACGTATATGATGCAGCAGCATGGAGCAGTATATTTCATTTAAGCCAGAAGTCGGTTGCAGCAAAATCAAAAACAGTGGATGTGCCGGATTTTACAAGAGGCGCATGGAAAAATAATAAACCTGTTGATCTTACATTGAATGGCGGAGGTACAACAACCGTGAGAAAGGTTAAACCGTAATTTAATTTACATAAATAAAATGCCGCTGATAAAAGCGGCATTTTATTTTGCTATAAACTTTTATTAATGAGGATTTGCCATGTAAGGGAAAGAAGCAAGGAATGGTTTGTCATTTCCATTTACATGATCACTTGTAAGGCCCGGGTTTGATGCTCCGGTAGCTCCACCAAAGATCAATGTAAGCTCAACATCAATTACATCATCTGCTAATGCACGGCCTGTCAGCACCTGTGTTCCATTGTAAAAAGAAGTTGGCTGTGTCATGCTCGCATTCAAAACATCAGTTACTAATACACTTGCAAAAGTGGGTTTATCCAAACCAAGAATATTTGTAGTGTAACCGAATGCTGTAAGCTTGTTTACAAAATCATTGTAGAAAGCTCCATTCATTGCTGAAGGTGTAGTTGTGTTAAATTCATTTTTTCTTGCAGAACCAACAAATACTGTGTTGATCGCTGGTCTTGCCATCTGGTCGCCCTGCACATACACTTCATTTTGCGGAGGCACACCGCCGGCTTTTGATGCATCTGCTGAATTCCTGTCTAAATTTTTCTGACAAGCTGCAAACACTACCACAGATGCCACGAAAACATATTGAAATATCTTTTTCATTTTAAATTTCTTTTTAATTAAGTAATTAATTTACTGATGTTGATCCTGTAGCAGATTTTGATTCAGCCCAAACGTTTATCGTAGTATTGCTGCCAAGTAAAGATTTTGGAACTTCAACTACAACACTTAATACGTTGGTACCGGCGAATGTATCGTTACCAGGATTGTTGAATGAAGATGCAGTTCCTACAATTACCTGCCTGAAACGAACGAGATCAAAGAAGAAAGGATCATCACGAGGACCGGCGAAAGCTTTAATTCCATCTTCTTCTCCTATTATTGGAGGCTGTCCGTAAGGGGTAATATCAGTTTGCACAGAAAGCTTATTGATGTTTAAATAGCTGATAGTACCGGTTACTCTTGGTGCAGCAGGCCCATACACTTTCATTTTACCATTCTTAGCAATACATTGAATAACGAGGTCTTCAACATTGTCTCCATTGTTATCAATATTGAATTCGATCATTGTGCCTTCATCAAATTTTGCGTCAGCTGTTGCGCCGGGTGAAAGCAACCCTTGTGTGTTTGCTACAAAAACCATGTTGTCTGGGTTTTGACCGCGGAATACATAAACGTCTGTAATGTCAGTTGGCTTGCTCGTAACAGCAGGTGCATCAATGTGGTCAGCAGCGAGCAGAATTCCGCCGGCTATCACAAACAGGCATACCAATGCTGTTATGAAAATTTTTGTTTTTTTCATTTTTAATTTTTTTTAAATGATGTGATTGATTAATAGTTCACAGGCAGGATATAAGTCTTTCCATTAACGGATTTATTCGTGGTGCCGGGCAATACACAATCAGATACGACACATCAGCGCAGATAGATTTAATAAAATGAAAAAAGATCTTTTCTTTTTATTAAGCTTTCTTTTGTTGAAGATTTAACCTTACAGAAGCCTGAATTTATTCAACGCTTCAACCTTATTTTGAACATGCAGTTTTTGATAAATATTCTTAAGATGTTTTTTTACTGTTTCGGTACTTATTGTAAGACGCAATGCGATCTCTTTATATAATAAACCCTGCGCCACCAATTCAAGCACTTCTTTTTCACGCAGGCTTAATAAAGAATTTACATCGTTGATCACAGGTTTTTGAAAAGAGCCGATCACTTTCCTGGCAATAAACGGGCTCATTGGAGAACCGCCGTTATACAGATCACGAATGGCTTTTACAATTTCTTCTGCAGTCACAGGATCTTTTAATATGTAACCTGCAGCCCCGCTTTTTAACGCCTCAAAAATTGTGTCATTATCATCATGAATTGTGCAAACCATGAACTGTGTTTGATGGATCTTGCTTCTTAACCGAACGATAAGTTCGGGGCCTTGCATTCCCGGCAGGCTGACATCAACGATGGCCACATCAGGAGGTGTTTGCTCCATTCCACTCAGCGCTTTTTCTGCACTGGTATAGGAGCCAACAAGTGTAGTATCTTTTTCGTGAGCAATGATCGTTTCCAGCGCCTTGCGAAACTGGTCATTGTCTTCCACAATGGATACTCTTATCATAAAGTTTGTTTAAATGGAATTTTGAAGGTTAAGATAAGGCCTTCATGGTTTTCAATAAAAAAAATTCCATTAAGCCGTTGCATTCGGTTTTTCATGTTTTTAATGCCATTCCCTGTATCATTATTCTCATCAGCATGAAACCCTTTCCCATTATCCGCTATCCTGATTGTCAGTTGCCGGTCACAAGAAATAACAACACTTACTTTATCAGCTCCTGAATGTTTAATAATATTATGAACTGCTTCCTTAACAGCAAGAAAAATATTTCTTCTATCCTCACCACTTATCTCCAGGTCGGGTATTTTTTCCGGAATAGAAATGCTAAGTTGACAATGATAATTTTCAAGCCATTGCCTTACTTGTCTTTGAATATATGAAATAAGGCTCGACAAATGATCATTTTCTGAATTCAGGCTCCAGATCACCTCTCTCATCTTTGTCGAAATATCACCAACTGAATCATAAATTTTTTCGATTTCGGCGTTTGAGACATCGTCTTTTACTTTTGTCTTTGCCATTTCTGTCAGCAATTTTATACCGGAAAGACCGGCGCCAATGTCATCGTGCATTTCAGAAGAGATTCTTTGTCTTTCAAAATGCACTGCTAATTGTTTTTCCAGTATTGCTTTATGGTGTCTTAATCTTGAAATGTAAATAAGCCTGACAATAAATGTTATGAATGCCAAAGAAGCCGTGATAACCAACAACCGAAACCACCATGTTTGATACCAGAAAGGAAGTATTTCAAGATTGATATTAACCACTCCCTCAACAAACACTCCTTTTTCATTAATATACCTGATATCGATCTTGTATTCTCCATAGGCAAGGGCATTCAGTTCAATTTTATTTTTATCACCAACGGTCAAAAAATCATCATGAAACCCTTTTATTTTATAACTGAAGCGGGGCTTATTATTTGTAAATGATAATGCACTTAACCAAATGGTGGCATTGGAAGTTCCGGCTGGTAGTTTTACATTATTCCATTCAATATCATTCAGCGCTACCTTTTTATTCTTTTTTATATACTCCAGCTTTTTTATATACACGGGGAATGAATAAGAACTACTATAGTTGTTGTCCAGTTTAACTGAAGTAAATCCGTTTACTCCTGCAAAAAATAATTTCTTGTCAAACAGCAATACTCCTTTTTCATCAAATGAATTAGCATGCAAGCCATCCTCCACAAAATAGTTTAGGCATTTTTTTATTACATAATTCACCCTGGAAATTCCATTGTTTGTACTCACCCAAAAAACGCTGTCTCTTTCAGGGAGAATGCCATAAACAGCATTATTACACAAACCTTCCTGTTCGGTAATATATGTCCATTTGCCGGTCTTCTTGTTGTATCCATTTATACCACCACCATAAGTGCCAAACCACAAAACAGTACCATCATCATACATATCAAAAAAAACTCCGGCATTAAATCCTTCAATATTGTTTTGATCGTATTTAAGCAGCTGAATAACTGAATCAGTTTTAAGATCGAATTTTGCAACTGCTTTATCAAACAATATCCAGACAAATCCATCCTTATCAAACTTAAGATTATGTATATGATTTTCGGGAATGCCACCATTCCCTGCCTTCATTTGTTTTAATTTATGATTTTTCAAATCCCATATCAACAATCCTTCCTGTTCTTCACTGGCCCAATAAATTTTATCACCCGATCTTATTGTATTGTTAAAATAATTATTTATAAAAGGCTTCCATTCAGGGTATACCTGCAGTAATAATTCTTTTGATAGTATCTTTTTCTTCAGCTGATATGCATACATACCATCATCTGAACAAATCAGCCATAAGTCATCTTCCATTTTAAGGACGTAATGTATGATACCAAGAGCCGCAGTTCCTTTTATTTTATTTACCTCTTCTGAAACAAGATTACATAGATAGAGGCCGTCTGTACCACATGCAAAAAGCTGTGCATTATTTACAGGAACAAGTGAATATATATGACTCAGCCGGGTGCTTCCATCCCTGCTTCCTTTGAATGAAGAGAAAGGAGATGGTTGAAGATTCATTCGTGAAAGATCTTTAGTAGAACTTATCCAAAGGCCATTCTCATTATCGATAAAAAGATCAGCAATAAAATTATTTGAAGTAAACTCGTTGTTAACAACAGAATTAAATTGATTTGTCACGAGGTCGATCTTACCCAGGCCGTTATTTGTACCGATCCAAAGTTTGTTTTTTTTATCAACCCTCATACAATTAATATCATAGTCACTTATAGTAGAAGTTTCAATTTTTCTTCCTGCAACCCACAAACCATTTTTGATCGCTCCGCTAAACACATTTGAACCCGAACTGATATAACAGCTGTCATTTATTATTGCAAGGTCACTAACGGTAATATTATCAGGGCCCGTATTCTCAAGCTTCTGTATTGTGTTTTGAATTTCAAATGATTTTATATTGTAAAAAAGAACTCCATAATTTGCAGCGCCGATCGCAATAGTATTTTTATTCACCGGTCTTATAAACGAAACATTGATAGTGGATTTAAACTCTGGATTCTGCTGATAACTTTTATACTTCTTTTCTTTTAAACTGTACACTTTTAAAAAATCCTTACCCCCAACCCAAAGATTATCTTCCGCATCACAAAAGATTTTCGTTATCCATAAATTAGGCAAGCCATCTTCATTCCCGGTCTTTTCCGATAAAAGATGAGTTACTTTCTGAGTTCGTATGTTAATGGCTTCAACACCTCCGTTAAATGAAGCGACATAAATATTCTCATCATTTCCTAATGCTATATCAGAAATGAAATTTTCTCTTATGCTCACCTCTTCACCGCTGCTTTTCCTGAATGGGTCAAAACTGGTACCATCATACCGGTAAACACCATCCTGTGTTGCCAGCCATATAAATCCAAACTTATCCTGCAACACTTTTTTTATGTTGTAAGTATTCAAGCCTTCTGTAAAAGAGTAAGTCCGTACATTAAACTGCTGTGAAAAGGAGTTATCTGCGGTCAATAAAACGATCAATATCCAGAAAATGAAAGGCAGTCTCATTCGATTGTCGGTAATTATCGTTAAATTAATAATTATTTAGCCAATAAGCCACCACCATGAAAAAGAAAACCCCCAAAAAATGGACGCTGATCTTTTTGCTCAGTGCCAGGAACAACCTTTTTAACGAGCAGTTGAAAGTCATCGAAGAAATTTACTCGGTCCGCAGTAGCAAGGATGTTGATTTTGTGATTTTATTCGATGCGATCGAAGGAGATAAATTTTCAAAAAAATTTGCAGCACCGGCTGTTTATCATGTTGATAAAGAAGATGATTTTTTATCAGATCTGGGTATTGAACGGTTATCCACCAGGTCAAAAGGTCTTTGTACAAAAAGCAACCTGGAGAAATTATTGAAGTCGGCTGTTAAAAATTTCCCGGCAAAAAACTATGGTTTCTTTTATAAAGGGCATGGAGCACCCGCAAAAACTGATCTTGCCAAAGGCGTTTTTGATACCAGGATGGTAAATGTTAATCCAAAAATGAAGGAAGCTGGAATAGAAAGAAAATTTTCATATGCACAGCCTGGATGGGATCTGGAAGGTTTTTTGGAATATCCAATTATCACAAAAAATGGAAATAAAGACAAACCGGTGTTACTTATATACAGCAAAGAAAATACTAAAGCACTTACTTATTCCGACATGGCCGATGTTATTAAAAGATCCTTCAGAAAAAAACCGGCTTTTATTTGTCTTGATTGTTGCTGGGGCCAGCAAATTGAAAACGCAGAAAGTTTTGTGGGTCTTACAGATTATTTTATCGCATCGGCTGATCAAATGCCCGCCCTGGGATTAGGATATACACAATTTTGTAAAACATTTGTTGCCAGACCAAAGATAAAAGCAAGGGAAGTAGCAAACTTACTTGTTTCTGTTTTCTATTGTACTAATTATGCAGACTATGACAGCGATGTTCCTGAATTCAGGAAAATGGGTGTTTCGCTTACCAGTCTTTCTCTTGCCGGCTTTGAATCATTCACAAAATGCTTTACTGCACTTTGTAACTATTTAATTGAAAAATTAAAAACCAAAGACGATCGGACTTTTGTAACGTTTAGTAATGCCAGGAGCCGGTGCCTGGATTATACTTACAAAAACACCGAGAAGTTAAAGGCTGGTAAGATTGATTACCTCATGTTCAACATTGATCTGATCTGGTTTTTGCAAAATCTTTTATACTACAATCTTGATGTGCAATTAGACAATAAAATTTATGACGTTATCAATCATTTACAAACAGATCTGATAGCCGGCTTTATGGAAAATAATTATAAAAAAGTGCCGCCGGGAACAAGGGCTATTGGATGCAATGGAATAGCTATTTGTTTTCCGGTAAACGAAGAGCATGCAGCGGAATCAATACTTAAGGGCAATAAAATAGCATTCTATCAAAAGACCGGATGGAAGAAATTGCTTTACACGTTTTACGATTATAAATTTGATAAGAAAAAGTATAAAGCAAAAAAAGATAAGGAATTTGATCCTTTAGCAATGGATGAAAATTTAAGAGATGATCACGACCATCCTATGTTAAAAAAGGTGAAAAGAAAATCAAAGCTTAAAAAGAGTTCAAAAAGTTCAGCAAAGTAAAAAGAGGTTTTATTCTTTTTTTACACCAATAACCGGCAGTGTTTTTTCATGAATTAACTGGTTGAGTTTTGCTACATCATCACTCATTATTTTTTTCAACTTGTTCAATTGTTCATCAATATGAACTACCAATTCATCATAAGCATCCTTTGATTGTTTTGATAAACCTGATTGACCCGCAGCAGATGCATTATAAATACTGGAAAGTTTATCATCAAGCTTGATTGGATAATTTAAAACATCCTGCCCGCTTTTTGCTTTTGTCTGATGCAATGCTTCTTCAACAGCTGTTATTTGTTTATTTACTGTATCAATTTGCTGTTTCACTTCTTTCGGCATTTCTTTTCCTACTCTTGCGGCAAAATCATTCATCTGCTGTCTTATCTCACGAATATTTTTTATCGCCTTCATTATCTCAGTTGATTTATTACGAATAGTGATCAGATGACTGAACTGCTCTTCGTACTCAGCTAATGAGGTTTTATAATTCGGGTCGGGAAGAATAGTGAATGAAACCTCGGATGAATCAGTTCCTGATTTGAATTTTGCAAAATAATTTCCCGGCGCTGCCTTTGGTCCGCCGATAAATCCATTCCATAATATCAAGCCCTCCACTCTTTCTGCCTCCGGATAATTCATGTCCCATTCAAATTGATTCATACCTTTCGCTACTTCAATTTTATTCTCTCTTGACGAAGTTGAAAAAGTTTTGATAGTTTTTTTATTCTTATCTAAAACTTCCATAGAAAGTTTGGTTGAATCATTTGCATTTGCCATATAATAATTAAATACAACCCCGTTTGGCGGGTTCATTCCAACATTGCGTAATTCTCCGGCTGCACCGCGACCACCACCGCCACGTCTTCCACCACCCGGCATGCGATAAGAAGGATTCACACTAAACACATGTAAATTTTTATTCAACACATCAGCATTTTTTTCCTGTACTACTGTCAGATCATCCAAAATATAAATGCTTCTTCCCTGTGTGCCCACTATCAGATCATTGTTTTTAATTGCCAGGTCTGTGATAGGTACTTCTGGTAAGTTTAATTGAAATGATTTCCAATTAGCTCCATCATCATAAGAAATATACATTCCATATTCTGTGCCTGCATATAATAAGCCATGTCTTTTTCTATCTGCACGCAATGCCCTGGAAAAATGCAATGGGTTAATTCCATTCACGATCAGTTTCCATGTTTTGCCGTAATCTTCTGTCTTATATATATATGATTTGAAATCATCCAGCTTATATCTTGTACCAACTATATATGCTGCACCTTTTTTAAATGGATCCACTTCAATACAATTCCACATGATCCATTGCGGAATATTTTTTGGAGTTACATTCTCCCAATTTTTTCCTCCGTCTTTACTTACGTGTATCAAACCATCATCACTGCCTGTCCAAAGCAGATCTTTTTCCACCCAGCTTTCTGTTGCATAAAAAATAGTGCAGTAATATTCAACACTTGTATTGTCCTGTGTGATCGGTCCACCGCTTGATGCTTGTTTCTTTTTATCATTTGTTGTAAGATCAGGAGAGATCATTTGCCATGTCTTTCCTTCATCTTCTGTTGCGAAAAGATGATTGCCTGCTGCATACAATTTCTTTGGATTATTTGGTGAAAAGAAAATTGGATAGTTCCATTGAAAACGATATTTAGCAGCTTCAGCACCGGCTCCCATGTTATCGATCGGCCATACATTTATTGCCCTGCTTTCACCCGTACGATGATCCAATCTTTGTAACGAACCCATATAGTTTCCACCATAAGTTATATCAGGATTCAATGGATCGGCAACTACATAACCACTTTCACTTCCTGCCGTGTTTTCCATATCAGCCGCAGTAATAGCAGCGCCATAGGTTCTGCTTTTAATTCTGAATGCACTGTTATCCTGTTGTCCGCCCATGATACGGTAAGGAAATGCATTATCGGTACTGACACGATATATCTGCACCGTTGGTTGATTTAAATAAGTGCTCCAGTTATTTCCACCGTCAAAAGAAACTTGTGCACCGCCATCATCAGCAACGATCATCCTGTTAGCATCTTCAGGATCGATCCAAAGATCATGATGATCACCATGTGGTGTATTGATAGATTGAAATGTTCTGCCACCATCATTGCTTCGCATAAAACCAACATTCGGACAATAAACCCGGTTCTCATTTTTAGGATCAACAAAAACTTTCGTGTAATACCAGGCCCGCTGACGAATATTATTATCGCTGCATGTAAGAGTCCAGGTCTCTCCGCCATCAGCACTCATATATAATCCGCCATCTTTGTTTTCAATAATGGTATAAATTTTATCTGTGTTAGAAGGAGCCACTGCAACACCAACAATACCCCATGAACCTTTTGGTAATCCCTTTCTTGCTGAAATGTTTGTCCAGGTTTCTCCTCCATCGGTGCTTTTCCATAAACCACTTCCCTCGCCCCCGCTTTCTAATGAATATGGAGTTCGTATCAGTCGCCATGTGCCTGCATAAAAAACATTTGTATTTCCCGGTTCCATTACAAGATCGCTACAACCTGTTTGATTGTTTATAAATAAAGTTCTTTTCCATGTTTTGCCGCCATCGGTTGTTTTATAAACACCACGTTCTTCATTGGGGCCAAACAGATGCCCCATCACAGCAACCCAAACTATATCTGGATTTTTTGGATGAATAACAATACGAATGATATGACGGCCATCTTTTAATCCAATATTCTTCCAACTCTTTCCGCCATCATCACTGCGCCACATTCCGCCAAGTCCTTCACTTACATTACCACGCATTGTATTTTCTCCTTCGCCAACATACACTATTGTTTCATCAGATGGTGCAACAGCCACTGCGCCGATAGAACTGCCGAAATATTTATCAGAAATATTTGTCCAGTTGCTGCCAGCATCGGTTGTTTTCCAAACACCACCACCTGTGGCACCAAAGTAAAATGTGTTTTTATTTTTATAGCTGCCGGTTACGGCTGCGCTGCGTCCTCCCCGAAAAGGACCGATCAAACGATACTTCAATTTTGAGAATAATTGAGCCTCTTCATTTGGACTAACTGTTGAAGGTTTACTCCCTTTTTGGGCAAATGAAATTAAGATGCTACCTGTTAATGCAAGCAATAAAAAAAACTTTCTCATGTGTTTTGTGTTAGGGGAATGAATATACGAATTGTTGAGATTGCTGCATTGCAGGCAAAAAAAAATCTGACTCAAAAAGCCTTATGTAACGCTAAGAAGACAAAGCAGGCACAACGTATACTAAGTCCCGATTGCTATTGGGATTAGAATTTGTTTTCAATACGTTGTGTCCTTAATGCTTTCTATGTAAACTTTGTGCTATTGTATTTATTTCTTTCGAAACCAGTCTCAAAATTTTTTGGGGAAATCAGAATGCTTTTGGCTTTACCAATCCTTCTTTTACCAATTGGTTAAATACGGGTTTGAAATATTTATTATCAACCAGCTGCAAATCTTGTTTTTTTCTTGCCACTTCTTTTTGCAAGGCATCAGCCCTTTGTCTTTGCAGGTTTGAAGGTGGCGCTTCCTGGCCTGACACTGCCCCATATACATCAGTTATTTTTTCCCGAAGCTTTTGTTCGTCTGCAAAAATTGATTTTTGTTTTGTTGCCAGCAGCTGACTCCGCTGTTCCTCAAGCTCTGAATTATACTCTATCATTAATCTTTTAGTAGACGAATCTTTTACTTTATCCAAATTATCCTTTATCATTTTTTGTTTTTCATTTATATCATCTACAATAGCAGCCAACTCTTCGTGCATTTTATAAAGCTGGATGGCCGTTTTATACTGCAATTGCCGGTCGGCCAATGAAAAATCTTTATTCTTATCATCATGTACGGTTTTCAACGGTTGTATGAATTCTTTATCTCCAACAATTAATTTTACTATGTAATCTCCCGGCAATACCATTGGCGCCACAAATCCGCCAAAGTCTAATTTTGTTCCGCCACTTGCTACTTTGGGCGGTTTCATCCGCAGGTTCCAATAAACTTTATTGATGCCTTTTCTTTTACTGCCAGGTATGGATTGCACCAACTTTCCCTGCTTATCATAAATTTCCACTTTTATATCACCGGTGGTTACCCGTTCTTTTAAATAATATTGAATGGGAGGAATAGAAGCAGGATTTGGCGCAACCCATCCACCAGTACTGGGAAAACCAGCATCCCCAAACCTGCTGTTATTGAGTTCGATTGGCTCATTCGGAAAAAGATAAACATCTTGCTCCACGATATCTTTTTTCAAAAAACGCATTGGGGTAATATCATCAACAATAATAATACCACGGCCATGTGTGGCCAATACAAGATCATTTGTAGTTGGATGAATTTGTATGTCCCTGACCAAAGCATAATCCGGAATTTTATTTTTCATACGGAACCAATTGGTGCCGCCATCGGTTGTTGCAAACAATCCCATTTCGGTTCCGAGAAAAAGCAATTCTTTGTTTACAAGGTCTTCTTTTATTTTATGGGCAAACCCTGTGAACTCTGTACTGTTAATCAGTTGCCATGTTTTCCCCATATCCACTGATTTGCCAAGATATGTTTTCATATCACCAAACATATGATTATCAAAAGTGGCATAAACCAAATTTTTATTAAACCGACTTGGCTCAATACTGCTGATCCATGTTTGTGGGGGAATACCGGCTGCAGCATAATTTTTTGAAACATTGTTCCATGTCTTTCCTCCATCAATAGTGTATTGAATATTTCCATCGTCAGTTCCAATCCAGATGATATTTGCATCAAGCGGAGATTCAGCAATGGTAAAAATGGTGCAATGATTTTCAGCCGATGTATTATCTGCACTTAATCCGCCGCTTTCCTCCTGTTCTTGTTTCTTTTTATCATTAGTGGTAAGATCAGGTGAAATTTTTGTCCAGTTATTTCCACGGTCAGTTGATTTGTAAAGAAACTGCGAACCAACATATAAGTTCTTTTTATTCTTAGCCCCTGTTACAATAGGTGTATTCCAGTTCCAGCGAAGTTTCTCATCACCGGGACCTTCCTGTGGTTTTATATTTACTGATTTAAAATTGTTGAGGTTAATTCTTCCTATATTTCCTCCCTGCGATTCTGCATAAGCAGTATTTGCATCTTCAGGGTCGGGCACAACCCAAAAACCATCGCCGCCATAAATTGCTTTCCAATCTCCATTACCAATGCCACCGGGTTTTGCAGAGGGGGCTATCCAACTCCCATTATCCTGCAACCCGCCATATATGCGATAAGGATTATTATTATCAACTGCCACATGATAAAACTGACCAACAGGAAGATTTTGAATAAATGTCCATGATGCACCGCGGTCAAGGCTTACATATATTCCGCCATCAGTGCCGAGGTACATTTGATTAGTATTATTTGGATTAATCCATAAAGCATGATGATCGCTATGCACCCAACCTCCATCACCACTGGCATCCACAAATGAATAGCCTCCATCAGTTGAATAAGAAAAAGTCAATGCGGGACGATACACTCTTTTCGGGTCTTTTGGGTCAATGACCAGAGTGCTGAAATAAAATGGTCGTGACACTACATTGAATGTAGCGCTTTGCTGTTTCCAGTTTTCACCACCATCTGATGAAATATATAAACCTGTATTATTTGATTCCACAATAGCCAGAAGGTTTTGGGGGGCACTTGGTGCCAATGTCAGTGCAACACGGCCAAATGGTTTTGCAGGCAATCCGCTTGTCAGTTCCTTCCATGTTTTACCGCCATCAATACTTTTATATATAGCGCTGCCCGGCCCACCGGAATTGAATGAATATGGCTGGCGGCGAAATTGCCAGGTTGTTGCATAAATGATATTTGTATTTGTTGGATCAATAGCTATATCTGTGCAACCAGTTTTTTCATTTATATATAAAATCTTGCTCCATGTTTTACCAGCATCTGTTGATTTGTATAAACCACGATGTTCACCGTCACTCCATAATGGCCCCGGCGCTGCCACATAAACGATATTCGAATTTACCGGATCAATCATGATTTTGGAAATATGCTCCGTGTTGTCTAACCCGACCTTTATCCAGTTATCACCAGCATCGGTTGATTTGTACAAACCCACTCCAATAGAAACAGAATTACGCATATTGCTCTCACCAGTTCCTGCATATATTACCTTAGGATTTTTCTGATCAATAGCAATAGCACCGATGGATTGACAATATTTATCAAATATGGGTTTAAAAGATGCACCTGCATTGGTGGTTTTCCAGATACCACCACCGGCCGTGCCAACATAAATTGTTTTACCATCTTCATTTACTCCGTCTATGGAAGTGATGCGGCCACTCATCGTGCCCGGACCAAGCCATCTTGCCTCCATCATTCCAAAAGTGGCGGATGTGATTTGTGCATGACTAGTTGTTCTTGTTGTAAATGCAAAGAACAAAAGGGTAAAAAATAAATAACGCATAGTTTTGATATCTGAAATTTTATAAATTACTAAACCCGGGTTTGCGGGGTTTAGTAACATGGGCAAATTATTTTGGAACTTTGAACAATGATTCGTCCAGGGTTTTATTCAGTTCAATTTTTGAAACAGTAACTATACCGCCTGGTCCCATACCTGTTAAAGAAAAAGGAAATGTGTAACCATCCTGTTTTTTAAAATTACTGAAGGTTTGATCCTGCACCATTTCCTGTCCGGTTGCTTTTGTTTTTGTTAGTTGCCTGATGACGTAATAAGTAGATGGATCAATAAACATTGTTGCCTCTGACCCGCCTTTAAGCATCACTTTTAATTTAAAGCATTCTGTTCCTTCAAAATCTTCTTTGCCCACGTACTCCACCTTGTGACCTTTGTCTTTATAATCCAAAAGATTATTTTGAATATCCAGGAAGTCAGCAGTTTCTTTTACTGCTTCAGGCGACATAGCTTCAGGAGATACCTGTCCCTGAAAAGGAAAAAATTGCCAGCCTTCAATTGGAGTATTAATAATATAACCAGTCATTCCCATTACAGAAATTTCCACTCTTTGCCCTTTATTATGTTCCTGAGATATTTTTATGGGGATATCCATGCCTTGTACAGAAAGAGAACCTTCTGTCACCATTGTTTTTAGCTGCAATAGTTTTTCTTTACCGCCCATGGCTTCTATATGCTTATTGATTATTTCATCCGCTGTTTGCGAGATAGCATTAAAACTTATAAAAAGCAGAGTAATTATTACTGAAAAGATCTTTTTCATGATTAATATATTTTAGTTGAGTGAACGAATTTACTGTTTAGTTTTATACCGGCATTTATAAAAAAAATAATTCCCATGAACGGTTCTTTTTCTATACAGGCAAATCTTGTTGATGTTCACAAAAAGACGATTTACCCCGCAGAAGTAGTTGTAAGTGAGGGAAAGATTCTGTCCGTTAAACCCACTCATGACACACGACTCACAACTCACAACTATATTCTTCCTGGCTTTATCGATGCCCATGTTCATATAGAAAGCTCAATGCTGGTGCCTTCAGAATTTGCAAAACTCGCTGTAGTACATGGTACAGTTGCAACCGTAAGCGACCCTCATGAAATAGCAAACGTCTGCGGAATGGAAGGTGTTGAGTTTATGATCGAAAACGGAAAAACCGTTCCATTCAAATTCAATTTTGGTGCGCCGAGTTGTGTGCCAGCAACGATTTTTGAAACAGCCGGAGCAACACTTAATTCGAATGATGTAGAAAGACTTCTGCAAAGAGATGAAATAAAATATCTGAGTGAGGTGATGAATTTTCCAGGTGTGCTAAATGAAGATGAAGAAGTGATGAAGAAAATTACAGCAGCGCATCGTTTATTAAAACCAGTAGATGGTCATGCACCTGGATTAAGGGGTGAACAAGCCCGGTTATATATTGAAAGAATTTCTCAACCATCGGACTCTGAAGTCCCCCCTTCGGGGGGATTTAGGGGGGCTACAGATCATGAATGTTTTACAAAAGAAGAAGCATTAGATAAGTTGCAAAATGGAATGAAGATCATCATACGTGAAGGAAGCGCTGCAAAAAACTTTGAAGCCTTAATTGATTTGCTTCACGATTATCCAAACCAAATGATGTTTTGCAGTGATGATAAACACCCGGATAGTTTGGTGCTCGGACATATTAATCAGCTTTGCGCAAGAGCAGTGGCGAAAGGTATAAATGTATATAAGGTATTAAAAGCTGCTTGTGTAAATCCGGTTTTACATTATAAGCTTGATGTAGGTTTATTAAGAGAAGGTGATCCTGCAGATTTTATTGTAGTGAAAGACCTGGAGAAATTTGAAGTAGTGAAAACGTATATTAATGGTGAGTTAGTTGCTGAAAATGGAAAGTCAAAAATCGAAAGCGGAAAGTCAGAAGTAATAAATAATTTTTCATGCAGTAAAAAGAGACTTGAAGAATTCGAATTAAAAGGAATGAGCAGTTATGCAAAAACAATTTCAAATTGGTTTGTTGAAGAAGGTGCAAACCATATCAGAATTCCAGTCATCGAAGCATTAGACGGTCAACTGATCACCAATAAAATTGAAGCAGTAATAGGTTATGATGAGGAAATACTGAAATCAAATGTAGAAGATGACATTTTAAAGATCGTAGTCGTTAACCGCTATAATGATGCCCCGATCGCAAAAGCATTCATCAAAAACTTTGGATTGAAAAAAGGAGCCATTGCTTCTTCTGTTGCTCACGACAGTCATAATATTGTTTCAGTTGGTGTTGATGATGAAAGTATTTGTGATGCTGTGAACCTTGTTATTGAAAAGAAAGGTGGTATCAGCGCAGTTAATAATGATAAAGAAATGGTTCTTGCTTTACCTGTCGCCGGATTAATGAGTAACGATGATGGTTACAAAGTTGCTGAAGCATATACAGCTATTGATAAAATGGTGAAAGTAGAATTGGGTTCCTCTTTATCTGCACCCTTCATGACACTTTCTTTTATGGCATTGCTTGTGATACCACATCTGAAGTTGAGTGATAAAGGATTGTTTGATGGTGATAAGTTTGAATTAGTTTAACTTCCGTAATCAATTACAACTCCATGTCCCATTCCCGCCAGCTCGCGGCCATTATGTTTACAGATATTGTCGGGTACACGGCGTTAATGGGTAATGATGAACAGAAAGCATTTGATTTATTAAAAAAGAACAGGGAATTACAAAAACCAATCATTGAAAAATTTAATGGACGTTGGATAAAAGAATTAGGTGATGGTGTTATGGCAAGCTTCAATACTGTTTCCGATGCAGTAAATGCAGCTATCAAAATTCAGGAAGCCTGTAATGCAGCAAAAGATTTTCAATTAAGTATCGGAATTCACCAGGGTGAAATTATTTTTGAGAACAATGATATTTACGGCGATGCGGTAAATATTGCTTCCCGTATACAAACATTGGGTGTGCCGGGCTCAGTTCTTTTTTCTAAAAAAATTACGGATGAAATAAGAAACAAATCAGAATTTCAAATTACATCCTTAGGCAGTTTTGAATTCAAAAATGTAGAAGAACCAATTGAAGTGTTTGCTCTGTCCAATCCGGGCTTTGTTGTTCCCAAACCGGAGGATATGAAAGGCAAACTGAAAATTGCACCAAAACAGAAAAGTAAAAAGGGAATATTAATTACTGCTGCAATTGCAGTTTTGGTTTTATCAGCGCTATTCATTTTTAAAAATTCTATTCTTCCAGAAAAAATAGTTGCTGCAACTATTAAATCACTGGCTATTCTTCCATTTGAAAATACACAAAACGATTCCACATTATCTTTTTTATCAGATGGTATTCCGGAAAATCTTATAAACCGGATTTCCAATTTTGCAGGTATCAAAGTTTTTGCACGGTCTGCTACATTTGGTTTAACGGATTCCGTCCGGCGAATTGAAAACTTACGAAAACTACTGAATGCCGATATGGTTTTAACAGGGCAATTGCAGAAAAAAGGAAACGGCTATTTCTTAAACTGTGAACTGGTTAACGCCTCGGATCAAAACCTGATCTGGGGAAAACAATATGAGCTGGGAACTACTGATATTTCCCGGATAGAAGATTCCATCATTGTTTCACTTCTCAATCCGTTAAAAATTGGTTTGGCCAATAATTCAAAAGCAATTCCGGAATCAAAAAAAATAAATCCGGATGCGTATGCTGAATATATGAAGGGCCGTTATCTGAGCTATGGCTCTACACCCGAAGAATCAGAAAAAGCTTTATCGCATTTCAGGGAAGCAATCAGAATAGATCCTAAATATGCAATTGCATATGCCGCCATTGCCAATGAGAAAGTAAACCAGGCACTTTTTTCAACAGCCAGTAAAAATGAAATTGTTCATGAAGCAAGAACGGCTATCGAAGCGGCCAAAGCATTGGACCCGGAGCTGGCAGACATTTATACAACAGAAGGTGCATTAAAATTTTATTATGACTGGGATTGGCAGGGTGCTGTCAATTCTTACAAAAAAGCATTGGAACTTGACCCCGGTAATGCAACAATCTATATCAGGTATTCTGCTACACTGGCTGATATAGGAAGGTATAAAGAGGCACTCCCACTTGCAGACAAAGCTGTAGAGTTAGACCCTGTTTCTATTTCCAGTCTTCACAATCTTGGATGGACAAATCTCATTGCAGGCAATTTCAAAAAAAGTACAGAAGCATTTGGCAAAGCACTGGAACTGCATCCCAACTGGATATGGGGCCATATTAAAAAATCTTATGGACATATTTTTCTGAAAGAATATGATAAAGCATTGCCGTTAGCCAGAAGGGCAGAAGAATTGTTTAAAGATGGTTGGGGTTCTGAATTATTGCAGGTTACATTGGTGTTTATCTATAAAAATTGTAATGAAAAGGAAAAGGCGGATTCTGTTTTAAACCGTTTCTTAAAATATGCTTCTGAAAATACACTGGAAGACCCCTGGAATCTTTCTTATATATACTACCTGAAAGGTGATTATAAAAAAGCCAATGAATGGGAAGAAAAAACTATTGAAATGAAATCTCTTTCAGCATACCTGATGAATCTTCCATTATTCTATAGTAAAGAATATTTTCAAAGCAATGCACATCAGAATATTTTGAAAAAAATGGGGTTTGTGAAATAAAATTTTACTCCTCTTTCTGGTAATTCAATAAATAAAATAATAGTTATCCTCAGGCCACACCAATCAGATTATGTCCCATTCTCCTCGTCCCATAGTCATTATTCTTGGCAGTCCAGGCTTTTAACTTAGCTAAGGCTTCATTGAATAAATCAGCGAAGGTGGATTTACCGGTAAAAAAATCGTAAGTTGTAAAATATGTCTCAAACCTGCCAGCTCGCCGTTATTATGTTCACCGACATTGTTGGGTACACTGCGCTAATGGGTAAGGATGAAGAAAAAGCATTTGAACTGTTAGAAAAAAACAGGCAAATACAAAAGCCGATAATCGAACAACACAATGGCAAATGGATAAAAGAATTGGACGATTGTGTGATGACCAAAATGCAGAAGTATGGAAATATTGAGATGCCGGAATGATGTTTTTATAATTATTGCTGGTACTTAAATATCATTTATCCCATCCTTTATTTGCATGCAATATTTTTACTGCCTGAAACTTTATGATAAAGGCCTGTTTGATGGAGATCATTTCGTACTAATTTAAAGTTGGTTACCTTCCATACCAATCATTCTCATGTCTCAATCCCGCCAGCTCTCCGCTATCATGTTTGCCGATATTGCCGGGTATACCTCAATGATGCAGCATGACGAAACATTAGCAATGAATAAGCTACATCATTTCAAAGAGCAATTGATGTTAAAAGTCAAGCTGTATAATGGCGAAATTATCCAATACTATGGCGACGGGTGCTTAATGATATTTACCAATGCAGTGGATGCAGTGAATTGCGCAAAACTATTACAGGAAGATTTCACCAAAGATCCGCATGTACCTGTTCGTATTGGGATCCACCTGGGAGATATTCTGCTTGAAGAAGGAAATATATTTGGCGACAGTGTTAATATATCTTCCCGTATTCAAAGCATGGGTATTCCGGGCGCCGTGTTGCTATCTGATGCTATAAAAAATCAAATAAAAAACAAATC
>Ga0209798_10000523_pt1 | contig 23224 bp, 26 predicted proteins | sample DOMMetBare3Fresh_FD_187475 | JGI IMG/M metagenome (GOLD analysis project Ga0209798, IMG submission 187475) | Wetland sediment microbial communities from St. Louis River estuary, USA, under dissolved organic matter induced mercury methylation -... | ecosystem: Environmental > Aquatic >... | reverse complement strand
AACCTGTCGCGCTCGCAGATCCTGCAGCAGGCCGGCACCGCGATGGTGGCGCAGGCCAACCAGCTGCCCCAGCAAGTCCTGGCGCTGCTGCGCTGATCGGCTTGGCTGGCGACACGCCGGCAGTTGCCGGTGCGGCGCCCGCCCCTCGCCCCCTCGGGCCCCGTCCTTTGCAGGACGGGGCCCGCTTTCGTCCGGAACCGAGATAGACCGCAAAGGACTCACTTTTCGAAGCATCGGACACGCTGACCCCGGCCAAGAATCGCGGCACTGAACAGCCCCGGCGGCACCACGCCGGACGTCCTTGATCCCCGAAGGAGAGCCGCGATGCCCCAATCCATCAACACCAACGTCGTTTCGCTCAATGCGCAACGCAACCTCGACACCAGCCAGTCCTCGCTGGCGACCTCGATGCAGCGCCTGTCGTCGGGCCTGCGCGTCAACAGCGCCAAGGACGATGCCGCCGGTCTGGCCATCGCCGAGCGCATGAACACCCAGGTACGCGGCCTGAACGTCGCCGCGCGCAATGCCAACGACGGCATCTCTCTGGCGCAAACCGCCGAGGGTGCGCTGGGCAAGGTCGGCGACATGCTGCAACGCATGCGCGAACTGGCGGTGCAGGCGGCCAACGCCACCAACAGCGTCGACGACCGCAAGGCGCTGCAGGCCGAAGTGACGCAACTGCGCGACGAGGTCGACCGCATCGCCAAGGGCGCCAGCTTCAACGGCCGCAGGCTGCTCGACGGATCCTTCACCGCGGCGACCTTCCAGATCGGTGCCAACTCGGGTGACAGCATCACGGTCGGCTCGCTCGCCGACACGCGCGCATCACAGCTGTCCAGCATCGCCTATGCGGCAGTCACGGTGGCCGGCATCAACCTCGACGGGAGCCCGCCTGCGATCACCTCGTTGACTGCAATCCCCGCTCCGCCCGCCACCAACGCGCTGGACATCACGGTCAACGGCGTGACCACCGAACTCGGCGCCATCGCCGCTGCCGGCAATGCCCGCGAGCGCATGGGCCAGATCGCCGAGGCGATCAACCGCAAGTCCGCGGAGTCGGGCGTCTCGGCCTTCGTGGTCGACAACGGCAACGGCACCGTGGACGTCGAACTGCTCTCGTCCAAGGTCAACCCGGCGACCGGAGTGGCCTACGTGCCGACCTTCGGCGCCGACTTCACCGTCGCCGCCACTGGCCTGGCCCCGCCGACCTTCGTGGTCAATACGGCGGCCCAAGGCGCGGGCATCGACACGGTCGACGTGACGAGCGACAAGAACGCCTGGATCGCGATCAAGAAGATCGACAGCGCGCTGGACCAGGTCAACCACTCTCGCGGCACCCTGGGCGCGCTGCAAAGCCGCTTCGAGAACGCGGTGGCGAGCATCCAGATCCAGGCCGAGAACCTGTCGGCGGCGCGCGGCCGGATCATGGACGCCGATTTCGCGATGGAAACCGCCAACCTGTCGCGGGCGCAGATTCTGCAGCAGGCCGGCACGGCGATGGTGGCGCAAGCCAACCAACTGCCGCAGCAGGTACTGGCACTGCTGCGCAACTGAAATCGAGCGAAAGCTGGCTCAAGTCGGCCCACGTCCAGCCGATAACGTCGCTGAACGGAGCGCCCACGGATGTCCATTTCTTCGCCCGGTATCGGCAGCGGTCTCGATGTGAACAGCATCGTGACCCAGCTGGTCGAGCTCGAACGGCGCCCCATCGCCGCGCTGCAGGAGAAGAAGACCAAGCTCAACACGCAGCTGTCGTCGATCGGCCTGGTCCAGAGCTACATGGTCAATGTGCAGGCGGTGGCCGCACAGCTCGGCAGAAGCGACTTCTGGACCAAGAGCATTGCCAGCAGCAGCGATTCGACGGCCGTGGCTGCCACGGCGCTGGCCTCGGCCGTACCCGCTTCCTACAGCATCGAGGTGCTGAGCCTGGCGTCGGCGCAGTCGCTCTCGACCGTGGCAGGCGCCATCACCGACGCCAGCAACATGGGCGCCGGCACGTTGACCATCACGCGCGGCGCCACCGCGGTGCCGATCACCATCGTCGATGGCACCAGCCTGGCCGCCGTGCGCGACCAGATCAACGCGGCCAAGGCCGGCGTCACTGCGGCCATCATTCAGGACGGTACCGGACCGCGCCTCGTCTTCAGCGGTTCTGACACCGGTACGGCCAATGCCGTCAGCATTGCCGTCACCGGCGCCACCGGGCAGCTGGCCGCGCTGTCGTACCCGTCCGGCATGACGCAGGATCGCCCGGCAGCCAACGCCTCGCTCAAGATCAACGGCCTGCAGATCAGCTCGGCCAAGAACAACCTGTCCGGCGTGGTCGATGGTTTGAACCTGACGCTGGCCAAGGTCACCACCAGCCCGGTGCAAGTGACGGTCGGCAGCGACAACGCCGCGATGAAAAAGGGCATCACCGATTTCGTCAGCGCCTACAACGAGATCAGCCGCTACCTTTCGACCCAGACCAAGTACGACGACGCCTCCAAGGTCGCCGGCGCCCTGCAGGGCGACCGCAGCGCGGTGGGCATGCTGAACCAGCTGCGCAGCACGCTGCAGCAGACCTCAACGGCCTCGACGGTCTACACGCGCCTGGGCGATCTGGGCCTGGAGTTGCAGCGCGACGGCTCGATCAAGATCAACAGCGCCAAGCTCGATGCCGCCGTGGCCGATCCTGCCGAGTTGTCGCTTGCATTCACCACCCTGCAAACCGGTTTTGGCCAGCGCTTCAAGGCCCTCGGCGACAGTGTGCTCGGCACCGAGGGCCTGTTGACCACACGCACCAACGGTCTGCGCGATTCGATTTCGCGTAACGACAAGGACCAGAAACGCCTCGAAGAGCGCATCGCTCGTGTGCAGGAGCGCTTGACGCGCCAGTACTCGGCACTCGACGGTAGCCTGAACCGCCTCAACGGCCTGGGCAGCTACGTCCAGCAGCAGATCACCAACTGGAACAAGACCGACAACCGCCTTTGACGGGTGGTTGCCGCGCACGGCGCGAACCCACGGCCTGCGCCAAGCGCAGGCCGTTTTTCATGCTGTAAACAGCCTGCAATAACGGCGTTCTCGCCGGCGCGAACCCCCTCAAGTCCGGCACCGTGCAGACCGATAACTGGTGTGTCCCCAGCCTGCCCGTGACCTCCGCCATGTTTGCACCCCGTATCGCCACGTCGCCCTTCAGCCGCAATCCGACCGCCATGCCGCTATCCAACCTATACGCCCGCGTCGGTGTCGAGACCGGCGTTTCCAGCGCCTCGCCGCACCAACTCGTGGCGATGCTGTTCGCCGGTTTCGTCGATGCGATTGCGCAGGCAAAGGGTGCGCTGCAAAACAACCAGGTCGATGTGAAGTGCAAGGCCATCGTGCGCGCCGCGCGCATCGTCGATGAAGGCCTGAAAGCCAGCCTCGACCTCACCGGCGGCGGCGAACTGGCCGCCGACCTGTCCGACCTGTACGCCTACATCACGCTGCGCTTGACGCAGGCCAACCTTCGCAATGACGCCCTCGCTCTCGACGAATGCCTGGCCTTGATGCAACCGCTGCGCCAGGCCTGGGCTTCGATCGCGCCCCCAGTTGACGCCCGCTGAGGCTGAACAAGCTACGACTCAAAGGCACCCTTGATGAACACCCACCTGCTCGGCTACTACGAAGCGCTGGAGAAAGCCAGCACCGACATGCTCAGCGCCGCCCGCGAAGCCGACTGGGACCAGGTGGTCAAGCTCGAAGGCGCCTGCGTGCTGCTGATCGCACAGTTGAAACACGCCGCCAGCGAAACCGGCCTGGCGGCCGAGGAAGCCAAACTGAAGACACGCCTCATGCAGCGCATCCTTGTCAATGACGCCGAGATCCGCACGTTGGCCGAACCGTGGCTCGAAGACCTCGACCGCATGCTGGCCGGCAAGACCCGTACCCTACATTGAGGCCACACCGATGCGCCCGACTTTCCAGGACACACAACCGGCGCCGTTGCACCAACTCACGGGCAACGCACTGGACGAGTTTCGGGTCGGCCACCCGACCGAGCAGCAGGCCCTGCTGCGCCAATTGGCCGACGGCAACGTGTTCGTGCACTTGTCGGCGCCCGGTGGCAGCGCCTACACCACCACCGTGTGGGCGGTGGACGCGCAGCAGCGCCGCCTGAGCCTGGCCGCCGATGCCGGCCAGCCACAGGTGCGTGCGCTGGTGGAGGCCGGCGAGGTGACGGCCGTGGCCTACCTCGACAGCGTCAAGTTGCAGTTCGATCTGCAGCACCTGGTGCTCGTGCACGGCGCCAATGCCAGCGCCTTGCAGGCCGCTTGGCCGGCCGCGCTGTATCGGTTCCAGCGCCGTGCCAGCTTTCGCGTGCGCACGGCCGGCAGTGGTGCACCGACGGCCACCTTGCTGCACCCCGACCAGCCCGAGATGCGCTTGGCCTTGCGCGTGCTCGACGTCAGCATGGGCGGCTGCGCGCTGGCACTGCCGGCCGATGTGCCACCCATGGCCGCAGGTGCGCGCCTGTGCTATGTGCACATCGAGCTCGATGGCGACACCCGCTTCGAGACCACGCTGACGCTGCAACACGTGAGCAGCGGCATGGGCTCGCGCCAGCCAGACCTGCGACTGGGCTGCGCCTTCAGCAAGCTCGACGGAGCGGCACAGCGCGCGCTGCAGCGTTACATCGACCATACGCAAAAGCGTCTGCGGCTGTTCTCGCTGGGTTGAGCCGACGCCCAACACAGCCTCTCGTGCGCTCGAGAGGCAGGACTGCGCGCACGCCGCAGTTCGAGTGAGCGAAAGTCAGCCGCGGGTCGGAAGTGGCGTTTCTGAACGGGCTCCGGGGTTGGGTCGTTCTACTCGTGCGTATGCAGGAACGAAGACGGCGGCCAAGAGGCCGCCGCCGACACACGTGAAGAGACCTCAGACCTGCATGTTCATGATGTCGGTGTAGGCCCGGACCAACTGGTTGCGCACTTGCAGCGCGGCCTGGAAGCCAAGCTGGCCTTTCTGCATCGCCACCATCGTCTGCTCCAGGCTGACGGTCGGGTTGTCGAGCTGCACCTCGCGCTGCAGGTTCTGCGCTTCGTTCTGCTGCGCACTCACCGACTTGAGTGCCTGGCTCATCGCCGCGGCGAAACCGCCGCCCTCGACCGATCCTGCGCGCGAAGGCGCCAGCGGTTGGCCGTTGGGTTGCAGGCCAGCGCGTGCAGCAGCCTGTGCGAAGTCGAAGGGCTTGAGGCGAACACTGTCCATTAAATGTGACTCCTGTCACGCCCGGCAGCGGGCAGCGCATCGGCCGCACGTCGGGGCATGGCGGCACTGTAGGTTCAAACACACCGGGGCAGCGGGCCGAACTGGCGCCGCTTTCGCCGACTGTTCGCGCTATAGCTTTGCCAGGTCGTGCCGAACAATGGCCCCCATCAACGCAGGTCCGAACAGGTGTGCCCTGTGAGCCTGCGCCGCTTTGAACCCATCAGCAAACATGGACCACGCCATCGCCCACGCCGGAACCCCAGTCGCCCCAGCGCCCGCGACGCCGAGCCTGTCGACGCTGTCCGCCATGCCCGCGAAGGCCAAGTTGATGCTCGGCGCAGGCTTCGCCGGCCTCGCGGCCGTGGTCGTGGCCCTCGTGCTGTGGGGTCAGAAGGGCGACTACAAGGTGCTTTACGCCAACCTGAGCGAGAAAGACGGTGGCGCGATCATTGCGCAGCTGTCGCAGATGAACATCCCTTACCGCCACGCCGACGGCGGCAACGCCATCCTGGTGCCGGCCACGCAGGTGCACGACGCGAGGCTCAAACTGGCCTCGGCCGGCCTGCCCAAGGGCAGCGTGGTCGGCTTCGAGCTGATGGACAACGCACGGTTCGGGCAAACCCAGTTCCAGGAGCGCCTGACGTTCCAACGCGGACTCGAAGGCGAACTCACGCGCTCGATCGGCGCGCTCGGCTCGGTGCAGGCCGCGCGCGTGCACCTGGCGCTGCCGAACCAGAACGGGTTCTTCCGCGAACAGCAAAAACCTTCGGCCTCGGTGCTGCTCACGCTGTACCCCGGCCGCACGCTCGACCGCACGCAGATCGCCGGCATCGTGCACCTGGTTTCGTCGTCGGTCCCCGAGTTGAACCCCAAGGCCGTGAGCGTGCTCGACCAGACCGGTGCGCTGCTGTCGGGCTCCAACGATCAGACTTCCGGCCAAGGCCTGGACGCACAGCAGTTGCAGTATGTGGCGCAGGTCGAGGCCAGCTATGTCAAGCGCGTGACCGGGATCCTCGAACCGGTCGTCGGCCGCGACAACCTGCGCGCCACGGTAGCTGCCGATATCGATTTCTCGCAGACCGAAGCGACCTCCGAATCCTTCAAGCCCAACCAGGGCAATGAGCCGGCCGCCGTGCGCAGCCAGCAGGTGTCGGAAGCCGGCAATGCCGCGCAGGCCACGCCCAGCGGCGTGCCCGGTGCCACGTCGAACCAACCGCCGCTGGCGGCCACCGCGCCGCTCACCGGCGCGTCGGCACCGCTGCACACCGCCGCGACAGGCACCGCCGCCGGCGCCAACCAGCGCCGCGACAACGTCACCAATTACGAGGTCGACAAGACCGTGCGCGTGACGCGCAACGCCACCGGCAATGTCAAGCGCCTGGCAGCGGCGGTGGTCGTCAACCACCGTGTGACGACCGCCGCCAACGGCAAGACCACCAGCACGCCGCTCTCCAACGACGAGATCGAGAAGCTGACGGCACTGGTGCAGGAGAGCATCGGCTTTTCCAAGGAACGCGGCGACTCGGTCAAGTTGATCAATGCGCCGTTCCGCGTCGAGACGGTGCCCAAGGCCGACGCGCTGCCGCTGTGGCAACAGGACTGGTTCATGGACGCGCTTCGTGCAGGCGCGACGCCGGCGGCCCTGGCGCTGGTGGCGCTGCTGATCGTGTTCAGCCTGGTCCGCCCGGCGCTCAAGGCCGCGGCGGCCGCCGCACCGGCCCAGAATGCGCGCCTGCACGTCGTGGCCGACGAACCGGTACAGCGCCCCGGCGCGCCGCCGGCGCTCGAAGCGCCGCGCATCGCTGAACGCCTGGACGGGGCGCGCGCCATCGCCAAGCAGAACCCGGCGGCGGTGGCCAACATCGTGCGCGACTGGGTCAAGGCGGACGCGTCATGAAGCCACTTCAGTCGAACTTCTGCGCGGGCCTGGCGCCGGGCCGCCCCAAGCCGGCCCGCGTCCCCACGGGGGAGCGGCCGACGTACTCGTCGGACGAGGGGTCGTCATGAGCAGTGCCATGAACGAAAGCGGCCTCGAAGACGCCGCCATCCTGCTGATGTCTCTGGGCGAGGAAGAAGCCGCCGAGGTCTTTCGCCACCTCGAGCCCAAGGAAGTGCAGCGGCTGGGCGAAACCATTGCCCGGATGAAATCCGTCTCGCACGAAAAGGTCGACGGTGTGCTCGCCCGCTTCACCAACGTGGCGTCCGAGCAGAGCGCGCTGGTCGCCAACAACGACGAATACGTCAAGTCCGTGTTGCGCAAGGCGCTGGGCGACGACAAGGCCAATTTGCTCATCGACCGCATCCTGCAGGGCAGCGACATCTCCGGCATCGAGAGCCTGAAGTGGATGGACGCCGCCGCAGTGGCCGAGTTGCTGCGCAACGAACATCCGCAGATCGTGGCCGCGATCCTGGTCCATCTGGACCAGGACCAGGCCAGCTCGGTGCTCAAGCGTTTTGCCGAGCGCCAGCGCAACGAGGTGCTGGTGCGCATCGCCACGCTCGATGGCATCCAGCCGAGCGCGCTCAAGGACCTCAATGAAGTGATGAACAAGGTGCTGGCCGGCGGCGACAAGACGCGCAAGGCCACGCTGGGCGGCGTGAAAACCGCCGCCGAAATCCTCAACATGCTCGGCACCTCGATCGAGACGTCGGCGCTCGACTACATCCGCGAAGCCGACGGCGAGTTGGCGCAGAAGATCATGGACAACATGTTCACCTTCGACGACCTCGACAAGCTCGACGACAAGGGCATCCAGGCGCTGATGAAGGAAGTGCAGAGCGAATCGCTGGTCGTGGCCTTGAAGGGCGCCTCGGTCGAGCTGCGCGACAAGATCTTCAAGAACATGAGCACGCGCGCCGCCGAAACGCTGCGCGAGGACCTCGAATCGCGCGGCCCGGTGCGCTTGTCCGAGGTCGAGGCCGAGCAAAAGGAAATGCTGAAGATCGTTCGCCGCCTGGCAGACGAGGGACAGATCGTGCTCGGCGGTGGCGGCGATGACGAATTCGTCTGACCGCGCCGCCCCGAACCCCTACGCGCGCTTCATCCCGCGCGAGGAGCTCGACGGCTTTGCCGCCTGGCGCCCCGACTCCTTCGGCGACAGCGGGTCGCCCCGCACGCCCGCGGCCGAGGCCCAGCGCACGGCCGATCAGCAGACTGCGTTGCAGGCCGCGCGCCAGGCCGCTTACCAGGACGGTTACCGCGACGGGCTGGTCGCCTTGGAGAGCTTCAAGCAGACCTTTGCGCTGCAGATGGCCGCGCAGCTCACGCCGCTGGTGGCTGAATTCGACCGCGCGTTTGCAGATCTCGAAGCACAGATCGCCGCCAGCGTCGCACGCACGGCAACGGCACTGGCGCACCAGGTGGTGCGCAGCGAACTGGCCGCGCGACCCGAGCTGGTGGCACAGGTCGCCGCCGAAGCGGTCAACGCCGTGCTGCTGTCGGCGCGGCATATCCGGATCTTCGTGCACCCGCAGGACCAGGCGCTGGTGCAGGCCGGTGCCGGCGACACGCTCGTCGCACGCGGCGCGCGGCTGCTGACCGATGCAACATTGACGCGCGGCGGCTGCCGTGTCGAGTCCGACCTTGGCAGCATCGATGCGCGCATCGAAGCCCGCTGGAGCCAGGCCGCCCGCATCCTGGGCCAAGACATCGCGTTCGAGGCGGGGGCAGCAGAGTGAGCGCAATGCGCGTGCCGTGCTGGCAACGCTACCTGGCCGACGTCGAGGCCTACGCCGCCACGCCGATCCCGCTGGTCACCGAGGGCTCGCTGGTTCGCGTGACCGGCCTGGTCCTCGAAGCTGCCGGCATCCGTGCACCGGTTGGTGCGGTGTGCGAAGTGCATGGCGACAACGGCCCGCCGGTGCAAGCCGAGGTGGTCGGCTTCGACGGCGACCGTGCCTTCCTGATGCCCACTGGCGAGGTCCATGGCCTGGCCAGCGGCGCGCGTGTGTTGCCACGCCCGGCGCCCGTGGCGCCGCCGCGCCTGGGCACCGAGAACCACCCCTGGCGCCGCAGCGAAGACCGCGGCCTGCACCTGCCCGTCGGCGACGGCCTGCTGGGCCGCGTGATCGACCCGCATGGCCATCCCATCGACCGCCGCGGGCCGATCGCCAACGTGCGTGCTGCGCCGATGATCCGCCGCCCAATCAACGCCATGGACCGCGACCCCGTGCGCACCCCGCTGGACACCGGCGTGCGCGCCATCAACGCCATGCTCACCGTCGGCCGCGGCCAGCGCATCGGCCTGTTCGCGGGCACCGGGGTGGGCAAGTCGGTGCTGCTGGGCATGATGGCGCGCTACACCGAAGCCGACGTGATCGTGGTCGGCCTGATCGGCGAGCGCGGCCGCGAGGTCAAGGAATTCATCGAAGACATCCTCGGCGACGAGGGACTGGCACGCAGCATCGTCGTCGCTGCGCCGGCCGACGCGCCGCCGCTGGTGCGCATGCAGGGCGCGACCTATGCCACCGCGATCGCCGAGCATTACCGCGACCGCGGCCAGCATGTCCTGCTGCTGATGGACAGCCTGACCCGCTATGCCATGGCGCAACGCGAGATCGCGCTGGCCATCGGCGAGCCGCCGGCCACCAAAGGCTACCCACCGTCCTGCTTCGCCAAGCTGCCGCAACTGGTCGAGCGCAGCGGCAACGGCCGCGACGGCAATGGATCGATCACGGCCTTCTACACCGTTCTGTCCGAAGGCGACGACCCGCAGGATCCGATCGCCGACGCCGCCCGCGGCATCCTCGACGGTCACATCGTGCTCTCGCGCGAACTGGCCGAGGCAGGCCACTACCCGGCCATCGACGTCGAGAAATCGGTGTCACGGGTGATGACCAGCGTGGCCAGCCGCGAGCATGTGCAGGCAGCGCGCCGTGCGCGTGCCCTGCTCGCCAAGCTGACCAAGGCACGCGACCTGATCCAGCTCGGCGCCTATGCGCCTGGCCACGACAGCGAACTCGACGCCGCGGTACGTGCGCAGCCCGCGCTCACCGCGCTGCTGCAGCAGGACATGCACCTATCCGCCTCCCTCGCCGACAGCCTGCAACAACTGGCCGACAGCCTGAACTGAACGAAGACCATCGATGGATCCGCTGAACACCCTGCTCGAACAGGCCGAGGCCGAGCGCAATCACGCGCTCGCCGCCTTCAACCAGACGCGCGCACGCTGCGACGCCGCACGCGAGCAGGCGCTGCAACTCGACAGCTACCTTGCCGATTACCAGCAACGCTGGAGCGCGCAGTTCGCGCGCGGCGCGGCGCTCGAGATCGTGCGCTGCTACCAGGGATTTGCCGGCCGCCTGGATGCCGCCATCGCGCAGCAGGCCCAGGCGGTGACGCTGGCCCAGGCCGCACAAGCCCGCGCCGGTGACTTGCTGACCGCGCACGAACTGCGCGTGGCCTCGGTTCGAAAGTTGATCGAGCGCCGAGTTCATGCCGAGCGCCAGGTGACCGACCGGCGTGAGCAAAAGAGCGCCGATGAAACCGCGATGCGCATGGCACACGGGCGCAGTGGCGGCGGATTTGGTATGCGTGGAGCACGCGCATGACGGCGCCGTTGGCCATGGCTGCACTGCCTGCCGTGGCGGCGCGCCCCGCTGCCGGCGTCGCGAAGCCGGCAGAGGCGGCCGCCGACACCGGCGATGGCCAGGGTTTTGCGGCCGCGCTCGAGGTGGCCCGCCGCCCGGCCCAAGGCGAGGACGCAACCGAGCCAAGGACCGACGCCGGCACTCAGCGCAAGAGCGATGACGGCGAAGCAATCGACGACCCGGCAGAAGCTGGCGACGCTGCAGCGATCGACCTGACACTTCTGCTGACGGGCTGGCCCGCGGTGCCAACGCCCGTGTCCAGCGTGCCGGCAGTAGCGGCACCTGCGGCGGGCACGGCATCTGCGCCCGACGCGGTACCTGCGGCGCTCGTCGTGCCTGCGGCGAGCACCGTACCTGCAGCCGGCACGGTACCTGGGGCCGGGACGGCGCGCGAGCATGTCGCTGACGTGAGTGCGGTGCTGGCAAGTGTCAGCCCGTCCGGGTTCGTACCCGGTTTCGGCACCGACAAGGGCACCGATACGGTCGCCGGTACGGCCGCTGGATCGGGCGCCGGCACCACGGTGCGCGCTGAGCGCGGCGACGACAGGGCATCGACTGCACCGGGCCCGGCGGCCAGCGCCGCTGTCATGACACCAATCAGCGCCGCCCATGACCCGGCATCGCGCAGCACACCCGTGGCCAGCGAAGCGCTGCCTTCGAAGTCTGGCTCGACGGCCCGCGGCGCGGACGCGCCGTCCGCTGCGGCCCTGACCACGGCGTCCGCCCCCATGTTCATTGCACGCGACAGCGCGCCAAGCCCGGCGCCGGCACAGACGCCCTTCGAAGTCCGCCTCGCCGCCGCGCTCGAATCTCCGGCCTTCGCACCGGCGCTCGCCACCCAGGTGAAATGGCTGGTGCACGAAGGCGTGCAGCAGGCGCGCTTGTCGCTGAATCCGGCCGAGATGGGACCGGTGGCGGTGCAGATCGTGGTCAATGGCACGCAGGCCCGCGTCGATTTCAGCGCCGAGATGGCAGCCACGCGCGCCGCCATCGAGGCCAGTCTGTCGACGTTGGCGGCGGCATTGCACGACAGCGGCCTGACGCTGGCCGGCGGCGGCGTTTTCGACGGCCAACCACGACACGGCGCGCAGCGCCAGGATCAGGGCGCACCAGCGCAGGGCCGCGCCGCGAGCGCAACGCCGTCTGCCGCAGCCGGACACACGGCGGCGGCGCCGGTGCGCGCAGCGCGCGGCCTGGTCGACCTGATTGCCTGACGCGGCGCCGACGGCATCGCTCGAAGCAGGCGCCTAAAGCGCCCCTTATCGAGCCTTCGGCAAACGGTCCGCTTTCAATAATCGTGCTGTGAACCCTACGGTGGTGCCGCGCGCGCCACCGGCCCGCAAAACCAGGAGCCCTGCATGTCCGCCGCCCCAGTAGCCGCTGCCGCCGCCGACGACGTCATCGTCGAGATCGATGCCGTGCCGGCCAACAAGGGCAGGAGGAAGAAGTTGATCCTGATCGCGGCCGCGCTGGCCGTGCTGCTGGCCGCCGGCGGCGGTGCGGCGGTGTTCGTGATCAAGAAGCGCGCCGCCGCGGCTGCCGCCGCGACCGAAGGCGAAGACGGCGTGGTTGCGGAGGCCGCCGAGCCCAAACTGGTCAAGGCCGACATCAAACACGCTCCGACCTTCGTGCCCCTGGACCCGTTCACCGTCAACCTCGCCGACCGCGAAGCCGAGCGCTACGCGCAGGTGGGCATCACGCTCGAACTCACCGACTCCAAGTCGAGCGATCTGCTCAAGGCGTACATGCCCGCAATCCGCAACAACATCCTGCTCGCGCTGGGCAGCAAGACCGCCGCGCAGCTGATCGAGCGCGACGGCAAGCTGCGCCTGGCCGCCGAAATTCGCCGCGAGGCGCTGCGCCCGCTCGGCTACGAGATAGGCATGCCGGCCGCCTCTGCATCCGGCGCAGCCGCGAAGAGGGCGCCGGCCGCGGCAGATGACGAGGAAACGGTGCCGATCCGCGCCGTGCACTTTTCCAACTTCATCATTCAATGAGCGCAGCGCGACCATGAATCAGCAGATTCTCTCGCAAGACGAAGTCGACGCGCTGCTGCAAGGCATCACCGGCGAGAGCCAGAAGCTCGAGCAGGAGGAGGTGCCGCAAGGCGCCATCCGCAACTACGACCTGGCCAGCCAGGAGCGCATCGTGCGTGGGCGCATGCCCACCCTGGAGCTCATCAACGAACGCTTCGCCCGCAACATCCGCATCGGCATCTTCAATCTGATCCGCAAGAGTCCGGAGGTCTCGATCGGCGGCGTCAAGGTGCAGAAGTTCGGCGCCTTCCTGCGCGAGATCGTGGTCCCCACCAACTTCAACATCGTCAGCGTCAAGCCGCTGCGCGGTGCCGGCCTGATCGTCTGCGACCCGAACCTGGTGTTCGCCGTCATCGATTCGCTGTTCGGCGGCGCAGGCAAATTCCACACCCGCATCGAAGGCCGCGACTTCAGCCCCACCGAGCAGCGCGTGATCGCGCGCCTGGTGGAGGTGATCTGCGCCGACTTCAAGAAGGCCTGGCAAGGCATCTACCCGCTCGAGCTGGAGTACCAGCGCTCTGAGATGCAGCCGCAGTTCGCCAACATCGCCACGCCCGGCGAGGTCGTGGTGACTACCAGCTTCACACTGGAGTTCGGCGACACCACGGGCACGGTGCATTTCTGCATGCCGTACTCGACCCTGGAGCCGATCCGCGACGTGCTCTACAGCACCGTCCAGGGCGATTCGACCGAGCCTGACAGGCGCTGGATCAATCTGCTGAAGACACAGCTTCAGTCCGCTGAGGTGCAACTGGTGGCCGAACTGGCCACTGCACCGGCCACGGTCGAACAACTGCTGGCCTTCAAGCCCGGCGACTTCATCGAGCTTGACCTGGACCCCGCGATCCAGGCCAAGGTCGATGGCGTACCGCTGCTCGACTGCCACTACGGCACGGCCAATGGCCGCTACGCGATCAAGATCGATCGCCTGATTCCCAGCTCCACCGTGGGCTGGTTGGGAGCCACGAATGTCCTCTGACAACCCCGCCACCGCGCCCGCCGGCACCGAAGACGCCATGGCCGCCGAATGGGCCAACGCGCTGGCCGAGAGCAAACCCGAGACCGCCAGCGAGGTGGCCACCGCCGTCGAGCAGGCCGCTCCGGCGTCGTTCGCCAACTTCGCCTCGGCCGCGCCGACGCTCACCGGTGCGGGCAACGACCTGAACATGATCCTGGACATCCCGGTGCAACTGACCGTGGAACTGGGTCGCACACGGATCCCGATCAAGAACATCCTGCAGTTGGCGCAGGGCTCGGTGGTCGAGCTCGAGACGCTGGCCGGCGAGCCGATGGATGTGCTGGTCAACGGCTACCTGATCGCCCAGGGCGAGGTCGTTGTCGTCAACGACAAATTCGGCATACGCCTGACCGACATCGTGACGCCTTCCGAACGCATGCGCCGCTTGAGCAAGAGCTGAACATCCATGTCGACCGGCTCATTGTTGTCTTCGCTGGCGTGGTTCATTGCCATCCTGGCGCTGATCCCGCTGGCGCTGTGGCTGTGGAAGCGTACGCCCGCCGGCGGCGCGTCAGCGCAGGGCCCGATGCGCAGCGTCGCGGTGTTGCCGCTGGCGCCCAACCTGCGCCTGGTCACGGTCGAGGTCGGCCGCGGCGATGCGCGCCGCTGGCTCGTGCTCGGCGTCACCGCGCAGAGCATCACGACGCTGCACGACATGCCGCCGCAAGACGACGGCAACCCGCCGCCGCAGGCTGCCATGCCCTTCTCACAGCTGCTGTCGCGACTGCAACACCTGGCGAAAGGCACCGATGCGCGCTGACCGCGACCGCCTTCTTTCGCCGTCTGCGCGTCGCATCGCACAGGGCCTGGCCTTGTCGGTGTTGTCGGCCATTCCTGTACTGGCTTTAGCGCAGCACACCGGTGGCAGCAGCCTGCCACTGGTGGTGGCCCAAGGCGCGGGCGGGACCAGCTACTCGGTGCCGATCCAGACCCTGTTGTTCTTCACGGCGCTGTCGTTCCTGCCGGCGCTGCTGCTGCTGATGACCGGCTTCACGCGCATCGTCATCGTGCTGGGCCTGCTGCGCCAGGCCCTCGGCACCCAGGCCGCGCCACCCAACCAGGTGATCATCGGACTGTCGCTGTTCCTGACCTTCTTCGTCATGGGCCCGACCCTGGACAAGGTCTACGCCGAGGCCTACCAGCCGTTCAACGAAAACAAGATCGCCTTCGACGAAGCCTTGAAGCGCGGTGAAGTCCCGATGCGCGCGTTCATGTTGAAGCAGACGCGGCAGACCGACGTGCAGTTGTTCGCCAAACTCGCCAAGCTGCCCGCAGACATCAAGGGCGAGGCCGTGCCGTTCAAGGTGCTGGTGCCGGCCTTCGTGACCAGCGAGTTGAAGAGCGCGTTCCAGATCGGCTTCATGATCTTCATTCCGTTCCTGGTCATCGACATGGTCGTGGCCAGTGTGCTGATGTCGCTGGGCATGATGATGCTCAGCCCCGTGCTCGTGGCGCTGCCCTTCAAGCTGATGCTGTTCGTGCTGGCCGACGGCTGGAACCTGCTGCTCGGTTCGCTGGCCGCGTCGTTTGCGCAGTAGGGGTCGGCGCGATGGATGCCCAACAAGCCTTCACCGCCGGCCAGCAGGGTCTGTACCTGCTGCTGCTGGTCTCGGCCCCGATCCTCGTCGCGGTGCTGCTCGTCGGCCTGGTGGTCAGCGTGTTCCAGGCCGCCACGCAGATCAACGAGGCCACGCTTTCGTTCGTGCCCAAGATCGTGGCCGCCGTGGCGGTGCTGGCCTTCGCCGGGCCTTGGATGATGACCACCCTGGTCGAGTACCTGCAACGCACGCTGCAGTCGATTCCTGGCGCAGTAGGCTAGATGACGGCCCCTGGCTCGCTTCGCTCGCGACCCCCGGGGCCTGTAGGGGCCCCTTCGTGGCCCATGGGCGCGCTGGCCGCTTGGGAGCGGTCCTGCGCTGGCCTGCGGCAATGGTGACCTTCACCGAAGCCGAGCTGATCGCCTGGCTGTCGCCGCTGTTCTGGCCGTTCGTACGCGTGCTGGCGCTGTTCTCGGCGCTGCCGGTGCTCGGCCAGCGCATGGTGCCGGTGCGCGTGCGCGTCGCGCTGTCGGCACTGATCGTGGTCGCGGCGCAGGCCTCGCTGCCGGCCATGCCGCAGGTCGCGCTCGATTCGCCGTTGGCCTTCATGCTGGTGCTGCAGAACGTGCTGATCGGCCTGACGCTGGGTTTCGCGGTGCGCATCGTCTTCGCGGCCGTCGAGTTCGCCGGCGAGTTGATCGGCTTGCAGATGGGCCTGAACTACGCCGGTTTTTTCGACCCCGCCAGCGGCGGGCAGGCCACGGCCACGAGCCGTTTCTTCGGCACGATCGTCGGCCTGTTGTTCATCGTCATCAACGGCCACCTGCTGGTTGTCGCCGCCGTGGTGCAGAGTTTTCACGCCTTCCCGGTGGCGCCGGAGCCGTTCGCCTTTCTGCGCGCCTTGCAGCCGCAGGTGTGGGGCGCGGAGGTGTTCGGCCTCGGACTCTGGATCGCGTTGCCGCTGGTCGGGATGCTGCTGTTCGTCAACCTCGTGCTCGGCGTGATCTCGCGCGTGGCGCCGCAGATGAACGTCTTTGCGATCGGGTTTCCGGTGACGCTGGGCGTGGGCCTGATCGGCATGCTCCTGACATTGCCGATGATGCAGGCGCCGTTCACGATCGCTCTGGAGCGGATGCTTTCCCAGTTCCAGTGAGGCGGTTCTTGTCGCGCCGAATCGGCGCCAGCAGAACGCTACTCGCCCACCAACCCGTTGCGAATCGCGTACACAGTCAACTCGGAGTTGTTTGCAAGACCGAGCTTCTGCAAGACGCGCGCGCGATAGACGGAGACCGTCTTCGGCGACAACGTCAACTCCGACGCGATATCCGACAAGCGCTTGCCCGACGCGATCATCGTCAAGGTCTGCAGTTCACGGTCCGACAACTTCTCATGTCCTTGCTCGGCCGAAGGTGACGTCAAGCTCTCGACCAGCATCTGCGCGATTTCCGGCGTCACGTACTTGCGGCCCTGCGCCACCGTGCGCACCGCCTGAACGATGACCTGCGGGTCCCCGGCCTTGTTGACATAGCCGTAGGCGCCGCCGCGCAGCGCGCGGATCGCATACTGGTCTTCCGGGTACATGCTGACCACCAGCACCTTGACCGGGTTGGCCTCGTCCTTGAGCGCATGCAACACATCCAGCCCGCTGCGCCCGGGCATGTTGATGTCCAGCACCAGCACGTCGCAGCGCGTGATGCGCATCAGGCTGCGCAACTCGCCGTACTCGCCGGCCTCGCCGACGACGCGGATGTCCAACGCTTCCGACAGCGTGTCGCGGATGCCGCGCCGGATCAGCGCGTGGTCGTCGCACAGGATCACTTCAATCATCGGTCACCCCAGGCGGATGGATCGTGGCTCTCGCGGTCGAAGCCAGTATCTCCGAAGCCGATGTCGCTGCCGTTGTCGCCGCTCGTGTCGCGCGCACTCACCGGCACCGAAAGGATCAGCGTGGTGCCGCCGGCATCGCTGGACAGGTCGACCCAGCCGCCGACCGTGCCGGCACGTTCGCGCAGGCCACGGATGCCGAAGCTCTTGCCCTTGGCCAGGTCGTCGACGGCCAGGCCGCGGCCGTTGTCGCTGATTTCGATCGACAGCACGTCCCGCACCAGCGACAGGTCGATCGCCACCTTGCTCGCCTGCGCATGCTTGCTGACGTTGGTCAGCGCCTCCTGCACCGTGCGGTAAGCCACCAGGGGCACGCCGCGGGGCAACTCGAGGTGTTCGTCGGTGGTGCGAAAGACGCATGTGATGCCGGTGCGCTTCTCGAAGCGCTGCGCCATCCATTGCAGCGCAGCCACCAGGCCCTGCTCGAGAATGGCCGGGCGCAGGTTGTGCATCACGCGCTGGGTGGCCTCGATCGCGTGCGCCGTCATCTCGATGGCGGACTGCACCTTCTGCTGCATGGCGGGTGCCTGCGTGTGGCGCGCAATCCAGGCCAGGTCGAAGTTCAAGGCCGTGAGTGCGCCGCCGACGTCGTCGTGGATCTCGCGTGCGATTGCCGCCCGCTCGCGCTCGACGCTGGTCTGCAAATGCTGCGCCAGCTCCGACAGTTGCTGTCTCGATGCAGCCAGCTCGCGGTCGGCGGCCACCCGTGCGCGGCGCGTCTCGTTGGCCTCGATGGCGTGCTCCAGCGCCGGTGAAAGCCGCGCCAGGTTGCTCTTCAACAGGTAGTCACTGGCGCCATTGCGCATGGCCTGCACGGCAGTCTCTTCGCCGATCTCGCCCGAAACGATGATGAACGGCAGCAGCCGGCCGCTGCGGTTGAGGATCTCCAGCGCCGCCACACCCGAGAACCCGGGCAGGTTGTAGTCCGACAGGATGGCGTCCCAGTCTTCCTCTAGCGCGGCGCGAAAGCCGGCCTCGCTTTCGACACGCAGCGTCTGCACCTGGCGGCCATCGCGCTTCAGGTGCGCCATGGCCAGCTCATGGTCGATTTCCGAGTCTTCGAGGTGCAGCACGCGAAGGCTGCGCTGGCGTGACGGTGGAGCCATGGTCGGGAACGCGGCGATTCACTGGGGGCGGAATTTGCACCGACTTTATCCCGCCGATCGGCTCAGTGGCGCAGACTGAGCGAAACGCCCGACCGATCCGCAGATCGTCGGGCGTTTGTGCGTGGGCCGTTAATGCTGCGGATCAGCGGTCTGCGAAGGACGCGCCAGCCTGCCGGGCCAACAACGCGCCGGCACCGGCTTCATGCATGCGGCTACTCCATTGCCGCCTTGCGCAGCGTTTCCACCACCGGCCGGCGCAGCACTTCGCGCAGGCCCCACCAGCCGGCCGCCAGCGCAAGCACGGCACCCGCGGCGCCGCCGGCCAGTGGCACCCACCACGAGGCAGTCCACTGGAACTCGAAGGCGTAGCGCGCCAGCGCCCAGCCCACCACCATCGCCGCGATCGACGCCAGCACCCCGGCCAGCGCGCCGACGCCGAGCAGCTCGGCGCGCTGCACCTGGGCCAGCAACCGGCGCCCGGCGCCCAGCGCGCGCATGACCGCGAACTCCCTGGCGCGCGCCTCGCGGGTGGCACTGACCGCCGCGAACAGCACCACCAGCCCGGCGGCCAGCGTGAAGGCGAACAGGAATTCGACCGCCCGTATCACCTGGTCGAGCACGCGCTGCACTTGGCCGATCTGCGCCGACACGTCGACCGTGGTGATGTTCGGGTAGTCGCGCGCCAGTCCGTTGTCGAAACCCGGCTGTTCCGGTGCGCGGAAGGCCGCGATGGTGGTTGATGGCAGTCCTGGCATCGCGGCGACGGGGAACATGACGAAGAAGTTCGCCCGCATCGAACCCCAGTCGACCTTGCGCAGGCTGGTGACGCGGCCGTTGCGTGGGATGCCGGCGATGTCGAAGCCCAGCCGATCGCCGATCTTGATGCCAAGGGTCTGCGCCAGGCCTTCTTCGACACTGAGCGCGTCGGCCTCCTCGGCGGTCCACTGGCCAGCGACGACGCGGTTGTGGCCGGGCAGCCGGGCGTCGTGGCTGAGGTTGAACTCACGCTCGACCAGTCGCTTGGCGCGCTCATCGGCAAAACTCTCGGGCACGATGGCGCGGTCGTTGATGGTCACCAGGCGGCCGCGGATCATCGGAAACCAGTCGTACTGCTTCACGCCGGCCGCGGCCAGCGTCTGCCTGAACGCCTCGCCCTGCTCGGGCTGGATATTGATGACAAAGCGGTTCGGCGCATCGAGCGGCGTCGCGGCACGCCAGCTCGCGATCAGGTCGGTGCGCAACAACACCAGCAGCACCAGCGCCAGCAATCCGACGGCCAGGGCCGAGACCTGCAGCACGGCGAACGCTGGCCGCGCGGCGATCTGGCGCGTGGCCAGCACCATCCAGCGCGGCGCGCGACTCTCGGGCACGGCACGCTTGAGCAGCATCACCGCCAGCCATGACAACAACGCAAACAGCGCCGCCGCCGCCGCGAAGCCACCGACGGCGATCAGCCCGAGCTTCAAGTCAGCCGACACCGCCAGCAACAGCGCCGCGAAGCCGAGCGCGCCGGCACCGAGTACCGCCAGTGACGAGGCTTTCAGCGCCCCGACGTCGCGCCGGATCACGCGCAACGCCGGCACGCGCGCGAGCTGCAGCACGGGCGGCAGGCCAAAACCGATCAACAACGTCAGGCCGACACCGATGCCGAACAGCGCCGGCCAGGCGCCCGGCGGTGGCAGTTCGACACTCATCAGTCCGGCCAGTAGCCAGACAAACACGTAATGCACTGCCAGGCCCAGCGCCACGCCTGCCGCGCTGGCCAGTGCGCCGACGAGGCCGAATTCGAGCGTGTAGGCCAGTGCGATCGAGCGCTGCGGCTGGCCGAGCACGCGCAGCATGGCGCAGTCGTCGAGGTGGCCGGCCGCAAAGTCGCGCGAGGCAATGGCCACGGCGACGGCCGCCAGCAGCGCCGCCAGCAGCGCGATGAGATTCAGGAACTTCTCGGCCCGGCCCAGCGTTTGCTTCATCTCGGGGCGGCCGGTTTCCATCGACTCGACGCGCACACCGCGCAGCGCGCGCTGCTCGAGCTGGGACTCGGCCCAGCGCACGTACGCCGCCACGTCGGCGTCGCGGCCGACCGGCGAGGCCACGGCCAGGCGGTAGGTGACGCGGCTGGCGGGCTGCACCAGGCCGGTGGCCGCCAGATCGGCATGGCTGACCATCACACGCGGCGCAAAGCTCATGAAGCCGGCGCCGCGGTCGGGTTCGACGACGATCAGCCGCGCGATCTTCAGCGAGGCATCGCCGAGCAGCAGCGCGTCACCCATCTTCAACTGCAGCGCGTCGAGCAGCGACGCGTCGACCCACACCGTGCCGGGCTCGGGCGCACCGGCAGCGTCGAGCGTCGGCGCATCGAGGCCGCCCTTGAGTCGCAGCCGTCCGCGCAAGGGGTAGGCGTCGCTCACCGCCTTCACGGCCACCAGCCGCGACGCGCCGCCCTGGGCTTCGGCGGCGCGCCCCATGCTCGGAAACGTGGTGGTGGTGGCCACCGCCAGCGCGCGCTTGCGGGCCTCGTCGACAAAGGCCTGCGGCGGCGGTTGGTCACTGGTGACGATCGCGTCTCCACCCAGCATCTGCCGCGCGTCGCGGGCCAGGCCGCGGTCGAGCCGGTCGGCGAAGAAGCCCACCGCCGTGAGCGCAGCCACGGCCAGCGTCACCGCCACCAACAGCAGGCGCAACTCGCCGGCGCGAAAGTCGCGCTGTGTCTGGCGCCAGGCCAGGGACCAGAGGCTGGGGCGTCGGGAGGCAGAGGCGGCAGGCATGGCGCAACGGTAACCGATCGGCGTGGCCATGCAGTGCTTGCGCACATGACGTGCAATCGCGTGCAATGCCGGGCCGGCGCCGATGCGCTCCAATGACGCTATGAACAGTCCTCAAACCGCCCTGCCCCCGATCTTCCTGTCCCACGGCTCACCGATGACCGCGCTCGAGCCCCGTGCGGCCGGCGCCTTCATGCAGCGTCTGGGCCCGGCCATCGACGCCACCTTCGGCCGGCCGCGGGCCATCCTGGCACTGTCGGCCCACAGCCTGGCGCGCGAAACGACGTTGCTGGCAGCCGAACGCCATGTCGCGGTCTACGACTTCGGCGGCTTCGATCCGAAGCTCTACATGCTGCGCTACGACGCGCCCGGCGCGCCGGCGCTGGCCGCGCGCGTGAAGGCCTTGCTGGCCGAGGCCGGCATCGCCGCGCACGCGGTGGCCGAGGGCGGCCTCGACCACGGCATCTGGACGCCCCTGCGCTACGCCTATGCGGATGCCGATGTTCCCGTGCTGCCGCTGGCGTGGGTGCCGACGCTTGCGCCCGCCGAGCAGTTCGCACTGGGCCAGGCGCTGGCGCCGCTGGCTCGCGAAGGCGTGCTGGTGATGGGCAGCGGCAGCATCACGCACAACCTGCACCGGGTGTTCGCGGGCGGGCTCGATGCCGACGCCGAACAACCCGAGATCGCCGAGAGCATCGCGTTTCGGCGCTGGATGCACGAGCGCAGCGCGGCGCGCGACTGGGATGCCCTGTTCGGATACCGCCAGCGCGCACCGCATGCGGTGGACATGCACCCCAGCGACGAACACCTGCTGCCCTGGTACATCGCGGCCGGCGCTGGTGGGCGCGAGCACACGCCGCAGCGCCTGCACGCGAGCCTGACATACGGTTCGCTGGGCATGGACGCGTATGCCTTCGGACCTTCGGCCGCAGCGCTTGCCGCTGCCCTGGCGACAGCCCAGGCGTGACAATGCAGCGGTGACGCCGCTCGACACGCTCACCACCCCGCGCCTGGTGCTGCGGGCCAGCAATCCGGCCTTCGCCGAGGCGGCTGCCGGGTTCTACCGCCGCAATCGCGAGGCCCACGCGCGCTGGAACGCGCCGCTGTCCGACGGCATGTTCAGCGACGACGGTCAGCGCGAGCGACTGGCCGACGCGGTGCTCGCCGCCAAGACCGGCGCGGGAATCGGCTGGTGGTTGTTTGCGCCCGACGCACCCGGCGTGGCGCTGGGGCAGATCCACTTTTCACAGATCGCGCGCCGCGCGTTCTGCAATGCCATGCTCGGCTACGCCATCGACGCGGCGCACGAGGGCCGCGGCCTGATGCGCGAGGCGCTCGCCGCCGCAATCGACGATGCCTTCAGCGAGCGCGTTGGTCTGCGCCGCGTACAAGCCAACGTGCGGCCCGAAAACACGCGCAGCCTGGCCTTGCTCGATCGCCTGGGCTTCGAGCGCGAGGGCCTGGCGCGCGAATACCTCTTCATCGATGGCGCGTGGCGCGACCATGTCATGGCAGCCAGACGCAACCCGCGCTGGCCGTCCAACCAAGCGCCACCGGCACCGTGAATCACTTCACCTGCAAGCGGCTCAGGTACTCAGCCAGCGCCAGGATGCGCGCCCGAACATAGGCTTCCTGGTTGTAGGGCATATCCATGTAGTACTCGGCTGCCTTGACGCTGTATTCACGGCCCCAGATCGGCATGTCGCGCGTGCCATGCTCAGCGACACCCACGCCTTCAATGGTCTCGTATACACGCGCCATCGGGAAGATGCCGCCGTTGCGTTTTTGCAGCGTGGTCAGGTCTGTCGGGCTGCGCTTGAGCAACTCGGCGATCGGCCCACCGCCCTTGCCCGTCACGCCGTGACAAGCAGCGCAGTTCGCGTCGAACTCGCCCTTGCCGAAATCCACCTTACCCTGGGCCACAACCACTGCCGGCAACGCCAGCGCCATCACCAGAGGAATCGACCATGTCTTGCATGCGGTTCTCATAGCTTCCACCTTTCGGCGGGTCGGCCCCAGGCGCGCAGCACTTACTCTGCGAACATCGTCAAGAACAACGCCC